>SXGT01042608.1_pt1 | contig 25426 bp, 16 predicted proteins | sample 3176221 | NCBI WGS metagenome assembly SXGT01 (sample SAMN11356862, study PRJNA531348) | freshwater metagenome | isolation source: freshwater sample F1-120 | place: China: Fuxian Lake, Yuxi | collected 2017-12-25
CCTTTCTGAGCCTCTCGTTTGGCATCCAGTTCCCATAGGTGCGACCGCGGTTCCGTCCAACCCGTTTTATCCGCCAGGCCAGGTCCTCGCGGGCTCACTACCGTCGCGCGCTGCGTGGCCTGACGGATAAAACGCTTGAGGATCCGTGACATGAGAAATCAACAAACTCTCGAATTTCCCAATCTCCACCATATTATCACGCCACTACCACCGTTCGCCAGTGGGAAGATAGGTATTTTGTAAAAACTTTTCGGGCTTCGTGGGAATCCGTGGCGCATTGCGAATATACTGCACGCGGGTGAGATTGACACAACGTCTGGCGAGCCGAGCCCCGTAAGGGGCCGGGTTGAAGCGCCGGTCGCCGCGCGGTACAACACGGCCCCTTACGGGGCTCGGCTCCCCGAAAACGTGGCAAACGGCGTCCCTCGCTCGGCGCTCGAGCTCAGACGCCATCGAGTCGTTCCAAGCAGCGCTGGAGAAGTGTATCGAGGACAGGCCGGCGTGGGCGGTGCTGGAGACGGCGTGCGCACTCCATGGCGTTATCGGCGTAGCGTCGATCGCCGAGCACCTGCTCCAGAGCGCGCCCGGCCGCTTCGGGGGCAGCCTGGTTCAACAGAAAGACTCCAACTCCTAGCTGGGCGATTGCCTGGGCCGTCGTTGTTTGTTCCAGGTGTTGCGGGAACAGGATCTGGGGCCTGCCTGCTGCCAGGGCCGAATTGGCGGTGCCGCCGCCGTGATGGACGATAACCGCGAACTTGGCGAGCACATCGCCCATCGGCGCCGGTTCCTCGAGAACGGTCAGGCCCTGGAGCCGTAATCGTTCCTTGAGGTCGGCCGACGCATTGCGCAGATAGACGGTGCCGCGAATGCCTGTTAATGCCATCTGGGTCAAGTTGGCTTCAGCGTGAGCGTTTTGTGCCGTCAAATAGGCAAAGAAACAGGGTTGCGGATTCGCGGTGGCCAAAGGGGGTGGCGATTCAATCGGGTCCCAGATTGGCTCGGTGCGCACGTTGTGATAGGGATCGAGCTCGGGGTAGAAGGTCGGAAATCGGTCGCCTGCCGCCAGCACACTGGTAAGGGCCGGCGGCACGGGCCGCGCGCGGCGGCGCTGGACCTCCTGCACGATTGCCAGCAGCTCCTCCTGAGTCATCACGGGCGGCTGGCCGGGAACCAGAATCGGAAAGGTTGGCTGGTGGACGGGCGCCATCGTGAACCAGTTGCCGACCTGCACCACCGGGAGGGATTGATAGGCCGCCAGGCACAATGTCGGCGCGTAGTCCGTGATGATGAGGCTGGGCTGTACGCACTCGAGCAGGTGTCGCCAGGATTCGACGAGCGGGAGCAACGATTCCACCGTTCCCCAGCCGCGCACGGTCAGCACGTCGGCGAGACTGGACGCGAGGAAGGGGCGATCCTTGCGGTGAGGCCAGGAGTTCCAGGTGGGGGAACACAGGACGGGAAAGCCCTCTTTCTGAAGCAACGGCCATGGCTCCACCAGGTTGCAGAGGGCGAAAACAGGCCGGTGCCCACGTGCCGCGAGGGCGCGCGCGACGGGGAGCAGACGCTGTACGTGCCCAAGGCCGTCACCCAGCTCCCAGCCGAACAAGATCGTCGCCAACGACCCACCTCCGAAAAAGGCCTTTTCCTATTGAGCACGAAATGGCAGAATGCTTGTCGAATGGTACCTGAATCGGCGCTCAGGCTGAAGCCCGAATTTTTTTGACTGGGCAATCGCTCTGCTATGCCGCAAGCGGCGGGACTGGGGAATCCGTGGACCTGAACCTGCTCGCCCGTGAAATCAAGGAAGGGGTCTGGGAAGATCTGATGGCGTCCTACGGCGCCAGCGAGGTCTTGAAAATGTCGGTCAGCGAGATTCACGGACGGCTCCTGGAATCGTGCGGCACCCAGGGGGGCGCCGTCGTCTCGAACTGCTGGTTCGATATTTACTGGACGGCAAGCTGGGTCAACGCGCTGCTCGGCGTGGGTGTGGCGCCGGGTTCCACGGTGCTGGAGATCGGCGCGGGGCTAAGCTCCAATTTCGTCCGGGCCGCCAGCAGCCTGCTCGGCGGACGCGGGCAGTTTGTTGCTGTCAATCTCAACAAACGACTGACCGAGAGCTTCAAAAGTCGTAATCGGCTGCTGCCCATCCGGATGCGGTTTGTCGAAGCCAATGCGCTCCACGTTCGCGACGATATTTCCGCAGGCACGTGCGCCTTCGCCGCGTTCAATCATGAGATCAACGACATCGTACAGACCATCGTGTTCGAGAACGACGGCCGTACCACCGACGGCGGCGATTGGTTCGCCATGGTCCCCGAGATGGTGCGGCTCATCCAGCGCGCCCATGAGACCGGCGAGATGGTACGCACGGTCCGGCCGCAGTTTCTCCGCATCATCGAAGCCTGCACGGAAGTCTTGGCCCCGGGGGGCGTTCTGGGCTTCAACAACTCGGTGACGCCGCTCCTCCTGCGGCACGGGTATTCGGAGGAGTTGCTTGGCTCGTTCATTCCGCTGGCGCGTGGCTGGATCGCCGCGGGGATCGAAGGCCTGGAAGAAAAAGTGCTCCCCGGTTTCGATCCGAAATGGTGGATGTTCTTCGCCAAGACGCGGTGATCGCTCTCTCATGGTCGTTTGCGGCGTGGCGCGCGCGGCGCGAGTACTCTTTCGGAAACCCTTCATGTCATTCTTTCACCTCCGCCCTCTTGCGAATGCGAATATCCCGCCGGTAGTGGGCGATATCTGGAATGCGTATCAAGAGCTGGATCGCACGCAGTGGCTGCCTCGCGCGGAGCTTGAAGAACTGCAACTGCGGCTCTTGCGTCCGTTGCTCACGCATTGTTACGAGCAGGTTCCGTACTACCGCCGGTTACTGACGGAGGCGGGCCTGCATGATCGCGTCCTGGAAAGCCTGGCCGACCTGCGGCGTTTACCGCTCTTGACGCGTGAATTGTACCAGCGCCACTTTGCCGACTTGCAAGCCAGCCAACACCCGGAGGGGATGCATGGGACCGGAAGCGGACACACTTCGGGGACCAACGGCGTGCCGATCCAGGTACTCAAGACCAATCGCACGGACTTGTCGTGGCATGCGCTATCGCTGCGAGATCTCGAGTGGTGCGGTCTCGATCCTCGCGGTCGGCTGGCGGCGATTCGCCTCCTTGGTAAATCCAGCCAGGACATGCCCGCCTGGCTACGGGGCGTCACGCTTCCTTCCTGGAGTCAGAAGCTCAATCCGCTCCTCGTCAGCGGCAATTCGGGCGGCATGGATGTACGCCAGGAGCCCCGGCTGCAACTGGAGTGGCTAAGGCATTTCGACCCGGATTATCTGGTGAGCATGCCGTCCAACCTCGACTTCCTGGCCGGTCTCGTCGCCGAAAGCGGCAAGCGCTTGCCGCACTTGAAGGTTATCCAGGCCGTTGGTGAAACCCTGTCGGACGCGAGTCGTCACCGCATCGAGACCGGCTTTGGCGTGCCGGTGAAGAATCTCTACAGCACGACGGAGGCGGGGTACATGGCCACGTCGTGCCCGCAGGGGCCTGGTTTGCATGTGCATGCCGAAAATGTGATTCTGGAGGTGCTCGATGCCGACAATCAGCCGTGCCAGCCCGGCCAGACGGGCCGACTGGTGTTGACGGCGCTGCACAATTACCGAGCGCCGTTTTTGCGCTACGACATTCTCGACGAGGTGACGCTGGCGCCGGGACCATGCCCGTGCGGACGCGGCTTGCCGCTCTTGACGCGTATCGATGGCCGGCTTCATCCGCTGCTGTACTTGCCAGGAGGAAAGCGAAAGGCTGTCTCGGGGCTCTATCTCGAGATCCGCAAGGTCGGCGGCGTGCATCAATTCCAGATCATTCAACGGGGGGTGGATCACGTTATTCTGCGCGTGGTTCCCGACCGCTCGTGGAGTCCCGATCATGCCGAGCGCATGCGCGCGGTAGTGCAGCACGAATTCGAAACGCCGATCCGCGTTGACGTGGAAATGAAAGAACGCCTGGAACCGACCAGCGGCGGCAAGGTGAAGATCGCCATCATCGAGCTGGACGACGTCAAGCTTGCAGCCAGCGAGCCGCGGCCGTGAGTTGATAGAGACGCAGCGGACCTGAGGGATTCATGCCCGCGGGATTTCGTTGATCATGCTCTGGAACTTGCCGTGGGCCGGGAGGGGCAGGCGATCGTGGGTCTCGATGTCAATTCGGATTGGAGCCTCGAAGTACTCCACGAGCGTGCGCCGCACGTCTTGGGCATGCTGTTCGGTCCAGGTCTTATCGATGGCCAGTCGCACGACGAGATGGTCCACCGTTTTCTGAATCACCTGATGCTGATAGTGCCCGCCGAGATGGCGGATCATGACCGCCACCTGTGTCGATGGCTTGCGCCGGCCGTCTGCCAGTAGAAACGGCGGATAATTTTTGCCCTGCACGTGCGTCAGCAGGAGGAGCCCGCGGCCACACGGGCACTTGTCGGGGCCGAGCGTGGCTTCGTCGCCGAGTTGGTAGCGCAGGTAGGGTCCGCGCAGATTGGTCAGGTGGGTCATGTAGACGTGGCCCGTTTGACCTGGGATGCAGGGTTGGCCTTCGGGGTCCAGAATCTCCAGCAGCACGTTCTCGGCATGGACGTGCAGACCATGTCCAGCGGGGCAGGGAGACGCCAGGTAGCCCGCCTCATTGCAGCTATAGGTATTCTTGACAGGGACGCCGAAGGCGGCTTCGATCGCGGCCTTTCCTTCCGGTGAAAGGGTATCGGAGATTGCTTGAATCGCCCGCAGGCCGGGGATCGGTCCCTCGGCGGCGACCAGGCAGGCCAGCGATTCCAGGTTGGAGGGGTAGCTCAAGAGGTAGTCGGGCGCGATGCGGCGCAGCCATTGCATTTGCACCCGCGGATCTTGCAGGATGTCCATGCTGTGGATCGGCCCGCCTTGAATGACGGGCTCCAGCGCCGGGGACCAGTGTGGACCTGTCACGCCTTGCAGCAGCGCTTGCAGCTCCGCCCCCGTCTTGTAGGTCGTCCGCAGGGTGGCCAGCGTACCCGTCGGGTCAAGGCCGCACCACTCCAGATCCCGCAAGTAGAACGCGTGCCACCAGAGCTGCGTCATGTTGGTTGGATAGGTATCGGTCGGGGTGCCGGAACTGCCGGACGTCTGCGTCGTGCCGCGGCCTTCCGTTCCCGCCGGCAGTTGCGTGGCGACAAAGGACGGGTTCAATTCCTGGTACTTCCGGCGAGGCAACAGCGGGATGCGGCGAAAATCAGCCATCGTGCGGATGGCGCCGGGCACGATGCCTGCTTTCGGCAAGGCGTCGCGGTAGTAGGGCACGTTCGTGATGCAGTGGGCCAGCAGGGCGCGTACCTGCCGAAGTTGCATTTCTTCGAGGATGGCGCGATCCAGCCATTGCGTGCGATCCAGTTCGAGGTAGGCGTTCCATGCCTGGGCAAAGACCGAGTCTGGCAGAGGCGGCCAGGTGCAGCCGGGAACCGTTCGCAGGTGGAAGAAGGACATCGCTTACGCCTCGACCTCGTTGATGATGCTCTGAAACTTTCCGCTCGCAGGAGTCGTCAGGTGGTCGTGGACCTCGACGTCGACCCGGACCGGCACGCCAAAAAAATCGCGGATGCGCTGCTGCACATCGGCAGCGTGCTGGTCGGTCCACGACGCATCGACTGCCAGACGCACGACAACGTGGTCCGGCGCCTTCTGGATCACCTGGTGCTGCCAGTGTCCGCCGGCCTTGCGCACGGTGCGGGCAAGCGTCACCGTCCCCTTGCGGCGTCCATCGGGGAGGACGAACGTCGGGTACTTCTTCCCGTCCACGCGAGTGAGCAGCGGCAACCCGCGGCCGCACGGGCAGTTTGCGACACCCAGCGTGGCTTCGTCGCCGAGTTCATACCGAATGAAAGGCCCGCGGAAGTTGTGCAGATGCGTCACGTAGACGTGCCCCGTCTCGCCCGGCGGGCAGGGCTGGCCGTTGTCGTCCAGCACTTCCAGGATCACGTTCTCGGCATGAACGTGCAAGCCATGCCCGGCAGGACACTCGGAGGCCAGATATCCCGTCTCGGCACAACTGTAGGTGGTTTTTACTGGAATGCCGAAGGCGCTTTCGATGGTGGTCCTTGCATCTTCGGTGAGCGTCTCGGAGATGGCCTGGATCCCTTTCAAGCTGGGAATGGGCCCTTCCTCCCGCAAAAGCAGCGCCAGAGTTTCGAGATTGGACGGGTAGCTGATCAGGAAGTTCGGCGCGATGCGGCGCAGCCATTGCAGTTGCACGCGGTGGTCCTGCTGGATGTCCATGACGTGCGACGGTCCCGTCTGGATCAGCGAGCGGAGTTCGCCCAGCCAGTAGGGGCTGACGACGCCCTGGAGCAATTGTTGCAGGGCCGGACCTTTCTGGCCGGTGGACCGGATCGCCGCCAGCGTCCCCGTGGAATCGATGCCGGACCAGGCCAGATCGCGCAAGAAAAAAGCATGCCACCACAGGTGAACGATGTTGGTCTGCAGCACCGTCGTCGGCGTGCCCGAGCTGCCGGACGTTTGTCTTTGGTTGGTCGCCACCGTCCCTGCCGGGAGCGTCTGAGCGGCAAATTCGGCGTGTCTCTCTTGATAAACACGGCGTGGCAGCAACGGGATGCGCCGAAAGGCATCCAGAGTGCGGATTTGGCCGGGGATGATGCCCGCCTTCGGCAGCACCTCGCGGTAATAGGGGACGTGGGCGATACAGTGCGCCAGGAGGGACCGAAGCTGCGCTAGCTGATGCCGCTGAATCTCCTCAGCTTTGAGCCACTGGATCCGCTCAAGCTCCAGGTAGGCGACCCACACCTGCGCAAGATCTGCGCCGGCCAAAGCTGGCCATTCATAGCCAGGGAGCGTACGTAAGTGGATAGCAGGCATGGCACACATCCATCCCAGTGCAGGGCGTCTGCCGACATCATGCTGGATCAGGCGAAATTTCTCAAGACGGAACCACCGAAGCACGGCCCAGCCGCTGAGGCTTCAAACCCGTATGCGCCCAGGAATGAGTGTACCCTCAACCCCGCTGGGATTCGGAGTACCGTCTTCCACGGTTTGACTACAATCCACAACGGTGGCGGAAAGCTTCAGTAAACCTGCGTCTTTTTTCCGCCCTGGATCGTCTTATGTGGTGAGAATCCCGGTTTGCATCGCTTTCCGCAGCGGTAAGGCGCGAGGTCGTTCATGACGCAACTCCGATGGCTCCCGCTGGCGGCTAGCGTTTTGCTGTTGCCCGCGCCTGCGCCCGCCGGTGCTCCAGCGCCTCTGGGACAGCAGGCCAAGGCGATCTTGCAGACCCATTGCGCCAGCTGCCATGGCGGAGGCAAGGCGGCCAAGGGGGGCTTTGGCTTCGTGCTCGATCGCGATCTGCTCGTAAACCGTGTGCTGGTTACGCCAGGACAGGCAGGCCAATCGGACGTGTTTCTACGTGTCCAGCAAGGAGAGATGCCCCCCAAGTCCGCCAAGAATCGGCCCAGTCCGGCGGAGATCAAAGTGTTGCAACGCTGGATCGACGCGGGGGCGCCGGCCTTCGACGCGGCTGCCAAATCTACCCGAATTCTCCTGCCGGCGGACGTCAATGATGCGGTTCTCGCCGATCTCCAGGGGCTCGACCCGCGCCGTCGCCGATTCACACGCTATTTGACCCTGAGCCACCTCGCCCACGCTGGTCGGACGGCCAAGGATCTGGATACAACCCGTGAGGCAGCCGCCAAGCTGCTCAACAGCCTTTCCTGGCATGCTCGCCTCACGCTCCCTGAAACGGTGGATGCAGACTCTACGATCCTTCGCATCGACCTGCGGGCGTTCAAGTGGACCGCGGCCCAGTGGGAAAAACTCCTGGCCGCTTATCCCTATCGCTTGCAGACAAGCGCGGAGTCGAAAGCGTTGGCCGAGTACACGGGGACCGAGGGGCCGGCGCTGCGTGCCGACTGGTTCGTCGCCCATGCCAGCAGGCCCCCGTTCTACCATGACTTGCTGCAACTTCCCGGCACGGATCGGGCGCTCGAACGCATCTTGCAAGTGGATGTACTGGCCGACCTGCAAGAAGACAGCGTCATGCGCTCGGGCTTCAACGACTCGGGCGTTTCCAAGAACAACCGCCTCCTGGAGCGCCACGATTCCGCCTACGGCACCTTCTGGCGCAGTTACGATTTCTCCACCAACACGGGGCGGCAAAACCTCTTCGAGCATCCCGTCGGGCCGAACGCGGGGGCTGTCTCCTTTCAACCAGCCGGTGGCGAGATGATCTTTCATCTGCCCAATGGCTTGCAAGCGTACATGTTGGTGGACGGCAAGGGGAAACGCATCGACAAGGGGCCGACCGAGATCGTCGCCGACCCGCGCCGGCCCGATCAGCGCGTCGAGACCGGCGTCTCCTGCATGTCGTGCCATGCCCGCGGGCTTCTGTTCAAGGCGGATCAACTGCGCGGGCACGTCGAGAAGAACGCTCCGGTGTTCGGCAAACCGATCCTGGATTCGGTCCGCGCCGCCCATCCGCGCAAGGCCAAGTTCCAGGCCCAGATCGAGGAAGACAACGTTCGTTATCTGAAAGCACTTGAGAAGTTCGGCGTGCGCGATCCGGACCAGGAGCCGGTCAATCTCGTGACGCTTCGCTTCGAGGCGACGATGGATGGTCGGACCGTAGCCGCGGAACTGGGACTGACGCTGGAGGAATTCGCGTCATTCCTCAAGCAAAACCCCGATCAAGCGCGCCTCTTCGGCACTCTTCTCGTCAAAGGTGGGACGGTCCAGCGCAGCGTCTTTCAGGAGAATTTCCCCGAGTTGGCGCGGCGTCTGCTCGCGTTGCAGGCGATCCTGGCCGCCAAGACGAAGCCGAAGCTGGAGCCGGCGTTCGAGGGACAGGCCGGCGTGGTCAACGCGTTGGCGTTTTCTCACGACGGCCAGCAAGCTGCCAGCGGAAGTAGCGACCGCAACATCCGCGTCTGGGCGGTTCCTTCGGGTCGGTTGCTTGCGGATTTCGATGGCAAGAGTGAGATCAACGCCGTGGCCTTCGCTCCCGATGGCAAGTACCTCCTCAGTGCGGGGCGAGATCGGATCATCCGTCTGTGGGATTTGCAAAAACGGACGCAGGTGCGCGTCTTCCAGGGACATACCGAAAGCGTGCGTACTATCGCCTTCTCGCCCGATGGCAAATGGGCGGCTTCCGGCAGCGACGATCGCAGCCTCCGCATCTGGGAGGTCGCCAGCGGCGACGAGAAGGTCGCGCTCACAGGGCATGCCGAGGCTGTCACCAGCGTTGCCTGGCATCGCAACAACCAGCAGATCGTCAGCGGCAGCCGCGATGGCACGATTCGCTGGTGGGACGTCACACGCCAAAAGCAGCTCAGCCGACTCGATGGCCACGCCGGCCCCGTCCTGTGCGTGGCGCTGTCGCACGATGGCCGGACGCTTCTCTCCGGCGGCAACGACAAGACCATTCGTCTATGGGACTTGCCCACCAGCAAGGAATTGCACGCCTTCACCGGCCATCAGAACGCCGTGATCCAGGTACAGTTCCTCCCAGGCGAACGTGGATTTTCCTCCCACAGCGGGCAGCATCGCAGCAACGAGCACACCTGGCGCCGCTGGAATCTTGCCGAACGGAAGGAAACCGGCGCCCGCAAGGCAAGTCCCGATCACAGCTTCGGCGCCGCGGCCTTCGCGCCGGACGGCCGACAGGTACTCGTCGGCGGCCCCGATGGTTTTTTGCGTCTGTGGAGTTGGTGAGTGGTGAGTGGTGAGCAATGAGTGGTGTGTGATGATCAGTTGCGGAGCGTGCTACGCTCGGCGGTTTCGCGCACGTGAGCGTGCCCTTCGCCCCCGATCATCACTCAACGCGATGTCCCTCTTTTTTCGAAGGAGTTTCTCATGCGTCGATGGTACCTCGGATCGACAGCGATCCTGTGCCTGGGCCTTACCGTGGGCTTTAGTCCCATGTTGTGGTCCGGCGGCAAGCAACCCGAACCGGCTGCCCCTGCAGCCCCCAAGATCGCCAAGAGCCGGATCGATAAGGTCACGGTCTATCCCAACAGCGGTCTCGTCACGCGCGAAGTCGATGTTCCCGACGGCACCGGGCTCGTCGAGTTGACCATCACGCCGATGCCCGATCGCATCGTCGCTAGCACCATGTATTCCGAAGGAGGCGACGGCCTGCGCGTGCTGACCACACGCTTCACGACCCGTGTCGTCCTGGAAGACACCAGCGAGGAACGCCGCAAGCTCGAAGCGGAGCAGGAAAAGTACATGGTCATCGGCAGCAAGATCGAGGCTGAAATCGCCAGCTTGCAGAAAAACATGGAGCTGCTGGCCAAGCTCGAAGTCGTCACCGAAAAGGGGAAACACCCAGGCGACGAGGTCATTGCCATGACCAAGTACGTCATGGATCAGCGCACCGAGAAGGCCAAGGAGATGGTAGCGATCCAGGAACAGAAGCGGCTGAACGGCATCCAGCTCAATTTTATCCAGCGCAAGATGGGCGAGCTTGGTCGGGGTTCGGGCCGGATGGAACGCGACGCAATTCTGGTCGTCGATCGCGAGGCAGGCAAAGGCGGCAAGGTGCGGCTGAACTATCTGGTCTCCGCTGTCACCTGGCATCCGGAGTACAAGGTCCGCGCTGGCAAGATCAATGAAGACGTCCAGGTCGATTACCTGGCCGGCCTAATGCAGCATTCGGGCGAAGACTGGGCTCAAGTGAAGATGACGCTCTCGACCGCCCAGCCGATGCTCAACGCGTCGCCGCCGGAGTTGTGCATGCTGCAGCCGATCCTCGTCATGCGCGGCCAGCCGGGCGCCCCGCCGATGCCGGGCGACAATAAGTTTGCGTCCCCGTTTGCCAACACCTATTCGGCCGGCGAAAGTGCGAAAAAGGCAATGGCGCAGCGCGGCACAGCGAACACGCTTAGCCAAGGCGGGTTTGGTGGCGGCGGCGGCAAGGGGAGCATGGATAACTTCAAGGCTCAGAAAGACGCGGAAAGGTTGCTCAACGAAGCCGCCGCGATCGAGCAAAATCTCGACTTGATGCGCTCGCGTGACGAAGTTCTCGCCGATCTCAAGAAGGGGCGCAACGCCTTCGTCGCCGGCCCGGCCGGCACGGATGGCCCGAGCGTCACCTATCATCTGCCCAATCGCCTGACCGTCCCTTCCCGCGGCGACGAGCAGATGATCGAGGTCGTCAAGCTCAAGTTGACGCCCAAGTACTACTACAAGACGGTCCCCGTGCTCAATACGCACGTCTACCGCCTGGCCGACCTGGTGAACAAGAGCGAACACATCCTGCTCCCCGGTGAGGCCACCATGTTCCAGGGAACCGATTTCGTCGGCCGGATGCCCATGCCCCTCGTGGCCAGCGGTGAGGAGTTCACTGCCGGCTTCGGCGTCGATACCCAGGTGCAGATCCAGCGGCAAATGATCGATCAGACGCGTACGACGGCCGGCGGCAATCAGGTGCTGAAGTACGATTACCGCATCCTGATCAGCAGCTTCAAGAGCCAGCCGGTTCAGCTCCAGGTTTGGGATCGCCTCCCCAAGGGCGAAACCGAAAGCGTCGGCGTCATTCTGATCAAGACGACGCCCGAATTGTCCAAGGACGGCATCTACCTGCGTGAAAGCCGGCCCAACAACCTGTTGCGCTGGGACGTCGAAGTCCCCGCCAACGTGAGCGGCGAGAAAGCCGTCCCAATTACTTACGAATTCCGCATGGAGCTCGACCGCCAGATGGCGATCACGGGTTTCCAGAGCAAATAGGTGAGTGGTGAGTGGTGAGTAGTGATCTGTGGCGGAGGGTGATACGCTCGGCGGTTTAGCGCAGAGTACGTGCTGAATCGCTGCTGATAACCTGCGACGGTCCGACACGCGAGAGTGCGCGAAACCGCCGAGCGTAGCAGGCTTCGCCACAGATCACCACAATGAATTGATTCTTCTTACTCCAGGGAGTTTATCATGCGTCGATGGTTACTCGGTTCCGCCGCGATCGTGTCCGGGTCTCTCGTGGCGGCCATGCTTCTGTCCATCAGCAAGGCCCAGGAAGCGCAGCCGGCGGATACTCAGCCGGTTCCGAAAATTGCCAAAAGCCGGATCGATAAGGTCACGGTTTATCCCAGCAACGCTCTCGTTACGCGCGAGGTCGAGGTGCCCGCAGGCAACGGCTTGATCGAATTGACCGTCACGCCGATGCCTCATCGAATCGTTTCCAGCACCATGTATTCCGAGGGGACAGATGGCCTGCGCGTCCTGACCACCCGCTTCAGCACCCGCCAGGTGCTGGAGGACACCAGCGAGGAACGTCGCAAGCTGGAGGCCGAACAGGAGAAATTCAGCGTCATCGCCAGCAAGATTACCTCCGAGATGACGAACTTGCAAAAGAACATCGAGCTATTGAACAAGCTCGAAGGCGTGGCTCAGAATAGCGTTCGCACCGGTGACGAGATCATTACCATGGCCAAGTACGTCATGGAGCAGCGAGTTGACAAGGCCAAGGAGATGGTCGCTATCGTCGAGCAGAAACGGCTCAACGATATCCAGCTCGCCTTCGTCGCCCGCAAGATGGCCGAACTGGGGCAGGGGGGCGGCAAGGTCGAACGCGATGCCGTCATCGTTGTTGATCGCGGCGCCGGCAAGGGGGGCACGATTCGCCTCAACTATCTCGTTAGCTCCGTGACGTGGCGGCCGGAGTACAAGGTCCGCGCCGGCAAGGTGACCGAAGATGTCCAGCTCGATTACCTCGCCAACCTCATGCAGCATTCCGGCGAAGACTGGGGCCAGGTCAAGATGACGCTCTCGACGGCCCAGCCGATGCTGAACGCGTCACCGCCGGAGCTGTGCATGTTGCAGCCAGTGCTGGTGACACGGGGCGCACCGGGCGGCCCGCCGATGCCAGGCAGCGGCCCGGCGCCGTTCGCGCCTGCCGTGCCGGGGATGGACCTCCAGACCAAGGCGGATAGCCTGCGCCGCGAAGCCGACGCCAACTACCGCAGCGGCAAGAGCCTCGACCAGCTCTCGGCCCAGAAGCAGCTCAACGACGCTGCCGCCTGGGAGCAGAACTTCGATCTCATGCGCTCACGAGATGACGTCAAGGCGCAGCTCAAGAAAAAGAGCTTCGGCGGCCCGGCCGGCACCGACGGCCCGAGCGTCACCTATCACTTGGCCAACAAGCTCACTGTCCCGTCGCGCGGCGACGAGCAGGTGATCGAGGTCGTCAAGCTCAAGCTGGCGCCCAAGTACTACTACAAGACGGTCCCCGTGCTCAATACGCACGTCTACCGCCTGGCCGACCTGTGCAACAAGAGCGAACACGTGTTCCTGCCCGGCGAGGCGACGATGTTCCAGGGCACCGACTTCGTGGGCCGGATGCCCATGCCGCTCGTCGCCAGCGGCGAAGAGTTCACCGCCGGCTTCGGCGTCGATACGCAGTTGCAGGTCCAGCGGCAGATGATCGATCAGACGCGCACGACGGCCGGCGGCAATCAGGTGCTCAAGTACGATTACCGCATCCTGGTGAGCAGCTTCAAGAACGAACCGGTCAAGCTGCAAGTCTGGGATCGCCTTCCCAAGGGCGAAACCGAGAGCGTGGGCGTCATCCTCGGCAAGGCCAGCCCGGAACTCTGTACGGATGGGATCTACCTGCGCGAAAGCCGGCCGAACAACCTGCTGCGCTGGGACGTCGAAGTCCCCGCCAACAGCAGCGGCGAAAAGGCGTTCGCGATCACCTACGACTTCCGCATGGAACTCGACCGCCAGATGGCGATCACCGGGTTCAAGAGCAAGTAGAGGTTGTCATCCCATGCCTTGCCTTCAGGGCGAGTGCTAAAGAAAAGGGCCCGCCAATCCTGGCGGGCCCTTTTCTTGTCATGACTTTTCTTTGGTAGCCGAACGCACCGGCGACGGATTTCACACCGTCGCTGGCGCGTCCGGCTAACAAGGCTAGACCAGTTCCGCGATCGCCCGTGCCCCTTCGGGGAGAAGGTACGTCGGCCGACCGCTCTGGTCCTGGTACTGCGTCTGCGGGTTGATGCCCAGGACGTGGAACACCGTGGCCATTAGGTCCTTCGGATAGATCGGCGTGGTGCGAGGCACTTCGACGCGTTCGGAGGAGTCGCCGATCGCCTGCCCCATGCGCAAGCCGCCGCCCGCCAGGGCCAGCGTGCACAGCGGGCCCCAGTGATCGCGGCCGGCCGAGCCGTTGATGCGCGGCGTACGGCCGAACTCGCCGGTGATGACCAGCAGGATCTTGTCCGACAGGCCGCACTGTTCGAGATCTTCCAGGAAAACCGAGATGGCACGATCCATCGGCGGGCAAGCCTGCCTGAGTTGCGGGGCCATGTCGTTGTGCATGTCCCAGCCCTGGCTGGAGTTGGAATAGTTCATGGTCACGAAGCCGGCGCCCGCTTCGCACAGGCGGCGAGCCAGGAGCAGGTTGGCGCCGAGGCCGGCGGTGCCTTCGGTGTAGCGATCGCGCGTGCGCGGGTCTTCACGGCTCACGTCGAACGCTTCGCGCGCCCGGCCCAGGAGCAGGTTGGTCGCTTGCTGATCGAAAGCGTCGAGCCCGCTCATGACGCCGCTGCGGTCGATGTTGCGGTTGACCGTGTCGAACTGACGCAGGAGTGCGCGGCGATCATTGACCCGTTCGAGCGGCGCGTTGAGATTGATGTTGTTGCGCGCTTCGCCGCTGGTGTCAAAGGGAGCGTAGGCCGAGCCAAGCCAGTGCGGCCCGTCACCATAGAGGCCAGAGATACGGACGTAGGTTGGCAGGCCGGTCGCGCTGTTGGCGCCGCGGACCTTGGCGGTCATGGAGCCCATCGAGGGGCGAATCTGCGGCTGGCCGGCGTCGGCGGGGGGATGATCGACGCCGGTCATGACGTAGTGCGTGCCGCCGGCGTGTCCCGAGTTGCCATGGGCGAAGGAGCGAACAAACGCCATCTTGTCGGCCATGCGTCCCATCTGCGGGAACAGGCCGCCGATGTGAACGCCGGGGATGCGCGTCTGGACGGAGCCGACCATGCTGCGGAATTCCATCGGCGCGGACATCTTCGGATCGAAAGTTTCGACATGCGTCGGCCCGCCGCCCAGCCACAGCCAGATGACGGAGGTATCGCGCGTCGGCTGCCCCGCGGTGGCGGCGGCGCTGCGCGCCTTGAGCAGATCGGACAGCGTCAGCCCGGCGACGCCGAGCGTGCCCACGGTAAGGAAATCGCGGCGACTCAGGCCGGTGCATTCCTTGCGCGTCTTGCTACCCCAAAGGTTCAACATCGAACGGTCCCCCCAAAAGTGTTCGGAAATCCAAGCAAAAAGGCAATCAGGCAGGCCGGCCTGGGCAAGCCGGTACGGAACTACACTATCCTTATCAACAATCTAGATCGGTGTCAACCACGGGTGTACTTGAGGCGGCTCGCGGGGGCTCGGACTCTCGCCTCTATTTCAATTCCTCCGCCCGTGCGTCGGGCGGCGGTTCTTGCCGCCGCGGCCGCCGCCTGGCCTGTGCTTCGGCAGTGCAGGCCGCGCGGGACCCATCTGATTGTAATCGAAATCAGGCAGCGTTACCCGCGGCAAGCGCAGTCCCATGTGACGTTCGATCTGCGCCAGCGATTTCTCCTCCGCCGGCGATACCAGCACAAACGCGTCCCCTTCCGCCTCCGCGCGGGCCGTGCGGCCGATGCGGTGTACATAATCCTCCGGCACGTGCGGCACGTCGTGGCTGATCACGTGCGTGATATGCGTCACGTCGAGGCCGCGGGCGGCGATGTTTGTCGCCACCATCACCTGGAAATCTCCGCGGCGAAAGCCCTCCATCGCCCGCGTCCGCTGCCCCTGCGACAGGTTGCTATGCAATTCCGTGACCGCGAAACCGTCCGCCTCGATGATCTTCGCCAGCCGTTTCGCGATCTGCTTCGTGCGTGTGAACACCAGCACCGACGGCATCTCGGTGTGCCGTAGGAGATAACGCAATAGCGGGGTTTTCAGATACTCCGGCACGGGGTATGCGGCCTGGGTGATGCCGACCGCGGGAGCGCTGCGGCGTCCGATTTGGACGGTCTGCGGGTGGTGTAGAATTTGCCCCGCCAGCTTGGCGATCACCGGAGGCATCGTCGCCGAGAACAGCAGCGTCTGCTTGCGCGCGGGGAGCCGGGCGATGATCCGCTTGAGGTCGGGCAAGAAGCCCATGTCGAACATCCGGTCCGCTTCGTCCAAGACGAGGATCGACAGCCGATCGAAGCGTGATTGCTGATATTGCATGTGATCGAGCAGCCGGCCGGGCGTGGCGACGACGATCTCGGCGCCGCCACGCAGCGCCTTCTCCTGCGGGCCCATCGAGGCGCCGCCGACCATCAGCACGACTCGCAGCGGCGTGTGGTAGGCGAGGGCGAGGCACACATCTTCAATCTGCGTCGCCAGCTCGCGTGTCGGCGTCACTACCAGTGCATGCGCGGTGCCACGCGGCTTGTGCAAGAGTTGATTCAGGATCGGCAACAAGAACGCGGCGGTTTTGCCGGTCCCCGTCTGTGCCGTCGCAATCAGATCGCGGCCAGCAAGAATCGCCGGAATTGTCTCTGCCTGAATCGGCGTTGGCTCGGTGTAGCGCATCTCCCGCGTCGCTTGCACCAGATGAGGATCAAGCCCCAGTGCCTTGAATGGCATCAATATCTCCCTGTGTTTCCGAAAAGCCACGCCAGCGCACGGAAGGCGAGGCTTGCGGCTCAAATAGTTATTGTAGGGGAACTGATTACGCATCGCGCGCCGCGGAACGCCGGGCGGGCACGAAAGGGGAACGAAACGAGATGTCAAGTATGAGGATTACAAGGCGTCAATCTCGAAAAGTCATCGCGTACTTGTCCAGGCGGAGCGGCGAATTCAAGAACCGATGCGTCGTCTTGGGTTCGATGATCCAGGGGAATAGATGATCGCGCACCATCTCGCTGGCTGCGTTGCCGTAGGCGGTGGCGGTGATCAAGAGCGGATCGTCCACGATATCGCTGACGCCGTGGATACAGTTGAGCGCGATACCAGGACGGAGTCCAGTATCGACCGCCTTGTAGCCGATTCTTCCGCTGTTCAATCGTTCGATCTGCGCCAGTCCGCGCTCATAGAGTTCTTTCCGGATGCGGTACGGCCCCCATGCCGAAATCTCGGCATCCTGAGCAACGGCCAACTGCAAGGTTGTCGTCAGGTCAAGGTTAGCGCCTGCCTCCGCGCGGGGGCGAAGTAGGACGACCCGGTTTGTCGCAGCAAGCCAGCTAATCGTGTGGCTTTCAAACTCCTGAATGTTGGGCGTGCCGTCGGCGTGCTCCGGCACCTTGACGAAAGTGGCGAACGTGTGAGCGAGGCGCGGCAGATTCGGTTTGCCTTGGTACGCAAATACGACCATATAGTAAGCGTCGTCTGCGCGAGCGTCCGGAGGCAGCAGGGCAATAGTGAACGCGAGTGCAGCAAAAGCCAGTTTGGTGCGGAAAGTGGCTGCCATGGTTGGTCCCCTTGAAGCAAGAAGAAATGAAGAGGCGACTATCCGTGAAACGCACTGGCGACCCCTCGCTTGCGCCATGGGACGCCAGAATCAACCCGATAAAGGTGTCAGGACCCTTTTTCGTCATGAAAAAGGGTCCTGACACCTTTATACGGGAGGTTCGGCGTTTTTTTTTGGTGTCGATTCAGGTATCATGAAACCAGGTTTCGTGTTTGCCGCGATGGGCTTTCCGAGTGCTGCCGTGGAGGCGCCATGTGTGAATTGATGGGCATGTGCTTCGCCAAACCGGTGGTGGCGAATGTTTCCATCCAAGCCTTCAGCCAGCGCTCTCAGGAAAACGCCGACGGCTGGGGCTTGGCCTGGTATCCCGATCGCTCGCTGGCCATGGTGAAGCAACCCGTGCGCTGGTCGGTCCAGCACACCCAATTCTTGGAACACTACCCCGGACTGCTCTCCTCGATTTATCTTGCTCACGTGCGGCAGCGCACCTCCGGGTCCACGCCGACGCATGCTGACACGCACCCCTTCGGCCGTGAGCTCAATGGCCGCGATTACTGCTTCGCCCATAACGGCACGCTGACTGAAGAATTCTGGCGGCGTCCGCTGGGGCGCTTCAGGCCGATTGGCGCTACCGATTCCGAGTATCTCTTCTGTCTGCTGCTTGCCGAATTGGATCGCTTCACCAAGGGTGTCGAAGGCACGGTGGATGTGCGCCACCTCGATCCTCAGCAAGACAACGGCAAGCTCGAAACCGAAGAACGCTGGCGATCCCTGCATCAGTTCCTGATGGGCTTGAACGACTACGGTCGGCTGAACTGCATTCTCTCGGACGGTGAGCGCTTGCTGGTTTATCACGACAAGAATGGCTGGAAGAACCTCACCTACCGCAAGGTCTTCCTGCACCAGGATTCCGAGCAAACGTTCGGCGACGCGACCGTTGCCGTGAACCTACAGGCCCAACCGGTCAACCACGGCATCATCGTGGCGACCAACCCGTTGAGCATCGAAGGCTGGGAGCGTTTTCTAAACGGAGAAATGAAAGTGCTCCACCAGGGCAATATCGAGATCTCGGCCCGGCCTGGATTGCCCGAAGCGAAGAACACGGCGCCGGCGGCGGACCCGCTCGCAATCGAGCTGAGGCCGGCGGGGAGCGGTTTGGCCGACCGGTCGTCCGCTTCCTGATGATTTCAATGCGTTCACAGCAAATGGCGTCGTGATCGCTCAATCGTTACTTGGCGTTTTCCAGATCCTGCAAGAGTTGCTTCGACATGTAATCGACGAGCGCCTTCCAGTTGCCGGTCTCGCGGTAGTGGTGGCGCTGCCGATCGGAGCCCGTTTCGATCTTGCCGACCGGTTGCAGCCCCGCGAGGTAGCGGTCGTCGCTGAATTCATGAGCGATGGGCATCAAGCGGTCAATCATGTCGGAAAGATCCTTCATGAGCGGCCGGCGTTTGCCATTCGGCGTCCGGATGTACATGGCTTGCAGCCCATAGCGAGTCGCGAGCCACTTGTTTTCCACCGCGATCCAGTGCCGTTTGATGTTGCCGCGCCGCATGCGCGGGTGATCGTGCAACAGGCGTAGCCCCGACACCGTCAATGCGCGAATGAGCGCAACCAGGCGCAGCGTCTCAGTGATGGTGAGCGGGATATCGCAGATGCGAAACTCGATCGTGCCAAAATCAGGCCGGGGACGAATGTCCCAGTAAATGTCCTTGAATGACTCAATCGTGTTGCAATCCTTCATCACCTTGCAGTAATTCCGAAACTCCTTCCAATCGCTGAAATACAGCGGCAGCCCCGCATGTGGCAGCAAACGATATAACGCCGTCCGACTCGACGCCAGGCCCGTGTCCACGCCCTGCCAAAACGGCGAGCTCGCCGACGCCGCAATCAAGTGCGGAATGTACTGCATGAGCAGGTTGGTCGCTCCGATCGCCATGTCGCCCGATGGCATGCCGATATGAACGTGCAGCCCAAACATCACGCGCTGATACGTCACCCACGCGAGCCGATCGAGGATCTTCTCATATCGCTCGGCCGGATAGACCGTGCTGGTGGAAGTGCGGTGAAAGGGATGCGTGCTCCCCATCGCCAGCTCGAAGCCGAGGGAGCTTGCAATGTTGCGGACCTTGCGCGTTCGGGCAAAGAGCTGGTCGCGGACTTCGTCCACATTCTTGCAGACGCCGGTTTTGACCTCGATCATCGACTGCATCAGCTCGGTTGCCACCCCCTCGACTTTCGCCTCCTCGCAAGCCTTGATGATGCGCACGGCTCCAGGCGCCAGGTCGCCTGTGTCGCGGTCGAGAATCTGTAATTCGATCTCAACGCCTATGGAGGGCTCCGGCGAAGGATGGAATACTAATTCCTCGTTTTTGCTGACCGGCGCCGGATTCGCCGGCGCGAGCGTGTCAAGCGGTTTCGAATTCGGGTCCATGGCAAGCCTCCATCGAGATGTTGTAGTGAAAAGCCGCGGCAGGCTTGAGAAACTAGCCAGGAGTGATGATAAGATATTTGCCTATGAGTACCTATGCTTATATTCCCTCCCGCCGGAATCGAGGTCGCGGCGTGCCATGAACTCGTGCGGCAAAGTGTGCTGGGCCGGTACTTCCTCGATAACCGGTGCGCCTTCGCAAAAACGACTGGCAGCATCAGTCGCGGCGGCTTATATTCTGGATTGGACCCGAAAGCCAAGGACTGCGCGTGGAGCTGGCGCGCATCGAACGATTTCGTTTGGCCACGCTGGCCTGGAAGGGACCATGATGACACACACGCAATCCACGGGTTGGCTCTTGCTGGTATGGCTGATGGTCGGCGTGCCTGCCGACGGCGCCGACCTGCGTCGCGCTCCCTATTTGCAGGTTCCCACCAGCGACAGTATGACGATCCGCTGGCGTACCGATGACTCGGCCCGTTACACCTCCGTGGTTCGCTACGGCAAGTCGCCCGACGTTCTGGACAAGGCGATCGAAGCCAAGGAGCTGCCACGCCATTTCCCCGGCGTGCGCGATTGGCAGGCGACCATCGACAAGCTCGATCCCGATACGAAATACTACTACGCACTCGAGGCCGACCGCGCCACGCTCTGCGGCGCCGACGAAAATCACTGGTTCCGCACCGCCTCCCCCATCGGCAAGGCGCGTAAGCTGCGCTTTTGGCTCCTCGGCGATTCGGGCAGCAATCGGCCCCGCGATGACGATTTGAAGAAAGTCCTCGCCGCCGACGGGCCCATGGACCCGATCAAGGTGCGCAACGGCTTCCGCAAGTTCAACAAAGGCCTGCCCCTGGATGGCATCATCCTCCTGGGGGACAACGGCTATCCGACCGGCACCGATGAGCAGTACCAGGCGTCATTCTTCAACGTCTATGCCGACGAACTGCGCTCGACCCCCCTTTGGCCTTGCACCGGCAATCACGACCTCGATGACGCCTACCGCTACCTCTTCACCACCAACTCCAGGGCAAAGGCCGGCGGCTTGGCGTCGGGCAGCATGTTCTACTACTCCGCCGATATCGCCAACCTGCACCTCGTCGTACTCGATCCCTGGAAAACCTGGTTGCAAGAAACGACCGACGAAGCACACCTCCCCTGGCGGAAGCAGCTCGCATGGTTTCAGAAGGACCTCGCGGCAACCAACCAGGAGTGGGTCTTCCTCGTCCAGCATTTCCCCGTCTACTGTCAAGGGGATTACGACAGCGACACCAACGGTCCCTTGAAGCAACTCCGCGAGCGACTGGTGCCCATGTGCGATCGCTTCGGCGTCGATCTGTGCCTTTCGGGGCACGATCACACCTACCAGCGTTCCTTCCTGTTGCATGGACACCTCGGTCACTCGAAAACCTTCGATCTCAAAAAACACTTGAAGCACACCAGCGATGGCCGAACCGAAGCAATTGTCAAGCAACCCAAGGCCGACGCCGGCACGCTTTACCTCGTCTCAGGCACCGGCGGCGGATCGCGCACACAGGGGAAGCTCACCCATCCTGCGATGATCCCGTTCGAGTCCGCCAAGGGCAAAACGCGCGGCCTCGCGATCCCGTCCAGCTTGATCCTCGAAATCGACGACCGCACTCTCCGCGGCTGGCAGGTCGATAGCAACGGCCGAGTGCTGGATCATTTCACTCTGACACACGAAGGGCCAGCGCGAACTGCATCCATCCCAAAATGAACAGGAGCGGATTGTGAAGCAAAGGTATTTCGTCGCTTCCGTGACGGCGCTGCTGTTCATCGGCGGAATGCGCGCGACAGCGCAGGACGATGCCAAGGCGCCGCCCGGCGTGAACACCAAGCCCCTGAAGGCGGAGTGGGTCTACAGCCGCGACGGGGGGATGACCTTTACGAAAGTGCCACCTCAAGGCGCGCCCCCCAAGGCCAGAGAAGGCATCGTCCCTTTGGCGTTTCGCGGGACATTTCAGGTTGACGACCCCGCGAAGCTGCCCGGCCTCTGGATTCGCATCGCCGAGCCTGGCGACATCCCCAGGGCGGCTATTTGCGACGGCGACTTGACGGCGGCCAGCGGCGGTTACTGGAAGGACCTCGGCTTCTGCCCGACGCTCCTCAACGCCCGCCTCACGCTCAATGGCAAGCGTGTCCCGTTGACGAAGGGGCCGATGCTCTACTTCTGGCTGCCGATCCTCGGTGAACTCAAGAAGGGGGAAAACACGATCGAACTGGCCGGCGACTGCTACACGTATTGGGGCGCCGCCCCCGCCCCGGCAATCACGGCCCGCCTGATCGGGGCCGAGCCGCAGCCAGCCCCAATTTACAACGGACCCCTCCTGGGCGATTTTGGCAACGAATACTTCACCCTCGCTTGCCGTACTCGCTTGCCCGCCCATCTGACGGTCGAAGTCACGCCCATCGATCCGCCTGGCAAACCAATTACCACGGCATCGTCAGGCACGATCTGGCATCGCGTGAAAGTTGCCGTTCCCGCCGGGACCAAGTCGGTCCGCTATGTCCTCAAGTCGAAGGTTGGCGTGCACGAAAGCATGCGCGGACCATTCACGGTGCGCTTCCCTGGCGAGCGGTTTCGCTTCGTCGCCCTGGGTAATTTGCAGACCCATCGCATCGCCGTCGATCACTGGGCCGCCACCGCCACGCACGCCTTGAAGTTCGACCCGGCATTCATTCTCCACACCGGCAATTGCTCGGAGCACGGCACCTGGGAGTTCGAATGGGAACGACGCTACTTCGACCCCGCCGGCAAGTTGCTGGCGTCCGTGCCAACTCTTCTGACACCCTGTTCGCGCGACTTCGCCGGGGCCGTTCAGGAACTGCACTACACTCCCGCAGCGGACACCTATTCGCACAATTGGTCAAAGGTCGTCGGCCCGATCCGCTTGATCGGACTTGACGGCAACCAAACGTGGAAGCTCGGCGAGGCCAACTTCGTCTGGCTGCAGAAAGAACTGGCCGCCGCCAAGGAGAAGTTTGTCTTTGTGCTCGACGCTTATCCCGGCTATTCTTCTGGCAAGTACAGCAACAAGCCACGTGCGGCGCTCATGCAAACGCGCGAGGTCATCATGCCGCTTCTGGGCAAGTACAAGGCGACAGCTCTGATTAGCGGTTGGGATTCAAGCTATGAGCGCTGCGAACCGACGCCGGACAAGGGTTGCACACAGATCGTGACCGGTGCCGCCGGAAAAGATGCGTATCCGTTCAGCCCGACGGCGACGCGGCTCAATCCGTTCAGCAAGGACAAAGGACGCGACTGGGCCGGCTGGGCCAGTCACGGTGCCCGTTCGTTTTGCGTCTTCGAGGTCATGGGCGATTCCGTGGAGTTCAGGGCCGTCGCGGTGCCAAGCGACCTGAATGGGGAACTGAAGGTCCTCGACAAGAAAACGTTTCGCCCACGGTAACAGGGGAGCCACGCTTTACCATGAAATACAACCTGCTTGCGCCGTTGGTCGTCGCTATTTTCCACGTGACGTCGATCCGCGCCGGTGAACTGGCGAAGCAAGCCGTCGTCGAGACCATCACCGGTCGCGTGATGCTGGACGCCAACGCCTCCGGCAAGCTCGACGACGGCGACAAAGGACTGCCCAACGTCCTCGTCAGCGACGGCATTCAGTTTGTCCGCACGGCGGCCGACGGATCATTCACGTTGAAAGTCGCCAACGATCCATTGATCCCCTACAAGCCCGCTCAGGTGATCTCGGTGTGTTTTCCGAGCGGCGTCTGGCCCGTGGCACGGCGCTTCTATGTACGCCGCGCCGAAATCAAACCCGGGCAGAGCGTTGACTTCCTCCTGCGCGAGCAGAAACAAAAACTCCCCTTTACCTTCGCCCACGGTTCCGATCCGCACGACAACTCCTGCGGCGGCGAGCTGTTTGCAGCGGACATTGCGGCCATGGCCGACCGAGTCAAATTCTGCATCATGACCGGCGATCTCGGCTATGCCGCACGCGACGGAGCGGAAGCCATGTTCACCTCGATCCGTGCCGCGACGTTGCGCTTTCCCATCCCGATGCTGCACGCGTCCGGCAATCACGATATCTGCGACATTCACACCACCAAGTGGTCCGAGCAGCATCCACTGGCAGGCTACGGTCCCTATACGAAATATCTCGGCCCCATTCGCTATTCGTTCACTTTTGCCGACATTCATTTCGTCGCCCTCGACTGGGCCAGAATCATGGAGAATGGCAAGCTGCAAACCGGCGTGCCGGACACGGTCATCGATTGGCTCAAAAAGGATCTCGCCCAGCTCAAGCCGGGAACACGCACTTTCGTGTTCATGCACCATGACTTCCGACACGGTGACGACAAATTCTGGGACGTGCTCGTCGAACACAAGGTCGAACTCGTCATCGCCGGCCACTCGCACCGCAACAAGGAGGAAGCCCGCCGCGGCATCAAGCGCCTGACGACGCAAAACCTGTGCGGACCCTATCGGCTCTTGACCGTGCATGACAGGGGACACGACATCGTCAATCGCTGCTTTGCCGGCAGCGCCAAAGGCCATCAGCACTCCTATGCCGGCAAGTGCAAGATGGCGCTTGACTTCAATGCCTTCAAATCCAAACGGGGCGCCCACAAGGAGGTCGTCAATCGCGAAGTAAAAGCCGCGCACGTCATCGAGGCGTTCCAGGCACAGGAACTGGAGATCGTCGCCGACGTGGATCTCGGTTCCTCAAAAAGATTTGGCTTGTGCTTCGGCTCGGGCAAGGCCAAAATGGTGCTGGCGATCACGAACGCCGACGAATTTCACATCGGAGACATCCAGACCTCCGCGGTGCGTGGCCGGGAGGACAAGCACTATCGGCTACAAATCGTCGCAACGGCGGGCAAACTGCTCGTCCAGGTCAACAATCGCGTGCAATACGAACAGGTGCTGTCCCTCAAGGAACCCTGCACCGTGGAGCTTTTCGCAGAGGGGGGCACAGCGTTCTTCCGCCGCGTCGATCTCTGGGAATCCAAGAGCGAAAAGTAAGCCGACTCGTTCGCCGGTCGCGCAAGCAACGGAAGTGCCAACTGTTGCTTGACCTGCCCGTGACTCCAAGAGGTTTCTAGGACGCGGCCCTCTTGCTCCCCTCTCTCCTCCGGGGGAGAGGGGCCGGGGGTGAGGGGGCCGCCGCCGCTGCATGGGAACATGAATCGGCCCGAGCCCGTAGAGCTGTTTGGTGCCCTCTCGTCCCGATCTCCCCTCGCCCCCGGGAGAGGGGTTGGGGTTGAGGGAGCGGACGCCGTTGCATGAACCATCCCGGCGCAGACATCGACGACTGCCAAGCGTGCGAAACAAAACCGACATTAACAACTACGACGCGGAAAATCATTCCGAAGTGTCACCGTGGAAGGAACGTAGCTCCACCCTTCAGGGGCCAGATAGCGGTTGGACGAAACCGCTAGCGGAGGAGGAAACGGGCGTCAACGTGCAGGGTTGGTTTGGGCCAGAATGGAGTAGCGACGTGCTTATTGGGAGCATGTCCAACTTCATTCACTCCTGGCCAAAGGAGGCCCACCATGACCC
>SXGT01880040.1_pt1 | contig 25425 bp, 29 predicted proteins | sample 3176221 | NCBI WGS metagenome assembly SXGT01 (sample SAMN11356862, study PRJNA531348) | freshwater metagenome | isolation source: freshwater sample F1-120 | place: China: Fuxian Lake, Yuxi | collected 2017-12-25
CGCCGGAGCCGCCGCCGCCGGAGCCGCCAGCGGTGAAACCAAGTTCTGCATGAACTGCGGGAGCAAGATCCCGCGCGCGGCCAAGTTCTGCGCGGAGTGCGGTACGGCCCAAGGATAAGGACCGCATGACCGGCGTGGAGTGGCTTGTCGAGGCATTCGACTGCGACCCGGTGGCGCTGCGAGATCAAGGGCGGCTAGAGGAACTTCTGGCCGCCATGTCTCTCGATCTTCCGCTGCACCCGGTTCGCCCCGCCCTGTGGCATCGCTTTCCCGGCGAGGGCGGCATTACCGGGTTGTGCCTTTTGGCGGAATCCCATTTCGCCTGCCACACGTTTCCCGAGCACCGCTCGATGACGATCAATCTGTTCTGCTGTAAGCCGCGGCCGGAGTGGGACTTCCAGGACCAGCTCTCGCGGCGTTTCGAGGCTGGGCTCGTCACCGTGCGGCGGCTCGAGCGGGACTATGCGATGGCGGGGGCGCTCGCATGAGCCGCGTCCGGGGATCGTGCCCGCAATGCGGCGCCAACGTCGAGTTCGCCTGGTCCAGCTCGATCCAGACGACTTGCGAATACTGTAACTCGGTGATCGTGCGGCACGACGTCGATCTCGAAAAAGTGGGCGTGGTGGCCGATCTGCCGCCGGACGTATCGCCGATCCAGATCCGCACCGAAGGGATATACGAGAACAAAGCGTTCACCGTGGCCGGCCGGATCGTATACGAATGGGAAGGCGGCGGCTGGAACGAATGGCACCTGATGTTTCAGGACGGTGTTTCCGGCTGGCTTTCCGACGCGCAGGCCGAATACTTCATCTCGTTCCCATTGGCCAACCCCGGCTACGTCCCCGCCGCCACCGAGTTGCGGCGGGGACAGGCGCTGGAACTCGGCGGCCAAGCCTACACCCTGACGGCTCTGACCAAGGCCGGGTACGTGGGCGTCCAAGGCGAGTTGCCGTTCGAGTATTGGGACAAGAAGGCGATCCAGTTCGCCGACCTGCGATCGGCGGACGGGCGCTTCGCCACCATCGACTATTCCGAGGAGCCGCCGCTGGTGTTCGCGGGCAAGGGCGTCGAGTTCGACTCGCTGCGGTTGAAGAACCTGCGCGAGTTCGAGGGCTGGTAACATGGCGGCTCCTCCTTCGTCCCCCAAGGTCAAGGCGCTGGAATGCCCGAACTGCGGTTCGGCCGTCGAGTTGCGCACCTTCGGCCAGGCGCTGAGCGCCGTCTGCCCGAGTTGCTACTCGGTGATGGATACCAAGTCGCCGTCGCTCGAGATTATCAGCCGCTTCCACAAGAGCGTGCGCGTGGAGCCGGCAATCCCGCTCGGAAGGCGCGGCAAGCTGGGCGAGGATCAGTACGAGGTGGCGGGCTTCCAGGACCGCTTCATCGTGGTGGAGGAAGTGGAGTACCATTGGCAGGAGTATCTGCTGTTCAGCCCTTACAAGGGGTTCCGGTATCTGGTCCACTACAACGGCCACTGGAACGACGTCAAGCCCATCAAGGACGTTCCCGAGGAGACGTTCGCCGGCGGCCGGAAAGCGGTGTCCTGGAACGGCCAACTCTACCGCCATTTCCAGACCGCGACGGCGCGCACCGGCTTCGTTCTGGGTGAATTCCCGTGGCGGGTTACGGCGAACGACACCGTGGTCGCCGAGGACTTCACCGCCGCTCCGGGCGCTCCCCGGTCGCTGTCGAGCGAGGCCACCGAGGGCGAGATTACCTGGTCGGCCGGCGAGTACATACCGGGGTCCAAGGTGTGGGAGGGATTCGGCCTGGAAGGAACGGCGCCGGACCCGGTGGGAACGTATTTCAACGAGCCCTCGCCGCACGTCCAGGCGGCCGCCGACAGGTGGCGGACCTTCCGGTACCTGGCCTTGGCCGCGATCGCCGTCGCCTTGGCGGCGTCGTTCCTGATGCCGGAGACCGAGGCGTTCAGCCGCGAATACACTTATCAGCCGGGTGGAACCAACGAGGCGGCCTTCGTCACCCCGATCTTCGAATTGAAGGGGCGCACCACCAACGTCCGCGTCCGCACGGTGACCGACCTGTCGAATCAGTGGATCTACATCAACTACTCCCTGATCGACGACAAATCCGGCGCCGCGCGCGATTTCGGCCGCATGATTTCCTACTACGGCGGCGACGGCGATCCAGCGGATGGCACCCTGCTGGGCCGCGTTCCCTCGGGACGATACTATCTGCGCGTGGCGCCGGAGTGGCAGCCCGATCCTGGGACGACCTATGGTCCGATGACTCCGCTGCCCCGGCCGGTGAAGTACAAGGTGATCGTCGAGCGGGACGTGTCGATTCTTTGGCCGCTCTTTCCGATACTGCTGCTCCTGCTGGTTCCGGCCGCCTGGAAGAGCCTCCAAAAGGCCGCTTTCGAGGGGTCCCGGTGGACGGAAAGCGACTACGGGAATTGAAATGAAAATGCCATTCTATCTCGCGTACGGTTTGTTTCTGGTGGGCGGATTCGCTTGGATGAACTATCGCGGCTGGGGATTCGGCGATGCGCGGGAGCAGAAGGTAATGCCCACGTCGATCCGGCAGAATCCAGGGTCGTACCGCCCGGTCTACGGCGGCTATGGCGGGTACGTCGGCGGCGGCTCGCGCGGGTCGAGCTATCCGACAGGAAAATAGAAAGAGGAGACGGGAACATCGTGGAATTTCACATCGGAGCGTTCATCAACGCGTTAGTCTACGCGCTGCTCGGCATCGTGTTGTTCGTGGTTGCGTTCACGGTGCTCGACAGGATCACCCCATACGCGCTGTGGAGAGAGATCGTCGAGCATAAGAATCTGGCTCTTGCCGTGCTGGTGGGATGCATGTCGATCGGCATGTGCATCATCATCGCGGCGGCGGTCCACTGAGCGGCGCGTGACGGCGGCGCTTTTCGCGTCGGTCTGCCTGATCGCCGCCTGCGGACTGATTTACGAACTGATCGCGGGGACGCTTGCCAGCTACTTGCTGGGCGATAGCGTTCTCCAATTTTCGACGGTGATCGGCAGTTACCTGTTCGCGATGGGGATCGGCAGTTGGCTGTCGCGGTACATCCGGCGCGGACTGGTCGCCCGCTTCATCGCGGTGGAACTGATGGTGGGGCTGGTGGGTGGGTTCTCGTCCGCCATCCTGTTCCTGGCGTTCGGCTGGTCGCCGGGCTGGTTCCGCCCGCTGCTCTATGGATTGGTGCTGCTGATCGGAACGCTGGTCGGCCTCGAGATCCCGCTGTTGATGCGAATCCTGAAAGAGCGGCTGAAGTTCGAGGATCTGGTGTCGAACGTCCTCACCTTCGACTATCTGGGGGCGTTGGCGGCATCGCTGTTGTTCCCGCTGGTGCTGGCGCCCAAGCTGGGGTTGGTGCGGTCGGCCATGGCCTTCGGGATGCTGAACGCGGGCGTGGCGCTGTGGTCGACGTTCCTGCTGGCGGCGCATCTGCCCAATCCGCTGGCGGCGCGGCTTCAGTGCGCGGCGGTGCTGGCGGCGCTGGCTGGCGGGATGTTCGCGGCGGACGCCATCACGACGATGTCCGAGCAGGCGGTGTTCGCCGACGACATCGTGCTGGCGCGGACCACGCCGTATCAGCGGATCGTGGTCACGCGTTGGCGCGACGATTTCCGCTTGTTTCTCAATGCCCACCTACAGTTCTCGTCGCGCGACGAATACCGGTATCACGAGGCGCTGGTGCATCCGGCGCTGGCGTCGTTGAGCCACCGGCGGCGCGTGCTGGTGCTCGGCGGCGGAGATGGCATGGCGGTTCGCGAGATCCTGCGGTATCCGGACGTCGAAGAGGTGGTGCTGGTGGATCTGGATCGCGAGATGACCGCCATGTTCCGCGACCACCCGGAGTTATCGCGGCTGAACGGCGGAGCGTTCCGGTCGCCCAGGGTGAAGGTGGTCAACGCGGACGCGTTCGTGTGGCTGCGGGAGACGGACGCGCGGTTCCAACTGGCGATCGTCGACTTTCCGGATCCGACCAACTTCTCGGTGGGTAAGTTATACACCACGTCGTTTTACCGGGAGTTGGCGCGGCATCTGGAAGAGGGCGGACTGGCGGCGGTGCAGAGCACGTCGCCTATGTTCGCGCGGCGGAGCTTCTGGTGCATCGCGGAGACGATGCGCGCGGCGGGATGGCGCGTGTCGCCATATCATGTCTATGTCCCGTCGTTCGGCGAGTGGGGATTCATGCTGGGGAGCCTGGGGGATTATCGGACGCCGGAGCGGCTGCCGGAGGGCCTGCGGTTTCTGACGGTCCGGACTCTGCCGCCATTGTTCGACTTTCCGGGCGACATGGCTCGGGTGGACGCGGAGGTGAACCGGTTGAACGATCAGGTCCTGGTACGGTACCACGAGCAGGAGTGGAGTCAGGTGTCGCGGTAGGCTCCCCTCAAACGAAGTGATATGATCCACCTGGAGTGTCCCGACTCGCGTTCAGTTTCGTTGCCGCGGCCGTCGCGGCTGGAGGGTGGACGGCTCGAATCACGACGACGCCCTTTCGGGGCGGTCCGAGCAGATATATAGCCGTGGAGCGAGGCGGAGCGGTCGAATGCATCGAGTACGACCGGGGCTCCAGCCGGGTGTTGTCGCGGCGGGCAGGCATGCCGGGCCCGGACTGGAAGGCGAAGGCGGCTGGAGCGTTGGCGACCCCCGCGTTGTTGGGCGCCATCCGGGCGATCCAAGGCGGCCCGAACCCGGTCGATGGCGACTTGGCGGAGATTGCGCTCCACGGCTCCGAGCGGATCGAGCGAGGCGGGCAGGTAGGCACGTTTCCCGAGATCGCGCGCAGGTGGCTGGACGATCTGGCGGCAGCGTGCGCGTCGGTTCCGTCCGGCGTTCTCCCGGCCGGCTATCTCCGGGTAGCCCCACTTTCCGAGTTCCGGCGGTCCTGGATCGCGGAGCGGGGTGGAAAATTTCCAGAAGCCCGTAACATTTCGCCCTCGAATGTCACTATGTTCGTGCAAGCCGCTCGCGAGCCCGGCGGGCTGACGCCAGTGGACGCCCGGTCCATCGGCGCGCTCAGGAGGGCGAAGCGAAATGGCGCCTATGTCGCGATAGACGGCAAGGCGTTCGAGTTCACTTTGTTGGAGACCCGCTGAGCCCCTTTTCGGGACGGCGGTCTTTGCGCCTAAGAGGAGAAGACAATGACGATCGGTTCCATCACGGGTCCGAGGCGGCGGACCGGAGCGGCTTTCAAGCTGGCCGCCCTCGCCTTGAGCATGTCCGTGGCGTCCGGAGGAAACGGCGGTTTCCGGGCCGGGGTTTATAACTTCTGCGTGGCCGTGCTGTTCGACGCCACGCCCGCGCAATTGGCCAACATTCAGACCGCGTTCACCAACGCCAACAAGGTCTGGGCGGACGCGATGGACTGGCAACAGCGCTGGGGCACGATCACCATCGTCAACAACTGCACGGTCGCCAACAAGTGCGGCTCGCTCGAGATCGCCGAGTTTTGGATTCTGCCGGGGCAGAAAGCGGCGGCGGACCCGGCCGCGGCGTGGGCCACCCTGGGAAAGTACGGCGTCCGCGGCGAGCATGTCAACATGCGGTACCGCGGCCAGAGCGGCGGCGGCGCCAACGATAACGACTTCGACGCGCCCACCGGCGGCGGCATCGCCTTCACGATCGCCCATGAAATGGCGCATCACTCGTTCGGCATCGTCGACGAGTACTCGGGACCGGGCGCCACGGCGGGAACCACGGTGGCGGCCGAGTGCGCGGCGCCGCCGGCCACCGGCAGCGATCCCGCTACCCTCAACTATTCGATCATGGACAACTACTTCACCCGGGGAGGCAAGGCGAGCGGCTCTATTTATACGCTGAAGGAGTTCTGCGTGCGGTCGAATCACGACCCCGACGCCGACACCTACCAGACGAGTTCGAACCACAAGTCGTCCTGGGAGACGATCGGCGCCCATCCCAAGCGCTCGGCCACCGCGCCCAGCGGGCTTCCCAATACCACCGCGCCCACGGTCGCCGATCCGACTTTCCGCGCCGGGGGCTCCGGTCTGCGTTCCGTGCTGGTGCTGGACGACTCTGGAAGCATGGCGGCCGAAGACCGGCTAGTGCTTGCCAAGCAGGCCGCCAACGTCTACATCGACCAACTCAAAGTGGGCGATCAGGTGGCGGTGGTCTCGTTCAACAACTCCGCCACTGTCCGTTACAATCTGACGACGATCGCGAGCGCCGCCGACAAAACCGCCGCCAAGAACGCGGTCAACGCCCTGGTGGCGGGCGGGACGACGAATATCGGAGGCGGGCTGGCGACGGGCCTAGGCATCTTGCAGACGGTGGGAACTCGCACGTGTAACGAGGTGATCATCCTTCTGACCGATGGCGATCACAATACCGGCACGGCGCCCGCGTCCGTGATTCCCCTGCTTCAGCAGGACGCGGTTACGGTGTTGACGGTTGGCTTGGGCGCCGGAATCTCCACCACCGGACAAGCGACGCTACAGTAGGTCGCCAGCGAGACCGGCGGAAAGTACTACGGGGTCTCTAGCCCGTCCGCGTTGGCTGGGAACTTCTTCGAAATCACGACGGACGCGCAGGGCAACAACCTGATCGTGCGCGCGCCGTTGAGTCTCGCCGCGAGCGCCCCCCAGTCCACCACGGTCACGGTGGAGGCCGGGTCGGAGTCGGCGACGTTCGGCATCTCTTTCGTGAACGCGGCGGCCAATGTCGCCATCACGCTCAGCAATCCCGCGGGCACGACGTTTACCACCGATGCCCAGATCGTGGCGGCCGGCGGGACCGTGAACCGGAGTCAAGCCAATATCGTGTTGGTCACTTTCCTCAATCCTGCCGCCGGCAACTGGGTTGTCGGCACGACGGCCGCGAGCGCGACCGCCGCCGAGGTTTTCGCGTCCTCGCTCAACAAGGGCGTTGCGGTGATCGCCAGCCCGGGGCAAGGATTGGTTTCCGCCAACGAGACCATGCTGCTCAACGCGACCGTGCAGCACGGTGGACTTCCCATTACCGGAGCGTCCGTCACCGGCAGCGTTGTGCGGCCCAACGGGTCTCAGCAGGCGGTCACTCTGCTGGACGATGGAACCGCGGCCAGCGGCGACGCCGTGGCTGGGGACGGGGTCTATACAGCCAAGTTCTCCGCCTACAATGCGAACGGGAGTTACACTTTCCGCGTCAACAGCGCGGCTTCGGCGGGCAAGGTGGCGCCCGGCGAGCAGTTCTTCGGATTCACCGGTCCGGGCGGCACGGTGCCGCCTTTCGTCCGCACCGCCTCCTCGAGCTTCGTGGTGGCGGGCTACGACGGCTGCGCCGCGGCTACTCCGGAGATCCCGTTCAACACGGCGGTCGCCGGGACGCTGACAACCGGCAGTTGCACCAGCATCCTCAAGGCCGGTCACTATCGAGCCCGCTACTTCTTCAACGGAACGGCCGGCCAGCGCGTCTCGATCAGTCACTCCTCGGCGGCTTTTGACAGCTTCCTTTACCTGCTTGGGCCCGACGGCGCGATCCTGGCGTCGGACGACGACGGCGGGAATGGAACGAATTCCCGAATTCCCTCCACCGGGCTCTTCAGTCTGCCCGTTAGCGGCGTGTTCGTGATCGAAGCGACGACCTTTGCATCCGGCGCCACGGGCGCGTTCACGGTCCTGCTGGAAACGGCTCCGACCATCCTCGCGCCCACGGCGAACCAGACGGTCGCCACCGGCGGCGTGTCCTTTGCATGGACTCCGGTGGCCGGCGCTACGTCCTACGAAATCAAGGTGGACCGCTCCACCGGGGGCACGGTGTTCTCCGGCTCGGTGGCCGGAAACTCCAACACAACCGCGCTGGTGGCGCTCGCCGGCGGGACCTACGTGTTCTCCGTCCGCTCCTGCGCCGGCGCCAGTTGCGGCCCGTTCGCGACCGTGACGTTCACCGCGGCTCCCCCCACACCCACCGGGACGCCAACGATTACCGCGCCAGCGGAAGCGGCCACTCTGACGACGTCCACCAACACGATTGTCTGGACGGCCGTGGCCAACGCGACATCGTACGAGGTGGAACTGGTGGACGCCAGCGTGACTCCCAACGTCACCGAACTGAAGATCCGCGTGCCCGCGCCCAACCTGAACACCATCTACTCGATGAAGAGTTCCACCGCCTACCGGCTCCGCGTGCGAGCCTGCCAGGAAGGCTGCGGACCATTCAGCGCCACCCGAAGCTTCGTGGTGAATCTGCCCCCCGTGCCTTCCGGCATCCCTGTGATCACGTCGGGAGTGGTTAGCAGCGGCAACTCCCTGGCGGTGATCTGGACGGGAGTCGCTAACGCGGATCTGTACCAGGTTCAAGTGGTGCAGCCCCCGCCGGCCGGCCCCGGGGGCGGGGCGCTTACCGTGGCCGCGCGGCAAACCGACGCGCTCACCGCCACCTTTCCCGTTCCCGCCGGGGCGGCTTCGATCTTCGTGCGCGCTTGTAACGGCAACGGTTGCGGACCCAACTCGCTTCCCTTCCCGATCAATCCGCCGGGACCCAATCCGGCTACGGCGAACCTCGGTACGCCTATCTCCGGCGCCACCGTCCCCGGACCAGACGTGTTCTTCTCCTGGAACCGGATCAACGGCGACAACGGCTCGAACACGCTGTACCGGTTGTTCGTGCAGGATCTATCGACGCAATCCGCCGCGCTCGACATCCTGACACGCGACAACTTCCATGGCGCGGTTTTCAATGGAAGCGGCGCCCGTTATGACGCGCTGGTGATCGCCAATCCAGGTCCTTCCCAGGTTACCGGTCCGGCGGCCGGCTTCAATGTTCGCGGGCCGTCGCCCCAATCGCCGACCATGCGCGCGCCGACGCATCAGAGCACGATCAGCCAGGGTAACATCGAACTGGGCTGGACAAGGCTCGAGGGCGCGACGCTGTTCGAGTATTTCGTGGCTGTGCAGGGACAGCCGAATCCATCGGTAACCGGCGTGACTCCCGGAACGACGGTGCTGGCGCCGCTGAACGCACTGAGCCAGACGGGCACGATCTACAGCGCCATTGTCCGGGCCTGTCCGGCGGGCGCAACGTGCGCGGCGGGATCCAACGCCGGCTGGGGACCCTGGTCGAACGTGGGTGGCAGCGGAGTGGTCAACTTCACCGTCCTACCATAACTCCGGCATCGGGCGCGGGGATTCTTGCGCGGCCCACCGCGACTAAGATCCCCACGCGCCTTCGCGGCCCGGTGGACGGCAGACCGCGAGCGATGGTGGGACCAGGTGGCTCCCGTTGGCGCCGTGGAACTTTGCCTCGCTTCAAATTCGCCAAATTGATCATTCAAGTTGGCGGCGCTGGCGTTGAGCGTAGCGGTTGCGTCGGGTGGCAACGGAAATTTCCGGGACGGTGTGTACGACTTCTGCGTCGCCGTGCTGTTCAACGCGACGCCGGCGCAACTGGCGGCGATCCGCGCGAAGTTCACCGAGGGCAACCGGGTTTTCGCGGACGCCCTCGATGGCCAACAACGGTTCGGCACGATCACTATCGTGAACGACTGCACGATCGACAACAAGTGCGGATCGCTCGAGGTCGTGGAGTTCTGGATTCTGCCGGGCGGCGGGCGGGCCTATGCCACCAGTGGCACGTACGGAGAGAGAAACGAGCACGTGGTCATGTACTTCGACCAGCAAATTGGCTCCGACGGATTCACAGGCGACGAGACTTGCGCCCATACGATCGCTCACGAGATGATCCACCACGCTCCACCGAAGAGGCCGCTCTGTTGGCGGGCAATCAATGGTCGCCCGCGACGGTGGATTTCCTCGAGGTGATGGGCGAGAAGAAGTTGGTGGGCATGGGCGATTTCGTCGCCGTGATGGGCGAGATCGTGAAGTTCGCGCCCGGCAGCGTGAAGCGGGTCAACTTCTTCACCCACGCCAACGGGACCACGGTGGGCATCGCGGGCCGGAACATCCCCGGCAACGTGATGTTCGACACGCAGGTGACCAAGGCGGACCTGGACAACTTCGCCACCAACGGCATGTCGTTCAAGGTGGGCAACCAGACGTTCGACCTGGACGATGTCCGCCAGCGGTTCACCAAGGACGCTGTCTTCGTGCTGTACGGATGCCAGGCGGGGCTCAACAAGCCTCTCTTCGATTCCCTGCACGCGCTGCTCGGGATCAAGGTGATCGGATTCAAGAAGAAGATCGCGTTCTGCCCCAATCCGCCGCAGAACGGCCAGTTCGTGCGGACCGGCATGCTCAGCGGAATCGGAAATTGTTCGTCCAAGACTGCCGACTGGCGGAGCTTGGCGAACGATCCGGCGGAGACCATCGTCGTGCCGTAGCGTGCCCGGCGCCGGCGGCCGTTCCGGCGTCTGAAGGATTTATTTTTCCCTTCGTTTGTTTCGGTTGCGGGAAACAACCGCGGCCGTCTTCTTGACGGCCGGCCAAGCTCGAAGCCGGGTGGACCACCTGCGTCCACCCTCTTGCGCAACGAGAAAACGAAGGGAGGTTCCCTCGAATGGAACCAAAAGATCTCTCCGGGCTGCCGGCCTACTCTGGCCTCTTCTACGACCCGGACACCGGCATGACTTACAAGGAAGACGGAACCGAGACCGGCTTCACGTTCGAACGCGCCACCTGGACGGGGCCGTTCGGCATTCACTTCCAATGGCCGTGGCTCAACCCGATCGGGTTCGCCACGCGGGAAACCGGCCGGAAGGTGTTGGCCTTCTGCAAGGGCGCGGCTCCGAAGGGGCTGGCCGTCAATCTCGACGAATCCAACCGGATCGTCGGTCCGTTCACGCGAACCATCGAGCGGCTGATCGTGGTCACCGATGGGGACAAGGAGGAGTCCTACAGCGCGGGCTGGTTGGCGCACTCGTTGATCCGCAATGGCGAACAACGGGCCGCCACGCATTGGCTGGACGAGTTGAAGCAGGTCCGGTTCAAGACGTAGGGCTACACTGGAGAATTGAAACGGGGGGCGGCGCGGCGATGACCGGGAGAATGTGCCTTTGGGCGTTGGTGGCCTGCGCCGCCGCGCGCGCCTCCCTACAGCTCGAGATCCACTATCCCGTCATCGAGCGATTCCTCGCCCGGCAGATGTTCACGGCGGAAGGACGCCACTACGTGCGGGGATCGCGCGACACCAAGTGCGGATTCGCGTATCTGGAGAATCCCCGGATCGCGGCGTCGGGTGGGCGCCTGGTCATCTCCGCGCGATTCGCGGGCCGCTCGGCGCTGGATCTGCTCGGCGGCTGCGTCGGTCTGGGCGATTCGTTCGACCTCACGCTGCGCGCCACGCCGGACTACGACAACGGAGTGCTCACGCTCAAAGACGTCGAGGCCAACACCACCGCGCTCAGGAATCTCTATGTCTCGCGCGTGCTACGCGCGCTGCGGGACGAACTGCCGCGCCAGTTCCGGTACCCGTTGCTCGCCGAAGCCAAGCGAACGCTCGAGCGAGAAAGGGACCCGAACTTCGATCTCGCCATGTCCGGCTTCCATGTCGTCAGCGTGCAGGCCGCCAATCACGCGCTGGTGCTGATTCTCGACTTTCGTCTCGAAGTGAAGTGAGAAACCCGATGACGCGGCGCTCGTATTCGGCGCCCGCTCGCGGCAGGCACTCGGTGTGGCCCGCTCCCTCGACCTCCCACGCCAAAGTCCACCTCGGATTGCACGCGTGCAGGGCGCGGATCGCGTCCGATGGAATCGTACGGTCGGCCGTGCCATGGATCAGCAGCACTGGCGTGGCCGCCCGCGCGAGCACGTCCTCCGGCGCCGCTTGCCGCATGTCGACGCGGTAGCGCAGCCGCCCGTACAAATAGCCGTATTCGAGCACCGGGCGGAACAGCGCTCGAGCGGGCGTCCAGCCGAAGAAGTGGCGGTCCACCAGACGGCGGATCGCGGCCTGGGAGAATCGCGTGAAGCAGGCCTCCACCACCTCGCCGGCGATGCGCGCGTCCACCGCCAGCGACTGGACGGCGATGGCCGCGCCCATCGATTGTCCGAAGACGAAGAAGCGGCCGCCGCCGGTGCGCTGGCACAGCCAGTCGCCCCACAGCCTGACATCGTGCGACTCCCGCACTCCGAACGACACCACGCCTCCCTCGCTGTCCCCGTGGCCGCGACTGTCGATCAGCAGCGCGCGATAGCCGTGGCGGAGGAACAATCGCGCGTGCTCGATCATGTAGGCGCGCGTGTCGGTGAAGCCGTGGATGAGCAGGATGGCGGCGCCGTTCGGCCGCGGCGGTTCGAAGTACCAGCCGCGCAGGCGGAAGCCCTCGGCGGAGGCGATCTCCGCATCCTCGAGCCGCGCTCCCGTGTCCCGCGCCATATCCTCGCCCACCTGGCGGGGGGCGTGTTCCCGGCGCGAGTCGCGGACGCGAAAAGCGGACTCGCTCGCCCGCGTGCCCACGATCAGCACGATGGCGAATACGGCGAGAAGAGGCAGGACGAGCGGCACGGTGACCTTTCAGGATACAATCGCCTGCCGTGCTGTTGACGATCGGACATTCCAATCATTCGTGGGAGCGCTTTCTCGATCCGCTCGCGCGGCACGGCGTGCGCGTGCTGGCCGACATCCGGCGCGTGCCCCGGTCGGGCCGCAATCCACAATTCTCCGGCCGCGAATTGGCGCGGGCGCTCGCCGGGGCAGGGATCGCGTACCGGCACTTTCCCGGCCTCGGCGGGATGCGCGAGCCCGCGCCCGATTCGCCCAACACGGCGGTGCTCGATGCGGTGTTCCGGGGTTACGCCGATCATATGTCCACCGGTTTGTTCGCGCGCTCCCTCGGCGAGTTACTCGATCTGGCGGCGCGAGATCCCGTGGCGGCCATGTGCGCCGAGGCCGATCCGGCGGATTGCCACCGCTCGTACCTGGCGGACGCCGCGGCGGCGCGGGGCGCGGAGGTCACGCACATTCTGGCGAACGGCGGGCTTCGGGCTCACGCGCTATCGCCGTTGGCCCGGATCGACGGCGGGTCGATCACCTACCCAGGGCTCTTCTGGCGCAGCAAGGCGAAGCACGCCAGCGGTACGCTCCCGAGCCAGAAAGTCGACGCTTCCGGCGTGGTGACGACTCGCAGGCTGTCGATGGTCACGGTTGATCCCACCGACACAATCACGAAGTAGCCGTCGATCTGCGTTCCCGGGCCCACGGCGCCTCCGAGCGTAAACGCGAACAATGGGAGGCTGTACGTGCCAGGACCACTGACCAGGGTGATCGCTGGTGCACCGATGTAGCCGGAGCCCGAAGGAGCCCCCAACGGATGAAGGCCCACTTGAACAGTCGATGTGGACCCTGGCGTACCGCTCGCGTAGACCGCCCCAAAGGTGACGATATCCAATGGGGTCATCGTGTATGTCCCGCCCTGGCCGAGAACAACCGCGCTTCCCCCAACGAACGGGGGAGAATTCACTATTAGATCCGGAACGACAGTCGCGGTCACGCAGCCGCTGCCGGCGGATCGGGACACGGTCATCCAACGGGTCCCGGAGCCATTCATAATCGTGGCTCCGTTGTTCACCGCCGTCGAGGGACCGGGGCAGCCATCGATTGCGGCTTGGGTGACGACAGTGTTGATGCCCGACGTCAACGAGCTAAAATCGTCCAAAATGACTCCGGCGCGCGCGCCACAGGCCGCGGCAAGGGCCGCGACAACCGCCAACCCACGTAATTCCATTGCAGACTCCTCTTGCAAATCCGGGGTGAGTCTGTCACCCCCTTAATAGTGAAGAGGACCTTCGCGATCGTTACAACTCGGGCCTGCCTTTTCGCACTCTCCCTCGCGATCGACGTAGGGCTGCCTCCTCGAGCGACACTGGAACCATGTCCCTCGGTCCCGAACTCTCCCGCCTCTTTCACCGCGATCTGACCCGGCTCGCTCAGCAGATCCGCGCCACTCCACCCGAACTGCTGTGGAGCACGCTCCCCGGTATAGGTAACTCCGCCGGCAACCTCGCGCTGCACATCGAAGGCAACCTGCGCGAGTTCGTCGGCAGGCAACTCGGAGGCGTCGAGTACGTCCGCCAGCGCGACCGGGAGTTCGACTCCACCGGGATCGGTCAGGAGGAACTCGCGGTGCGCCTCGAGGACACGCGCACGCTGGTCGTTCCCATCCTCGAGTCCCTGCCGGACACGGACTGGGACGCGGTCTTTCCGCAGCAGACGCTGGGCGTCGCTTTGACGACGCGCCAGTATGTCCTCCACCTTTACGGCCATTTGAACTACCACTTGGGCCAAGCGGACTATCTCCGGCGCGCCCTCACCGGCGAGGGCGCCCTTCGTCTCGCCGGCCTCTGATTCTTTGGTACAATCCCCATGGCTAGGAGCAACCATATCGCAATGAATCGAACCTCCCTGTTCGCGGCATGCGGCCTCGCGGCGCTAGTTTCGTGCGCCAACGAACCCGCCGGCGCCAAGAAGGAAGCGGCCTCCGCGGACGTCAAGATCCTCGAGAACCTCACGCTGATCGACGGCACGGGAAAGCCGGCCGCGCCCGGATCCACCATCGTCGTCACCGATGGCAAGATCACCTACGCCGGACCCGCCGCCGGAGCGCCCGCCGCGCCCGCTGGAGCGGTTCGCACCGACCTGGCCGGCAAGTTCGCGATGCCCGGCATCATCAATCTCCACGCGCATCTGGGCAACGTCAAGGGTGTGAAGCAGGATCAGACCTTCTACACCCGCGAGAACCTCATGAAGCAGCTCGGCGCGTTCGCCAGGTACGGCGTGACTACCGCCGTCAGCATGGGCAGCGACACCGATCTCATCTTCGACGTCCGCAAGGAGCAGCGCGCCGGACGGCCCACCACCACGCGCGTCTTCACCGCCGGCCGCGGCTTTACGGGCGCGCAGGGATATCCGTCCACCATGCCGGGCATGAAGGGCGTGCCGTACGAGGTGACCAAGAACGAAGAGGTGGAAAAGGATGTCGCCGAGAACGCGGCCAAGAAGCCCGATCTCACCAAGATCTGGGTCGACGACCACCTGGGCAAGGAGAAGAAGATCTCCATCGAACTGTGCAAGGCGATCATCGACAACGCGCGCAAGCACGGGCTGAACACCGCGGCCCACATCTTCTACCACGACGACGCGCTGAAGCTTTCCGAGGCCGGCCTGTACGCCTTCGCGCACAGCGTGCGCGACAAACCGGTGAACCAGGAACTGATCGACATGGCCAAGAAGAAAGGAACCTGGCAGATCCCGACACTGACGCGCGAGATCTCGACCTTCGTCTACGCCAAGCCGCACGCCTTCCTGAAGGACGAGTTCCTTCTGAGGGGCGCCGATCCGGAAGCTGTCGCCGGCGTTCAGACCCCCGAATTCATGAACCGGCAGGCCAACGACAAGAACCTGGCCAAGTACCCGGTCTTTCTGAAGACCGCGCAGTCGAATCTGAAAAAGCTCGCCGATAGCGGCGTCAAGATCGGATTCGGCACAGACACCGGTCCTCCGGGACGATTCAGCGGTTACTTCGAGCACTGGGAGATGGAACTGATGGCGGAAGCTGGACTCACGCCCATGCAGATCGTGCAGTCTTTCTCGGCGGGCGCCGCCGAGTACCTGGGCGCGACCGACCTGGGTACGCTCGAGGTGGGCAAGTGGGCGGATCTGGTTGTGCTCGGCAAGAACCCGCTCGACGACATCAAGAACACCCGGACCATCGAACTGGTGATGATCGCCGGGAACAAGGTGAACTGACATGATGACCCGGCGGCTGTTCACATCGGCGGCCGCGGCGGCGGGAGCGGCATCGACGGCCCGCGCCGCCTCCTCCGCCCGCTACAAGGTGGGCAACACCACCAACACGCGGGGAGGATGGGAGGACGATGTCTTCCTGTCGTTCCGCGAGGCGCACCAGGTGGGATACCGGTGGGTGGAGAGCTTCATCCACTACTTCACGCCGTTCCGGGACAAGCCGGCCGAGTTGAAGAAGCGGGTGGACGACATCGGAGTCCGGTTCGTCACCATCTCGAACGGCGGCCCGCTCGAGATGCACTTCGAGGATCCGGCCAAACACGCCAAGATTGTCGAGGATCATCTGAGCCTGGGCCGTTTCATCCGCCATTTCGGCTGCACGCACCTCAAGATCAATCTGGGGCCGCGGCGGCCCGACGGCACGACGGACGAGGACTTGCGGCAGATCTCGAAGGTGCTGGACACGTTGGGAGGCCGGCTGCGGGGAGAAGGGGTGAAGCTGGCGGTTCACGCGCACATGTGGGCGCAGTTTGAAAACCGGCGCGAGGTGGATTGGGTGATGAAGAACACCTCCGCCGAGAACGTGAAGTTCGTGCTCGATACCGGCCACGTGACGATGGCGGGCATGGATCCGGTGGAACTCACCAGGACCCTGGGACACCGCATCGTCGAGTTCCACATGAAGGACACCAAGCCCGAGAACAAGGGCGGCGCGAGGAAGCGGCTGGACCGGCCGGATATGATGAACGACCCGCCGTTCTTCCCGCTCGGCCGCGGCGGCGTGGATTTCCCGGCGATCAAAGCGGAGCTCGACAGAATCGGCTGGACGGGATTCCTGACCGTTGAACTCGATTCCTCGCCTTTCCGCCCGCCGAAGGAAAGCGCGCGGATGAGCTTGTCGTACTTGAAAAACACCCTACGGCTGCCTGAAGATTCTTTCCGGCATTGACGATATGAGGAGTGAACCCGAAGGAAGGACCTGTCCAGCGATCCCACAGGAGGGAGAATGCTATGCTGGAGGTGTCCTTAGGAAGAAGGCAGACGTTTGGACGACCGGCTCAAAGAACTGATGCAGGAGCTCGGAAACGCGATCAACGAATCGCTTTCCGACTCCGAGCGAATCGCGGCGGCGATCGGCGAAATCAAGCGCGCCGGCTACGATGTCTTCCTTGTGCTGGAAGCCACGATCGGATTCAACAAGAGGTCGTCCAACGAAGATGACGACGACTCCGAGCGCGAGACTTCGCCGCCGGTGCGTTTCGACTCGGCCGACAAGTACCGCTGGACTTCGCAGGACGCCAAGTTCCTCAAGGCGCTGAAGATCGCGGTGGACGAAGAACGTCACTGAGCGGCCTGCCGGTAGACCTCCATCGTCTCGCGGACGGCTCGCTCCCAACTGAACAGTTTGGCGCGTTGAACGCCGGCGGCTCCCACCCGGGTTCGCTCTTCCGGATCGGATATCAGCCGCAGCAAGCCGGCGGCAATCGCATCGACGTCAAGGGGATCCACTTCGATGCACGCCCCGCCACTGACTTCCGGCATCGCCGAACGGTTCGACGTCAGCACCGGTATCCCCCTCGCCATCGCGTCCAACACCGGCATCCCGAAGCCCTCGTCCAGAGAGGGGAAGGCGAAGATCGACGCCCGGGAAAGCAGCGCTTCCAACTCCGCGTCGCTGACCCACCCTGGCGTCTGGATGTCCGGGCCGCGCGGACTTGCCTCGATCCGGCGCATGATGGCCTCGGCGCCGTAGCCCGCCGATCCAGCTAGCACTAGCTTCCAGCCTTTGGGTAATCGCTCGAACGCCGCCACCAGCCGCTCGACGTTCTTCCGCGCCTGAATCGCGCCGGTGAACAGGATCAGCGGCTCGCGCGCGGCCTGAGCCGAGGGCGCCGGAGTTCGAACCCCGTGAGGCACCACGTGGATGCGCGCCTGGTCGACGCCCAACAGTTGGTGGACCTGAGCGGCGGTGAACGCCGACACGGCGATGACGCGATCGGCCCGCGCCGCCGCTTCCCGGGCTTGGCCGGCGAAACGGGCGCGGAACTCCGGCGTCGAGTACTCGGCGGTCAATACGAACAAGTCGTGGAAAGTGACCACCGACCGCCGCCACCGGGCGCGCGCAGGGAGCCGCTGGTTGAGGCCGTGAAACAGGTCGCAACGCGGGGGCCAGAAATCGAACAAAGGGCGCCGGACCACGCCGGACGGTGGAGTCTCCTCGAGTCCCCGGCGGAAGCGGTGGGGGCGGTAGCACCAGATCCAACCACCGGGGCGCGCGGCGGCGAGCCCGTTCGCCAACTCGCGCGAATACACACCTACGCCCGTGAGCTGGCGGCCCACGCTATAGGTGGCGTCGATGGCGATCCGCAACCCGGCATTCTCGCATATCCGGCCCCCTCAGGAGGCCGGATATTTGCGCGCGGGCGCCGGAATCCCCGCGTACAGGTGAGAAGCGCTCCACCACGCGCCTCGCTCAACGGCGGCTCGGATCGACCGCGCCAGAGGTATGGTGTCGAGGTCCTGCAGGGAGACGAAATCGTGCGCGCCCCGGCGGATCGCCGCGAAGGCGAGAGCTTCGTCCCCGGGGGAGGCGAGGATGATCACCGGTGTGAGCGGCGCCTCGTCATGGAGGATGTCGAAAGCGGAGGCTTCCCGGGTTCCGGGGACCGCCAGGTCGAGCAGGATGGCGTCGAAGGTCTGGCAGCGTAGCAGCGCCAAGGCCTCTCCCACTTTAGCCGTATGGTCCCGCCGGCAGGGGCGCCACCAGGATTGGGAGAATCTCTTCTCCGCGATCTCCAGAAACGCCTCCTCCAGCAGCTCGACGGCGTCGGGATTGTCCTCCACAATCAGGATGTGAAGGGTGTCGGTCTTCATAAAACTGGACGCGGTCAAACCGCGACCTCGTACTCCTTCAGCTTGCGGTATAAGGTGGTGCGGCCGATCCCCAGCAGGTGAGCGGCCAGGCCCCGGTCGCCGCCGGTGAACTTCAATGCCCGCAGAATCTCGCGGCGTTCCACCTCGACGAGGGGGACGATCGGAATGTCCTCGCTCCGCGCCGGGACTCGAGGGACGCTGGTGGATGCGGCATCGACGGCCTCGGGATAGGCCGGCAGCGCCGGCGCCAGCGCCAAACCCTGCCGTTCGAACTCCTTGGCGTGGAATGCGTTCTGCAGCGCGGAGGGCATGTCGCCGGTGTGCAGGGTGGGCCCGGTGTGCATGGCGACCATTTGGAGGATGCAGTTCTCGAGCTCACGGACGTTGCCAAGCCACTCATACTCGTGGAACGCATCCCAGACCGCTTGACTGAGTTCGTGCCCGGAGCCATACAGGGCCAGGAAGTGATTCACCAGCGGGTGCAGATCCTCGGTGCGTTCGCGTAGTGGCTCCAGACGGATGGTGACGACGTTGAGCCGGTAGTAGAGATCCCGCCGGAACGTGCCGCGCTCCACTTCCCGCAGCAGGTCGCGGTTGGTGGCGGCGATGATGCGGAAGTCCGATTTCTTGGTTGTCGTGGAGCCGACCGGACGGAACTCCTTCTCCTGCAATACCCTGAGGAGCTTGCTTTGCGCCTCGAGCGGCAGTTCTCCGATTTCGTCGAAGAAGGCGGTGCCCCCATTGGCGAGTTCAATTAACCCGATTTTGTTGTTGGATGCCCCCGAAAATGATCCTTTAACGTGACCGAATAGCTCGCTTTCCATCAGCGGCCCGACGAGCGACGAGCAGTCGATCGTAACGAAGGGGCCGTCCTGGCGCGCCTGATAAATCGATTTCGCAACAACTTCCTTGCCTGTGCCCGTCTCTCCCAATACCAGCACTGGCCACCTTCCGGAGGCGACGCGTTCGATGTTGCGTATGACCTGTTTTGTACGGGGAGATTCCCCGACGAGTGGACGCTGCGTTTTCTCGTGTTCCTTTGAACCCACTAGACCCTCATGTGACCGCGAAGTGAAATCTGAATCTGCGTTCAGTCCGTACGCATATATAGCGCGTTTGGCAGGGGAAAATTCTCACCTGACCTTCACAAGAGTACCGTTTTTTTCCGTTTTGGTACAAGTGCCTCGTAGGGTGTATCCCCGGTGGATTGTGGGGTCACCGCTTCAGCCCCCATGGTGAAATGGTACCAGTACCCCTGTAGGAGCGACGATTACGAATCCTAAATCCTAAAGTCTCAGCGAGTTGAGACCGATGGTACTTCTGTAGGATTGCCATACATGGATGCCATTCTTTGGGTGATGTTGCCGCTTTTGACCTCCGCCGGATCGGCGCTCCTGGCCTTCTTCATCATGCAGGCCAGATTGGAGGTAGCTCTCGCCAAGGAACGGGAGGAACTCGTGATGGCGCGCGCAAACCTTTCCAACTTCGAGAAGAACCTCGAAGCCCACGTCAGAGCCACCGAGGAAGAGACCAAACGCAAATCGATGGACCAGTTCCTGAGCGAGTTCCGTGTGGAGGAACGCCACTACACGCGAGAGAACAAGTCGCTGTTCCTGAAGAAGAAATCCATGGTGCTTCAGGAGCGGCTGTACTTCCGCAATCTCCCGCTTTCGAATTGGGTCGAGCACGAAATGACTGTCGAGGAAGGCGGCGACATGCAGGCGCTTGCCAAAGCCTGTTCCGTTTTCTCCACCCGGCCCGTGTCCAACGCCGATGCGGACGCCGCGCTGGCGATGGCCGGAGCCACACGGCTGCTCCGCTAGGAGCGCCAAAATAATTCGACCACCCCCGTAATCCCCGCCGTGGGGGGCCTCGTCCTGGAGTGTATGATGGGCGTGATGGTCGAACGGCTGGCACCCCGGAGCGAGGCCATTTCGACGATCGGTTGCGATTTCGCGACATGGATGACGTCGGAGCAGCGCAGGATCTTTCTGCTCTGCTTCCGGCTGCTTCAGGACCGCGACGAGGCCGACGCCGCGACGCAGGACGCCTTCTTCAAGGCCTACCAAGCCCTGACGAAGGGGGCAGCCAGCTCGGTGGAAGACCCCGCCAAGTGGTTGACAAGAATCGCCGTCAACACCTGTCTCGACCGGATCCGGGGCCGCGCCTGGAAGTTCTGGCGCAGGCGTCGCGAACCTGCGGCCGAGGAACTCGTCCTGGCCACTACTCCGGACCGGGAACCGAGCGCGGAAGATCGGGTCTTCGCTCTCGAGATCAACCGGAGGCTGGCCGCGGCGATGGAGAAGCTGTCGCCCCGCCAGAGGGCAGTGTTTGCGCTCCGGCATCACGAACATCGCGGCGTGGAAGAGATCGGCGAGATCCTGGGATTGGACACGGGCACAGTCAAGGCACATATGTCCCGCGCGCTCGCCAAACTGAGAGAAGAACTGCGCGACATGTACGGTCTGATTTAGGCCGCCGCGTACCGAAGAGGGCACTGTCATGAAGCACTGGAGCGATCGGGAGATTCTCGAGCACATTTACGGGCTGGGTCCGGACGACCGCCACCTGGAGTCGTGCGTGTCCTGCGGGGATCGCATCCGGGCGGCGCGCGCCCGCCGGCTCGACCTCGAGCCCGCCGCCGGTCCTGGTTTCCTGGCCCGCCAGCACGCGGCGACCCTGGCGCGCGTGGGCCACGGTCCCCGCGCCCGTTGGGCTCCCGCTTTCGGCGCGGTGGCTGCGTGCACCCTGCTAGCCTTCCTCTCATTTCGGCCGGATCCCGCGCCGGAGCCGCTGGTCTCCTCGACCGACCACCAGCTTTACTCCGACATCTATGCCAGCCTGAACGCCGGCGCCCCGCGAGCGGCGGAACCGCTCCAGGCTTTGTTCGAAGGACAGTGAGATAGCCATGTTCCGTATTGCGATCGTCCTGGCCCTGGCGGCCTTCCCGCTGGCGGCTCAGAATCCCAAGGGGCTGGTCCCGTGGTGGGACATGGGTGTCGTGCGCGATCTGAACCTGACTGGTGAGCAGTCGGCTCAGATCCGGAGCATTCTTCGCGAGCACCGGAATGTGCTGATCGACCTGCGAGCCAGCACCGAAAAGGCCGACAACGACGTGGAGGACGCCTTCAACTCCGACACGGTCGACCAACGGCGCGCCAACGAGGCGATCGAAAAGCTGATCAAGGCGCGCGGCGACCTCACGCGGGAGTTCTCCAAGCTGTCGCTGCGCTTGCGGACCGTTCTCACGCCGTTCCAGTGGAGAGACCTGCAACGCCGCCTGCCCACTCCGCGGGGTCCTGGGAATCCGCCGGGAATGCAGCCGTTCCGCGGGGATCCAGGACCGCGGGGTCAGCCCGGGCCCCCGGGCGGACCGCCTCGCGGGCCCCGGCAACCCGGCGAAGACGACGGTTACTGAGGGGCGGATTCGTCAAACGCCCGCGGCGTCTATCATGGACTCTATGAAGAGACTTCTGATACTCGCCGCGATCGCCGCCGTGGGAGTTGCGCAAAAGCGCCCCATCACGCACGAGGATGTTTGGACGATGAAGCGGCCCAGCGGACTCGCGGTAAGTCCCGACGGCAAGTGGGCCGTCGTCTCCGTCTCGGAACCGGCGTACGATCCGGCCGCCGCCAGGTCCGACCTGTGGATCGTACCGGTCGACGGGAGCGCGCCCGCGCGCCGGCTCACGCAGAACAAGCAGTCCGAGGGCGAGGCTGTGTTTTCACCCGATTCGCGAACGCTCGCGTTCACTTCGAAGCGCGAGGGCGACTCCGATTCGCAGGTCTACGCGCTGCCCCTCGACGGTGGGGAAGCGCGCCGCGTCACGTCGATCCCGGCCGGAGCCACGAACCCACGCTGGCGGCCCGATGGCAAGGCGATTCTGTTCGAGAGCCTGGTTCCGCCTCCCGGTGAGGACACCAGTCCGAAATACAAAGCGTTGATCTTCGAGACCTCACCGGTCCGGCACTGGGACCGCTGGCTCGACGGCAAGAAACCTCATATCTTCACGCAGAGCCTCGACGACGGGGCGAAGCCCGTGGACGTGCTGGCGGGTTCGAAGCTGGCCGCTTCGCCCGGCTTCGACGGCGTGCGGGCCACCGGCGACGCCGAGTTGGAAGCGGTCTGGAGCCCCGACGGCGCGTCGATCGTCTTCACCGCGCGAGTCAATCAGGACACCTCGACGCACGAGGCCGGCATCACGCGGCTGTTCCGCGTCCCCGCCTCGGGCGGGGAGCCATCGGCGATCACGACGGGCCGCGAGTCCTATTCGAACGCCGTTTTCGCGCCGAACGGCAAGGCGCTGTTCGCCAAGGTGGAGCGCAGCGAGGACGACGCCCTCTATTCGGCGTCGCGGCTGGTGCGGATCGATTGGCCGCCTTCGGGAGCGGGGCCCAAGCCGCTCACGGAGAATTGGGACCGCACCGTGGGCTCCGTCGCCTTCTCGCCCGATAGCAGCCGCATCTACATGACCGCGGAGGAGCATGGCCACGACAAGATCTTCGCGATGAGCGCGAACGGCGGCGCGGTGACGCCGGTCCTCGAGGTAAAGTCGGGCTGTTATGAGGCGCTCGCGATTCCGGCGAAAACCGCCGGGACCAAGCTGGTGGCGCTCTGGGGATCGATGACGCATCCGCTCGATATCGCGGTTGTCGAGCCGGGCGCGAGTTCGCACCGGCTGCTGACCGATTTCCATTCGGCGAAACTGGCGGGGCTCGACCTGCCGGAACCGCGCCACTTCTGGTTCACGGCGAAGAATGGAAAGCGCATTCACTCGACGATGGTGGTTCCACCGGGGTTCGATCCGGCGAAGAAGTATCCGCTGCTGTTGTTTCCGCATGGGGGTCCGCATAACATGAGCAAGGACCATTTCTTCTTCCGCTGGAACGAACACCTGTTGACCGCGCCGGGCTACGTTTTGCTGTCGACCAACTATACGGGTTCGACCGGGTTCGGCGAGGAGTTCGCGGCGGCGATTCACCGGGACATCCTGCGCGGCCCGGCCGGGGAGATCGAGGAAGCGGCCGATGCCGCGATCCGCGAATTCCCGTTCATCGACGGTTCGCGGCAGGCGGCGGCGGGCGCGAGCTACGGCGGTTACCTGATGAATTGGTTCGAGGGTAACTCGACGCGCTTCCGGTGCCTGGTGAATCATGCCGGGCTCACCGACAATACGTCGATGTGGGGCGCGACCGACGGCGCGCTTTACTGGGAGCGGCGCGTGGGAGGTCCGGTGTGGGAGCAGAAGGGCGCGTGGCGGGATCAGAGCCCTTCGGCCTACGCGGCGAATTTCAAGACGCCGATGCTGATCACGCACGGCGAGCGGGATTTCCGGGTTCCGGTGAATCAGGCGCTCGACATCTACAAGCTGCTCCAGCGGCGGCAGGTTCCGGCGCGGCTGGTGGTGTTTCCAGGGGAGAACCACTGGGTGTTGTCGGGCGAGAACGCTCGTTTCCACATGAAAGAGGTCGCGGCGTGGCTGGCGAGGCATCTGCGGTAGGCGGTTCGCCGCTACACTGAAAGACTGTCCGCTTCTTACACACCGCGCATCGGCGCGCACGTTTCCGTTTCCGCGTCCTACCGGCAGGCGGCGATCCACGCGGCCGGCATCGGGGCGGAGGCGATTCAGATTTTTACGTCCAGCCCGCGCATGTGGCGCGCGTCGATGCCCGCCCGCGACGATGTGCTGGGTTTCCTGCGAGCCCGCGCCGAGCACGGCATCACGCCGGTGGTGGTGCACGATAACTATCTGATCAATCTCGCGTCGGCCGATCCGGACATCCGGGCGAAATCGATCGCCGCTTATCGCGGCGAGATCGAGCGTGCGTTGTACGTGGGCGCGGACTATCTGGTGGCGCATCCGGGCAGTTCGAAGGGGCAGAGCGTGGAAGCGGCGATCGACGCGGTGGCTTGTGGGATGCGGGAAGCGGCAAGAGGTCTGGGCTCGGACCGCCTGATGCTGCTGCTCGAGAATACGGCGGGGCAGGGAGCGGCGCTCGGGGCCGATCTGGCGGAACTCGCGGCGATCCGCGAACTGGCGTCCGGCATCGAATTCGAACTGGGCTACTGCCTGGACACGGCGCACTCGTTCGCGGCCGGCTACGCGCTCCACGAGGAGGCGGGCTGGGCGGATTTCGTGGCCCAGGTGGAGCGCATTCTGGGCTGGAGCCGCGTCCCGGTGATTCACGCCAACGACTCCAAGACGGCGTTCGCCTCGCGCGTGGACCGGCACCACAACATCGGCCAAGGCTATATTGGTGAAAAGGCCTTCGCCCGCATCCTTCGACATCCGATAATACAGGACAAAGCGTTCATCCTCGAAACGCCCGACGAGGAAAGCGGCGGTCACGCGGCCGATATCTCCACACTCAAACGTCTATGCCGGAAAAACCCTACGAACACAGCCGAATCGAACTGAAGTGGCAGCAGGCCTGGGACGCCGATCCCGGGCTATACCGGGCCGCTCTGGACGACCGGCCGAAGTTCTACTGCCTGGAGATGTTCCCCTATCCGAGCGGACGTCTTCACATGGGACACGTGCGGAACTACTCGATCGGCGACACCCTGGCGCGGTACATGTGGATGCGCGGCCACGACGTGCTGCACCCGATCGGCTGGGACGCGTTCGGAATGCCCGCCGAGAACGCGGCCATCAAGAACAAGATGCACCCGAGCGCGTGGACGCTTTCCAACATCGGGCACATGAAGTCGCAGTTGAACCGGATGGGCTTCAGCTACGACTGGGCGCGCGAACTGGCCACCTGCGACGAACGCTACTACAAGTGGAACCAGTGGTTCTTCCTGAAGATGTACGAGAAGGGACTGGCGTACCGCAAGGAAGCGCTGGTGAACTGGTGCCCGGACTGCGCCACCGTGCTCGCCAACGAGCAGGTGGAGGAGGGCCGCTGCTGGCGCTGCTCTTC
>SXGT01934419.1_pt1 | contig 25419 bp, 15 predicted proteins | sample 3176221 | NCBI WGS metagenome assembly SXGT01 (sample SAMN11356862, study PRJNA531348) | freshwater metagenome | isolation source: freshwater sample F1-120 | place: China: Fuxian Lake, Yuxi | collected 2017-12-25
CGACCCCAGCGCCGACCCCAGCGCCGACCCCAGCGCCGACGCCAGCCCCAGCGCCTGCGCCGGCCCCCGCAGCGCCAGAGACCCCTCCGCCGGCCCCGACGGCCATCGCCGCGAAAACGGCTGTCCCGCCGCAGCGCAAGGATCGCGAGCAGCGGCGATTCATCGAGGGAGAGCTCGCCAACGTCGGCGCGACGGGCCTCACGCCATGGCAGAACCGCTTTGGCCTCGTGGTCGGCCCTGAGCTCCTTGGGCCCACCTACTATGCCGTCATCCGGCCAGAATTCAACTATACGCGCGACCTCGGCGGTAGGGAGATCTCCCTGTCATTTCAGGTCCCGGTCCGACTCCAGATCATCGACACCCGGCCGCGCGACGATCGCTTCGAGGGCATCGGCTCCATTCGGCGGCAGGACTGGGACGAGCCCAGCGATTTTGCTCGCATTATCTCCTACATCTCCTATGGCGGCAAAGAAGAGCGCCTGTACCTCGACATCAATCAATTCAAGGCCAGCTCGATCGGCCACGGCACGGTCATCAAGCGCTACAATCCCAACCTGAACTTCAACAGCCGGCGCGTCAGCTTCGAATTCGACGCCTTCGGCGACTACGGCGGCTTCGAGACCTACCTCAACGACGTCACCGGCCCGAACGTCATGGGCGCCCTCGCCTTCGTCAAGCCGCTCTCTTTCATCAACCGCAACAACTACTTCCTGCGCAGCTTCTCGCTCGGCGCCACCATCGCCGCCGACATTGACGCGCCGTTGCGCAACCGGCTCGACGGCGACGACGACGACGACGACGGCAAGCGCGAGCAGGAGCTGTCGATCAACCAGAAGACCTTTCAGCCCAACTACATACGCACCGAGGTCGTGTCGTATGGCACCAGCATCGAGGCCAAGCTGGTCGACACCGACGCCGTCGACTGGAAGACCTACCTCGACCACAGCTTCCTGGAGACCGGCATCCCGACCGACGACCCCAGCAACCCGCTCTGGAAGAATATTCCGACCCGCGCTGTCCGCAGCGGCGGCACGTCGTGGGGCCACCTGCTTCGCCTGAATCTGGATCGGCAGGGATCAAGCCAGGAGGCCCGCCACGCCCTTCGCCTGCGTCTCGAGCTGCGCAGCTTCGATCCCAACTACCTGCCGTCGTACTTCGACACCCTGTACGAGGTGCAGCGCGTGCAGTACGTCGCCGGAAAGACCGCCAACAGCGCCGACTTGGCCAACCGCACCAAGCTGCAGGCGGTCCTCGGCCGCGACACCACCGCGCCAGCCGTCAAGGGCATCTTCTTCGAGACCAGCTGGAAGGCCGCAGACTGGTTCGCCATCGCACTCGCCGTCGAGATGAACGACAGCACGCCCGACAATAACTGGTTCATCCACTTCGAAGTGCCTAGTTTCTATGGCATCCAGTTCCTTGCCACCTACCACCGCCGCACCGCGCGCGACTTCTCGGAGCTCTTCTCGACGGGCTTTGGCAACAACGACGTGATCATCGTCAAGGGCCGCTACCGGCTCGGCGAGGCGATCGCCGTCAATGCCGAGGCCTTCACGCCGTTCGGCATCGGGCCGGACAGCCTGTTTCGCAACGTCTTGCAGTTCAACATCAACGCCGAGATTGGCTTCAACTACGGCAAGAAGAAGCGCTGACCCGCGCCACCGCGGCCGCGCCGTCGCGGCGCTGGAGGTACACCATGACGCGAGACCTACTCCCCGCGCCGCGCCGGCAGGGCGCGCTGAGGTTGGCCGCGGATCGTCGCGACCTGGCTGCCGCAGCGCTCGTCGCTGCCAGCGTCCTCTTCAGCGGCTGCGGCCTCTTCGAGACCGCCGGTGAGGTCACGCTCGGCCAGGGGCAGCTGCCGCGGGTGCAGCAGCGCATCTTGTGGCCCAACATCGACGAGATGACCGGCAGCGCCCTCGCCGGCGCCACCGCGACGCAGAAGGCGGGCGAGCCGCTCATCACAGGCCTGCCGACCTCGCTGCAGAAGGGCACGCTGGCCCACGTTCAGGGCCTCATGGCGCTCGCCGGCGACTGCCAGCGGAGCCACGTCCAGAGCGACTTCGGTGCCGGGTCCGTGGTCTCGAACCTTGAGATTCGCCTCACGAACTGCACCGGCGACGCCCGCTGCAAGTTCCTCTGCGGGGCGTTCCGCGGCATGCGTATCGAGTCCAGCGTCGACGTCGCGCTGCTCGACGAGAAGAAGGCGCAGAACCTCGCGAAGCAGCTGCAGCAAGCCAGCCCAGACGCCGCCGTCGAGGCGATCGTGCAGCTGCGCCTGCGCTTCTTCGAGCTCAAGCTCTTTCGGAACGGCGACGCGCTCGGCGGCGACGGCAAGCCCGTGGAGGCAGACGTCACCTCAAGCCTCGACGATCTGTCGATGATCTTGACGGAGACCCAGGGCCAGCTGCCTGCCAACCTTGAGGGGCCGCACAGCCTCAACACCATGGATGATCCGACGGCAGATTCCACCGCGGCCGGCGCGAAGGGCGTGCCCCAGGTGCCTTACGAGGGGCCGCACTGGGTCAAGGTGCTGGACGGCCCATCGGTCGAGCGCATTACGCCGAAGACGCCGCAACGCTTCGAGATCGATCCCAACGTTCCTTATACGCTCAGGCTCAAGGAGAGCCTCGTCGAGGGCAAACCTTCGGCGCTGCGTCTGGTCACGAGGCTGTCGATCGCGCGGCCTGATCTCTACGTCCTGCGATTCGACGGCGCCGGCATCGAGGTTGACCTACAACCCGAGGTGATCCTGTCGGTGCTCCAGTTGATCAAGAACCTCTGAGATGACGTGCGTATGGCGCCCAACTGGCGCCAGCGCGGAGGCGAGCATGGCTGTCGCTTGCAAGCACCTGAACGGCGCCCCAGCGCCCACGCGACGTGGGCCACGGACCAGCGGGCCTCTGCCGACCTTTGCCGACCGGCGGACAGCGCCCATCGCCATGGCGGTAGCGGCGCTCCTCTTCGGCGTCAGCGGGTGCGAGGACCACTTCACCAACGCTGGCAACGATATCGGCGACGTCGGCCCCGACGTGCAGCCGCAGTTTTACGGGCTCGGCGTCGGAAACAAGTGCAGCGAGGCCGAGGTCTGCCGCGCCGGCCTCGCCTGTCAAGGCGGGGCGTGCAAGCCCGCCGCCAACGGCCCAGCCAACGATCCCTGCCTGCTCTCGGAGGAGTGCGCGGCGGGCCTCCAGTGCGGCTTCTTCGGCTTCTGCGTGGCGAGCGCAGGCCGCAAGGAGAATGAGCCCTGCACTTCGGTCTCGGACTGCGAGCGGGGCCTCTACTGCGACCTCAAGGGCATCTCGGGCTTCTGCTCGAAGCCGGCGACTGTGCTCGCCGACCTCGGCGCGCCATGCAAGAAGGTCGGCGAGTGCTTTCCGGGCCTGCACTGCAGCAAGGTTCAGGGCACCTGCCAGCCGGGCAGCCTGCCGCTCTCGACCGATCTCTTCTCAGGCGTCGCCTGCCCGGACCTGGAGGAGCAGTCGCTGCCCTTCCAGGCCCGCAACGCCGTCCCACGGCAGGGCAGCAGCCTCGACTTCTACAGCACGCCCTTCCCCAATGACGCTTGGCGTGACGCCGCCGGAAAGCTCAACATCAGCAAACACCCACGCTCGGGCCCCGGCCTCATCGGTCTCGACGTCGGCGGCGCGGTCATCGACGGCCTCAACGCCGAGATGGACGGCTTCTCGACCGCGCCGACGCTCTACGTCCGCTTCACCCGCGAGCTCGATCCCGCCTCGCTTGTGCCCTCAGGGCCTCAGCAGAACGTCTTTCTCGTCGATCTCGACGCCGGGGTGATCAACGGCGGCGAGCTGCACCCGCTGACGTGGAAATTTCAGCCCAAGCGCAACAAGTACATCTGCGCCAACTGGTTGGCGCTGCATCCGCTGTGGAGCCGCACCCTGACGTCCAAGCACACCTACGGGTTGGTGATCATGGACACCGCCCGCGCCAAGCTCGCAGTCGGCCAGGACCCCAAGACGGCGGTGCCGGTGCAGGGCGACGACCTTGTGGCGCTGCTTGGGGACGCCAAGCCGGCGGACGCGACGGTGGCCGCCGTGTGGGACAAACAGGCCAAACTGCGCAAGTGGCTGGACGCCAAAAAGCTGGCGCGCGGCAAGGTCATCGCCGCCACGTCGTTCACGACCGCCGACCCGACGCGCGTGCTCGCCAATTTCCGCGCTGCCGTGATGGCGGTGAAGGATCCGCCGACCATCGTCGGGACCCCATTCGTCTGTGGTGGCGCCAACAAGGGCAAGAAGTCGCCGTGCATCGACCTCGCCTTCGCTGCCCAAAAACCTGGCAAGCCGGACCCACGCGACTGCCCAGCCAACGCCGACAACGCCTCATTCACTGAGATCCACTTCAAGATCAAGATGCCGGTGTGGCAGGCCGGCAAGCGTCCTTACCTCGAAGGCGGCGGTGGTATCGCGCTCAGCGGCACCAACGCGCCGCAGCTGCAGGGCACAGAGGATGTCTGCGCCGCCATCGCCATCCCCAAGGGCAAGGCGATGCCAGCCGGCGGCTGGCCGCTGCTGATCTTCGGCCACGGCACGGGCGGCTCGTTGCGCAGTGGCCCCTCCGACATGGGCGACGCGCTGGCCAAGCTGACGGACGGTGGCGCGCCCCTGGCCGTGGCGCTGCTCTCGACCGATCAGCCGATGCACGGCGATCGCCGCGGTCTGCCGCTCGATCCGGGACCGCTCTTCTACAACTTCGCCAACCCCCCGGCCGCCAAGGGCAATGTGTACCAAGGCGCCGCCGACAACTTCGCGCTGGTGCGTTTCGCCAAGGGTCCGCTCAACGGCGCGACGCTGTCATCCGTCGGCAAGTTTCAAGTGAACGGAAACAAGATCGCCTACATGGGGCACTCGCAGGGCGGGACGACGGGTCCGATGTGGTTGCCCTTCGCACACGACGGCAAAGGCAACAAGGACACGCTGGGCGCGGTGTTCTCGGGCACTGGCGGCAGCTTGGTGTACTCGCTGCTCAACAAGAAGTCGCCGGAAGACGCGACGGTCGGCATCAAGCTGGCCATGCAGGAGGGCGACCTCGACGAGTGGCACCCGATGTTGGCGCTGATGCAGCACTATTTCGACGAGTCCGATCCGCTGAGCGTGGCGCACCTGTACTACAAGAAGCCGCTCGGCCCGCCGCAGCATGTCCTGCACACCTTCGGCCAGGGCGACACCTACACGCCGCCGCAGACCAGCCGGGTGTTCGCCGCTGCGACGGGCGGCCTGATGCTGAAGCCCTCCGACGCTGGGCCATGGTACGACCCCGCAGGGGATCTCAGCATGGTCCAGGCCGATCACAAAGCCGACGTCAGCGGCAACTTGACCATCGGCGCGGTGAAGGTGACGGGCGTGACGGTGCAGCACTTGAACGACAAGGCGCAGTCGACCAATGGCGCCGCCTACGACGGTCACTTTGTCGCCTTCAAGGACAAGGTGTGCAGCGCGCAGGTGGCGCGATTCTTGGCCACCATGTTCAACGGCAAGGTGCCTGTGGTGCCGGCGCAGTAGCCGAAGCTTGCCCCTACGCCGCCCGAGAATCGGACATCGATTGGACAAAAGCGATGACGGCGCGGTCTCGGTCGCGCCCAGCGTCTCAGCCGAGGGTGGCGCCTAAGCCGCATTCCGGCTACACCGTCGCTGCGTCGCCGGCCATGGCGCGCGCCGGTGGTGCATGATGGAGTCGATCCTCAAGCTGTTCAGCCTCGCGCCCGAAGATCGGCGCGTTCTGTACCTGCTCGGACCACTCTTCTTCGTCGTCACGGCCAGCAACGTCGTCGTCGCCTCGTTCACCAAGGCGCTGTTCCTCTCGGCCAACGAAGTGTCGGCCATGCCGTGGATGTTCCTCGGCAGCTCTCTCTTCACCGCCGGCGCCTCCGTGCTCTATGTGATGGCGATGGAGCGGCTCTCGCTGCGGCCGCGCTTTCAGACGCTGCTCGCCACGGCGGTGGTCTCTTTCGCTGCCTTGCGGCTGCTCTACCCGCTGGCAGAGCGCGCGATGTCGCTCACGGTCTACGTCTGGTGCACCGGCATCGGCCACCTGGTGCTGATCCAGATGTGGAACCTGTCGTCGGGCCTGCTGCCGGCGCGCCAAGCCAAGCGGCTCTTTCCAGTGTTCGCCGCCATCGCCACCGCCGGCGCCGCCGCGGGTGGCGGCATGGTGCAGCTCGTGCTTGGGCTCGATCTGCCTGCCCACGATCTGGTGTGGCTCGTGGTGGCGTTGCTGTTGCTGCCCTTGGCGCGGGTAGGGTCTGTCGTGCGCGAGTTCGACGGCGCGATGCCGCCGAGCGTCGCTGAGGTCGAGGCTGGGCGCCGCCGCGGCCCGGTCCGCTCCGACTCCGAGATGGTGCGGGGCGTGCGGAACATCATGGAGTCGCCGCTGCTGGTGCGGCTGGCCCTCTTCGTATTCCTCATGCAGATCGGTTCGGTCGCCCTCGACTACCAGTTTTCAAGTGCGCTGAAGTCGCGGCTCCAGCGCGACGAGATCGCCGGCTTCCTCGGCCGCTACTACGGTGCCTCCAACCTCATCGCCTTGGCGGTGGCGCTGTTCGCCAGCGCGCGCCTCGTGCAGGTCGTCGGCATCGGCTTCTCGATCGCGATGTCCGGCATCTTCGTCGCGCTTGGCTCCGGGCTCTACCTGCTCGCTGGGCTGGGCGCGCTCGGCGACGCGGCGTCCCTTGGCTTTTGGATCGTCGTCGCCGCCTCGTTCCTGGAGCGCGTCGCCAACTTCGCGCTGTCGCGCAACGCGATGCAGATGCTGGTGACGCCGATCGAGACTCGGCGTGGCGAGCGCGCCAAGACGCTCATCGACGGCGTGGTCTACCGCGGCGCTACGCTCCTCGTGTCGGTGGTGTTGCTGGTGCTCTGCCCATCGGCGGACCAGCTGATCTGGCTGTCGCCGGTCGCGATGTTGGCGGCGGTCGCGGTCGTCATCGTGGCGGTGCGGCTGGGGCCGCATTACCAGCGGACGCTCTTCGAGGCGTTGGCGGCGCGGCGGCTCGACCCGAACGCCGATCCCCTCCTCCACGATCAGGTGCAGCGCACGGCGGTCCGCGAGGTGGAGGCGAGGCTGTCGAGCCACGACCTCGACGTGGTGCGGCGCGCCCTCGAGATGATCCGCGACCTGCGGCTGCCGATCAGCCCGACCGCGCTCGAAGCCTGCTGCCGCCTTCCGGACCTCGACGTCGCCCGTCGAGCGCTGGAGATCTTGAACACAGTCGGCCACAAGGTCTCGCGCGACGTCGCGGTCGATCACCTGCGCTTTGACTCCGACCCGTCGCTTCTGCGCGAGGTGCTCAGCGCCCTGGAGCCGCACCAGGATCCGAGCCTCATCGACCGAATGCGGGTCTACGCCAGCCACGACGACCCTGGGGTGGCGTCGCTGGCGGTGGTCTGGCTCAAGCGCGTCGCCGGCTACAAGTCGACCATGAACATCCACATGGATCTTATGTCCGATATCGAGAGCAGCGACCCGGAGAAGCGGGCCCGCGCGGCGGTGGTGGCTGGTCGGACAGGAATTCGTCAGGCCACCGCCAACCTGCCCAAGATGATCCTCGACCCCTCGCTGCAGGTCCGCCTCAACGCCGTCGAGGCGATGGGGCAGGTCGGGCTGCCGGAATACCTCGACGCGCTCGTCGATGCGCTGGGCCGCGGCGATCTCGCCGACCGCGCCCGGGCGGCGCTGCTACGTTATGGCGACGCCTTGGTGCCCGAGGTGGCGACGCGGCTGGAGTCGGGTGCGCTCAGCGTCGCTACCCAGATTCGCCTGCTGGCTGTGGTCGAGGGGCTCGGCGGACGTGCTGCGGCCGAGCTGCTGATGGGCGCCGCGATGGTCCAGCGCATGCCGCTGCGCAACCAAGCCCTACTCTCGCTGTGGCGCATCGCCCGTGACCCAGAGAAGCCCAAGCCGCCGACGTCATGGCTCCGCTCGCGCGCCGGCGCCGAGATCGAAGTGCTGGGGATCTATGACAAAGTCCGCGCCGCGCTGCGCGCTGATGACGTGCGGCGTACCTTCTTCCTCGGCGAGCTTGACGCCATGAGGGCGCAGGCGGAGACGCGGGTCTTTCGCCTGCTCGGCCTCCTGATCTCGCGCGCCGCCATGTACCGCGCCTACCTCCACTACCGCAGCCCGAGCCGTAGAGCGCGCAGCAACGCCATCGAGCTGCTCGATCAACACCTGCGCGAGCCAGAGCTGCGGCCCTTTATCCACCTCGTGGAGCACGCCTTCGACGACAGCGGCCAAGTGACCGTGCCAGTGCGTACCCTGGACGCCGCGGACGCAAAGGTGGCAGCGTTGCTGTCGGACCACACGCCGTGGCTGCGGCGCGTCTGGCAGTGGGCGGTGACGGACAACGAGCGGCTGACGCTCTCGGACGACGGGGTAGTGGACGTGACGACCGATCCGATGGACGTGGTCTTTCTTCTCAAGAGCGTCCCGCTATTCGCCGGGCTCTCGGGTGAGCAGCTCCTGCCGGTGGCGGACATCGTGCAGCGAGTAGACTTCGACAAGGGCGAGGTCGTCTTTGAGCAAGGTCAGCTCGGCAACCACGTCTACCTCGTGCTGGAGGGCGAGGTCGATGTCTTGCACGACGGCGAATGCGTCGCCGTGCTCGGCAAGAAGGAGTGCTTCGGCGAGATGGCGCTCCTCGACAGTGGACCGCGCAGCGCCAGCATTCGCACGCGCAGCTACGTCAGCCTGTGGGCGATCGCGCGCGAAGACTTTCAGGACCTGCTCGACCTGCATCCGGCGCTCGGCAAGGGCGTCATTCGGGTGCTAACGCAGCGCCTGCGCGACGCGACGGATCAACAGGCCAACCAAGGCAGCGTGGAGAAGCGCTGAAGCGCAGCGGCGCGCCGACCGGGGCACGAACCTGGCGCGGCACGGCGTCACGGTGTGCTGGCGCGGCGGCACCTCTGTCGACGCGGGCGCGCTTGGCGTGTGGCTAGGAGCCCGGCGCCGGCGGGGCCTCGGTGTTGGTCGGCGCCTTTCGTGTCGGCCCGGCCAGCAGGCGCTCAAGGGTTGAGGTCACGCACATATGGCCGGCGAGGGCCTCTTTGGCCGTCTGCGCCGCCTCTTCGACGAGGCGCTTTCGCTCGGGCCCTGAGGGGAGCCCTTGGTCGAGCTGCTCCCAGGTGTACTCCGAGAACCCTGCAGCCCGGCAGAGCTGGTGTACGACGCTGACGAGGCAGCGCTGGCCGCCGGGCATTCCGACCAAGAAGCCCGCGACCTCATTGGACTCGAGCAGCGAGGAGCGGCGGCTGATGGCAGAGCATGGCGACGCCGTAGTCGCCTCAATCTCGGCGTTGGCGTTGCGGGCGAGGAAGAGGTCGTAAAGGGACTGGTTCTTCAACTTCCATCGGCCGTCGCCACGCGGGGCGGCCTCGAATAGCGACGACTGCAGCAGGCGCTCGCAGATCGCCTTCTTCTCGCCGTCGTCGCGCCCTGGGCTGATGGTGAGGCAGGCCTCGAGCGTAAACGAGAGGTTGCGGTCGCCATCGTCGGGAAACGCCTTGGCAAACAGGCGATCGACCAGCGCGATGGCGGCGCGCGGCGCCATGGACGTCCCCTGCAGGTCTTTGATGAGCAGGACCTCTAGGTAATACTCGTACACACGGGTCCGGCTCGGCTCCAGATTTCCAGGCGCGGTGCCGCCGGCTGCCGCGAAGTTTTGGGCGATCTTCTCAGCGACGAAGAAGTCGCGGTAGGTCGAGAGGTGAGGGTAATAGCAGCGACCATCTGCGCTCTGCGCTTTGCGATCGAGGCCGTAGCGGCGCAGCAGGTTGAGCATTGCCGCGCGGCGCTCGGCGTCCGGGATGATCTCTGCGATGGCGGCGTCGGTCCGGGCGCAGTCCAGCTGCGGTAGCTCGACCAACGCGTCCACCGTGCGCAGGCCATAAGTGCCCGTGAAAACAGGAGGACGGGTGAACACGACCACCCGCACGTTGGGGAAGCGGTCGAGGGTCTGGTTCAACGTCTCGACCACCATCAGACGCCGCTGCAGCGCGACCTCGTCAAGCGCGTCGAGCAAGAGCAGCCAGGGCTTCTCGCCGAAGTGCTTGGCTAGCCAGTCGCCGCCGTGGGCGTCCGCCGGGGCGCCAAAGCGCCGTGCGGCGATGATCTGCAGGGCGTTGTCGTCACCGCCGATGGTGAGCCCCTCGGCTTCGGCGACGTCCCACTGCAAGTCGACCCGTGCGGTCGGCAGCGTCGGGCACAGGCTCGCCTCGACCGACCAGCCCAGCTTGGACTTGCCGGTGCCGCCGCGGGCGATGACGAGCGTCGTCCGCGCCTTGCCCGAGGCGAGCAGCGCAATGAACTCGGCCTCGGCGACCCGCCGGAGCCTGGCGTCTTCTGCGTCGCCTGGGATGCGGTGGTAGATGATGTCCGGCGGATGGAAGCTGCCATCCTTGATCTCAGCGGCGCGGCGGGCGCCCAGCTCGCCGCAGGCACGCGCGGCGACCTGGGCCGCGGTCGGTGCCGGCGCGACGACCTGGGCTTGATTCGCGCTCTTGGCCGCGCCACCGCAACCCGACGCCATGAGGACGCCAACGGTCAGCCAGAGGGTCGACGCTGCGCGCGCCGCTTGGGACTGGGCTCGAGTCGGCACGGTAGGCTCCACCGCGGCGGCCCTCAGGCTGCGGCGCGCGTAGCCGAGTATGGTCGCTGCCGCACGCGCACGCAATCACGCGTCGCCGTCTGGCGGGCCACCTGGAGCGAGGTCCGTGGGTGCCGAGGGGAACAGGAACGCGTCGTCCAACTCGATCGTGGCGCCGCCTAGGCCGGCGACGGTCGTCCGCTCACCTACGCGGCAGAGAGGCCACCAGCGGCTCCCTGGCAGTGGCCCAGGTGCAGAGGCCCTGTCGGCGCGCCGTGCGCACCAAGCGGCGTATGCGGCTCGGCGCGACTCGCGGGCCGATGGCTCAAGATCATAACAAAAGCGAAGGGTCACGCCGGCGGAGCGGTGCTCGTCTCGGCGGGAGGCGAACAGCACCCGCTCGAGCCAGGCGCCGCCCTTGGGGTGCAGGGCGAAAATGGGCAGAGCTGGCCGACCTCGTGAGTCGCCTAGCTGTCGGAGCACGCGCCAGACGGCGGCCTGAAACGGCGCGGTGTCGGCGTCCAGCACAGGGCGAGCGCAGCCGGCCTCCCACGCCTCGGGGCTGAGGTTCATCGCCAGCAGCGCCTGCCGGAGCCCGGCTGCCGGCGAGAGCGTGCAGGCGCTCGCCCCGGGCTGTGCCGCGACCGCGTCCAGGGCGGCGGTGAGCAGGGCCTGAGCGGCGCCGCCGTCGCGGGCCTGAGCAGCGACCGATAAGGCGATGAAGTGCCAGCGTCCGCCTGGCGGGCGATCCAATGCCTGGGCATGACCAGGGCCGCGGCGCTCAAGCAGATCGTCAAAACGGTCGATGGGTTCCGGGGCATGCACGCCGACGATGGCGCCGATCAGCGACGACGGATCGACGCCATGCGACGCGGCGATGGCGCCGTCGGCGAAGGCGCCGAGCACGCGCACAGGCCAAGTCCCTGACGGCCGCAGCAGGTCGATCCAACGACTAATGCCGAGGTCGATCCAATCTGGGCCGTGGATCGCGAGGAAACGCCGTCGGAGCGGGCCCTCAGCAGCCAACTCCCCGAGGTCGAGCTCGGCGATGGTGACACCCGGACGGGCCTGTGGAGCCCCGGCAGATGCCTCCAGCGATTGAAGTCGTGGCCCCATCGCCGCTATCGTGCCAGCCCAGCCAGCCGGAGGCCAGCATGAGCGAGCCAACCCCCCAGACCGCCGCCAGCGACGCCGACGCGCTGGACGCTGCCGACGCCGAGGCGCGCGCCATGGACGCGGCGTTGCAGGGCCGCCAGCCCCTCCACGTCGTCGAGGCGGCGTTTGAGCGCTTCGGCCCGGCGCTCGTCGTCTCGTTTTCGGGCGCTGAGGACGTGCTGGTCGTCGACCTCGCGGTGCAGGTGCTCGGCGCCCGCGCCGCCGGGGAGCTGCGCGTCCTCACGCTCGATACCGGCCGGCTGCACCCCGAGACGCTGCGCTACCTGGAAGAGGTGCGCCAGCACTACGGCATCGCCCTGCAGGTGCGGTCACCGGACGCTGCGGCGACGCTGGCTCTGGTACAGCGCAAGGGCCTGTTCTCGTTCTATGTCGACGGCCACAAGGAGTGTTGCGGCCTGCGCAAGGTCGCGCCGCTACGCCTCGCCCTTGCGGACGTGCCGGCCTGGATGACCGGTCAGCGCCGCGACCAGAGCCCAGACACCCGCGCCACCGTGCCGCTCTGCGAGCTCGACCGCGGCTTCTCCAGCCAGCAGCGGCCGCTCTTCAAATTCAACCCGCTCGCCAACTGGAAGAGCGCCGAGGTGTGGCGCTACCTGCGCGGCGCCGGAATCCCGACCAACCCGCTGCATCAGCGCGGCTTTATCAGCATTGGCTGCGAGCCCTGCACGCGCGCGGTCGGTCCTGGCGAACATGAGCGCGCGGGTCGCTGGTGGTGGGAAGAGGCGACACAGAAGGAGTGCGGGCTGCATCGGCCCGAGGGCGCCTAGCGCGCGGCGATTGGGCTGGCCTAGCTCCCGAGGATCTCGCGCAACCGATCGCAAATCGCCTGTAGCGACGCCTCGTCACGCGGCCGCGCTGGCGAGCCCTCCTCGACGTGGAGCTCCAGACCAGGCGCCAAGTTGTGGCGGCGCCAGACCCGGCCCTGGGCGCGGGAAGCGTTTCGCCGCGCCGGCTGGTCTTGGCTGGCGGGCACGAATTCCACGGCGCTCGCGCCCTCTGCCGGCCGTGCAGGTGGCGGCGGAGGTTGTGACTGCTGCTGCTGTGGCGGCGACCGGCGGTACTGCTGCGGCGGCGGTGGCGTTGGCGGTGGCGGCGGAGCGACTTGCTTGGCGAGCGCAGCCTCGCCGTCCGTGCCTGCCAATCGCGCCTGTGTGACGACCGCTTGGGTCTGCCCCACGGTCGCGCCGTCGACCGCGCCCGGAGCGTCGCCCGAAGCGTCCATCAGCGACTGCAGATCGCCGACCGCCAACGTCTCGCGCTCACGGCGGCTGCCCGGCCCACCGCGGCCCTGCGGTCGTCCTGGCGTCATCTGCATCGGCACCGCGTCTGGCAGGCCCAGGTCGTCGACGTCGGCGAGGGCCTCCCCCACTCCGTTCGCCAGCGCCGCGCCATAGCCCGCCACGCCCAGCTGGAGGTCGGGGATCGCAGGCGCCGGGCGCGCTGCCGTCCGAGCCGGCGGCAATGGGGCGGGGCGCGGCGCTATTGGTTCGGCCTTCGGTCGGTTCGCCATGGCCGTCTCGCCGCGCTCGTCACGCGAGTAGCGGCCCTTATCCATCATCTGCATCCAATTGCGCATGACCGCAGCCTTCTTGGCGGCCTCCTCCGGCTCATCGCAGAGCATGCGCAGGTGGTCCTCGTCGACGCCGTGCACCAGCTGGGCGATGCGCTCGAGGTCGAGGTCGGCGCTGCGCAGGACCTGCACCGCGCAGAGTTGCAAGAGCTGGCGCTGGTGGAAGATCTGGCGGCTGCCTTCGGTCTCGGGGCCTTCGACCAAGCCGCGCTCAATGTAGAAGCGGAGCAGTGGCTCACCCAGCGGCTCCGCGCTCGGGTTGGTTGTGCGGTCGCGGAGCAGCTCGCTTGCGTGGGTCAGTAGTCCATAGGTATCAAAGCGTTGGGGGATATCACGCACCGCCGCGCTGACTGAATGGCGCCCGCTCATGTCGTCCCCACTGCCAACTGGGTGCCGCGCGCTTGCATCCGCTGTTCCGCCACCCGCCCAGTGTGGTGCGAGCGCAACCGGTCGGCAAATTTCGGCGTCTCGGCGCGCTCCGCTGGCGGCGTCTCCTCAGTCGCAACTCAACACTTCGACCTGGTAGCTGAACGGCTTGGCCACGCCGCTGACCTCGACGGTGTAGGTCTTGCCGCCCTCTGCCTTCCAGCCGCTCGGCGCAAAGCCGATGGCGTACTTGCTGCCGTACCAGCCGCCGAGCGGCCACTGGGTCGTCGGCAGTTCGGCGCCGTCGGCGTCCAGGACTCGGACTTTTGCCTTGGTCATGACGATGTTGTCGCTCTGAATCGACCAGCCCGTGCCGTCGATCGACTCCTTGCCATAGGGGCCAAAAGCCTTGACCGGCACCTTGCCCGCCGGCGGCCACGCGATGAAGGGTGCCTGCGACTTGCCATTGCCGCCGATGACCCACAGGCAAGACGCCTTGGTCGCAGTGGAGCCGACGCCGATCGGGCCCAGCGAATTCGACAAGATCCATCGGCGGTGGCCGAGCGTGTCGTGGTTGTGGGCGCCGGGATCGACCATGTAGAGGTCCACCGAGGTGACGCCGGGCGCGGTCGAGATGTTGCTCCGCTTGGCGGCCAGCGAGCCGTCTGCGGTCCAGCACTTCCAGCTCTCGGCGGGCGTGTGCGACAGCTTGCCGTTGGCCGCCATGATGAGTGCGCAGGCCTGGGCCTTCTGGTCTAGGTCGGGAGCTCGCGTCACCTCCGGCAGGCCGACCAGCCAGCGGTAGAGGTTGACCAGCTTGAGCGCGTTGTCTTTTGCCGTCTCGCTGACATCGCCCGCGTCACAGGACGCCATGCTGCCGGAGAAGGTGCCCTCGGCGAGGTCGCTGCGGTCCTGTTTCCAGCGCGCGCAGACCGCCTCAGCGGTGCTGGGGCCCGGGCCCACGGGGCCGGCGTCACCCGAGCCGCCGCCGCCGCCGGCCACGACGTCTTGGCCTCCCGAGGCGTCTGTGGTCTCGGGCGGAGGCGGGATCTGGCAGACCGTCACGTAGGCGCCGGCCTGCTCGCCGAGGCCGTTCTCGCCGCAGACCGTGGGCGCCTCGCAGACGCCAAGGAGCTGCCACGTGCCGCTAGCGTTGTCGCAGAGCATCTGGCTGCTGCCGTAGCAGCCCTCGACCTGGACCAGCGGGTTGCACTTCGAGTCGGCGGCGCCGGCGCTGCCGATCGGCGTGGCCGAGTTGGCGACGCCACCACCACCGCCAGTTGCACAGCCGCCGACGAAGAGCAGCACGATCGTACAGAGGCGCTGGGTCAGGGCGCGGGCATTTCGGTCCATCGAGATCCCTCGTCGGCGGCGGTTGGCGGGTTCAAGCAGGCCGGCGCACCGGCCAACGCGCGAGGCGGAGACGGTAGCAAGCGCAGGCCGCGCGGGCAACGCAGATGCGTAAAGGCGGGGCGATCGGGCCGCTCCCAAAGGCGAGGCCGACCGCCGCCGCGCCCCTGGGGTGGACCGCCATGGCGCGCCGCGGCTACGCTGCCGCCCGCGGTCGGCCGCCGCCACCGTCAAGGAGTCGATGATGATGGACCACGCCCCCGATCCCAGCGCGCCCCATGGCCCGGCAGTCATCAGCTGCGCCTTGACTGGCGTGCTCACCGATCCGAAGCGCCACCCGGTGCCGGTCACACCGGAGGAGATGGCCCTTGAGGCCGCGCGGGCTTGGGACGAGGGCGCGACGGTGGTGCACTTGCATTTTCGCGACCAGACGCCAGGGCTCGGCCACCTGCCGACGTGGGATCCGCAGGTGGCGTCTGACATCGCAGCCGCCATTCGGGCGCGCGTGCCAGAGATGCTGCTGAACTTTTCGACCGGTGTGGTCGGCCCAGACATCTCTGGGCCCGTGGCCTGCCTGCGCGCCGCGCGGCCTGAGATCGCGGCCCTCAACGCAGGATCGCTGAACTACCTCAAGACGCGCGCCAACGGCGAGTGGGCGTGGCTGCCGATGCTCTTCGACAACCCGGTCGAGAAGATCGCCGGCTTCGTCGAGGTGATGGACGAGTGCGGCGTCGTCCCAGAGTGCGAGTGCTTTGACACCGGCATCGTGCGCTCGGTCGGCATGTTCGCCGCCGCCGGGCTGCTGCGCTCGCCGGTCCATGTCTCGCTGGTGATGGGCGTCGACTCCGGAATGCCCGCTGACCCGCGGTGGCTGCCGCTGCTCATCGAGCAGCTCCCCCCCGGCGCGCAATGGCAGACCATCGGCATCGGACGCCAGGAGGTGTGGGCCCTGCACCGGCGCGCCGCCGAGCTCGGAGGGCACCTGCGGACCGGCTTCGAAGACACCTTTTACCTCGAGGACGGCAGCCGCGCCGCCCACAACGGGGTGCTCGTCGCCGAGCTCGTGCGCATCGCGCGCGCCGCTGGCCGCGATGTCGCCACCGCAGCGCAGACCCGCGCCGCCTTCGGCCTCAAAGCCTCGGCGCCCTGATCTCGGCCGGTCAACAGGCGCGCACGATCAGATCTTGCCCTGATCCTTCATCTCTTGCAGGCGCCGCCGCAGCTCCTCGACCAGGGCGCACGACGGCTCGTGGCCGCGATCGCAGGCGTGCTTGAGCCAGCGGGCGCCATCGCCGATGCGTTGGCTGCCCGCGCCCCCTGTGAGGTACCAGACACCGACCTGGTGACAGCTCGCCATATTGCCGGCGTCGCAGCGCTGCGCCGTCTCTCGTTGCTCCGACGCCTTGTCGGCGGGCAGCCCGGCCTCGCAGGGACCGGCGCCTTCGGCCGTGCCGGCCCCTGAGCCCGCCCCGCCGGCGCTGAGCACGCCGTCGCCCGACGGGTCGCCCGCGCTCGGCGCTGGCGCTGGCGCCGGATCGGGACGCTGCCTGGTTATGGCGTCGCCGCCTGACGGCGCTGCTCGTGCTGGCGAGCCCTTGGCGTCGTTCGCGTTGGCGGTCCGTTCCAGGGCGCGCATCAACGTACACGAGGGGTGGTCGCCCTGCTCGCAGCTCCATCGCAGGAAGCGCCTACCCTCGAGCTTGCGGTGATTGCCGGCGCCGCCGATGGAGTACCAAATGCCGATCCAGCGGCAGGCGCCGAGGTCTCCGTCGTCGCACCGCTCAGCCTGCTGGCGCGCCTTGGTGCTTGCGTTGGGCGGCAGCGTATTGACGGCGCCTAGCGAGGCGCCGCTGCTGCCGCAGCCGAACAAGCCGACGGCGAGGAGGAGGAGTCCGCAGGCGAAGGCCTTCGCCTCGCCGAGCCGTCGACGGTCGCACATCTCGTTTGCTCCTCGGTGCCCTCCTCATCGGGCGACCTTTGCTCAAGCACTGGCCGGCTGCAGACGTGTCTCACATCCTACATGGGCGCGCTGTGGACTGGTAGCCGGCACGCAGGCCGACTAGCATAGGCGGGCGCCACTCTGCGCGTTCGAGGCTGCGATGGGCTGGACTCAAGTCGCCCCTGCCGCTGTCGGCTCTTGGCCGTATCGCGTGCGGTTGGGCGAGGGCACGCGCTGTAGTGCGCCGCTCGGGGCTGTGGTCTCGCTGGTGGCGCTTGCGGCGTGCGCGGGAAGCGGTCGCGCCGACGACACCGCCGCCGCCGCAGACCATGGGGCGTTCGGTAGCGCTGGGGCCGGCGTGGAGCGACTGCTGGCGACGATGCCGGCGGAACGCGGCGCCTACGCCCGGCTGCAGGCGCTCTGCGATGGTCACGGGCACCGACTGAGCGGCTCGCCGGGCCTCGAAGCGGCGATCGCTTGGGCGGTGGAGGCCCTGAAGCGCGACGGCCACGAGGCGGTCGCTGCCGAGCCCGTACGGGTGCCGGTCTGGGTGCGCGGCGTCGAGCAGGCGGCCATCGTCGAGCCGGTGGCCGCGGGTCAAGAGGTGCCGCTGGCGCTGCTCGGTCTCGGCGGCAGCGACCCGACGCCGGCCGAGGGCATCACCGCCGAGGTGCTGCGGGTCAGCGGCGAGGAGGAGCTGCAAGCGCGTGGCGCCGAAGCGAAGGGTCGCATCGTCCTGTTCGACAACCCCATGCCGGCTTGGACCGAGGCCCACGGCTCGGGCTACGGCCACTGCGTCAAGTACCGGGTCCACGGCGCCCGCATCGCGGCCCGGCACGGCGCGGTGGCGGTGTTGGTGCGCTCGGTGACGGCACGCAGCCTGCGCTCGCCCCACACCGGCGCCATGCTCTACGGCGACTCCGGTGCCCGCCTGCCCGCCGCGGCGCTGAGCACCGAGGACGCCGACCGCATCGGCCGACTCCTCGCCACCGGCCAGCGCGTGCGCGTGCGCCTGACGCTGGGCGGCCGCAACATGCCCGAGGCCGACAGCGCCAACGTCGTCGCCGAGCTGCGCGGTCGCGAGCGGCCCGAGGAGGTGGTCATCCTCAGCGGGCACCTCGACAGCTGGGACGTCGGGCAGGGCGCTCACGACGACGGCGCCGGCGTGGTGATGGCGATGGAGGCGCTGCACCAGCTGCGGCGGCTCGGCTTGCGGCCCCGCCGGACCTTACGCGTCGTGCTTTGGACGAACGAAGAGAGCGGCATGGCCGGAATTCGCGCCTACCTCAAGCGCCACAAGGCCGAGATCCCCGACCACGCGGCGGCGATCGAGGCCGACGCTGGCGGCTTTGCGCCCGTGGGCTTTGGCCTGTTCCTCGAAGACAAGGCCGCCGAGGCCCGCTACGCCGCGACGCTAGAGCCTTTGACCCGACTGCTGCGGCCGCTCGGCGCCATCCGGGTCGTGCGCGGCCAGTCGGCCCCCGATGTGTCGCGCTTTCACCCGCTTGGCGTGCCGGCGCTCGGCCTCATGACCCATGGCGCCAAGTACTTCGACTACCACCACAGCCACGCCGACACCGTCGACAAGGTCGACCCCGACGAGCTGCAGCGCTCGGCCACGGCCCTGGCGGCGCTCGGCTACTGGCTGGCTGAGTTGCCGGAGCTGCCGCCCAAGCCGGCGCCGAGCGGGGCGACCGAGCCCGACTAGGCCGGCATGGCTCAGCAGAGGCCCTGCTGCGGTCGCTCGCGCCGCCGAAGCGCCCCTCAGCCCAGGCCGCAGAGCTTGGCATAGAGGGCGCGGTAGGGCTTGGCGGCGGCGCCCCAGGTCCAGTCGCGGGCCATGCCGGCGCGCTGCAGCTTGGCAAAGGTCTTGCGGTCGTTGCGGAACATATGCACCGCTCGGCCGGCCGCCCAGCGCAGGCCCTCGATGTCGACGTGCTCGAAGCAGAAGCCGGTCGCCGTGCCGGCGGCGATGGCGGCTGGCGTGGCGTCGATGACCGTGTCGCGCAGGCCGCCCGCGGCGTGGACGACCGGCACCGTGCCATAGGCCATCGAGTACATCTGGTTGAGGCCGCAGGGCTCGAATCGGCTCGGCATCAGGAACAGGTCGCAGCCAGCCTCGATGCGGTGCGAGAGGTCAAGGTGAAAGCCGACCGTGGCCGAGACCTTGCCCGGCCAACGCGAGGCCAGCGCCCGCACCTGGCGCTCCAGCTGCGGCTCGCCGCTGCCGAGCAGGACGACGCGGCAGCCGGCTTGCACCAGCTCATCGCCAAGGCCCGTGATGAGGTCGACGCCCTTCTGCCAGGCGAAGCGACCGACGAAGCCGACGATCGGCGTCAGGTCGTCGGCGGGGTCGAGGCCAAGCTCGGCGAGCAGCGCGGCGCGGCAGGTGGCCTTTCCGGCGAGGTCGTCGCGGTCGTACGGGGCCGCCAGCGCCGGGTCCGTCGCCGGGTCCCAGGCCGCGCCGTCGATGCCGTTGAGCAAGCCGATGAGCCGCCCGCCCAGCGCCCGCAGCAGGCCCTCCATGCCGAAGCCCTCGGCCGCGGTGCAGATCTCAGCGGCGTAGCTCGGGCTGACGGTGGTGACGACGTCGCTCATCGTTAGGCCGCCCTTCAGAAAGCTCAGGCGGTCGTGGAATTCCAAACCGTCGATGTGGAACCACTCCCAAGGCAGGCCGAGGGTGTCCATCATTCGGCGATCGAAATTGCCCTGGTGGGCGAGGTTGTGGACCGTCAGCACCGTGCGCGTCTGGTCGAAGCGCGGATCGCCCCGCCGCATCCGCAAGAACGCTGGCGCCAACGCACACTGCCAGTCGTGGGCGTGCAGCACGTTGACCGGGCCGCCCATCAGCTCGGGCAGCGCGGCGACCGCGGCCTTGGTGAAGGCGGCGAACCGTTCGGCGTTGTCGAGCCATGAGCGGTAGTCGGCGTCGTTGTAGATGCCGTCCCGATCGAAGAGGGCGGGATTGTCGAAGAGATAGACCGGCCGCGCCTCGCCCATCACCTTGTAGATCGTGAACTCGAAGCGCTGCCTGCCCAGCCAAGCCTCGGAGCGCAGGCCCACCTTGGCGACGCGCTGGCCGGCGAGGGCCGCCGCTTTCCAGGTCTCGCGGTGCAGCGGCAGGCAGAGCGCGACCGAGGTCGGCAGCGTCGTCGCGCTTGGATCGTGCAGGGCCGCAGATAGCGCGCCGGTGACCTCGCCGAGGCCTCCTGTGCGGCTGTATGGGGCGCCCTCTGCAGCGAGGAAGGCGATGCGCATGGCGTCCTCCGTGGCGCCGCGCGCTGCACCCTCTGAGGCGCCATCCGTGAGCACGTGGCGGGATGGGCTTGGGCGGCGAGGCACTACGCTCGACGCTAGAACGAGACGCGCGTCTCAGCAAGGGAGCGCTGGCGCTCTGGTCTACTGCAGCGCGGCGCCATCAGGAGGGCTCGGTAGCGCCACGCGATCTGGCCTGGTCGGGCGCGATGGCGTCCCTCGCGCCGTAGCTGGGGAGGGCGAGGCTGCGCGCCTAGGGCTGCTCCTCGGCAGCGCGGCGCAGCCCGGCCAGGAGCTTGCAGGCCCTGTCGTGGCCGTGGGTGCAGGCGTGCTGGACGTAGCGCACGCCTTCGCCGCGCCGCTCCTTGCCAGCGCCACCGACCATGTACCAGACGCCGACCCAGTTGCAGGCGTCGAGGTCGCCGTCATCGCAGCTCTCGGCTTTCGACATCGCTTTGCCGCTCGCGCCCTGCGGCATCCCAGCGACGGTGCCGATGCTGTTGGCGTTGCCGCCGCCGCAACCGATGAGCGCTGAGGTCAGCGCGGCAAAGAGGCCGGCCGAGACGGTGGCGCGGCGTCGGCGCCTGCTGGCGTCGCCGATGGCAGGGATGGCGGTTCGCGTGGCTGTCTCAGCCGGCGTGGGGCAGTGGGTCGACATTTCGGGCTCCTCAGTGGGCTGCGCGACGCAGTGGGTCGGGCTTCCGACGCGCGGCTTTCACGATCGGTCTGGTCCGTAGCGAAGGCAAGGTGCCTCTTCGGCGCTCGCTGTGCTGCTGCGTCCTGCCGGTGATGGCCCGGCGACGGCCTCGGCTCGCGGTCGAACCTCGGCGGTTGGCGGGCGCCGGCGGAGCCCGTACCCTCGCCACCAGCGGCGGCCACGAAGGCCTTGGCGGCGCGGGGGGAGGGCAGATGGCGACGGCCTTGCGACGGCGGGACCTCTACGACGCGCTGGAGGCGCTGGCGCCGCTGGCACTGGCCGAGGACTGGGACAACGTCGGCGTGCTGATCGACCCCTTCGGCGGCGACGCCATCGAGCGCGTGCTGCTGGCGATCGACCTCAACGAGGCCGTCGCCGACGAGGCCATCGGCTGGGGCGCCGACGCGATCGTCGCCTACCACCCGCCGATCTTCGCCGGCGTCAAGCGCCTGACACCTGCCACCGCCCAGGGCAGGACGCTGCTGCGCCTCATCGGCGCCGGAGTCCCCGTCTACTCGCCGCACACCGCGCTCGACGCCGCGGTCGGCGGCATGGCCGAGTGGCTGGCGTCAGCGTTTGGCGAGTGCGCGATGCTGGCGCCGATCACGCCGTGCGCCCGCCGCCCGCTCGACAGCAGCGTCGGCCAGGGCCGCATGGGCTTGCTGACCACCGCCATCTCGCTGGAGACGGCGATCAGCCGCGTCAAGGCGCACCTCGGCCTGCAGCACGTACGCGTCGCCACCGCCGCCCGCCACAGCGCGACCAGAATCGACGGCGGCGACAGCGCCCACGCGCCAGCGGCGATCGAGCGCGTCGCGGTCTGCCCAGGCGCCGGCGGCGCGCTCCTCAGCAAGGTGCAAGGCATGGACCTGCTCCTGACCGGCGAGCTGCGGCACCACGATCTGCTCGCCCATGTCGGCGCCGGCACCAGTGTCATCCTCACCGACCACTCGGCGAGCGAGCGCGGCTATCTGCCGGTCCTGGCCCAGCGCCTCGGGCCGCGCCTGCCAGGCGTCTCCCTGCGCGTCAGCAGCCGCGATGTCGAGCCGCTCGTCAGCCGCTGAAGACGGCGCCGACCGACCGCGCCGACGCAGGCTTCGTTGCCAATCGCGTGCCATCCCCCTAGCCTCTGCCTGCGCCGCGCCGGGTGTCGACGGCGCCGCCAGCTTGGAGCCCAATGAAGGTCGCCGTCCCGCCTGTCGCCGATCCGCCCGCGCCGCGAGCCGAGCCGCGTCACCGCACCTACGGTGGGGCGGAGGGTCGCTCGGGCAAGGGCCTCGTCGTTGGGCTGGCCGCGCTTCTGCTGGTGGTCATGGCCTGGAAGGGCTACCAGCTCGCCCAAGGCGACGTCTCGCTGCAGGTGCTGCAGACGCCGACCCGCTCGCTGCCGGTGGAGCCGCTGCTGCAGGGCCTCGACGCGCTGGAGGGCGAGGCGCGAGAGGCTCGAATTGCGGCCTTGATCCTGGCTATTGGCTGCTGCGACACCGGACGCTGCGAGGGCGTCGACGCCCCGGACCGCGTGCGGCAGCGCCCGTCGTTGGCGTTCCGCGAGGCTGCGGCCCAGCTACGGGCCCTGCAAGCGCAGGAGGCGCCACGATGAGCGGCGGCCGCGGCGTGGCGTTGATCGACCTCTCGATCAACGGCGAGGCGACCTCCGTCGCGGCGCCCGCCCATTGGACGCTCCTCGAATTGCTGCGCTACAAGCTCGGCCTCACCGGCACGCATCAAGGCTGTGACAAAGGCGACTGTGGCACCTGCACCGTGCGCGTCGAGGGCCGCGCCGTGCTGTCGTGCCTGACGCTGGCCCAGGCGGCGCAGGGCAGGGCGGTGTCGACGGTGGAGGGCCTCGGCAGCGGCGCCCGGCCACACCCACTGCAGGCCGCCTTCGACCGCTGCGGCGCTGCGCAGTGCGGCTTCTGCACGCCAGGCATGCTGATGTCGGCCGCGGCATGGCTCGACAAGATCGCCGCGGCCGCCAACCCCGACCTCTCGGACGAGGCCATCGCCCACGTCATCGGCGGCAATCTCTGCCGCTGCACCGGCTACACCAAGATCGTGCAGGCGATCGGCGAGGCGGCGCGCGAGGTGCGGGCTGGCGGGGTGGCGACCGCCGTCGGGGCCGCCGCGACGGCGCCAGCTGCCGGCGTCTCCGCTGAGGGCGCGGTCGTGGCTCCTTCCCGCAGCGCCCGCGTCGGCGGACGGCACGGCAAGATAGACGCCATGGCGCCGATGGTCGGCGAGGCGCGCTACACCGACGACCTCGTGCTGCCGCGGATGCTGCACGGCAAGATCCTGCGCAGCCCACACGCCCACGCCCGCATCGTCGCGATCGACGCCACCGCCGCGGCGGCGCTGCCGGGCGTGCATGGCGTCATCACCGGCGCCGATCTGCCCAAGCCCTACGGCATCATCCCCTGGACCCAGGACGAGTGCGCGCTCTGCGTCGACAAGGTGCGCTACGTCGGCGACGCGGTGGCGGCGGTGGCGGCGGAGAGCGAGGACATCGCCCTGCAGGCGCTGCGCCTCATCCGCGTCGAGTACGAGTCGCTGCCGGCCCTGACGACACCCGCTGAGGCGATGGCGCACCCCGACGTGCGCATCCACGAGCGCAACAAAGACGGCAATGTCAGCAAGCGGGTCGAGCTGGCGTTCGGCGACGTCGACGCCGCGCTCGCGGGCGCCTCGCTGCTGGTCGAGGGCGACTATCGCTTCCACGGCAGCACGCACGGCGCCCTGGAGCCCCACTGCGCGCTCGGCCACGTCGACGCCGGCGGCATCCTGACGCTGTGGTCAGCGACGCAGGTGCCGCACTACCTGCACCGGGCCCTGGCGCGCGTCCTCGGGCTCTCGCCGCGGCAAATCCGCGTCATTCAACCGCCAGTCGGCGGCGCTTTTGGCGGAAAGTCGGAGCCCTTCGACCTCGAGTTCTGCGCCGCCAAGCTGGCGATGCTGACCGGCCGGCCGGTGAAGTTCCTCTACACGCGGGAAGAGGTGTTCCTCGCCCACCGCGGCCGGCACCCCTTCGACATGCACTACCGCACGGGGTTCGCAGCCGACGGCCAGATCCTCGGCGTCGACGCCCGCAGCGTGCTCGACGGCGGCGCATACAGCTCGTTCGGCCTCGTCACGACCTACTACAGCGGCCAGCTGCTCGGCGCCCCCTACACGCTGCCGAGCTATCGCTTCGACTCGGTGCGCATGTACACCAACAAGCCGGCCTGCGGCCCCAAGCGCGGCCACGGCTCGGTGCAGCCCCGTTTTGCCTTCGAGGTCCAACTCGACAAGGCCGCCGTCGCCCTCGGCGTCGACCCCATCGATCTGCGCCGCCGCAACGCGCTGCCGGCAGGCGGCCGCACGGTCAACGAGTTCCACATCGGCTCCAGCGGCTTTCTGGAGTGCTTGGACGAGGTCGAGCGTGCGTCCGGATGGCGGTCGCGCAAGGGCCAGCTTCCGCGCGGCCGCGGCCTTGGGGTCGCCGGCTCGACCTACATCTCTGGCACCAACTACTGCATCTATCCGACCGAGCTGCCGCAGTCCGGCGTCCAGATCTGCCTCGACCGCAGCGGGCGGGTGCGGATCTTCGCCGGCACCTCCGACATCGGCCAGGGCAGCTCGACGATGCTGGCGACGATCGCCGCCGACGAGCTAGGCGTCGCCCTCGACGACGTCCGCGTGCTGGCCGCCGACAGCGACCTCTGCCCGGTGGACCTCGGCGCCTACTCGTCGCGCATCACGCTGATGGCCGGCAACGCCTGCCTGCAAGCGGCGCGCGATCTCGGCGCCAAGGTCCGCGAGGCCGCCGCCGCCGAGCTCGGCTGTGCGCCGCGTGACGTCGTGCTCGGCGACCGCTTGGCGACGCGCATCGACGCCCCGGAGCGGTCGATGCCGATCGCCGATGCCTTCATCGCCGCCGAGGTCCGCTTTGGCACCCTTGGCAGCACCGGCAGCTACCAATCGCCGCGCGAAGGGGTCCACGGCGACTACCGCGGCGGCACCATCGGCGCCTCCCCGGCCTACAGCTTCACGGCGCACATCGCCGAGGTCGAGGTCGACGAGGAGACCGGGCAGGTAGACGTCGTCGCCATCTGGTGCGCCCACGACTGCGGCAAGGCGCTGTCGCCGGTGCTCGTCGAAGGCCAGATCGAGGGCTCGGTCTACATGGGCTTCGGCGAGGCGGTGATGGAGGAGCACGAGGCCATGGAGTCGGGCTTGCGCGCCGACGGCGGCCGACGCCTACCAGGGCCCGGCAAGTCTGGGCTGCTCCAGGCGTCGTCGCTGCTCGACTACCGGATGCCGACCGCGATGGACACGCCGCGCATCGAGGCGATCATCGTCGAGGCAGCCGATCCGCGCGGACCGCATGGCGCCAAGGAGGCCGGCGAGGGCCCGCTGCACTCCGCCATCCCAGCCATCGCCAACGCGATCTACGACGCTGTAGGCGTCCGCATCGACGACCTGCC
>SXGT01171797.1_pt1 | contig 25404 bp, 23 predicted proteins | sample 3176221 | NCBI WGS metagenome assembly SXGT01 (sample SAMN11356862, study PRJNA531348) | freshwater metagenome | isolation source: freshwater sample F1-120 | place: China: Fuxian Lake, Yuxi | collected 2017-12-25
AACATTGAGCATGTCAGCCGCCTCTTGTGTTGTGAGTTCCGCATGCACAGGAATCATACTGACTGCATTGCCTTGAGCCATTTCGGACAACACATCGATCAATAAGCGAAATGCGGCGGTGGGAATTCTGACCGCTTCATGCTCACCTGCTTGATCAATAACTCTGATCGATTGTGATTCTTCTTTGGTGCTCAAGTACAAGGAGAGCAACCGGCTACTTTCCTTTGCTAACGAAACTTCGGCTTCCGTAGGAAGGTCTGGACTTTCTTTAGTGTTCATTGTTTTCTCTAGTTTTGTCAGTTTGTGCTTATCAGTCTTTAGATGTCTATTTTTTCAGCTATTTTGAATGGGTATGTCGTTATTTATGGTTTTAAGTTTGGTAATTAGCTTGTAGTCCAATAATTCGTATGTAAAAAAGCCACAAACACATTATACGCAATCGAAATAAACGAAACAAGTGAAATAAACGAAACAGGCCGGTGCTAAGTTTTTAGAAGCTTATGACCTTGTCAAGATCAGATTGACACTTAAAATCTTCAATAAATTCTGGATGTCTGAAATGATGGCTGCGTCATATCGACCGGCTTCGATTTCATCCAGAATCGTGGGATCGCATCCCGACAGGTTTGCCAGCTTGAGGATCGGTATGCCTTTCGATTCACGGGCTGCTTTGATGGCCTCGGAAAATTCTGTAAAGCACAAAGCAGTTTGAGGATTGGCTTCATCAGTTCCTGGATCATCAGAATGAATGTCCATTTTATGAGGTCGAGGCGGCTTTTCAGGTTTTCCCAGCCAAAGCCATAGCTGACACATCCCCAGCCAGTGATCGTAGGCCGATTTCTCTGGCATATCTCGATGGGCTTTCCAGAAATTGATGACATGGCGCTTGCCTAAGCGGTGCAGTGATGTCAAGCCTTCCTGGGTATCGGTGAATTCCAGGAAGGTGACGATCAAGGACACCTGCTTGCGGCGGTTCTGTTTGCCACCCCGACGCACGTAGTCATGGGTGTAGGATTCGAGTTCTCTAGCCCAGGTACGCATTGCTGATCTCCACGCGGGAATGGCCTAATTCCATTGAGATTTTCAAACGAGCTTCTTCGTCAATACGCTTGGCTTCTGTTACGGATATTGAAAGATACTCGGCCAGTTTATCGATGCGGCCCTTATGCTCCCATCCCGCTTCGAGCGGACACGGGGCATTGGCCAACTCGCGGTAACGCTTTTGCGCGAAAGCGTGGCGCTCGGGATGAAAGGACATTTCGTTGGCTTTGCCTTGCTGGTAGCATTTCTGGCGGAATTTGATATAGGTCATTTCTTTGGGGATCATTGATTTTCCGCTTTGAATTTCTGCAGCAGCCAGAATCACTTTGCGCATTTCGTTATCGCAAAGCAAGCGCCTTGGCCTACCTCCCTTGGTGCCAGCCTGAATGGTGATGAAGCCAAATTTATCGAGTTGTTTCAAAGCAGTGTTTGCATCGAAAAGGCAGCTTTCTTTGAAGCGCAAACCCAGCGTGCGTTGCAGATCCATGATCCGGGATAGTCGATCATCGATAACTTGCTGTACTTCGTGATGCTTGGCTTCAGGCAGTGCCTTGGATGCCTTGGGAATGTATTTTCTGCGTTCGATGCCACAATCTTTGCTTGGGCGAACCGTTTTCCATTGGCCTCCCGTGGCAAGGCGCATGACGCAATTCACGGTCGACAGGTAGTTCTTTGGCGCCGATGCGCTGGTATAGATCCCAGATTCCAGTTGCTGTTGCAGGTGTTGGCCATAGCCAATTACGAAGTCTGGCGTGATCGCTTCCATTTTCTTCACACCATTTTCTTCGGCGTACATGCAGAATAACCGCCAACGGTCGCTGTAGTCTGATTTGGTTTTAAAGCCATTAGGCGAGCGGTCTTTCAGCAGCATTTTGCCGGCCGTGAACATGTCCCGACTGCCAATTTCATAGTTTCGACTCATGGTTTTTTATCCAGGTATTCTTTGAGTGGTTCTATGCCGAGTACGCCGATTTCTTTAGCAATGATGTGACGGGTGTTTTTGTCGAGGCCTTTGGCTTCGGATAGTGTCTTATTAGAATGCTGGGAAAGTTTGTGCCAGTGTTCAGTTTGACTGAGTTTGGACATGATTGGCGGTTCGACACCGGTCATTTCCTGGTATCGGTCGCGGACATAGATGGCTCTTGCAGTGTTGGTGGAATAACCCTTTCGGGCGGTTAGTTTGTTATGCGCTGACAGAAAATCATCGAACTCCATTTTCCTTGGCAATTGCTTTTGTAGGCGCCTGGCCGCTATGCCGTTGCCAATGGCTTTGATGGCAGATGGGCGGCAAGGGATCTTTCTCCGGATTCCATTTTGAAAGCTGGTAATTGTTACAAATCCTGTCGAGCGTCCTTCATTCAGAGCTTCTTTTAAATCCAGGATCAAGGCTTCTCGAATAACGATGCCCAGCGACATTTGAAGTTCGAGTAAATAACCGGCCAGACTTTCAATATCCGGCAGGCCATTTTTGTCTAATTCCGGGTTCTTGTTAGGAATATGAGAAATTTGCTCCAAACCGCAATCCTTTATAGGACTGATTTTCTCCCAGTTGTCACCGTGGATTCGTTTCATCACAGTATTCATGCCGGACAAATAACTTACGGCGGTGTTTGTGCTGGCAAATTTTCCTTTATCGAATTCCGACTTTAGATATTGTCCGTAACGAATAATATGCTCGCGCGTCACTGAGTTAATCGTTTCGAGCGAGTTACCGTTTTTGGTAATCGACCAAATACAAAAACTCAGCCATTGGTTAATCAGACGCATTTGTGTTTTGTAATCCTCATTACAAGCTCGGAATATTTCAGCCTCACCGTTTTTGTATAGCTGGTGAAGTCTGGTTTTGTGGCGCAACTTGGCTTTATCCATATTACAAAGCCATACATTCCGAAGTATCTTTCGAGGCGTGCTTTTCTGATTTTGTCAGTGTCTCCATAAATTCCTCATCAAAAAATGTTGTTGCGTGTTGCATCAGCCCCACGCCGGAACAGCTAGTCAATAGCCGATCTGGCGTGGAGCCGGGTCGTCCAAAAATTCTTTTACGTCGAGAGCAGGCATAACCGGCTCCAGTGGGGATGCCAAAGGGAATCCCCGACGCCTCTTTTTCTACGGACACATTTCTCTCGACGGTGAGCTAAAGGTGCTTGGGACTGGCCTCCCAGCAGGGTGTAGAAAAAACAAAACGTCATTGCGCTACTTCTGAATTCGCCGCGCGAAGCGAAACATTGATGAAAAGTGTCTATCAGGTGGGTGTCATTCGGGCTGGCCATACATTTTCTATGGACAGGCGCTGCCTGGTTCTGAGCGTTTTCAACGTGAAAATATGAGAAACCCCAGCTTTTCCTATAAGGACGTAGATACGCTGGAGTAGATAGGTATATGTTTTACAAAGGGAATTTTGAAGGGTTTGGCATAGACCGTAAGTGTCTATGTTTTTAAAAAGACTAGGGGCAAAAAAAATTGACCAGTCTGATTTGATTACGCGTCACCGTCCAAGGGCTCAAAGCGCAAACTTTTGATAAAGGGTTTATGAGTCAACAGCAGCCAATGCTGCGATCGACAGACGCACTTTGAGTGCGATGATTTTCCAGTGCATTGCAGGAAAATGATGAAAAAGACTCAGTGTTGGTGAGTCGTAGGCCTGGTGACTTCCGTGCCGCCACATGGGCAGTCCAGGTGAGGTCGAAGCTTTTTATACTGCGATCGTCGCAGTTCTTGTCGGGTTAGTGCGTCCTGCTGCAGGAAACCCATCAACGAACTTTTATTCTCTACCGAGCTAATAGCTATTGTCAATGTCAATCCATCTCCAAAACGAAAGGAGTGGATTTTGGGCTTCTTTCGATCGGACAGGGAAGAATGCGCCGTGTAATCTGCATAACAAATACATTTCACTCTCTGAGCAAAGTAGGAACGATTTATCAACACATGAACAGCAAGAACAAAACAATAACAGAACAGGCGACTACATAAGTAGAGCATTTGCATAACAAACACATAGCACAGCCAAATCAAAATTCGGTGATGTCATTGAATCGTCAAAAAATTAACGCCATAGACGCCCTCGCCAGATTAGCAGACGGGATGGATGGTAAATCCGAGACAGCCAAAATCAGAGTGCTATTCGACTCTGTAGAACTGGCCTTGTCATCAGGAGTGAACAGGGAAAAGGTACTCGATACGCTTAGAGAATCGATTGGTATCAAAATGAACTTTCGAACCTTTGAAACAACTTTGCACAGGATCAGAAAAGAAAGAAAACAAAAGAACATTGATCCCAAAAATACTTATCCCGTTCCAATGACAACCGGGGCTAATAATCAACTCGCTTCATACAGTCATAATGAGAATAAAAATACTGACCTAGTAGGGCCACCTTCAGTATGTAAGTCTACAGATATACATTTGGTGGCGGATGAGGAAGGCGAAAATGAAGAGCCAAAAACAGACGAACGGGAATATAGGAAAAACATAAGAAAAAGTCCAAATATAGCTCAATTGCATGAAATTGAGAGGAAGTACAAAGAAGAGCAGAAAGAAAAGAAAAAGAGGGAGCAGGAACAAGCCAATCTCAAAAAATAATTAAATTAATTAACTGTGTATTTAAGGATCAAGATATGAAAGTCGTAGTAATGAATTTTTCCGGTAATGTAGGTAAATCAACCATAGCCGCACACCTTCTAAAACCGCGCATGAATGACGCGAAGATATTCAGTATTGAAACTCTAAATGACGATTCATCAAGAGAAGGCGTCGATGTGGAAACCTACAAAGGCCGTCAATTTAACGCGCTGATGGAAGAGATTATTTTGGAAAAGGATTGCATTATCGATGTCGGCGCATCGAACGCGGAAGATTTTTGCCAATTAATGCGACAACACAAAGGCTCTTCAAAAAAATTCGATTATTTTGTAGTTCCCACGGTGGGCGAGAAAAAGCAAATATACGACACGATTAAAACCATAGACAGTTTGTCCGAGATGGGGATTCCTCGAAAACGGATAAAAGTAATTTTTAACAAGCTAGAGCCAGATGATTCCGTTGAGCAGGAATTTCCGATGATTTTCGCAATCGCAAGTCAGAAAAAGCATTTTACAGTTGATCCGGACTGGGTCTTGATACACAACGAGGCTTTTGAAAATTGCAAAGAACTAGGAGTGCCGTTAGCGACAGTCCTCGCGGATAAAACCGATTACCAAGCGCAAGGCTTGGCAGCAAAAGAAGCTGGGAACGAGGCAGAGGCGAGAAGATTCATAAAGCTTTGTTTGCTCAAAATGACCGCCACGAGCGCGGCGGAAAACATGGACCAGGTTTTTGAGGCGATGTTTCGTCAAAAAAGCGAAGGAAATGCGGCATGAGGATAGTGATTCTAAGTGGCTCGGGGAACGTCGGAAAGACCGTCGTAGCTGAGCACTTGGTGGCTCCAAGGCTGGAAGATGCTTTGCTCATCAGCTTTGGTGGTCTTCCAGACCTGAATCTGTCTGAACAGTGGCTGCATCGGGACGTGGTTTCAGAGGTTTTTGCGGACCTGCTCGAACATGAGCGCTGCATCGTGGATGTTGCTGGTGGTGCGACACCGAGCCTATTGGCCGGGATACACCGGTTCGCCTCAATCCATGAGTCGATTGACTACTTCGTGATCCCAGTTACCAGTAGCGGCAAAGTGCAGCTTGAAACTATAGCCTTGCTGGAACGACTGGCCAATGTTGACATTGATGCCGGCAGAGTTCTCGTCCTATTTAATAGAGTAGATGCTAATGTCGAGGAAGAATTTGGCGTGCTGATCAAGCATGTCAATGCGCATGGCGGAGCCGCTGTCCGTCTGAAGGCAGCCATTTTCGAAAACGAGCTTTTTGACATTTTGGCTGAGGAATATCTCACGGTTCAGCAAGTGATGGACGATGAAACTGACTATAAAACACTCCTGCGCGAGCAAAAGGAAGCCGATGCTTCACTAAGAGATGATTGGTCGAACCGCTACGCAATTAAGTGCTTGACCAAGCATGTGAAGCGCAATTTGGACGATTGCTACGTTGCACTGTTTTCATAACCGACCATGAGCGAATCCAAACAATCCCGAGTCACCAGAGATGCGCTCATCATTGAAGCGATTGGCGAAGTTGGTGCGCTGATACAACGGATCGGCGAGCTGGAAGCCAAAACCGCCCCGCTGGTTCATGACCTGGAAAACAAGTTGATCGAGATAATTTCACAGGTGGACAACCATGCCCACGAAAAACAGGCCGAATTTGCGGTCGTGGCCGATCGGGAAAGAAAAGCGTTCGAGGAAAAACTCAATGCATCAGTGGCTAAAACGGTCAATCGCATGGTCAATGAGGTGCAGCGAGCGGATGGACTGTCCATGCGGTCGCAATTACTGATTGCGATAGCCATTGGCTTCACAGCATCGGCAACGAGCATCTACGGATCTTTTTGGATGTTCGGTCGCGAAAGGGATGAACAGGCGGCATTAGGGAGAGCGGTAATGTCAGCATGGAGTGAACTGGACGAAAAAACCAGGGCGAGGATTGAGCAAGCGTATTAATAGTGCCGCTTGCGTTTTTTAAAGTCCATGAGATTGTTTTTAGAAAAATCTCAGACGCGAGTAAATCATGCAGTTGACGCAAGAACAGAAATACATTGTCGAAACCGAAGCTTCCATATTGGTCGTAATTGACTTGGCAATGAACCAGGGGAGATGAACAACATGGAAAAGCGATCAGATACCTATTCCCTAGCCTATGAATGCTGCAATTCAGTGTTTTTGGAGGAAGGGCGATTTCCAACGATTGACGCCATTCGAGATCGTATTCATGTGAATAGTCCCGCCGTTATCAAGCGGGCGATGAATGATTGGACTCTGCATTTTGTCGAAAGGCATCGTAAAAAGTTAGAAAATCCAAATATGCCAGCAGTGATCGTGGATGCATCAGAATCACTCTGGAATCTAGCTCTTATTGAGGCTAAGAATGGATACGAAGCGAAAGAGAACGAGCTATCGCTTCGAGAGTCTGAATGGAAATCTCACCTCAAATGTCTAGAAGAAAAATTAATAGAAAATCAGCAACACTGGGAGTCTGAAAAAGGGAAGCTTAACGAGGCCTTGGCCGAACAAATCGCTTTGGTTAATGGATTGGTCGAAAACCTGGAAATCACAACGCAAAATTTCAAAGAAACAGAATTCGCATTAGCTATTAACCGAGAAAATCTTTCAAGAGCGGAAGGTGCGCTGGAAGAAGCGCGAAAATTACACGAGGTACAAGCCAAGGAGTGGTCGGAAAAATCTGAGAAAGATCATCTTTGGCATCTGAAGCGGATTGAGGAAGAAAAGGAATCGGCAAAGAACGAGCAAGCCAGAATTATTTCAAACTTGAATCGATCCCTGGAAACATCAAAGCTTGATCAGGAATCATTACGCGCAAGACTTACACAAATCATGAATCAGGTTGGCGATCAGTTAGAACGCCAAGGTAAGCTAGAAGCAGAAGTAGACAGATTACGTGCCGAACTGTCAAGTACGGAAAAAGCGTTAGTTCAAGAGAAAGAACGATCCGTTAAGTTGCAGGCGTTGGTCAAAAAACAGCGCCGCCCTGCAGAAAAACAAACCGGTGAAAGGATTTCACTTTGAATCCCAGTGAACTAGCATTGATACGCAGTTGGATTCAAGGCATCTCATGGGATGTTATAGGGGAAATGTATCTTGACGACGCAGACCGGAATGAGGTTATGCGTGCTGTTAGACTGCTACGCGAAAAACTCGCAAGAAAAGCACGGCAACTAGGAATAGATGGTGATGCAAAACTATGGGAGCAGGAACGAGAATACAGTCAGGAATGGATGAATCGAGCACTCAAATCAGTTGATACGCTCAAGTCAAAACCAGATCCCAGGCCTCAATCAGAAGATCATTACAACCGATGGCTCCCACAGCAAATTTCGGCTCGGTTAGCATGCGTCAAAAAAATAAAAACACTGGCTGAACTCGCAGCGTTTATCAATCAGAACGGTGGCAGTTGGTGGAAAAAAGTACCCAATCTTGGGAAACAATCAGCAGAAGCAATCCACGATTTTTTTTCGGCATCAGCGGGTGATTTGGGCATCTCTTTAGACCTGTCGTCTAAAAAGGCGACTAATTCTGATGTGGCTGTAGTTAGTAACCGCATTGCACCCTTAGAACGGTTTACTCCACCCACGCATTTAACTGGTGAAACCGGTACAAACCGGACACCCATAGAACGATGCAGAATTGACGCGCGTAACGACTACGAGTCCATTATGGCCTGGCTGTCACTATGGGATGAGGATACATCGACACACCGCGCATATCGTAAAGAAGCTGAAAGATTCTTGTTGTGGGCAATCCTTGAAAAAGGGAAAGCCTTGTCATCCATTACAACGCCTGATTGCGCGGAATTTAGACGGTTTCTAGCAGATCCTCAACCAGCTAACCGGTGGATTGGAAAACCAGCGCCACGATGGACTCCAGAATGGAGACCACTAAAGGGACCGCTTAAACCTTCGAGCATTCGGCAGACTGAAGTCATTTTAAGTGGTCTTTGTGAATGGCTGGTTGGGCAGCGCTATTTGGATAGTAATCCGTTTTCGGGATTGAGCACGCAAGGCTATGGACGAAGAACTGGCAGCACAGATCGTTTGTTGTCTCCTGCGTTATGGGAGCAAATCACTACGTTTGCAGAAAATCAGGCGAATAATTCAACACTCACAGATTCGCAACGAAATGATTACCGGCGCACTGCATTCATTCTGAAATTTGCCTATCAAACTGGGCTTCGGCTCCACGAAATGACGAAGGCAAAGATCGGAGATCTGAAGCAAGTGTCAAGCTTTGATGGGGATCAGTGGTGGATGGATGTCATTGGGAAAGGTAATAAGCACCGCGAACTCCCAATATCCCCCAGTCTCATAGAAGGCATTAACGCCAATCTAAGGGATAGAAAACTTGGCCCGGTAGGTTACGTGTCAGAAGACACACCCATTATTGGAAAAATACGTGGTGAAAGCAGAGAAGCGCTTAGTGAGTCTGGCCTTTATCAAAAGCTCAAAGGATTTTTTGAAGATGCGGCGAGTGAAGTATCTGGAAAAGACCCTTTGGCAGCAGAAAAACTGAAACGAGCAAGCACGCACTGGCTAAGGCACACACATGGTAGCCATGCTGTTGCCAATGGTGTTCCATTGGCAATCGTCCGTGACAATCTTGGTCACAGCAACATTGCCACTACCTCCATCTATGTTCATACCGACCGGGATGAACGCTATAAGGCCATGCTGGGATTGAGCGATAAAGAAAAGCCATCTTAGTTGCAAAAATAAAGAACGTCCCACAATGGGACACCTCCTGAAAAGAAATAATTTCGGGGTTGCATTATTCGAACTATGCGGAAAATGAATCGTGATTCGAAGGAATCGCTGTGTCCCACAATGAGACACATGCCAATAAATCACTCAATTTAAAAAACAGGAAAAACAATGAGCGAGAAAAAAACAGGATTAGCGCCGGTCATTACCGTAGCCATTCAAAAAGGGGGGTCAGCCAAAACAACACTTGCGGTAAATTTGGCAGCCGAACTAGGCGCTCAAGGATTCAATGTACTTTTAATCGACGTTGATCCACAAGCTAATGCAAGTAACCATGTATGTGTCGCTCACCCATCTACATTAAGTAAAAACTCAAGCGTATTGTTTCGTGGCAGTCTTGAGGAAATCATGGAATCGATTCAAATCGAAACAAACCCAGGATTTGAAAATGTGCATTTAATTCCTGGATCGCTTGAACTTGATCAGTCAGTTGAAGAATCACTGAGAAATTATTCACCAAGGCCATATGAAGAGATGCGCCGGCGTATTGAAATGTTACGAGAAGCGTACGATGTCATCATCATCGACACTCCTCCGTCACTTAGATTGCTTACTGGGAATGCTCTGGCCGCATCAACCCACTACATAGTTCCTATCGAAACCAGCAGCCAGTACCCTTTGTACGGGGTAGCAGACCTTACAGCATATATAAATCGGATCAAAGAAAGCATCAATCCGGAATTGATCAACATAGGCGTGTTGATTTCAAGACACGATGAAAGAAGACGGGCCTGCAAAGCTATTTTTGAAACAGTACAGGAGAAGATCGGCAACATATTGCCGATGGTGATCCATGCGGGCGCAAAGGTTGGCGAAGCGTCTATTGCCCGGATGCCGATACGGAAAATGGAAAAAGATGGGAAAGTGGCCAAGGATTTTGAGGAATTGGCGCAATATCTGATTGATAAGTTAGGCCTGGAACAAAACAACCAAGAAACCATCGTGAATTAGATCGGACTGGTTCCATAATGGGATGGAAATTTTTTCTCTAGCCCAGAATGAGACAGTCAAGGAACGCTGAAAATGAATGACACCAAAAAACCTTCGCCTCTTGATAAGTTGAAGTCATTGTCCAAAAACAATCTCGATCAACACTTGGCATCGGACCCAATATTTTCATTGACTAGTAGCGACGGCGAAAGTCAGCCCATAGCTATGGAATTGATAGACCCGAATCCATGGCAACCCCGTAGAGACTTTAACCAATTAAAAATTGAACAGCTCGCTGAATCAATCGATGTGCACGGCTTGATCGAGCCAATCGTTGTTAGAAAACACGAAAATCGGTTTCAAATTATTGCCGGCGAAAGACGCTGGCGAGCTCATCAACAGCTCAAAAAGCCACATATCAGCGCCATAGTGAAATGCGCCGATGATATGCAAATGCGATTAATTGCAGTGGCTGAAAACCTTGATCGCGAAGGCTTGAGCGATTATGAAGTGGCTTTGGCCATTCATGGTGTGGAAGAAAATTTTGGAAGCCGAACTGACTTAGCTCGTTATCTTAAAAAAACAAGAAGCGAACTCTACCGTTATTTAGCGTTTATGGGGCTGCCGGAGTGGTTGAGATCAGAATTGGATAAAAACCCTTTCTTACTGAATCGAACTGCAGCAGAGGAACTGAAAAGACTCTTTACCAAAGAAAGCATTGACCATCAAAGGTATCGAGAGGCAACGCTAAAAGCGATTGAGCTCGTTGAATCCGGGGAATTGACTCAGATAAGAATAGCTTCCGAGATCGAAAGAATAGCGACATTAGCATCATCTAGTCAAAAATCAAATTTATCACCTGTAAGTCAATCAAATTCAGAGCCCACACTTTTCGTTAATGAAAAAGGCAAGGCAGTAGGTAAGTTAAAAAACAATGGAAAAAAGATAACTATGACATTGTCATGCGCCGCGCTGAGTACAGAACAGGAAAAGTCGCTTCATGAATTTGTCAGTGAACTACTGAAGCACTGAAATCCTCCCCCGATTCTTCGGGGGAGTCACGAGCCTGGCAGGGTGGATCACTACATGATAACCCTGCCCCTATCTCCGTATCCCTTAGGTACCACAATTAGTTCAGCGAGGGTATGTAAAATTGCTTTTTTGCAATTGAACATTGACGTGGAAGATTGAACCCATGCGCCGTTTTTTCGCTCTAGCCAACTTGCTGCGAATGCGTCACCGGCATGAAACCCTGCATTAGATGCTCGAACCCATTCCCCATTAGGATTCACCGCAGCGTGTACGGATAATTCACCCCAGCCTGCATCACACACGTAGCCTTTAGCCGGCAAGCCATTCGGCAATAAAAAGTCAAATAGACAAGATTCCCTCTTCTCAGCCCCTGGCCAGCGATTGTCATCGGGGCGCAAGGAAAATAGTTTCAATTCAATGCCTGCATTGATTGTTAGCACTATTAGATTGCGCCAAGCCATTTCGCGCGCACTCTTATACTCGATATTACAAGCAGACATATCGGCTGTACTGATCACATGCGTTTTTTCGAGGAATTCAAAACTGAATTCTGGATCGGCCGGATAGCCAAGCTGTTGAAGACGTTGATCGAACAGCGCCTTGTCAAGCTGTTCAATAGGAGGGTCAACGGCCAAGCTTGGCAATTCAGCAAGCAGCGATGCATGTGTACGACGACGTAAAGAAGCAGCGAGTGCTTCACTTAAATGTGATGATCGAACATCAGGGTATTGCGTCCGTAATGATTTTTTTACGGAACTCAAAGAAATTTCCGAAAGCGGAATTGAAGCCATGAAAAAACCTCCAATCAAATTTCGGTCGATGTCCACCGATTACGCATCAACCATGATTGAGGTTGACTCTATTGATTGCTTGAATTCGCAATATCTGTTTAACCCGGCGGCAGGTTCGGTCAGACTACCTTATTACTAAGAGTATCCAAAACGTGCCGAGAAAACAAGCCAGATAACGGCTATTTTCAAAATTCGGCGAGCATTGCCTTCTAGGTTTTGTCGATTCCAGGTCACACAACCTCCGGTCGTGATGCCTCGCAGATTCTTTGATAGGAAATCGATCCAGCTCTCTGATTACGGGGAGCACTCACCGACGATTGCTTGTGCAGCCCTCGACGCCTCCCCGCAGGGAGAATCCTTATAAATTAGCCTCTTAGTCAGAGGCAGCATTTCTAATAGCCTGGAAAATGCTGCGTTGAAATCGCATAGGCGGGTTTTCGCGCTTAGTGATGATAATGGGAATAATCATCACTATTCATCCGTAGTAGTGATATTTTTCAGTGAAATGCTAAATAAATTTTTCATTATTACGGGCTAATTCACGGGTTTGCTACGACCACCCAGAGCTTGAAAGATGAGATCAATGCGCCCTTGCATTGTTTTAAGAGTGTGAGATGCTGGATCAGGGTAAATTCGATATTTAAAGGTTATGTTAAGGTTGGTTGTTTTAATGATCGCAGGCTGGTTGACTGGTGGGTGTACTCAAGCACAACGGTTCGCGCTGGAAAAAAATGCAGAGCTAGATGCATGCGCAATGAAGCGAATGACAGAGACTAAAATCAGTGGAGAGCAAGGATATTTGCAAGCCCATCACGAATGCCACCGAATGGTGGTGGTTCAAAAATTTTCTGAATCAAACCCTGACGGGAATTCCAACCCCAGAATACATGCCACGAAAGCTCCTCTAGAGGAAAATTCACTTTGCTGGGAATTTGTAAAAGGGCTTTACATTGATGAGAATTATCCGGAAATGCGGATATCGAAAGATCTGGACAATAAATACCCAACGAGACTAGAGGCAGAAATTAATGCGCAAAAATCAATCAAGACACGTAACGACAAAGTGAAGATTTTGCCAAACCGATTACCCGAAATTTCCAACGCAAGCTTGGTTGATCTCTATGAGTTAATGGCCGTTAATTCGACGATCGGGCATAAAACACTCTGCAGCCCATGGCGTTACCGAGAGCTGCAATCGGTAATTGGGCGAGAGCTTAGGCAACGTCAAGGGGCAAAATGAAACTGGCTTTGGCACTTATACAGGCAATACTGATTTCGGCATGCACCAACATCAACCGTGATCGAGACGTCCTGGAATATTTGTCTATCGAGGAGTGTGTCGATCAGAGAGCTAATAGCTCGGATTTCAATAAAAATAAGAGTCATGAGCTTTTGCGACTCGAATGCGAGCAATTGCAGGCGCTCGTTGAAAACCATCAAAAGATAGCCACCAAGAGGTTTAGAAAGAACAGAAAAGTTACCTATCCGGATGAACAAGAGTACTTCGACGAGGGTGCATGGTATTTGGTTACTGAACGCATTCGAGAAACCTACTATCCGAAATACTTGAGTCCTGTGCAAGAAGTCGAGAAAGCAAGTCTTCTGAATGAACAACAGACCCACCTGGAAGACAAATCAGTTCAAAGGGTTTATGAACCACGATTGCTGCCAGTGAGCCCATATTTAATGAGTTATAGAGAGCTTGAATTGGCTCACGAAGCTGTTAGTGGCTTGATACACGAAAATATTGATAATAAAAAATTGCATCGCTCGTTAAGTGCTATCAACGTTATTTTGATCAAGGAAAGAACCAGAAAAGAAAGGTTTTTGCGGGCTCGCCGAACAGATAGATTGTGAAATTCTAGGCTGTCCCAAAATAGGACAGTCGGTCAACCAAAAGAGGCGCTTTTGAGCGTTCTTTTGCACGGATAAATTTTTGTGTAGTGGATAGCATGCTTGTTACGGTAATCAGGAGCAAACATGCTATTCAATTCGCCAGAATTCATCTATTTCTTCCTTCCCTTCTCAATAGCAACATGGTGGATACTCCAAAAGTTGGAGCGTGAAAATGACGCGCAATTACTTGTAATTATTTGTTCAGCTTATTTCTACGGATGGTGGGATACGCGATACGTGCCGTTGCTCATAGGTAATGCAATTGGGAATTTTTTCTTGGGATGGAAAATCTCCAAAACAAAATCCAAGTCATTATTAGTCATCGGCTTGGTCTACAACATTGGTTTGCTGGTGTACTTCAAGTACGCCAATTTCTTCCTTGAAAATTGGAATGACTTGACTGGCTCAAGGACCGAGGCCTTGAAATTGGTTTTACCGCTAGGGATTTCATTTTTCACATTTCAGGTTATCGCTTACTTAGTTGACTGTTACAAAGGTTATGTAGAAGACTTCAACCTGAGACGGTTCGCCTTCTCTATCTCGTTTTACCCTCATCTTATTGCAGGCCCCATTCTTCATTACTCGGATGTCATGCCGCAGCTCAAAGAGCGGATTGCATTTGATGCACGTCGGTTTTCCCAAGGCTTGTTTTTGTTTGTAATTGGACTTTTCAAAAAAAGTGTTATTGCCGACAGAATCGCCGAGAAAGTAGACCCTCTATTTGCTGCCGACACGACATTACAGTTCTTTGAGTCCTGGACGGCTTCTTTGGGTTATGGGATGCAAATTTACTTTGATTTCTCCGGATACTCCGATATGGCCATTGGGATAGGCCTTATGTTTGGAATCATTCTGCCTCAAAACTTCAATTCCCCTTACCAAGCAACAAGCATCGCCGACTTTTGGAAACGTTGGCACATGACACTATCGAGATTTCTACGTGACTACGTATACATTCCGCTTGGAGGCAATCGAAACGGATTCGTAAAAGGCGTTATGGCTGCAGGGTTGACAATGGTCATTGGCGGGTTTTGGCATGGCGCCGCATGGACGTTTGTTTTATGGGGGCTATTGCATGGGTTGTTCATCGGTATGCACAGAATTTGGGAACGAAGTCGTTATGGGCTTCCTGAAACGGCAGCAATCGGCTTAACGTTTCTATCTGTGACGATAGCCTGGGTTGTGTTTAGAGCCGAATCGTTAGGACATGCCTTCTCCATCTGGAAAGGGATGATTGGCATAAACGGTATCGCAATCCCTAGCATGCTGTCTAGCCTATGTAATAGCTGCACACAAACAAGTCTTATTTCTGGTATGGAATTCATTCAAATCGGAATTCTTCTAACGGTTTGCATGGCCTATGTAAACGCACAAAAAGAAGTTCAATCACTGCAGCCTACATTAAGAAACGTTGGCTATCTATTCGTTTTATTTTTCACCAGTATTTGGATGTCAGGATCACATGAAAGTTTTATCTATTGGCAGTTTTGATTCATTCTGGAAGGTCGGTTTGCTTTGTACTGGAGCCGTTGCCTGGGCGTTACCTACATGGAATGTTGTGGTTAATCCGTACCAGATATTTAGTGAGAAACACTCGATCGGAACACGATACACATCGTCGACCACAAACGAACGATACTTGAAGGTCGAGCATCTTGTAAGGGATGCAAGGAAAAGTTCGCCTTTGGCATCTGAAAATATTGTTTCGGTAATTAACGAATCCCCGAAAGAGCGCCAAATATCAAGAAGAGAATTGCCGAACTCATTCATTGTGGGATCGTCAATCATGGGCATGATTGAACCCTCCCTAATGGAAGCACGTATACCAGGCACTCGCTTTTACAATCTTGCGTTTCTGGCCGCAAAACCCGATGAAATTCTGGCGACACTAAAAGGATTGAAGCACGAAGGCGTGGCAATTAACAACATTGTCTATGGTTTGGAGCCAATTGCTTTTACCGACATCAAATCCTATGGCCCGGCTTACCAACTCCACCCATTAGCCGATGAAAACAGTAAACAGAAGGTGTTGTTTGATTATTTATTCGCATCGAGTTTGTCAGACGGATTTAGCCGGCTTGTCACTGTTTTAGGCAGAGAACCCTCGGTAAGGTATGACATAGAGGGCACTGGCCGATACTACCTGGATCGGTATGACCACGAAATCGACAGAGATCATGAAGCATTCATTCACAAACAATTTCCGATAAATCCCAAACCATCAATAGCGCCGCCATGGATCGAAAACCGCTTCAGCGAGTTTGATCAATTAGTTCAATGGTTGAAGCAAGAAAAAGTAAATGCAAGGTTTTATCTAAACCCGCTTCACCCCTATGTTGCAAATGCGTACGGCGAAGATCGTCTGCATGAATTCAAGCAGAGGATGGCCGTGTTAGCTGGCCAGGCAAACCTAAATGATTGCACCCGGTTACTGAGTGATGAGGGCGTAAATCAACGATTTTACGACTACAAGCATTTTAGAGACGTTGAGGCAGGCAAGGTTCTTGATTGTGGGCTAGGCATTGCACTGCCAAGTAAAAGAGACTGAAAAACAGCGCCTTTTACAGCGATAGAATCAAAAACGGGTTTTTAGAATAGCAGCATCATTTCTAGATGTTGAGCCAATGAAGATAGAACTTGGACAAGATGACTACCTCTTGTCAAAAAACCAAACGTCGCAGGTATTTTGCGATTTCGATTGCCTAGTAAACGCCCATATGTTGGTCATGGGAAAAACAGGCATGGGCAAAACGACTTTCCTGCGACGCGTGATCCAACAAATGCATCAGTTTTCACCTGCGCCACGGATTCACATCATGGACGTTCATGGTGATATCGATCTGAGTGGAACATCGTCCGTCAGGTTCTCAGAGTCAACCGAATACGGGCTAAATCCATTTGCAGTAAGCCAGGATCGTCATTTCGGCGGTGTTAGAAAGCGCGTACAAGACTTCATTGCAACAATCAATGGATGTCGGCCGATTGGTTCACGACAAGAAGCTGTAATGCGGAATTTGATTACGGATCTCTATGCTGCAAACGGGTTCTTTGCAGACAATTACAAGTCATGGGTTTTGCGTGACGGAATAGAGCGTAAGTACCCAAAGCGCTATCCAACCATGGATGACGCCTGCCGTTATGCATTTGTAAAACTCAAGCAGCTCATTATTGGAAGTGACACTCAAGCCGGTAGAGCTCTGGAAGAATTAAATAAGATCACAACCAAGCTCTACAAAATAAACAAGCAGCTTTCAGCGACCGGTGCACAGCCTGATGGAGACTTGCTTGAGAAAGCGTTGGAACTGCGTCAAAAAGCGATCAAGTCATATAAAGACTACATAGAGAACCTGGAAACCGGCAAAGAACTGGAAGACTTCATTAAATATGAATCAAAGGAAGTTTTGAAATCGGTTGTTGAGCGATTCGACAATCTCAAAGCAAGCGGGATATTCAAAAATCAGCAACCACCATTCGATCCATCAAATCCAGTCTGGCACTACGACATTACAGCGCTTCGTGAAGATGAAAAGCGAATGTTTGTTGAGTTCAGACTCCAAGAAATTTTTTCATCTGCACTCGAAAGAGGCCCGGTTCGAAGAGAGGAAGAAGGTTTGTTGCGGGACATCATGATTATTGATGAGGCTCACCTGTTCTTTAGAGACGATGAAAACAACATCCTTAACACCATTGCAAAAGAAGGGCGGAAATTTGGGCTTGGCTTGGTATGTGCCAGTCAATCGCCAACGCATTTTTCCGAAGACTTTTTTTCTAATGTTGCGACCAAGGTCGTGCTTGGGGTCGACCAAATGTATTGGGACAACTTGATACGGAAGATGAAGATCGATTCAAAGTTGATGCAATACATCAAACCCTTCCATGTCATTGGCGTGCAGATGAGTAACAAAGGAGAAACGAGATCAAGATTTACGATGATCCGAGTACCCAATTCCCGACATCAAAACCAAGCCAGTTGACTTTCACAGTAACAAAATGACAAAAAACAACTTTATCAATATCAGACTGAATTCGTATGCCAGCTTCGATGACGCAATGGACATGTGTGAATTATTGTCACGAGAAACTGGGGAAGAATACACGGTTATGCCGGATAACCATTTAGGGTTTACAACAAACCGGGTTCAATCAAACATCAAACGATCGCAAAAAATCACAAAGTTAGGCGAAGAAGACAAGCAGCGAGAATTTTGCCAAGCCTGGCGGGGTTTTTTGACAAATTATTTCCAAATAATGTTTGGCGGTTTATTAATCATTAACCCTTACAAAATTTTAGGTTGGATATTTTATTGGCTACACATCGAATCAGTACCTGACTGGCTTGATTTGAATGGCTTTGGCGAGCTGCTTGGTTTTGGCGGGGTGTTGCTCTTCCTTTATGGACTGAGATTTCTTTACAGTTACTTTGCCGAAAAACTTTACATCGACGATGACGGCATCATTCTAAAAAAAGGGATTATTGCGCAATCACAAGTGCAAATACGATTTGGCGATATTAAAACAATAGGGGTTCAACAAGGCATATTAGACAGATTATTAGGAATTGGCACTATCCATTTGGACTCGGCCGGTACAAATGGGACAGTGGATATAGAGTTCAGAAATGTCATTGACCCTGTGTCTATGCGCCGAAATATTCAACACCTCATTGATAACTACATCAAGTTTCATGGATAAGTAATGATCAGAAAAATTGCTGCGATTTTCAACAAAAAAGAGCATACCCGTAGCAAGTTAAATCTTGAGAAAAAAGATGTTGTTAAAGTCCAGTCATCAAGTCTGGATGTCTTTGAGGAATATTCACAGAGATTGCCAGGATTTCCGACCGGGATACCTGTGATCCCCACTGACTTGCTGATCGAAAGAAATAAGGAAATGATCAAGCAAATCATTTTGGCAAGAGGATTGGCTGGAACACATAACAAGGATGAAGTAGAAAAAAGGATCATGTCGCCAATCAGACATCTTGCTGAAATGACGCACTTGCTGCCTGCCTCCGAGAAGAATCACTTCAAGTTATTGGGAGGGCTATTTTCTTTTTGCCTGGAAGTCTCACTTTTTTCAATCAGGTATGCAGAACGAAGAATATTGACACGAGCAACGCCTGAAATCAGGAAGGATGAAGAATCACTTTGGACTCATGCTGCGTTCCTGACTGGCTTATTTAGCGAGGCAATTACTGCAATATCCAAAATATCGGTGTATGCCGAAGATAAGGGCATTGAATGGAGGCCGGGGGCTGAATCGCTGTATGAATGGCTTCAAAAAAATGATTTGAAGCGCTATCACATCCGATGGAGTGACAAGGAAGATCGATCAACAGTTTATATCATGGCAGGGAAGTCCATTCAGAAAGAACAAACTGATATTTTTGCTACTGGCGAAAAGGCGATTTATAAGACGCTCTATGCAGCACTACAAGATCAAAAAGACCATAGCAACCCACTAGCAAACATCGTTGACATAGTGAAATACAAAATCATGGAGCGAGATGAATGGAGCTATGCGGATCGTTATGGCAAACCATTAGCAGGCATGCATTTGGAGCCCTGGTTAATTGATGCCATGCGTCATTTAGTCCAGAAAAAACGCTGGGCGCCGAATGAAGAAAATGGCCGCATTTGGCATGGTCAGGATGGTGTATTTCTGGTTTGGCCATTGGCGGCAAGTGATATGCAAGTTCAATTAAAGTCAGCCGAATGTCCATTTATTCCAAGTACACAAGAAATATTGGCTGACATTCTCCTGGATGCCGAAATTATCGAGAAGAATAGGCTTGGCGGATATTTGTTTGATATTGGCGTTCCTGTAGCTGAGAGCAACGAGAAGAAGCATTTAGAGGCCCTGAAGTTAGCGCGATATGAGATTCTTTTTGTAAAAACTCAACATAAACCGATCGATGGAAACCTTCGGATTAAAGTTGATGAAAATGAAGATTCAGAAGATCGAGACGATATTCAAGATCAATCAAATACTCATACTGTCAACCCTGAACAGATATTAAATGGCCAATCAGATGGAACTGATTTGGAAAGAAACGAGGAAACGCAAGACCGAAAATCAGTCTCTAGCAAAGAAGAGGCAGCTGAAAATGATGAGGCTCAAAATACTGATGTCAATAAAGACAATAATATGAAGCCGGTCTTGCCAATCAATGATGAGTTGATTGATACAAGTATTTTGTTTTCAAAAACGGAAACCACGCAAAAAACAAACAAAACCAAGAAGAATTCAAATAAGAAAAGAAGTGATGCTCCTGATCATAACAACATAAGCCATGCAGATACCGTGGCAACAAATACTTACGACGATGATTATGCGGCCGATTATTTACCTGCGAAAGAAATAGAGTATGGCGAGCTTACTTTTGCCCGTGATAAATCGGCAGAAATAACGATTGATGACACCAATGACAAAATCAATACAGACGATAACGGCGCTGAAGATCTCTTAGGAGCTCTAATTGGATCATCCAAAAATGAGCCTAAAAAAAACAAACCAGCCCAGAAAGAACAGGAAACAAAACCTGGTAATGGATCAGGGAGAGCTGATTTAATTTTAAATAGACTCAAAAAACTACCTGTTGAATATCTTGAGTCACAGCCAGGAAAAACAACCAAGGTTAAAGCGCTAGGATTGATAGATTCAAAAATAGACTTGAAAGACTGTATATCTGTCCTCAAGGCTTCCGGGATGCTTGAGATGATCGATGGTTACGAAACAGGTCTTGACAGCTCTGGGAAACCAACATCGCGCTATTTCTTGGTAAAAGCGGATCTGCTGAATGGCAAGTAATTACGATCCTTATATAAGAAAACCTTACGAATTATATATAGCTTCGGCATGGTTTGTGGCTACCGCAACTACTTTTGTTGCCTACATCATGCTGCCAGGCGGTAATTCAATGATGATCCCCTGGATGAGCTTTGGATTCATGACGATCCAATCCGCTATTAAAGGTTTTGATCTAGTCGGTCGTGGAAAACTTAGCGAAATGCTGACGTTTATGGATGTCGATAAGCTGCTGCAATTGGTCAGGCCTGAAAAAATGTGGTTTGGCTGGGGATTTGACTGGATGCCTTTTCATACTCAACGGGCAGTTGATTACATGTTGTCGGGCGCCAAAATAAACCATGACCAAGAGAATCCTGGTAGCTTTTGGATTCATGGTTTGAACTTGGGTAAAGAAAAAGATGTTTTAGTTCCGCTCAAGTCCCTCGAAGGTCATACCATTATGTTTGGAACCACTGGCGCAGGAAAAACGAGAGCTTACGAAGTGATGGTTACCCAAGCTATTCACCGTGGGGATACGGTAATTATGATCGATCCAAAGGGTGACAAGGAGTTGCGCGATCGTATGGAACTCGAATGTGAAAGAGCAGGAAGAGACGATTCGTTCTTATTCTTTCACCCGGCATTTCCTAAGTCTTCAATTCGTTTGGATCCTATGCGGAATTTCACTCGCACAACAGAAGTAGCGTCCAGGATAGCAGCATTACTTCCGTCACAGACAGGTGGATCGGATGCGTTTACCGCATTTGCTTTCAGGGCACTCAATCTGGTTGCACAAGGACTTCTCGAAACCGGTAAACGTCCTTCGATAAAACAATTGCGTTACTACATTGAAGGAGGGGCAGAGGCTTTACTGGTGCAAGCAATAGAAGCGCATGCGGATCGGGTTGAACCTAATTGGAAGGAAGGTAGTGCTGAACCTTTCTTTACCAAAGCCAAGGCCGGCAAAGCGAAGAAAATGGAGACTATTACCAACCAGGATTGGCTGGCAACTATTGAATGGTACCGAACAACTTTGAGCAATACATCTAATGGATCAGAAGGAATCGATGGTTTGCTGTCGCTAGTTGAACATAACCGGATGCACTTTTCAAAAATGATTGCGTCGCTTATTCCGGTTCTGAACATGCTAACATCGGGCGATTTAGGCGAACTGCTATCACCAAACGAAGATGACACTCGCGATTCTCGACAGATATTTGATACATCAACGATCATTTCCGGCAAACACGTTTTATACGTAGGCCTGGATTCCTTATCGGATTCCATTGTTTCATCCGCAATCGGCTCGATAGTGCTGGCTGACTTCGCATCCGTGGCAGGAATGATCTACAACAGCGGAAAAAAGCCAGGACGGATATCAATGTTTGTCGATGAGGCGGCCGAAGTCGTCAATTTGCCTTTCATCCAAATACTTAATAAAGGTCGCGGGGCCGGGTTTCAGGTTGTCATGGCGACACAAACGTTGCCTGATATTGTGGCCAGACTGGGAGACGAGGCAAGAGCAAGACAGGTCGTCGGCAACTGTAACAACCTTATCACGCTCCGGATCAAGGATGGCGACACACAACAATTTGTCGTCGAAACATTTGGACAAACCTATATCAAAACCGTGCAACAAAGCATGTCAAGCGCTGTTAATTCGGCCGAAAACATCATCAATTATTCCGGGAATAGTGGGCAATCATTGAGCTTCGGTGAGCATGACCTATTCCCGCAACATCTTCTCGGGCATCTGCCCAATTTTCATTACATCGCATCTATCGCCGGCGGCAGGGTCATCAAGGGACGACTGCCCATCATTACCCATTAGGATTACAAATATGCATGATCAGTCAGCCGAAATAATTTATTTGAAAAAACCATTAACACATCCACTTGAATCCGCTTCGATTGAAATGAAAAAGGCCTGCAGGGCAACGAAACGCTATCCCAGCTCTCAAGAGTTATTTGCAAGATGGCCTAATCTTCGGGAAGCCTCCCAGCGATTAACGTCATTGTTGACACTCTACTGGCCAGACCATAGGAATGACGGGGAAAGTTTGTTGGTTAATTGTCTCGACGCTGGCTTTGCGGAGGCTGAAAAATCTATCTCAAGAGATAACAACGACCTGACTGAACAAAAAGCATTTATCACCCGAGTTTCGTCCGAGTTAGTTCAGTGCCTTGGTTTGACGCTCATGATCAAGCGTAGTGGCTTGTGGACAATTTATGATCCCAGCATTGAAGGATATTTGGATGAAATCGTGAAATCATCAATCAGCGAAGAACTGACGTGGGTCAAGCAACCACACAGTGCCTTTACCAGCGCTCAAAGTGAATTACTATGCGCTTCAAGAGTGTTTACCATGAATGAGTTAAGGTTAGCTGGGTTGCTGGAATAGCGTGTAATGGGAAAACATTTTTTCATATGGCTGATTATTTTGTTTTTTACTCCACTGTTACTCCCAGCGATATTGAGTCCAAAGACAATATCGAACCATATAAAATCCGATTACAAATCAGCAATCAGCATTTTGGGGGAAAGAGAAGAGATCAATAAGGAAATTATTGATTTGTACAAAAAGAACCTTACCTCGGTTTCTACTTTCGCCAATAACTTTCGGGATCGACATGACGATTCAGATAAATTCCGAAATAGCGGCGATCATATCGGAGAAGCAATAGCCGATATTCCTGGTGATTGGGCTGCTTCAGTTAAACTCCAGACCTACAGTTTAGCCTTGCGCCTCGTTATATTGTCAAAATTCGGGATTTGGCTAGGAATACCAATGACAATGGGTTTTGTAGCGGGTGTGTTCGAACGTCGTTTAAAGTTCGAAACATTCAGCTCCCCAGTGCCACCAATCTATAATACTTCAGCACACATGCTTCTAGCGCTGAGTTGCATGATTGTGTTATGGCTTATCTGTCCAATCCAGATTCCTTTGTCAATAATTCCAACGATTGGAGTATTGATAAGTGTTTTTATTAGTTTGGCGATTGCGAATTATCCAAATTATTAATCTCCCAAATTGGGTTAAAATTAGATATCTAAGTCACCAGGATCTAGATTGACGTAACGCTTTAGAGTTTTCCATGATTCATGCAAAGTAATCTGCTGGACATCAACGATCCCAAGTTTACGCTCAAAAAGGCGACTGGTTGCTTCGTGCCGTAAATCATGAAAGTGCAGATTAGTAATACCGAGCATCTTGCAGGCTCGCTCAAAATTTGCTCCGATCGTTTCGGGATTATAAGGAAAGATGAACTCACTGGTCACAGGCTGTTTTTGGACAATCTTCCAGGCCGATTTTGGATATTTAAAACGCTTATGGTTCCCAGTTTTTAATCGTGGATGTTTGGCATCTCGAACCAAGCCACTTGCCTTTTGGTTGTCATTATCGGCCCATTCCAGGCGCGTAATTTCGGATAAGCGTCGGGCTGAGTAGATAGCGAACCACATGATTTGGAGCATGGGAACTGAACGCTTTCTTTTGGCAAAAAAGCGAGACAGTGCCCAAAGCTCTTTTTTGGTCGGTCGCCGTTCTCTTTCAGTTGATTTCCCAATCAACTTCTCTCGCAACAGCGTTTCATAGGCGTCATCAAACACAGCCAGATCAAAGGTAAATCCTTTGACAGAACGCATTGTCTTAACGGCTGTTTTCAGCCAAATGACATCGTTTTTTACCGTCTGAGGTTTTGCTTGTTTGTTGCGTTCAATGCAGTGATTGATCAAGATCTGGGGCGTGAGTTCTGAAATATCCAGATTGGCCAAAGGATAACGCAGCAATCTGGCAAGGTCGTAGTTTTTGGATCGACCATAGTTATGACCGAACTGCGTTAAATATTCCTGGACGATTTCCGAAATTTTAATGGGATCTTCTTTGGGTTTGAACACCTTTTGAGCCGACAGCTCGGCTTCGCGACGCGTAGCCCAAATCTTGGCTAGCGACTTGGAATCAAAACTTTTGGACTCCATGTGAACAATGGTGCCGTTTCTTTTTATTCTGATGAGTACCCGATAGGACACCTTGCCAGACTTTTTTGTGTGCTGAGTAATAGTCGCCATAGAAAGTGCACAAATTCCGACTTTTTGTGCACTCATTTCGCACAAAATAACGAAGAATGTTTAAAAATAACTAGAAAATAATCAAAAATATTCTAATAACAAGGTGTTGGACCCAAGTAATGAGTGCTTGAAAGGACGCCTTGCGAGACTTTTTGTGCAGAGTACTAGCCGCCATAAAGTAAGTGCACAAATCCGTTTTTTTGTGCACTTATTGTGCACTTAATTGTTAAAAATGTCTAAAAATAACTCGAAAATAATTAAAAATATTCAATGACAAAAGACTTAGAACCCAGTATTGACGGGGCTTTTCCCAGTAAATTCAAGGCACACCGCTTCTGCGTTGCGCCGATGCTGGATTGGACTGACAGGCATTGTCGATACTTTTATCGACTCCTGTCAAAAAAAGCCGTGTTATATAGCGAAATGGTGACGACGGGGGCTATTTTACGAGGTAATCAGTTACGACATTTACAATTTAATCAG
>SXGT01767202.1_pt1 | contig 25402 bp, 24 predicted proteins | sample 3176221 | NCBI WGS metagenome assembly SXGT01 (sample SAMN11356862, study PRJNA531348) | freshwater metagenome | isolation source: freshwater sample F1-120 | place: China: Fuxian Lake, Yuxi | collected 2017-12-25
AGCAAGTTGGTCTGTTCGGCGATGCTGCGGATCATCTGAATGACGGCCGAGATCTCGGTGCTGCGCGTGTCGAGACTTCCGATGACGCCGGCGACCGAGGTCGCGTGGCCGATCGCCTCGGCGGCAACGCTCGACGCGGTCGACGTGCTGCGTGCGATGTCGTCGACCGACGCGCTCATCTCGTCGACGGCGGCCGAGATGCTCTGGAGGTTGCCGCTGATCTGTTCGCTCGCCGCCGCGACAACGTTGCTCTGTACCGCGGTTTCTTCTGCCGCACCGGCAACCTCGGTGGCGACCTGCATCAACTCCAACGACGACGTGTCGATGGCGCCGGCACCCGACACCACGGTCGTGAGCGATGTCGACAGCGCCTGTCGGGTCTGCTCGATCGTGCGGACCATGTCGGCGAGTTCGTCAGTGCCTTTCGCCGTGGCCACCGACGTCAGGTCGCCGCGACCGAGCGCCGTGACTGCGCGTTCGGCGTTTCGAAGGGAGCGTCGGATGTTCCTTGCGTTCCAAACCAACAACGCCAGCGTGATGAGAAGCGCAATTGCGGCCGATGCCGTGAACGTGGATCGAGCGGAGGTGGCCGCGGCCGCGGCGGACTCGTCGGCATCGTGCGCGAGTTCTTCGAGTTCGTCGTGCACGACCTCGGTTCCGGTGAGGAGCTCGTCGTACGCCTCGTCGGCCGCGGCGAGTTGCTCTGCGGAATCGTGTCCTTCGGCGTGCGCATCGATCACTGCTTCGTAACTGCTGACGACTCCGGATTCGAGTGCAAGCAGGTGCTCGACCTCTTCGAGGATCGACGCGGGGAGGTGATGTTGTTCTGCCGCCTCGAGGTGTTCGGCGAATTGCGCGGCTTGGTCTTCGAACGCGGTTCTCGCGTGCTCGATCGCCTCAGGCTCGGATGCTGCGAGCGCGCTCTGCGCCTCGACCCGCATTTCGGCCGCGTTGAAGGTTCCATCCTGGAACTCCGAGCGCGCCTCAGACAGGTCGATGACCTCGTCGAGGTGACGCTCCTGTGACGCCAGCGATTGCAGGGCGCTCGCTCCGGTGATGCTCAGTGCGACGACGAGCACGACGCCGACGCTCGCGAGCTTCTTGCCAATGGTCCAGCGAACACGCATCTCGACTCCGTTCGTCATCATGATTCCGTCCGCTGCTCGCGCCTGATCGGCGTGGAATTCCGGACCTGAGTGGTGCACCCGAGTGCGAGCGACAAAGGCACGCTCTGCGTCACCCCGATCGCGCCAGCGCGCTTCCGGACCTTTTGTTGATGGACAGATCGACGTGTGGCCGAATCACCTCGGGGATCGATTCGATCACTTGCGAATCGAGCAAACGCGTTGCGTCCTTCCTCGATCCGATGCACGCAAACGCCTAGCGTGTGCGCTCGAGGGCGTCGGTCGTCGTTGGCCCCCACCCACGACGGTCGGCGTCCTCATTTCCGTCGACCTCGGTCGGCCTCAGTTGGCTCGCCGGCCTCGACTGCTGCGGGGGTCGAAGACGGCCCAGTGCATCGTGCGTCAGAGCACGACCCGCGCGAACTCGTCGAGGCTCGTCATCCCGGCCAGTACCCGTCGCAGCGTCGCCTCCCGGAGGGTGATGAGACCCTGTTCGACGGCACGAGCCTCGATCTCTCGGGGGCCCGCGCCGCGCAACACGAGGCTCGCGATCGCATCGGTCATTTCGAGGATCTCGTACGCAGCGCGTCGACCGTGATAGCCCGTGCCGCCGCACTGCGAACAACCGACGCTTCGGTACACGGATCCGCTGTCGTGATCGACGAAACCGAGCGCGGCCAGCCGTTCGCCGGCGAGCTCGTCGATCACCCGACATCGTTCGCACAACACCCGCAACAGCCGCTGCGACACGATCCCCGACACGGCGGACGCAACGAGATAGGCGTCGACACCCATGTCGATCAAGCGCACCGGTGTCGATGCCGCGCTCGTCGTGTGGATCGTCGACAGTACGAGGTGTCCGGTGAGCGCGGCTTCGGCGGCGGTCCTCGCCGTCTCGCGGTCGCGAATCTCGCCGACGAGAATCACGTCGGGGTCGGCGCGCAACAGCGACCGCAGCGCCGTCGCGAAGTGCAGCCCCGCTCTCGGGTTGACCTGTACCTGTTTGACTCCGGCCAGGCGGTACTCGATCGGATCTTCGACGGTGACGAGATTGCGAACCGGATCGTTCAGCTCGCTCAGTGTTGCGTACAGGGTCGAGGTCTTGCCCGATCCCGTCGGGCCCGCGACGAGGATCGTTCCCTGCGATCGGCGGAACACCCGCTCGTAGCGTTCGCGCTCGTCGGGGAGCAGACCGAGTTCGTCGAGCGACAAGGCGCTCGCTCGACGGTCGAGCAGGCGTAACACCGCGGCTTCTCCGTTCGAAGTCGGCAGCGTCGCGACTCGAACGTCGATGAGTCGATCGCGCAGGGTGAGCGTGAACCGTCCATCGTGCGGGATCCGGGCGTTGGCGATGTCGATCGATGCCATCACCTTGAGGCGTGACACAACGGCGCGATGGAGGCGCGTCGGTACCTCGCTCGTGTCGTGCAAGAGGCCGTCGATCCGACAGCGAACGCGGGTCAGATGTTCGCCCGGGTCGATGTGGACGTCGGAGGCGCGGGCGGCGGCCGCTTGTTCGAGGATCGCGTTCACCAAACGAACGATCGGGCCTTCGCCCGCCTCGGCCGTCATCTGCGCGATCTCGCTCGGCGCGACCTCGAAGTCGTTCGCGTCACCGAGCGAACTCGCGATCTCGGCGTGGCTCCAGATCCGATCGAGCAGGCGAGTGATCGCAGCCGGGTCGGCCATGACCGCGTCGATACCGCCGCCCGTCACGACACGCAGGTCGTCGAGCGCGAAGACGTCGTCGGGATTCGCCATCGCAACGATCGTGCGATCGTCACTGCGACGAATCGCGAGCGCGCAGTATCGCCGCGCGAGCTCCTCGGGGACCTGGTGGCTCACGACCGGGTCGGGGTCCATCTGGGCGAGATCGAGGAAGTCGTGGCCGAGGCGTTCGGCGAGTGCTTCGGCGAGTTGCGCGGTGCTGATCACGCCGAGCTCGACGAGCGTCTCGCCCATCCGCCGGCCCGACGATCGCTGGTGGGCGAGTGCGGTGTCGAGTTGCAGGTCGCTGATCCAACCGCGCTTGACGAGTATCTCGCCGATGCGCGGGCGGTCCACGTCGACCGACGGGGTCGAGGTCGTCCCGAGCGCGTCCACGCAGGAGCATCGACCGCCGGTCGCATGGGGTGGAGCGATGTTTTGTCCGGTCTGGAGTGTTGACGCGCCATGTGGAAGGCTGGCGCACCGTGCGGATCTACGTCTCGGTCGACATGGAGGGGATCAGCGGCGTTACGCGCTGGCAGGACGTCATCACGACTGGCCAGGACTACCCGCGGGCGCGGTCGTGGATGACGGGCGACGTCAACGCGGCCGTGGCCGGAGCGCGCGCCGGCGGCGCGACGGAGTTCGTGGTCGAGGAGAACCACGGGGTCGAGATGCTGTGCAACCTGCTCCTCGACGAGATCGACCCCGACGTCGAGGTGGTGCGCGGGTCGCCGCGCGGTGGCGCGACGACCATGGCGGCGCTCGACGGCTCGTTCGATGCGGTCTTTCTCGTCGGACATCACGCCAAGGTTCGTGACTACCCAGGTATCGGTGCACACACCATCAGCTACGGCGACTACGCCGATGTCCGAATGAACGGTCGGACCATCGGAGAGCCCGAGATGTTCATCATCGCCGCAGCCCAACACGGCGTGCCGTGCGGGTTGATCGCCGGCGACGACGTCGTCTGCGACGAGGTGTCGAAGTTGGTACCCAACGTGGCGACCGCGGTCGTGAAGCGGGCGCTGTCGCATACGGCCGGCGCGATCATCCCGCCGGCGCGCGCTCGTTCGATCATCTTCGACGCGGCCCGCGAGGCGGTCGGGCAGGTGCGCAGCGAAGCGGTCGTGCCCGTGGAGTTCGATTCGAACTTCGAGTTCGAGGTCGAACTGCGCAAGCCCCTGTCCGACGAAGCTCGCGCTGCGATCGACGAACGGTTCTCCGAGTTCGCGATCGTCGGCGACCGCACGCTCGCGTTCGCGACGAACGACATGCAACTCGCGTTTCGACGCGCCGCGATCTGTTCGTTCCTCGCGAACACGCCGTCGGCCGTCCGCTACTACTGAGAGGTTGGAATTCCATGCGAATCGGGCGGATCGGAGTGGCCCTGTGCGCGCTCTCGCTGCTGGCGTCACCGTCGCCGAGCGCGGCGTCGATCGGCGGCGGCCAGATCATCGGCGGAGGGGTTGTCGACGCTGCGACCGTGCCGTGGACCGTCGCACTGCTGCAGGCTGGTATCAGCGACTCGTATCAGGCACAGTTCTGCGGCGGGAGCCTGATCGACGAGAGCTGGGTGCTCACCGCGGCGCACTGCGTCGACGGGTCGGCCCCCGCGAGCATCGAGGTCGCATGGGGTGAAACCGACCTGAGCGACTACACCGCGGGCGATCGGCGCGACATCGACCTCGTCGTGGTGAATCCGGCCTACAACGCGTCCCAGTCGACGTCCGACATCGCCTTGCTGCGACTCGCCGCGCCTGCGATCGGCGCGACCACGATCGACTGGAACGCGAACCCGATGTTTCCATCATTCGGTCAAGCGCTGTCGACCTATGGATGGGGCAATACGTCGTCGACGGGTACGTCGTATCCGGACTCGCTCCACGGTGTCGACATCGTCGACCTCGCCGGACCGACGGGAACGTGTGGGAGCTACGCCTCGTCGTACATCGCCGATCACATGTTGTGTGCGGGTGAGGTCGGCGGCGGGCAGGACGCGTGCCAAGGAGACTCGGGCGGCCCGATCGTGGCCTACGTTCCCCAACCCGTTCTCGTCGGCGATACCAGTTGGGGCAACGGCTGTGCGCAACCGGGATACCCCGGAATCTGGGCGCGGGCGTCGTCGTACGCCGACTGGATCGACCAGGTCACCGGTTCCGAACCGCCCACGCTCGCGATCGGTGATGCGACCATCGTCGAAGGTGACACGGGTACGAGGGCCGCGAAGTTCACGGTGACCTTGAATGTGAAGGCGACAACGACGATCACCGTGCCGTACACCTCCGCCGGCGTGAGCGCGACGAGCGGTGTCGATTTCACGGCGAAGTCGGGCACGTTGTCGTTCGCTCCGGGTGCCACGAGCAAGACGATCTCGATCGTGACCCGAACCGATCTGAGCGTGGAGGCGAACGAGACGTTCAGCGTCGGTCTGGGTGCCGCGACGGGCGGCGCGGTCGTTGCCGACGCGGTCGGCGCGGGCACGATGCTCGACGACGACGGCGGCGCGGGACTGCGGTTGGCGATCGGCGATGTCGCGATCGCCGAGGGCGATCACGGCTCGGTGGTCAAGGCACAGTTCACCGTGTCGCTGAACCAGCCCGCGGGGACGACCGTGACCGCGAACTTCACGACCAACGCGGGGAGCGCGACCTCCCGCGACTTCACTGCGAAGTCGGGCGTGGTCTCGTTCACCGCGACGCAGACGAGCAAGACGGTGACCGTGAACGTGGCCCGGGATTGGATTCCCGAGGGCGACGAGGCCTTCACCGTCAGCCTGTCGGGCGCCGTCGGCGGGGGAGTCGCCATCGCGCGAAGCGTGGGAACCGCGACCATTCGCAACGACGACTGAGTCGACTGTGATCGATGACGCTGGCGCGACTGCGCGTTGCGTCACCGCAGCATCGTCCACCAGATGCTGATGGCGACGGTGCAGGTCGTCGCGAGGCCGATCATCACCCAGGTCTTGGTTGGAATCGATCCGTCCTCGTCCTGGGGCAACCGCTTGCGGACGATGTTGAGCATTCGTTCGGCCCACACGAAGTCGCGGGCCAAGATCGCCAGCCCGACACCGACGATCAGCCAACCAGGACCGGGCAACGGGATCGCCAACAACCCGAGCAGCAGCACGGTGAACCCGCCGGTGATGCGAGCGAGTCGAATGATGACGCCTCGCCGGGCTTGGGCCTCGGTTTCTTCGTGGCGGCCGGTCTCGATCTCGGCTTCGATCGCGGCCTCGTAGAGCAAACCGTGACGATGCTCGGGGTCGATCTCGAATCCGACCTCGACGTCGGGACGGTCGGCGTCGAGGTCGCCGGGATTCGCGCTCGGCTGGTCGTCGGGGTTCACGACGACATTCTGACCTACTGCGCCCGTCGACCGGTGTCGTTAGTCTCGAATTCGTGCCCGAGACGATGTTGGCAGTCATCCAAGCGTCCGCGTACCGAGATGGCCCCGCCGGTGTTCACGCGGTCCTCGACCAGGCGGCGCGTGCTCTCGTCCAGATCGGCGACCGTAACGGGCTGCGGACCCGGATTGTGGACGACGTACGACAACTCGAAGACGACGCGGTCTACCGGGCGCGCGTACTCGCGTTGTTCACGATCGGCGAAACTCCGTGGAACCGCATGCAGCGAGCCGAAATCACGAGTCGACTCGCGGCCGGCCAGTTGGGCGTCGTCGCGATCCACTCGGCAACCGATTCGTGCTATGGGTGGGACGCGTACGGCAACGTCGTCGGTGCCCGATTCGACGGGCACCCGTGGACCCAGACGGTCGCGATCGACGTGGTCGAACCGGAACATCCCGCGACCGCCCACCTCGGTGCGGAGTGGATCTGGCATGACGAGGTGTATCAATTCCGCGACCTGCGGCCCGACGCCCGAGTGCTGCTCGAGGTGCGCGACGGCGAACTCGACCTCGGTGTAGCCGGGGCGACGTCACCGCCGTTCGGATACCCGCTCGCGTGGTGTTTCACCGAGCGGCACGGCCGAGTGTTCTCGACGAGCTTGGGCCACTTCCCGCAAGCGTGGGAATCGACCACGTTCCTTCGACACATCAATGGGGGACTGGCGTGGGTGCTCGGAGACGGCGAGTGACCTGGAACCGGCGATGAGCCGCCGCCGGAACTTCTCACCGTGGGCCTCGTGGTCGTTGCACCTCCAGTCGGTCGTCGACGAAGACCCGTTTCCCGACGGTGGCGCCGCGCCCGACATCCTCGCTTGGCGCACGCGCGCTCGAGCGCGTATCGAGTCGGTGTTGGGTGCGATGCCGACCGATGTCGTGCCGCTCGACCTCGAGGTCACCGAGACGGTCACCCTCGACGATCATGTTCGCCACCGGATCGTGTTCGACACGGAGCCGACGATGTCGGTGCCCGCGTATCTGCTCGTTCCGAACGCGCGCACGAAGCCGGGATCGGCCGTGCTCGCGGTGCACGGGCACGGACCGGGCAAGGCGATGATCTGCGGCCTGACCGGACGGACGCACGAGCACTACGCGCTGCAGTTCGTTCGGAACGGGCACGTCGTTCTGGCGCCGGATCTGCGTTGCTTCGGTGAGCGCCAGGATCCGCAGTGGGAACCGGACGGGCACAAGTACGACTGCGACTGGAACCTCGTCGCCGCCACGATGGCCGGGATCAATCCGCTCGCGCAGAACCTGTGGGACTTGCAGCGCAGCATCGACGTGCTCGCGACGCTCGACGTCGTCGATCCCGAACGGATCGCGGTCGCCGGCTTCTCCTACGGCGCGACGATGTCGTTGTTCCTCGCGGCGCTCGACTCGCGAATCAGCGCCGCGATCATCTCCGGGTATCTGTCGAGCTGGCGCGGCGCGCACTCGGTGCCGTGGAACATGTGCGGCTCACAGATCATGTTCGGTCAACTGGGCCGCGTCGAGCACATCGATGTGGTTGCCCAGGTCGCGCCGCGGCCGATCCTCATCGAATCCGGTCGCCACGACCCGCTGTTCCCGATCGATGCGGCCATCGCGACCGTCGACCAACTGCGCGAGGTCTACCGCGCGCTCGGCGCTGCACCCGATCTCGTGGTCCACGACATCGTCGACGGCGACCATCGCTGGAACGGCACCGCCGCCCTCCCGTTCCTCCACCAATGGAGCGTCGATAGACCCTAATTCGTAGGGTCTATCGACGCACCTAGAGTGCGGGGATGTCGTACGAAGCTCGACTGGTCGAACTCGGGTTGACGCTGCCGGGGCCGTATCCGCCGCACGATCCGCTCGACGCGGTGATCATTCATGCGGGTCGGGCTCGGACCTCCGGACAGCTTCCGCGCGGTCACGACGGCACGCTCGTGTTTCCCGGCGTGGTCGGCGGCGACGTGACGGTCGACGAAGGTGCTGCCGCCGCGCGTTGGTGCGCGCTCAATGCCTTATCGGTGTTGCGCGACGCGCTGGGCTCCCTCGACAGCGTCGACCGAGTGTTGAGCGTGCTCGGTTTCGTATCGAGCGCACCAGGGTTCACGCAACAGCCCTCGGTCATCGACGGCGCAAGCCGGTTGCTCGTCGACGTGTTCGGCAGCGCCGGACGTCACAGCCGCAGTGCCATCGGAGTCGCGGCACTTCCTCGCGGCGGTGCCGTCGAGATCGAGGTCGAGGTCGCGTTGCGGTGACCGGAGCCGCCCGCGTCACGATCATCGGCGGCGGCAGCTACCACTGGGCGCCGCGGCTTCTCGCCGACTGCTGCAACACGCCAAGTCTCACCGACCTCCACGTCGTCCTCCACGATCTCGACCTCGCAGCCGCGACGCGCATGGCCGAGCTCGGCTCTGCCTTCGCCGCGGCGCGCGGGATCGGGCTTCGGGTCGAGGCGGTCAGCGAACTCGACGAGGCGCTCGACGGCACCGACGCGGTGGTGAGTGCGTTCTCGGTCGGCGGACTCGACAGCATGTGGTTCGATCTCGAGGTCCCCGAACGGTTCGGCATTCGCCAACCGATCGGCGACAGCGTCGGGCCGGGCGGTGTCGCGCGGGCCCTACGCAGCATCCCCGTCGTTCTGGCGATGGCGAAGGCCGTCGAACGATGTGCGCCCGAGGCTTGGTTCATCAACGTCAGTAATCCGCTCACGGCGCTGACCCGCGCGATCGGTCGAGAGACGTCGGTGAAGGTGGTCGGTCTGTGCAACGAACTGATCGGGCTCCAGTTCCAGCTCTCGCTCCTGTTCGACGTCGCCATGCACGACATCGATTTCGTGGTCGGCGGGGTCAACCACTTTCCGATCGTCACCGAGCTTCGTCTCGGCGGTTCGAACGACGGCTTCGAACGCCTGCGCGACGTTCTCGAACGCGGGCCGGCCGACGGCCAACTGTGGATGCAACCGCCCGCTGCGATGCACTGGCATCGCGTGAGCGACGGACCGGAATACACCAAGCACGACGTCGTCGCGAATCTCGCCGTCAAGCTCGAACTCTTCCGACGCTTCGGGGTGCTGCCAGGTGCCAACGACCACCACATCGTCGAGTTCCTTCCGGGCTTCGTGCACCCCGACAACGACCACGGTGCGCCGTGGCACGTTCGCCACTGGGGAATCGACGGACATCGCGCCGACATCGACGCCGACGTCGCCGAGTACGACGCCGCGCTCGCGGCCGCGACGGCGGCCGAACCGATGGTGACCCGAATGCCTTCGGGTGAACTCGTCGCCGCCGTACTCGACGGCCTGCTCGGCACCACCAGTCGGGTCGTGCCGGTCAACCTGGCCAACCGCGGGCAAGTGACGACGTTGCCCGCCGACGTCGTGGTCGAGTGCATGGGCGTGGTCGACTCGGGCGGAGTACGCGCACGCGATGTCACCGCGGTTCCCGGCCTCGTCGGCGAATACGTCCGGCGGGTCAGCGTGAGTCAAGAGTTCACGGTCGATGCCGCGCTGAGCGGCGACCGCGATCTCGTGTTGGCCGCACTGCTCGCCGATCCGCTCGCCGGTCGGCTTCCGTACGAGCGAGCGGTCGAACTCTGCGACGCGTTGGTCGCGGCCACCAAACCCTGGCTCCCGCAGTTCGCCGACTGACTAGCGTCGCCGGCCGTGGCGCCTCGGATCGTGTTCATCGGCGGCGGGTCGTATCAGTGGACGCCGAAGCTCGTGCTCGACATCGCCGACACGCCGAGTCTCGCCGACGCCGAGATCGTCATCGAAGACATCGACCCGGCACCGATCCCGGCCATGGTCGACTTCGTGCATCACGTCGCTCGTGTGCGCGACATCTCGATCTCCGCGACGGGGACGACCGACCAACGCGCCGCGCTCGAAGGCGCCGACTTCGTCGTGGTGTGCATCTCGACCGGTGCGCTCGACTCGATGCACCACGACATCGCGATCCCCGAACGATTCGCCTTGCGCCAGACCGTCGGCGACACCGTCGGCCCCGGCGGAATCATGCGCGGACTTCGGAACATCCCGGTCATGGTCGACATTGCTCGCGACATGGAGCAGTGTTGCCCGAACGCCTGGCTGCTGAATCTCACCAACCCGATGACAACGCTCACTCGGTCGGTGCTGGCCGCTTCGAACGTCAACGCGATCGGCTTGTGCCACGAAGTGACGATCACGCAGTACTCGCTGGCGATGATCCTGGGTTGCGACATGCGGGCTATGGACCTCGAAGTCGCAGGCGTGAACCACCTTCCGTTCATCACGAGGCTGACCATCGATGGCGATGACGGCCTCGCTCGGCTTCGGTCGGTGCTCGACGATCGCGACGCACTCGATGCGCCGCTCGTCGTACCCGGGATCACGGGGCACGAGGCCGTGAGTGCCGGAGGCGAATTCACGGTCGGATCCTTGCTCGACAGCAATCGCGTGAAGGTCGAGTTGTTTCGGCGTTTCAGAGTGCTTCCGGCAGCGGGCGATCGCCATCTGGTCGAGTTCTTCTCGAGTTTCCTCACCGAAGCGTCGGGATGGGGGAGCCGATGGGGGGTCGAGCTGACGTCGATGGACGACCGTCGAGCCTGGCTCGCGCACTACCAGCGCGAGTTCGAGCGATTGCGAGCCGCGGACGAGATCCCACGATCGCCGAGCGGCGAGATGGTGCACACGATCATCGACGCGATGGTGAGGGACCGTCCTCGCCACCTCCCGCTGAACATCGCCAATCACGGGCAAGTTCCCGATCTGCCCGCCGGCGTTGTCGTCGAGAGCATGGTGACCGTCGATGGCAGTGGCGTACGAGGCCGCGACGTCACATCGCTCCCGCGTGTGCTCGCCGAACAGGTTCGTCGCATCAGCGCCGAACAGGAGCTGGTGGTCGAGGCGGCGATGTCGGGCGACCGGTCGACCGTGCTCGACGCGATGTCACTCGATCCGTTGGCGTCGCGCCTCGACTACGACGATTTGGCGCGCATGACCGACGAGATGTTGTCGGCCACGGCACGGTGGCTTCCACAGTTCGGTACCGCATGACCACGACGTTTCAGTGCGACGCGGCAACGGTCCGAGTCCACGATTCGGTGAACGAGCTCGCGACTGCGGCCGCGCGGGAGGCGGCGGTGGCGATCGCTCGCGCACTCGACCAGCGCGGCCGGGCGAATGTGATGCTCGCGACCGGAAACTCGCAGCTGCGGTTCCTCGCGGAACTCGTCCAGTCGATCGACCTCGACTGGACTTCGGTGACCGCGTTCCACATGGACGAATACGTCGGGCTCGGGCTCGACCACCCGGCGTCGTTCCGACGGTACATGCGTGATCGCGTGGCCGGTCTGCTGCCGTTTCGAGCGTTCCACTACCTCGACGGACTTGCCGACCCCGAGATCGAGGCGGATCGATACGCGGCGCTGTTGGTCGATCATCCGCTCGACCTCTGCGTGCTCGGGATCGGCGAGAACGGACATCTCGCGTTCAACGACCCCCCGGTTGCGGACTTCGACGACGCCCGCCTCGTGAAAGTTGTCGCGCTCGACGATGCGTGCCGTCGCCAGCAGGTCGGCGAGGGTCACTTCGCCGAAGTCAACGCCGTGCCGACCCATGCGATCACGGTGACGATTCCCGCGTTGTTGTCCGCGCGCACGGTCCTTGCGATCGTCCCGGAACGTCGCAAGGCCGAACCGGTTCGCGTCGCGCTCGAAGGTCCGATCGAATCGGCCTGTCCCGCGTCGATCCTGCGCACGCACGCGCACGTGACTCTCCATCTCGATCGCGAATCGGCCTCGCGGCTCTCGACCGATCGCGGGCGAGGCTGATGGACGCGTCGACCGTCGTGACGCGCCCGTCGGGCGCCGATCTGCGACGGCGGCTGCCGTCGTCGATCGTCGGCATGGCGATCATCGGCGCGGCGATCGCTCTGTCGTTGCGGGCCGAGTTGGGCCTCGCGCCCTGGGATGTGTTGCACGAAGGACTCGAGACGCTGACCGGATTGCCGTTCGGACCGTTGGTCATGCTGGTCGGCCTGCTTATCCTGGTCGCGTGGATTCCGCTCGGACAGCGGTTGGGGATCGGCACCGTCCTCAACGTGCTGATCGTCGGACCGAGCGTCGATCTCTTCCTGGCCGTCATCCCCGAGGCGGATCCGCTCTGGTCGCGCGTCGGGTACCTCGCACTGTCGATCCTGCTGTTCGGCATCGGCGGCGGTTTGTACATCGGTTCGGCGTTGGGTCCCGGACCCCGAGACGGGCTGATGACTGCGCTCACCGCCAAGGGCTTCGTGCTGTGGAAGGTTCGCACGGTGCTCGAACTCTCGGTGCTCGCGACCGGGTTCGCGTTGGGCGGCACGATCGGTCCCGGAACCGTGGTGCTCGCGTTCGCGTTGGGTCCGGTGACGCACTTGGCCCTGGCCAGATTTCACATCCCCGTCGAGGAGCATCGATCCGAGGTGCTCGGCGAGTGACACGTGTCGCGGTCATCGGGACTGGCTTCGGGGCTCGGGTGGTTGCGCCGGCGTGGCGCAACCAGGGTGCCGAGGTCGAAGTGCTCTCGTCGCGTGCCGACGACATCGGTACTGCGCTGCGTCGCTCGAAACCGCACATCGTCAGCGTGCACAGTCCGCCGTACCAGCACGCGACCCACGTCCGCCTGGGGATCGACTCCGGCGCGTTGGTGCTGTGCGACAAGCCGACGACTCCCTCTGCGCCCACCACTGCGCAGCTGATCGATGCGCTCGGTGCAGAAGCCGAACGAGTCGCGGTGAACTTCGAGTTTCGGTTCGAGCCGGCCCGCCGCGAGATGGTGCGCCACTTGCGATCCGGACTGATCGGCGAGGTTCGTCGGGTCGTATGGGTGCATCGCAGCGCGGGGTCGATGGAACCGATGCGTCCCTACGGTTGGCTCTTCGACGCTTCGCTCGGCGGCGGGTGGATCGGCGCGTGGGCTTCACACGCCGTCGACGCGCTGCACGGCTGGCTCGGCGAGCCGTTGACGGTCCGCAGCAGCGAGCCGCGCATCGACGTACCGGTGCGGTTCGACACCGATGGTGTCTCGCACGACGTCACCGCGGAAGACGGCCTGATCGCGACGCTCGAGTCGGCTTCGGGTGTCGAGATCCAGATCGACTCGTCGTTCGCGTCGGTCCACCCGAGGAGCCCGAAGATCGTCATCGAAGGCACGCTCGGCACGATCACGAACCATGCGGATCGTCGCCTCGTGATCGATCATCCCTTCGGTGCGACCACCGAGACGATCGAATACGGGTTCGCCTCGGCGACGGGTCTCGTCGATCGTCATGCCGCACCGATGGATGCGACGGTGGCGGCGCTCATGGCGCGTACGCAGAGCGGAGCTGCCCTCTCCGACGATGGCGTCGAAGCCGATCTCGGTTCGGTGACGGCACTCGCGACGCTCGACGACGGACTGCGCGTCGATCGCGTGCTCGACGAACTACGGGCGGGTCGCGCGGTCTGATTGCATTGCCGGGTCGATCGGATCGAGCCCACGGCGGGCGAGCCGTTCCCATCCCGACGCGTCGATCCCGAGCGAATGCAACTGCAGGCTCGCCTCGTTGCGAGCTTCGTGTGCCGCCGGAAGGCCCAAGTGCTCGAACACGATCGCGCGAACGAGGCTCGCAACTGCTCGAGTGAGCCGCCAGTCGGTCGAGAACGCGATCCCGTGCGCTTCGTCGAGCGCGGTTGCCGCCCCCGGTGCGTCGCCGAGTTGCGCGAGCGCGAGCCCGGTTCCCCAATGCAGCATCAGCCGATCCATTGCGGTTCCGGAGCGCAGATGCGCCAATTCACGGGCCTGCGCGAGCGCGAGATCGGGTTCGCCCGCGGCGGCGAGGACCACCGTGAGGAGTCCGCCCAAGTTCATTCGTGCGCCGTCGGTTTCGGCGGCCTCGAACGCGGTTGTCACGAGCGCTCGGGCGTCGGCGATGCGATCGGCCTGGGCGAGAGCGAGCCCGTGCAGACCGGCGACGTCGGCATCGACGATCGTGCCGCGCGGCGTGTAGTCGATGATGCCGAGTGTCTCGAGGGCTTCGTCGGTGTCGCCGCGCTCGAGGTGCATGGCGGCCAACGCGGCGGGACCGATCTCACGCATCTCCTGATCGGCGAGCGCGGCGAGCGCCGGGGCCATGCCGTCGAGGGTCGCGATCGCTTCGGAGAATCGGCCCAGCTTCGTGAACGCTCGCACAACCGGTGCCGACACCATGACTTCGGCCCAGTGGTCGTTCATCTCGCGGAACAGGCGAATGGACTGCACGCCACGTTCGACGCACTCTTCGGCGCGACCGCGCCACAGCGCGATGTCGGCGAGGAGGACGTCCATCATCCCGAGTGCCCAGCGATCGCCGGTGTCCATCTCGTTGGCGATCTGATGAGCCAGCTCCTCGGCCTCGTCGAGGCGTCCCTGGTTGTAGCGGACGAAGGCGAGCAGGCCGAGCGCCCAACCGACGCCACCCCAGTCGCCCAATTCGGCGAAAACCTCAGCCGACTCGTTGAGGCGCGCCTCGGCCTGCGCGGTGCGACCGCGCGCGAACGCGATCCAGGCGAGGTTCTGTTGTGCCCACGCCTCACCTCTCCGATCGCCTGCGCCGCGAAACGCAGCGAGCGCATCGGACGACAGCCGCTCGGCTTCCGTATCCTCGCCTTGGAACAGGCGCGTCATGCCAAGTCCTCGCAGTGCCTCGGCCGCGTTCGAGTCGTTGCCCAGCGATCGCGCCACCGTGAGCGCTTCGCTGTAGTAGCGGTCGGCGTCGTCGTAGTTGCGGACGTCGCCCTCGACCCGACCGAGCACCAAGAGCGCTTCACCGACCGTCGCGAAGTCTTCGATCGCGCGTGCCTCGTCGAGCACCTCGATGGCGTCGTCGCGTGCGCCGTCGATGTCGCGGAACGCGTCGCGCGCTCGCGCGCGCCCGAGCTTGGCCGGCCAGACGCGGCCGCGGTCTTCGCGATCGGCGAGGTCGAGGATTCGATCCCACAACCGCCCAGCGCGTTCGTGATGCTCGACGTGTTCGGCGCGGCGAGCGGCGTTGGTCAGCGCGTCGAGGGCGCGATCACGGACATTCGCTGGTACGCCCGCGACGCTGCCGAGACCCGCAACCAACTCCGCGGCCGCGGCGAGGTGGAACGCCGCAGTCTCCTCGCGGGCGTCGCCGCCGGCATCTTGGAGCCGTTGGGCCAACAAGCCGTGGCGGCGCGCTCGTTCGGCCCGCGTGAGCGTTCCGTACGCGACCTCGCGCACGAGTTCGGATCGAAATCGGAACTCGCCGTCTTCGGTTTCGATGAGATCGAGATCGGCGAGTGCGCGGACGACTCGTTCGCCGTCGGGGCGGTCGCCGAGCCCCAACGCGTCGGCGACCTGTCCCGTCGCCCCCACGACCGCGAAGTCTTCGAGCACGCTGCGTTCTTCGGCGTCGAGGGTGTCGAGCCGCGCCGCGACGAGTCCGTGCAGGGTTGCGGGCAGTCGGTTCACGACCTCGCTCGTCAGTTGAACGTCTCCCGAACCCGCGGACTCCAGGACCAGCGACACCAGTTCCTCTACGAAGAACGGGTTGCCGCCGCTGCGCTCGAGCAGGAATGTCACGACGTCGTCGTCGACGTCGCGTCCGAGGAGCTCGCGCACGAGCTTCGCCGACGCCTCACGATCGAGGCCGTCGAGGTGCATGACCACGTGGTTGTGGCGGCCGGGCTCGGACCTCCACTCGCCGGAGAACTCGGGTCGGGCGGTCGTGATCAGCACGAACGGCAACGAGCGGAGCCGCAGCAGGAGCCGTTCGAGCCCGTCGCGGAGTTCGGCGTCGGCCCAATGCACGTCCGACATGAAGAGGACGACAGGCCGCCGCATCGCGTGACCTTCGAAGAACCGTGCGATGGCGCGACGCGCTTCGTCGCGCGCTCGGGTCGGGTCGACGCCCGACCGCGCGAAACCGTCGGTGAGAAACAGCAGACCATCGACGATGCGATCGACTTCGGAGTGGCCGATGGGGAGGTCCAGTGCATAGGACGCGGCTGCGACGACCTTGTCGCGGTGTTCGAGAAGCTGGGTGTCGCGATCGAGACCGCACGCCGCTCGGACCGCTTCGGCGAGCGGACCCCACACGTTGGCCTCGCCATACGGCGCGCACTGTCCGCCGACGACGAGCGCGCCGTGATCGGCCTTGGCCTCGTGCGCGAACTCCATCGCGAGCCGGCTCTTGCCGACACCCGCGTCGCCGAAGAGTTCGACGAGATGCGCGCGTCCGCGCAGTGCGATCCGCAGTGTGTGACGGAGCACGCCCAGTTCGGCATCGCGGCCGACGAGCGGCGCTCGCTTGACCTTGCGGGTTCGGCGACCCGGCGGCATCGTCGCTTCGATCGCGATCCATGCTTCGATCGGTTCGCGGCGGTTCTTCACGGTCAGCGCGCCGAGCGGCTCGTAACGCACCGAGGTCTGCGTCGCTTCGTAGGTGATCGGCCCAACGACCGTCTGACCGGGTTGCGCCGAAGTCTGGAGGCGATTCGCCGTGTTGACCACGTCGCCCATCACCGTGGCGTCGCCGCCGGCCCGCATCGCACCGACGAGCACCTCGCCGGTGTTGATGCCGATTCGAAGGTCGAACCGGCTTCCCGTGTCGGCGGTGAACCGACTCAGCGTCTGTTGCATGGCCAGCGCACACCGGACGGCACGTTCGGCATCGTCTTCGTGTGCGACCGGTGCACCGAACTGCGCGACGAGTTGGTCGCCGACGATCTTGTCGAGGTGGCCGCCGAACGCGACGACGTCGGCGACGAGGCTCTGGAAGCAACGGTCGACGAGGTTCTTGACCCGCTCGGGGTCGGCCCGCTCGGAGAGACTCGTGAAGCCGACGATGTCGGCCATGATGACAGTGACGAGACGTCGCTCGTCGGGCCGATGCACAAGCGCATGCCCACATTCGGGACAAAAACGAGCGCCGTCCGGGACCTTCGCACCACACGAAGGGCAGCTCGTCATGCTCGTGATCCTACGGGTGGCGATCGACTCGGGGCCGAATACCTGACGGGGCGTCAGGTATTCGGCCCTCGGGTCAACTTCGGGATGCGTCGGCCGATGAGGACCGGGCGCACCACGAGGGTGGTCGCGGCGGGACAGGCATGACCATCGACCACACATCGCCAAACAACGTTCGTCCGGCGTCGTTCGAAGCGCTGCAACTCGTGACGGACCCGATCGCCGTCGTCGACACGGCCGCGGACCCAGCCATCGTCGTCGCAGCGAACGTCGCGTTCGTGCATTGGATCTTGCCGTCGACCCTCGCGACGGCCGATCAGGTGCATCCGACGGACTCGACCGACATCGTGATCGGTCGGAGCATCGATCGCGTGCTCGGAGGTGTCGCGGACGCCGAACTCGACTTGATCGAAGCCGCGATCGCCAATCGCAGTGGGGCTCGACTCGACGTGGTCAACGGTCTGATCGAACGCGGAACGCGAACGGTCGAGTTCCGAATTTCGTCGTGGGGCGAGCTGTTGGTCTTACACGGATCCGACGTGACCGACCGAGAAGCACTTGCCGCTCGTGTGGCGCACGAAGCTCGCCACGATCCGGTGACGGGACTCCCGAACGCCGCGGCGTTCGTCGAGCGGGTCGAGTCGGTGATTCGACGACCCGAACTGGCTGGCAACGGAGCGGCCGTCGTCATCTGCGACCTCGACCAGTATCGGACGATCAGCGACGCGCTCGGTCCGCTCGCGAGCGGCGAACTGTTGCGCGTGATCGGCGAACGACTCGAACGGACGTTGCGATTCGGCGACTGCGTCGCGCGACTGACCGGCGACGAGTTCGCGGTCTTGTGCTGCGACGTGGTCGACGCCGATCTCGCATCCGTTGCAGAGCGGCTCGTCGCCGCGCTCTGCGAACCGGTAGTCCTCGACAGCGGCGAGATCTACGTATCGGCGACTGCCGGCGTCTCTCGCATCGACGTGCACGATGACGCTCCCGAACGAGTGCTGCGGGACGCGCACGCGGCGCTGTCGAAGGCGCGACGATCAGGGCACGGATCCGTGTCGGTGTTCGATGCGACGGTGCGCGACGAAGTCGTCGCTCGCGTCGAACTGGAAAAGGCTCTGCATCGGGCGCTGCGCCGCGAGGAGTTCCGCGTCTTCTACCAACCGCTCGTTCGCTTCGCGGGGGCCGCGGTCGTCGGGTTCGAGGCCCTCGTTCGATGGGAACATCCCGAGCGCGGGCTGGTCGCGCCACTCGACTTCATTCCGGTCGCCGAGGAAACGGGGCTCATCGTTCCGATCGGCGCGTGGGTGATCGAGGAAGTATGCCGACAGGCCGCGATCTGGCAAGCCGAGGCACCCGGTTTCGAACCGCTCGTCGTGTCGGTGAACCTCTCGGCTCGGCAGCTCGCGCATCCGGATCTGGTGTCGACGATTGCCACTGCGATCGCAGGCACTCGACTCGACCCGGCAACACTCGTGTTCGAGGTCACCGAGAGCACCCTGATGTCGGACCCCGGTCTCGCAGTCACGATCCTGCACGCCCTGCGTGCCCTCGGCGTACGAATCGCCGTCGACGACTTCGGAACCGGCCACAGTTCGCTCGGATACCTGAAGCAACTTCCGGTCGACTGCCTGAAGATCGACCGGTCGTTCGTGTCGGGCCTGGGCGTGGACCCCGACGACCGGGCGATCGTCGGCGCCGTCGTGTCGATGGGACACGCGCTCGGGCTGACGGTGACGGCCGAGGGTGTCGAGACCGTCGAGCAGCTCGACGCCCTCGAATCGCTGGGCTGCGACGTCGGGCAAGGCTTCTATTTCGCGAAGCCCCAGCCGGGTGACGTCGTGGCGGCATTGGTGCGCCACCGTTTCTCCTGGCGGCGCGCCGCCTGAGGTATTCGTCTCGTTCGCCATTGCCGGCGCGCGACAATCGAGCGGTGCACCCTCTTCGCGACTCCCGCTTCCGCGCGCTGGTCGTCGGTCAGGCCGTCAACGGCATCGGGAGCTGGTGCGCGCTCGTCGCCATCTGGGGATACGCCGCCGAACGATTCGATGCTTCGCCTGCACAGGTCGCGATCCTCGGGCTCACATGGACGGTCCCGGGCGCGATCCTCGGACCGCTCGCCGGCGTGCCGACCGATCGGTATGGGCCGCGTCGAGTCCTGATCGCGGCCGACCTCGCGGCGGCGGCACTCGCGATCGCGATGGCGTTGAGCGGCACCTACTGGTCGCTCGTCGTGTGGTCGGCCCTCCAGGGATTCGCGAAGTCGTTCGCACAGCCGGCGTTCGGCGCGCTCGCGCCTCGCCTCGTCGAAGACGACCAGTTGGCGCGCGCGAACGCGCTGTTGTCGACGGCCATGCAGGTCTCGATCGCGATCGGGCCGCTGCTCGGCGCAACCGCGATCGAATCGAGCGGCGCGCGCGGCGCGTTCTTGATCGACGCGTTGACCTACCTCGTGGGCGTCGCCGTCGTCCTGCCGCTCCATCTGCGTCCGATCGAACGGACGACGAGCGGCTCGCCCTGGACCGAAGCCCGAGAGGGTTGGCGGGTCGTGCGGTCACGGCCGCAGGTGATGCAGTTGTTCGCGATCGCGACGGGCGTGTACGTGCTGTGGGGCTCGGGCGTGACCCTCGAACCGCTGTACGTACGCGAGGTGCTCGACCGATCTCCGGCGACCTTCGCGCTGTTGCAGACCGCGTTCGGCACCGCAATGGTGCTCATGGGGCTCGTCGTCGCGCGTTTCGGTGAGCGAACGACGAATCGACGCGTGCTGGCGATCGGCGCGCTCGGCAGCGGTGTGTTCTCCGCGCTCTATCTGTCGACGTCGTGGGTCGTGGTGGCCTTCGTCGGCATCACGTGTTGGGGCGCGATCACGCCCTGGTTCACAACACCCATGCGGACGATGTTGCAGCGGGCAACTCCACCCGAGACGCACGGCCGAGTGTTCGCGCTCGACGAGACGCTGCGGAACTGGGCGATGGCCGTCGCGACGGGCACCGCGGGGCTGGCGTTCGATGCGTTCGGGAATCGAGGTGCGGCGCTGCTCTACGGGGCGTTACCGGTCGCTGGTGTCTGTCTGCTCCTCGGACGTTCCGGCCGCCGGGTCGTCGAGCCCGGCCCAGGCGCGCAGCACACCCCAGGAGAAGATCCCGGTGCTGTGGCCGTCGTGCCAGGTGACTTGCAGACCCCAGTTGCCGACCAGCTCGGCGTCGTGCACCCGTAGTTCCTGGTCGACGAGCGTCGCCTTGGGCCACGGAACTTGGCCCCGGTCACGCTCGGAGCGGCACTGCGCGCACGGGCAGTTGCTGCGCAACGTCTCGATCGAAAATGTCGTCTGGCGCCCGTCGGCCCAGGTGAGGCGAAGCGAACTCGCCCGGTCGAGGTCGATTGCGACGGGCGGATCGCCGTCGGGGATCTCGAGTGCCACGCCGCGACTCTCGCGCGCCGCGGGACGGCGACAAGAATGGGTCCATGCCGGTTGCCCGCTGCGATGAGTCGGAGATCACGACCGCGTTGGGCGAGCTTCCGGCTTGGGAACGCCGATCCGACTCGATCGTCAGGTCGATCGTGTGTCGCTCGTTCGCCGATGCGATCGCGCTCGTCGTCCGGGTCGGCTTCCTCGCCGAATCGGCCGACCATCACCCTGACATCGATCTGCGTTGGAAGACGGTGACGATCACCTTGTCGACCCACGAGTGCGATGGGTTGAGTGGGCGCGACTTCGCACTGGCCGCCCAGATCGACGATGCTGCGGTCGCGTTCGTCGTGGACGGCACCGCATGAGCCTCGTGGTCGCGCTCGTGCTGATCGCACTGCTGGCGGTGGTGATGCTCGTGTTCGTCGGCACCGAACGGGGCCCGCAACCCGCCGACGTCGCGATTGCCTACGAGCGGGCCTGGCAGCGCCACGACTGGTCGACGTTGTTCGACCTGTCGGCCAAGGAGATGCGCGATGGTCTCGCGCGCGATCAATTCGTCACGGCGAAGCGCAAGAGCGTGGCGAAGTCGAGTGCCCCGGAGGACGACCTCGTCGACGTCGCGATCGACGAAGTCGTGTCGGCGAGCGATACGGCGTCGGTGATCACGCGTCTCGTCGCGCGATCGGGGAGCCCGATCCGGTCGCGAGTGATGTGCGAGCGGCGAAACGGCCGCTGGCAGGTTGTCGCCCACAATGTCGTCACCGATGCGACATGACGTCGGTCCCCGCGGGCATCGTGCTCACCGGCGGGCGATCGCGACGTTTCGGTCGCGACAAGGCGACGTTCGAACTCGACGGTGAAACACTCGCGTCCCGCGCGGTCCGCGTCCTCGCCGTCGTCTGCGATCCCGTGATCGAGGTCGGCGACGGCGCGACAGGCGTACTCGCGGTGCGAGAACACCCTGCATTCGCCGGGCCGGTCGCCGCGCTGCTCGCGGGTGTCGACGTGGTGGGCACTCCTGCAATCGTGCTGGGGTGTGATCACGCGACCATGAGCGTCGACGTGCTCAGCGGGCTGGCCGCGGACTCGCGCGAGACGGTGGTGCCTGTGATCGACGGGCGACCGCAGTTCGTCGCGGCGAAGTACGGTGCACAGGCAATCGATCTGCTCCGCGAGTCGCTTCGGTCGGGCGATGCGTCGTTTCGCTCACTCGACCTCGTCGCCCTCGGCGCGGTCGGCTCCGACTTTCCGGCCGCGGCGTTCGCAGACATCGACACGCCGGCCGACCTCGAAGGTCGGGCGCGACCCTGATGCGCAAACCGACCGCGCGTGTGCAGGTCGTCGCGATCGATGCCACAGGGTCGCGGACCCGTCCCGATCGGGTGGTCACCGAAGAGCCGATGGAAATCCGGATTCACGGCCCGAACGAGGCGCCGCAATCGGTCGCCGTCACCATGCGCACGCCGGGCCACGACTTCGAACTCGCGGTCGGATTCTGTGCCAGCGAAGGCCTCGTGGCGTCGCGCGAGTCGCTCGACGGCGTCGAGTACTGCGTGGGTGGCGAGGGCGAGCAGCAGTACAACATCGTCACGATCGCGCGCCGTCACCCGGTCGGTGAGGAGATTCGCCAGCGAAACTTCCTCGCGACCGCGAGCTGCGGAGTGTGCGGCACCGCGGCGCTCGACGACCTCGTGGTGCGATGTCCGCCGGTGGCGCCCGGGCCGGTGTTCCCCTGGAGCGCGGTGCGGGAGCTTCCGAGTGCGCTCGCCGAGCGGCAGGCGTTGTTCGACACGACCGGCGGGCTCCACGCGGCCGCGTCGTTCGGTGTCGACGGATCGATCGACGTGGTGCGCGAAGACGTCGGGCGGCACAACGCGCTCGACAAACTGATCGGGCACGCGTTCCTCGCCGATCGGGCGCTGAGCCCGAGCCCGGGCGTGTTCTTGTCGGGTCGGGTCGGATTCGAACTCGTCCAGAAGGCCGCAGTCGCCGGTATCCGCTGCATCGTCGCGATCGGCGCCCCGACGAGTCTCGCGATCGACACCGCCCGGGCGCTCGGCGTCACGATCGTCGGCTTCTTGCGCGATTCCCGGGCCAACATCTACACCGGCGCCGAACGAATCGATCTCACCGCCTGAGCCCGCGCTGACCCGTCGCAGCGAACCTGCGCCAGAAGGCGTTGCGGGACAACGGAAGGTGGCGCAAGTTCGAGGCGCGGATGGCGTCGAGGGCGTCCTAGCGTGTCGCCTTCGTGAACAGTGCGCCCACGCCCGATCGCATCCTCGAGGTGTTCGCACAGGTTGGCGACGACGTGCGCGCCGCGGTGGCGCGGCTCAGCCCCGAGCAGGCGAAGGCTCGGACCGCGCGTTCAGGGCAGTACGGCCTCGACGTGGTTGCGGACGTGACGGCGTTGCGTGGCCTTCACGCCGCGGGTTTTGCAGTGGTGAGCGAGGAGAGCGGGCCGTCGGGACCCGAGGGTGCACCGATCACTGTCGTGCTCGATCCCGTCGACGGCTCGACGAACTGTGCGCGCGGTATCTCGTACTGGGCGATCTCGATGTGCGCGATCGACGCGCAAGGTGCGCTCGCCTCGATGGTCGTGAATCAGGCCACCGGAACGCGTCACTACGCGGTGCGAGGCGGCGGCGCGTTTCGTGACGGGAAGCTGATTCGATCGTCGGGTGTCGAGAAGGTCGACGATGCCGTCGTCGCGCTGTCGGGGTTCCCGGCGCGAGCCCTGGGTTGGAAACAGTTTCGTGCGTTGGGTTGCGCCGCGTTGGCGTTGTGCGACCTCGCCGCGGGCGGCATCGACGGGTACATCGATGCCGGCCGGTGGCATGCGCCGTGGGATTATCTCGGCGGTGTGCAGATCTGCGCGGAGGCGGGCGCAGTCGTGGCCGACGTCAACGGCGACGAACTCGTGACGACCGACGTCAGTGCACGACGACAACTCGTCGGTGGCGCGACCGCGACGTTGCGTGAGGCGTTGTTGCCGGCGGCCGGGAAGGGTCGACGATGACCTTCACGACCGAGGAGTTGCAGCGCCTCGCGGACGCGGCCGAATGTGCGGCGCGTGCCGGCGGTGAGATCGTCGCGTCGCACTTCGGCCGCGCTCGCGAGGTGCGCGAGAAATCTCCGGGCGACTGGGTGAGTGCAGCCGACGAAGGCAGCGAGCACGCGGTGCGCGAGACACTCGAACGCCTGGCACCCGGGATTGCCTTTTTCGGTGAGGAGTTCGGTGGCGACCGGGCCGACGTCGGTTGGTACTGCGACCCGCTCGACGGAACGGCGAACTTTCTGCATCGACTCGAAGCGGTCGGGGTATCGATCGCCCTGGTCGCCGACGGCCGACCGGTCGTCGGCGTGGTGCACGTTCCGATGCTCGCCCGGACGTATCGAGCGACGCTCGGCGGGGGAGCGTTGCGCGACGGCGAGTCGATTCGGGTCAGCGACCGTGACCCGTCTCGTGCGATCGCCGCGACCGGGTTTCCGTTCCGCCACGCGCACCTGCGACCGAGATTTCTGGCCGCGTTCACCGAGGCGCTCGACGAGTTCGAAGACCTCCGCCGCGTCGGCGCGGCCAGTCTCGACCTGTGCTGGACGGCCGAAGGGGTGTTCGACGGCTATTTCGAGCTGGCGCTGGGCACCTGGGACGTCGCCGCGGGCGGCCTCATCGTTCGCGAGGCGGGCGGGGTGGTCACCGACTGGGCGGGCGACCCTGATGCCTGGCTCTGGTCGGGCGACATCGTGTCGGGGCCACCGCTGACCCACGCCGCGCTGCTGGATCTGTGTCGCCGTTCCGAAGAAATTCGCGAAAAGCCGGAATAAATCATTTGACGGCTCCGACGTGGCATGATTCCATGGCCGAAGCCCGGAGCAGCGCAGGTGCGCCGCGTCCGTGCCGATGAAGATCTGAACCCGACACACGAGAGAAGTCCGCAATGACCGCAGCGACCTACGAACTCCAGGGCCAGGCCCGGATTCGCGTCGCCGCGCGCGTCCACGCAGACCTCATGGCCTTCCACGTGTCGCCGGTCTCGGTCTGGTCCTGCCAAGGCACGAATGCCCTGGGAACCACGACCAAGCCCGGCGCACCGCCCCGGCCGACCTCGGTGTCGGCGCCCTAGCCACCGCTAGGACGCCAAGAACTTCCGAAGGCCGCCGGGGCAACCCGGCGGCCTTTCTGTTTTCCCGGATTGCTCGACCAAGACGGGGCAGGAGGCCCCGAACACCATGACCGAACCGAACCCGTACGACCGCCACGAACCGCCCGAACCCGAGCGGCACTGACGCCGCCACCGCACCGAGGAGAGCACGCACCATGTTCGCCCAGACCTTCGATCCGATCGACAGCTTCGCCACCGTCGCCCGCGACCCCGCGGTCGACTGGGACCTCGCGGCCTGCAGCACGGGGAGCGGTGAACTGTCGGAGTTGTTCTTCTCGGAGCAGATCGACGACATCAACACTGCGAAGGCGATCTGTGGTGAGTGCCCGATCGCTACGGCGTGTCTCCAGGGTGCGATCGCCCGGAGCGAGCCGTGGGGTGTGTGGGGTGGCGAGCTGTTCTGGAACGGCAAGATCCTCCCCTACAAGCGCAAGCGGGGTCGGCCGCCCAAGGTGCGCCCGGCCGCGGAGGTCGAGGCGCTCGAGCGGTACCGCGAGCGTTTCGGCGACGAGGCGGTCGAAGCGATCGCCTGAAGGTCTCCGGACATGACGGTCGGTGGTGACGTTTCAGCGAGCCACCGGCCGGCCGGGTCTTTCGAATCTCCCGTCCACTTCCCCCTGGACAGCGAATGGGCCGTACGTTCCCG
>SXGT01553148.1_pt1 | contig 25400 bp, 17 predicted proteins | sample 3176221 | NCBI WGS metagenome assembly SXGT01 (sample SAMN11356862, study PRJNA531348) | freshwater metagenome | isolation source: freshwater sample F1-120 | place: China: Fuxian Lake, Yuxi | collected 2017-12-25
GCACCTACACCATCACCATCAACGCCGCCCCGACCCTCGGTGCGTTGGGCGTCACCGCCTGGACCGTCAACCGCGCCTACAGCAGCACGATCGCGATCGCCGACGGCACCCCGCCGCACGGCACGCTGACGCAGAGCAATTTGCCGGCCGGCTTGCTCGCAACCCTGAGCGGCAACACCATCACCATCAGCGGCACGCCGACCGCCACCGGCACTTTCAACAACGTCCAGATCGGCATCACCGACACCGCCGGCGCTACCGCCTCCGGCACCTACACCATCACCATCAACGCCGCACCCACGATTAGCAATTTGACCACGCCTGCTTGGACGAAAGGTAAGTCAGGCTTCACCGGCACAATGACGATCTCGAATGGCACTCCTCCCCACATCATCGTCGGTACCCCGACCGGAGTGCCAACGGGCATGAACTTGCAACTTGTTGGAAACACTCTCAGCTTTACCGGCACGCCGACCGCTGTCGGTGTTTTCAACGGCACCGTCACGATCATGGACACCGCGGGTGCCCAGGTCGTCAAGAACTTCACAATAACGATCAATCCGCCGGTCGCGTTCACTCTCGCAGCATTGCCTTCCTACACAGTTGGCACGGCATACCCCGCTAAAAACCTGAAGCAGACGACCGGTGGGACAGGAGCGATCACATTCCAGTACGCCCTATCTGGCGCGTTGCCTGGCGGTATGACGCTTGTCAATGGCGTGTTGAGCGGCACTCCGACGACGGCCAAAACGATTACGATCACCGTCACCGCCACCGATTCGGTCGGCTCCGTCACCGTTAAGGTCTATACCCTGACCGGCACGCTCGGACCGAAACGCCGCGGCCTTTGATAAGTAGAGAGTTGCGCAATCGGGAATACCCGCCGCCGCGTCTGGTTTGCTCGCCTGATGCGGCTTTCCTGCTGTCCGTACATGAACACCGCAAGATTCATTACGTCGAAGTTGACCGCGAGACGAGCGGCGTTCGGTCCGTAGCAAGCAAGGCGTTCGGTTATGCTGAACTTTTCAAGCGCCGCTTGCACCGGCGTCATTTCCCTGAATCAAATATCGAACGCATCAACGTTCTGCTCATTACACTCTCCGCGAAACGGCGCCACGCACTCTTGCACGCCTTTCGCGATAAGCCGCGCGCCGACCTGTGGTGGTTCGCTTCTCGCGATGAATTCACACCGGAGAGCTGTATGTTCGGCAAGATTTTCCATCGTTGTGACGGTGAGCCGACTGCACTGATTCGCGGCGAGTTGAAGGCCGAATTCGACGCGGCACGCGCCGCTACGTTGCACAATCAAGTTTCCATGCGAGAAGAGAGAGAGCAGCCATGCGAACATTAAACAGGACACAGCACACATGGGGGGCCAGCTTCACTCGTCAACGAAGCGAGGGCAAATAGTAGTGCGACACACGTTTTGACCAGCATTGCTTTCGGCATCGTGATTCTCTCCTTGCGGTTGGTGGCTAACTGGATACGATTGGGTTGGTCATTTCCCGAGTTTCTCCGGCCGGTATTTCACATGAACTTCCACTTTCTCCAGCGAGATCGTCTTCGCGCGTTGGTCGGGTTGGTAGTAGCGCACCGCGAGCAAGTTGCGTCCGAGTGCCATTTGCCGCGGGGTAAGCGTAAATGTCCACCAGTCGGCCTTGATCGCTGGATTTTGCATCTTGATTCCATTGAATTTGATCTCCATCTTTTTCGTGTCGATGTCACCGCTGAGCAACAGACGCAGTTCCAAACCCTCGATCTGCTTGGCCTGGCTCGCGATGTCGTCGGCGGCGTAGACCTCCACCCAGACCGGGTCCTCGGGCAGCTTGAAGGGCAACGGAGATTCGTGATTCAGATTCAGGTAATCGTCCCACCGGCCGCCCAGACGGTCGTAGAAACCGCCCCCGTAGCGACGCGAGACCACGAACCATTTGTCGAGCAACGCCAGTGTTTTCGGGTCGCCCATTTCCCGATAGGCCTGGGCGTGAACGGACTGTCCATCGCGTAGGGGGCCCTTGGTGCCGATCACTTTTCCCGATTCGGGCAACTCGTTCCAAAAGTTGAAGGTGGCAATGCCATCGGCGCCCTGATGCCACCAGTTGGCGGCCAGACCGCGATAGAATTGCGGCGCAGTCACTGCGTGGTAACCATCGGGCGAATGATGCTGATCGATGCACGGGTATAGCTTGACATGGCTGCCCTGGGTGATGCGGCGGAAACCCGGCAGATCCACCTGGATGGACCGTGTGCCGATCACGATCATGTCCACCAACTTTTGCCTCACCCAGGTCTCGACATCCATGCCGTCGAAGTGGCAGCCCGGCACGGTATCCGCGACGCGAACCGACAAGAGGTATGGCCGACCTCGCTTGGCCGCCACCTCCTGAAGCATCAAACGGACCTGGCGCACGAAATCGGTCAGCGCCTCGCGATGCTCCCATTGTTCACCCGGCGGCAGGTACGGCGGGTGCCGGCCAAAATCCAGGTTCATCCCGTCCAGGTCGTAGCGCTCGGCCACTTCCCGCAGCACCGCCACCTTGTACTTTCGTACTTCGGGAACGGCGAAGTTCCACAAGCCCGGCTTCCACCAGCTTCCCTTGATCAGCCACTCCGGATGCTGCTTCTTGAGCGGCACAATTGCGGGCGTGGTGACGTCCACCTCGCGGTCAGCGCCGTTGAGACGGTGCTCCCAAAAGACCTCGATCTTTCGACGCTGGCTCTCCTGGACGATCAATTTGACCACATCGATGCCATCCTTCCGCCAACGCAGCAACGTCGGGTATTGGAGTTCCGGGATCACCTTGCTGGGGTAGGCAGCGATATTTCCCTCATCCAGGCACCAGCCGACGCTATCGACCTGACTGCCTGGCTGGCCAAAGGCGCTGAACCGTGCCGCGATCCAGTCCTCGGGCTTGATCGCGCTTAGCTTTGGCCCCATCACGGCGTCATAGCCCGCGTCGTTGTTCACATAGATGCGACGGCGGCGATTCACGGCGTCCACATGCGCCGCAGACAGATCAACCTCGTCGGCTCTTCGGGACATTGCAGCGAACACCGTGTCGGCAATGACTTTCATTCCCGCATCGCTCGGATGCCCCACCGGACCATTGACCTTGATGTTCAATCGGTAGGCGCTGATGTCTACAAAGCTGCGGCGATCGGGATCCTCGGCACAGACTTTCCGCTTGATGTCATCCAGGCCGGGATTCGCCCACAGGATGTTGCTGGTCACAAAGATATGCGGATTGCTGGATTTCTTGAGATCGTTCAAGAGCGCCTTCAAGCCCTTGTGGAATTTGTCGGAATCAAAGCCCTTGGCAGGTACGTTTTCTCCGAATTGCAAGACGACGATATCCGCCTTCCAATCGAGCTGTTTCTGGATCTTCGAGGCCTGATAGGTGGCGTAGCCCTGCTCGAAAATACCGGCGATGTTCAACACGTTCTCGGCGTTTTTCTTGCCGTCAACGGGTGGCGGTCCAACTATCAATTTGCCCCCCGTACGCGCATTGATCGCGGCCGTGAGGAGGTGGACGTAATCCTTGTCTCGAGCGCTGGCGGCCATGCCCCAGTTGCCGGTCCAGCGGATCTCCGGCAAGGGGCCGTGGAGCGTGAGACTGTTTCCCAGAAACAGGATACGATCTGCCTTGAGGGATCCCATGGCCTGTTGACCATGCGCTTCTGACGTGCCAAGGTGGACGACCAGGGCCAGACACATCCAGTGCGCTGTACTTCGGAAGTGTGGTAGTAGTGACTGTTGCATTATTGGACTCCCAGGCGGTTGGCGACTCTTTTGGTCCAGAGGGTTGACACACTACTTCACTTCTTTGGCAGTCAACCAGTCGAGGTTGAATCGGGCGAAGGCGATCTTCTCGTAAGGATGCTTCGAACCCGTCTCGTACAGCACGCCAATAGTACCGTCGGGAAGAACGGCCATACAGGAATACGCACCAGGGCCTGCATTCACCTTTCGGGAGACGCGCCAGGATTTCCCCTCGTCGTCGCTGAGTCTGACGGTCAGGTTGATCCGGGCCTCAAAGGGGCCTGGTTGAGGCGGGTTGGAGAAGAGCAGTAGGTCTTTGGTTTTCTTGGGCTGACCCGGATAGCGCACCAGACTGGCCTGGCACCCCGGGTCCGGCAGGGATTCCTCGTTGAACTCCTTGAACCAGGACTCCCCTCCATCGCGGCTGAGGGCCACGTAGCGGCAGCGCCCTCCCTGGCGCATGTTTAACATCAGCGAGCCATCGGCCAATTCGACCACCTGAGATTCGTTGGTTCCTTTCTTTTTCACGGGGGCGCCTGCCTGCCAGGTCTTGCCGTGATCGTCACTGTAGATCACGCGCGAGCCATCTTTGGAGTAGCCGGGAATCACTAATCGGCCCTTACGCAGTTGAATGCCCATGCCGGGGCCCGCGGCAAAATGGCCGACGCGTTCGGTGATATCCATCGGCCGCGACCAGGTCAAACCGTCATCCGCGCTCTTCAGAATGAGGCAGCGACCGTGCCATTCGTTCTTTAGTAAATTCGCCAGGCCGCCCCGGATCTCCTGGCAACAGATCAGGATTTCGCCGGTGGTACGATCGACAACCGGGCAAGGCTGCATGATCGCCTGGCCGTTTCCCGGAATCACAACCTGCATCCGCGTCCAGTTGACACCGTAGCCGAACGTACGCTCGTAGCCGTTGAGCATGCGCGGCTTGCTTGGATGGCCGTCGTAGGCGCTCCGTTTCAGCACGAGATCCGTCGGGTCGCCATCATCGCCTTCGCGCGCCTCGCAAAAGGCCAGGAGCGTGCCTTTCGGTGAAACGATCAACGCTGGGATGCGATAGATATTGACACCGTCGAGTCCACCGATGAAAAGATCCTGTTGAGTGAAGAACGGTTCAGCCTCAACGGCTGGGGTGCAGGAAAATAGCACCACGAAGGTGATGGGACAGACGACTTTCAGGTGCTTCATGTTCATTCCCCTACGAATTCCTGGATTACCCGCCGCCGTGACAGTTGCAAAAGTGTTTTTTTTACGACGCCATGTCTGCTGTGATTAGCGCTGCGGAATCTTGCCGGGGTCGCGCACTCCCACACCCTTTTTGGTCGCGGGAGAGTCGTTGATAATGCGATCTTCCTGCATCAGCGACCAGCGAATGCCGTCGGCCGACTGCAACGCCACCAGGCCGGCGCCGGGGGGCCAAGGATAGCCCGATTCATCCCGCTTCGGAGGCGCGGGGTCGGGCAAGTTCATCCACCGCCCTACGGCTTTGTATCGGTCCTCCGGCTTGCACCGGGGGTTCGTGTCCTTGAAAGGGACGAAGTTGTCATTCGAGTGTACTTGCATCCCCTGGCCTATCCACACGATGTTATTGGGCATGGGAACCTTGAACGGTTTTTTGTAACGATCCACGAAATCGCCGGTGAAGAGCTTGAGATTGGGGCGTGTCCATTCGATGCCGTCACGGCTCTCCGCCATGCAGACCACAGCCGGGCCGTAGATGTTGGGAAAATCGCTGTACTTCCCGCGCATCGGCGTCCCCACGTAGTACATGCGATAGTGCGGAGTGCCGCCAGGGATGCCATCGTCAAATACGGTGACACAGCCCGTGGCTCCACCTTCCCAGGGGCGATCGAAAGTGAACACCACGCCCTTTGGTTGCGGCGAATGAAGTTCGCGAGTCACGCCGGTCTTTTTGTCCAGCAGATACTCATCGACGAACAACTCCAGCCGTGAACCAATATCGATCAACTTCGTTCCCGCCGCCTCGTCGGCGCGAGCCACCGCGATCTCCACGAACATGACGGATAAGGTCATTAAGGTGGCTAAGGAGAACGTTCGCATCATTTCGATTCCCTTTCTGCCCTTGTTCACATGCTTGTGTTGACACCGTTTTGCGAAAGACGGGAAACTAATTTTCTTCAATATCGCTTGACGTTCGAGATGCGAATTTCACCGATCTGGCCAAAAAAGTTGCCGGGGCGGTGGTAGTTATAGCCGCCTCCGTACTTGGCATAACCGGTCAGCCGCGAGATGACACTGAATTGGGCCTCGTGCTTCCGGTTGTTCACCAGTTTGCGCCCGTCCGGGTTCTTCATCTGCCAGACGAGTTCACCGTCGAGAAACAATTGATGCAAGTCCTCAGCATAGCTGTATTGCCAGGCCACGTGATGCCACTCGGTATCCTTGATGCCGGCGTTGGCCCGTTCGCCCACAATACCTTTGGGGCGATGCCACGGGTGCAGATCCATCAATGCCTGGTCAGGTTGCGCGCCGCGAAAATGTACCCCTGGAGCCATGCTTCCGTCGGTGGAATTGATGTCGGAGAGGTACAGCTCCCAAACGCCACGCTCGGATCTGTCATAAGTGCCGCAGATGTGCCCGAAATGGAAAGGCTGCGCGGACTTCGACTCTTTGTCACGAAAAGCCTGGAACGGCCCGCCGCGTCGAACCCACGCTTCAACCGTCCACTCCTTGTCGCACGTTTTCAGGTCGAGCTTGGGGTTGCCTTTCACGGGGGTCGCCCAGCCGTGCTCGCCATGCCCGGTATCCTGCGGGAATCGCCCCTTGCGGCCGGGCCAGGAAAAACGCCTGTCGCCGCCCATGTTCGTCCAGGTCAGGGCCAGCTCCTTGTCCCCCATCACGTCGGGAATCAGTCGGCCATTCAGCCCCTGCCAATCATACAGCACCACCGTGTGCTTGTCGGGTCCGATCACGCGTAGGGCGTCAGGCAGTACCTTGAGCGTCAATTCTTTCTCATCTTTCAGGCCGTTGGCGCCGGCGGCCTCGACGCGGATCGTGGTTTTGCCCTTATCGGCTGGCGTGCCTCGCAGTTCTCCCGTGCGACTATCGAGTTGAACGCCTTTAGGCAACGGACCGGCGAGCACTGTCCACTTCACAGGCTGGGCCATGTGCTCTGTCTTTATCACCGTCCGGTATTCGGATCCCGGAAAAGCTGGCGGCAGAGAATCCGTAATGATTCTTCCTTGCTCGACAGCCAGAGTGAACTTGTGCTGGTCTGTGTGGTTTCCTTTGTCCGTCGCACGAATCACAAACGACTGTTTCTCCGCCGCGACAGTGGCTTTCCCACGCACCGTGCCGGTAACTCTGTCCAGCTCCAATCCTGTCGGTAGTCGTCCTTCAACGACCTCCCACTTCACATCGCCCTTGGCGGCGTCCGCCGCAAGCTGCACCGAGTAGGGAATCTGGAGCCCGGCCACAGGAAGTTCCTCGCGAATAATGGACAAACGCTCGGCCACCGGGTAGCGCATGATCTTCGAGATCCGGATCTCGTCGATCTCGCCTTCAAAGTTTCCATAATTGAGATAAAACGGCGGATCTTGCGAATGGAAAAAACCGCCGACGACAAACGGCACGCCGACATTCTCGGCGTCGTTGACGACCTTCCCTTGCTGGTCTCCAGGCAAGGGAAGCTGGATCTTGCGGATCAGCTTGCCGTCGAGAAAGAAAAAATGCGTCTGGTCCCGAAAGCGGAACTGCCAGGCCACGTGGTGCCATTGATTGTCAATGATCAGGTCGGGCTTCGCGCCGGTGAAGTGCCCGAACTCGGCCAATAGCAGGCTGCTGGTGTCGTGATTGGGGTCCTTGCCCCGCGGCGAGCCCATGAAGCGGGCGGACGGAGCAATGCCGTTTTTCAGCGGGCCTCGGTTCGGTCCACTGTTCAGCGAGAAGTTCCAGCCGCCCCGCACGCCGACGGGTAGACCGAAGCCTTCGTCTTCGGTGCCGCAAATATTCGCGTAGGTACCCCTGTCGTCCTGGCCGCCTTCGCCGGTATAGCGCAACCATGCTTCGACAGTCCATGCTTGTGTGCATGGCCGCAAATGGAGCTTGTCGTTGTTTTTGGGGCCAATCAGGAGGTTTGCGTCATCGGCGCGGCGTTTAAAACGTGCTGTCGCGCCGAAACCGTGATGCTTGCCCCACAACGCCAGCTTGTTGGCCCGCAATGTCAGGGCACGGTCGCCCAACGCATCGTGGGCTGTGTTTCCTTCGCCTTCGTCAAAGTGATACAGCACGACCGTGTGCTCGTCCGGCTCGAACGGTTTGCTCCAGTCCGAACCCTTATCGCCTCTGGAATGATTCACTGTCTTGGCATTCTGGCCAGCTACGAGTCCGATGCTCAATAACATCGTATAGACCAGGCCGATGCCCATGAACATCATTCCAACATCACGAGTACGAAACATGGGGATTTTGTCCTATCTTTGAGTCGCTACGCTTGTTTGAGTCACTCTACCCCGGAACTCCCGACTGGGTTTGTAGTCGGCGAGGAGTAGCTTACCGGAGGGGATGCACGACTCGGCCCAAGCAGATGCGGAAGCCGTCGCGGGAGTCCGAATAAGTCACGCCGCCGATCCCCAGCCGAACCGCACAGCGGGCGTTGCCGCGGCGGCATGCAGCGCAGCGAACGGCGCGAGCAGCAGCGCGGTGAGGACTGTGAGGGTGGGGTTCACGGTTGCTTCTCCTTCTCGGTAAAGCGGAACGAATACAAATCGGCGTCGCGGAGCACGAAGCGCAGCCGCACGGCCTTACCGGCGAGTTGGCTCATGTCGCCGCCGGATTTCCATGAGATCGATCGTTCAATCGTATCACCGAAAACCGGCGGGCAATCGGCGAGCGCGAAGCCGGGCAGCGTCTGGCCGGCGGCGTCCTGAATCTCGACTCGGATGTCGCCCGCGGCGCTGGTGGCGAAATTCATGGTCAGCCGACTGCCTGTGAAGGTCAGCGGCTTCGTGATCACTTCGCCGCCGCTCATAGGAGCCTTGATCGAGGCGAATCCATCCAGTCGCAGCGTGTAACGTCGGAGCGATTTTCCTTTATCCAGCCAGGCACCCTCGGTGGCGTAAAGGGAGAGTTCATTAGGCGCGCCGTCGAACGCCGATTTCGTTTCGACAAGTTGCCAGCAGACAAACTGCTGCCCGTAATTCCAGGTCCCCGGCCGCTCGATGCCGGGCCGGAGAAACGCCTCGTTCCAGCGGTGAAAGGTCACCCCATCCCGGCTGGACATGAATAGGCCCTCGGTCAGCGCGGAGCCGAGCCGTTCGATTAGGGCCGCCCGTGCCTGGCGCTGCTCGAAGTCAGGTAATAATCGCAATGAGGCGGGCCACATCCGAATACGGTCAGGTCCCGCTCGGTCGTTGCCGACCGACGGTGATGTGTACTCAGGGTTTGCACGGTCAACGTAGCGCACCGGCAGGCCGATCAGCAGGTGCGGTGCGCGGTGATAGGGATGTATCCCGTTCTCGTAGAGCTGCACTTCGGGTGAACCCGGGTAGTTCAAGTTGGCCTGGTTCTCCCAGCGGAGGAAGTCTTTCGATGTCGCGGTGCGGATCGCTCGCACGCCGGCGGGTTCCCACTTCTTGTCGTTCGTGACGCCCTTGGTGAAGTAGCGCCAGTAGGCACGATACTCGCCACGCCCGGCATCCCAGAAGGCGAGGTTCATCGCGTCGAAGGCGCCGTCGGTGATGACCGGCATTTTGCTCATCGGAGTCCAGTGAATGCCATCGGGGGATTTCATCGGAAGCATTCCCAGCGGACTCTCGGAACTGAGGAACGTCTTGTAGCGCGCGTCGGGGGCCGCCCGCGGATTGGTGTCCCTGAAGACTGCCGGGGCGCCGATCCGCGCATGATGTCCTCGCGCCATGGCGCGCGAGATGACGATGTTGTTGGCCTTCAACCCCTGGAATTCGTGCAGCCCAAGATTCGGTTTCCGCCAGCGGATGCCGTCGTCGCTTTCCGCGTAGCAGAAACTCTCGATGCGCGTATCGAGTTGCTTGTTCTTCGCCGCCAGATTCCCCGTCAGGTAGAACATGCGATAGCGGTCACCGTCCTGGAAGACGCAGTGATACGTGGTGTTGTTGCCTTCCCACGGCGCGTCATGAACCATGACGACTTCGCGCGGCGTCGGATGATGCAGCCGCAGCTCGGCCTTGCCCGCCAGCCGCTCGATCAGCGCATCATCCACGAACAACTCGCGCCGCGAGCCGATATCGATCGGCTTCTTCTTGGCGGGTTCGTCCGCCAGTGCGACAGAGCCTGCGACCGTCGCCAGGCAGCTTATAAGCAAGAGGATGGGAGCGTTCTTCATGGTGCTTGCCTCGGCTATTGGGGACCTTTCACTTTCGGTCCTGGAATGAGTCCAGCTTCCGGTGCTGGGACACGACGAAAGAACCGGACCTGCATTCGACCCCGGAACTCCCGACTGGGTTTGTAGTCGGCGGGGAGCAGCTTGCCAGAGGGGATCATGCCCGTGTCGCAGATCACCACCGCTGTGTTCTCGTCCAGCACCCGGATGATGGGTTCGCCCCTTGGTCCATCCTCTTGAAGGAGGTCCGCCGGAGGCGGTAACGGTGGTGCGCGCCAAAAAAACGGGCTTCGATGCGATTATCGAGAGCCCAAAGATGCGGGTCATTCAGCCAGAAGCCTCCGAGCGCTCGCCCAATCAGGCCTTGGCTCGCCGTGACGCCCGCGGCTTCTTCTCTTGCCCATCAAGTTCACGCAGCGTTTCTTGCAGGCCGTTTTGAATGTGTTTCTTCATCATGTATTCAGCAGCATCGATATCGTGATCCACGATAGCCTGGACAACCGCTCGGTGCGTGTGCGGGTGGCCGGGCTTGGTGGCGGGATTGGCGCGAAATCTCCCGGCGGTCCGCTCGATCAGAAGGTACCGATTCAACTCTTCAACCAACAAGGGACAGCGAGCGCACTCCGCAATGTGGCGATGAATGGCGATGTCGGCGTCAGATTCCAGTTCGTTCGCTTGCCAGGCTTTTTCATAGGCGTTTGCCAGGGTTTGCAGCGTCTGTGCTTCTTCGGGGGTGATCCGTTGGGCACACAGGCGAGCGGTGATGGCTTCCAGGGCTTCGCGCAGGAGATAGAGTCCTTCCACATCACTGGAAGATAGTTTCCGCACACGCGCCATCTTGCGCGCCTGCTTTACCAGCAAGCCTTCGCTTTCGAGTCGGCGAAGGGCTTCGACGATCGGGACCGTGCTGCACCCTAATTTTCGAGCCAGCCGGCTTTGCGAGAGGCGTTGCCCTGGTTGCAGTTCGCCATCGGTCAACATGCCCCGAATGTCGCGGTAGGCAAGATCGGACGTGGTCACAGTCATTGCGTTTTCCAAATTCCATAGGATAGAAAGAAATCAACTTGATGTTATCGCATTGCCTGCTAAAGTCAATGGAGTTGTGCCCACGGCGGCGAACCGGTGCAAGGCGTGCTTGCGTATTTCTGCGGGTTGAGTGCAACCAGTCCAACGAAGGGGGAGCCGAAATGTCACATGGTCATCGACACATCACCGGCATGACACGCCGCGAAGTTCTGCAGGTCGGCTACTCCGGGCTGGTCGGGATGGGTCTGCCCGCGTTGCTCGCTAACCAGGCGCAAGCGGCTGAAACCACGGCGCGCCGGGCTCGCAGTGTCATCCTGATAGTCCTCACGGGGGCGCCGAGTCAGCTCGACATGTTCGATTTGAAGCCAGACGCGCCTGAATCGGTGCGCGGCACGTTTCGACCGATCGCCACACGCGCGGTCGGGGTGCAGATTTGCGAGCACCTGCCAACGCTCGCCGCTCGGGCCAATAAGTTCGCCATCGTTCGCTCCATGACGCACGGTTTGCCTAGCCACGAGCATGCCACGCATATGGTTCTGACGGGTGTCGATAGGATGCCGGTTGGATCGACTCACATGGCATCACGCCATGATTGGCCTTGCTATGCCTCCGGGCTGAATTACGTTCGCCCACGCCGGGACGGTTTTCCAAATGGGGTAATACTTCCCACGTACTTGCACAACGGCTATGGCTTCTCCGGCCAAAATGCCGGCTTCCTGGGCGCGCGGCATGATCCCTGGCAGGTACGCGAGGATCCGAACGGTCCGAACTTCCGCGTCGAAAACCTGTCCTTGGGCCTGTCGATCGGCGATCTTGACAATCGTCGTCGGCTCCTGTCGCAGGTGGACCAGCAGCGTGCCGGCCTCGATCGCGCCCGAGCCGTGAGCGATTACACCAGCCAGCAGCAACAGGCGTTCTCCATGCTCACCACGAGCGAAGTTGGCCGGGCCTTCGCCATCGACCGTGAGCCTGCCGCGGTTCGCGACCGTTATGGCCGCAATGCGTTCGGCCAGTCACTCCTGCTCTCCCGCCGGCTCGTCGAGGCCGGGGTGCCGATCATCCAGGCCAATATGGGGACAATGAATACCTGGGACACTCACAACAGCAACTTCATCCAACTCAAGGATCGCCTTCTACCTCCACTCGATCAGGGAGTGGCCGCGTTGCTCGATGATCTCGACACACGAGGCCTGCTCGACGAAACGCTCATCGTGATGGTCGGGGAGTTTGGCCGCACGCCGCAACTCGGGGGCAATGTCGGCACGCCCAGCTATGTGCCCGATGGCCGCGACCACTGGGCCGGCGTCTTCTTCGCCGTGTTCGCCGGCGCCGGCGTGCGCGGCGGCCAGGTGATCGGCAGCTCGGACCGCATCGCCGCCTATCCCGCCTCAAGTCCTTTCTATCCCTCCAACCTTGGGGCCACCATCTACCATGTCCTGGGTGTCGATCCTCGGACAGCGATTGCCGATCGCCTGAATCGGCCCATGCATCTGAACGAGGGAGAAGTCATCGCCCCATTGTTTTCCGGGACAAACATTTGACATCTGCAGTCGTACGATTAGCGGCTGTCAGGTCTCGAGCGGGAATGCGGTTTGGTATTCCAACGAGCCAACGGTCGCCCCACCCAAGGATTTGACGACACATAGACATCGCGGCCGTCAAACAAGCGTTGCGCGGGCCAATGGTCCCGGTGCTGACGCATTACAACGCCGACCTGTCGCTCGACCTCGCGGCAATTCGCGACAACGTCCGCACGCTTGTCGGGCGCGGACTCGTGAGTGGTCAGGGAGTGCTCCTGGCTGGCGGCGCAGGGGGCGACTTTCCCATGCTCACGCTGGACGAGCGCAAGCTGGTGGCGAAAACGGTCGTCGAAGCAGCCGACGGCCGAACGCCGGTCGTGGTCGGGGCGCAGGATACCAACGTCGCCTACTCGATTGCGCTGGCCCGGTGGGCGGAAGAGATTGGCGCGTACGGCATCCAGCTTTCGCCGACTTATTATTATTACCCGGCCAATGAGGAGACCACCTGGCGGGTCTTTGAAGCCGTGCATGAGGCGTCGCGCCGGATTGTCATCATGGTCTACAACACGCACTGGGAAGGCTACGACATGCCGTTGAACTTGGTGGCCCAACTGGCCGAGTTGCCGCGCTGCCGGTCGCTCAAGTGGTCCACGCCGGACAGCGGCCGATACGCGCGCGGGGTTGCCCGTTTTGCCTCGCAGATGGCCGTCGTGGACAATCAGGGGATGTACGTCATGAATCACCTGCTGGGGGGCGTCGGCTTCATCACCCATCTTTGTACGGTCTGGCCCGAGCACGAACTGGCGATCTGGAAATTGCTCGAAGCCGGCGATTACACCGCCGCCCAGAAAAAAGTGACCGACGTCACTTGGGTCTGGAACGAGATCTACGGCCAGATGTGCCAGACGACCGGCGCTGAGGGTCCGGGAGTAAAGGCCGCGCTCGACCTTTGCGGCCGTCGCGGTGGTCCCAGTCGCCTCCCGATCCGCGCGCTGAACGAGGCCGAGCGCGGCAAGCTGCGCGCCATGCTCCTGGAGATTGGCGTACCGGACGTGAAATAGATTGAGGTCGCCTGCACAGTCCCCGTTTCTGTATTGCTGAAGAGCTTCCCCTTGCGATTGACACCCTGGGTTCATCCATGCCGTACCTTGAGGAATTGTTTTCGCTGCGTGGCAAAGTCGCGCTGGTCACGGGGGCGACGCGCGGGCTGGGCCGCGCGATGGCCGAGGCGCTGCTGCGTGCTGGCGCCACGGTAGTGTTGACGGGATCGAACGCTTCCGTGCTGAGCGAAACGACGCAACAGTTCCACGGCGCCGGTTTGTCGGCAAGCGCCGTCCCTTGTAATCTGGCTGAATCGGAACAGATCCAGCGGCTCATCGAGTTCGTCCTCGGGGAGCAGCCTCGCCTCGATATTCTCGTCAATGCCGCCGGCGTGACGTTCACGCATGACCTGTGCAGCTACCCCGACGAGGCATGGCAGCAGACCTTGCAGGTCAATTTGACCGCGCCCTTCCAACTGGCCCGCGGCTTCGCCCCACGCATGAAAGAGCAGGGAACGGGGTCAATCATCAACATCACCAGCATCGGCGCCGAACTGGGCTTTCCCAACAATCCGGCTTACCAGGCAGCGAAAGGCGCCCTCAAGCAGCTCACGAAGTCCTTGGCTCACGACCTCGGCCCGTATGGCGTTCGGGTCAACAACATCGGTCCTGGTTACTTTCGGACCGATATGTCGAAGGGCAGTTGGTCCGATCCAGAACGTCGCGAAGCACGCCAGGGGCGCACCCTGCTGGGCCGGTGGGGCGAACCGGACGACTTGGCGGGCGCGGTGATCTTCCTCGCGTCGGATGCGTCTCGGTACGTCACTGGACAGGATTTGTATGTGGACGGCGGCTGGCTGGCGAAAGGACTTTGACCGTTAGCGAGCCATCATTTGCCTTGTCTGAGAATTGATTCCCATGGGCATCGGCGTGACTTCCTTGACTCCGAAACCGACGACCGCCGTGAACTCGCGGTGGCGACGGATCGTGACGCCTATTCCCGCGCCGCAGTCGATCCCGATGCTCAAGCGGTTGCGGGCGTCCGAACCGCGTTCCATGGCCGGGATGCCTCCCATCCTCTGGCACGACGCCGAAGGGATTTTGGTGCGCGATCCTTTTGGCAATCAATGGATCGACTTGACCAGCGGCATTGTTCTGGCCAACGCAGGCCACTCCCATCCACGCATTCTCGCAGCGATTCGGCGGGCCACTGACCAGCGGCTCCTGGCCACGTACGCCTTCGCTTCGGAGGCGCGACTGCGACTGCTGGAGAAACTGGTCGCCCTGGCGCCGATCCCGGACGCCAAGGCGATTCTCTTTTCGGCGGGCACTGAAGCGACCGAGTGCGCCATCATGCTTATGCGTCGCCACGGGCGGCAGTTTCATCGGGACAAAATCGGGATCTTGAGTCTTTCGGGAAACTATCACGGCCGCACCCTTGGCGCCCAACTGGCCAGCGGCTCCAACCAACCGGCCGACTGGATCGAGCGCGAGCGTGTGTACCACTTTCAGATACCATCGCCCGATTGCCTCCGATGTCCGTGGGGACGGAAAGAATATGACGGATGCGGCTCGACGTGTTTTCAAAAGGGCCTGGAATCACTGGTCCAGCGCGGTGCTGATCTCGAACGAATCGCAGGGATCATCCTGGAACCCGTGCCCGGATGGACCACGCGCCCCATCCCGTCGGACTTTGCCGAGGCGGCCGCTGCCTGGGCAAAGCGGCACGATGTTTTGCTGGCCCTTGACGAGATCCAATGCGGTTGCGGACGGACGGGCAAGTTTTTCGGCTGCGAACATCTGAGCGTCGTACCGGACCTGATCGTGCTGGGCAAGGGGCTGTCGTCAAGCCTACCCGTTTCGGCGGTCATCGGACGTGGAGAGATTCTGGATCGCCCGGAACCGGGTGAGATGTCAAGTACGCACGGCGGTAATCCAGTCTGTGCCGCTGCTGCCCTGGAGAATCTGCAAGTGATCCAGGACGAGCAACTCGTGGAAGCGGCGGCCCGGACGGGAGCGGTGGTGCTCGAACGGCTGCAATCGTTGCGGCGTGAGTTTCCCGAGCGCGTGTTTTGCGTGGGCGGCGTCGGCCTCTTTCTCTCGGTTCACTTGGGCTGCCCAGGCAAGGAGAACCCGGATGTGGCCCTGGCCGACGCGGTTGCGGAGGAGGCAGTGCGGCGCGGCGTGCTGATGTTCCCTACCGGCCGAGGATACCTGAAGCTCACGCCGCCGCTGTGCATCGATCCGGAGGCGGCGCTGGAGGCGGTTGATGTCATTTGCCAATGTCTTCTTGAGAAAATGGAGTCCTGATGAATCGTGATCGATTGCAGAGTCGCTTGTGTGGCTGTTATGTCACCGTGCCAACGATGTTACGTGACGCTGACCTGGAACTGAATCTGTCGGCCATCCAACGGCACGTGCAATTTCTGTTGGCAGGCGGTATCCACGAGGGGACCGGGTTGCTGTTGGCCGGCGGCGCCGCCGGGGATTTCTCCACGATGTCCCTCGCGGAACGGTTCAAGGTGGCGGAAACCGTGATCGGGGCAGCGGCTGGCCGTGTGCCGGTAGCCATGGGAGCCCAGACCACCAATACGCGCGAACTCGTTGAACTGGCCCGCGGCGCTCAACGGCTCGGAGCAGACTTTATTCAGGTCTCGCCGCCGTTTTATTTTGGGCATACCGAGGAAGATTTCTTCGAGTACCTGCTTGCCGCCGCCGACGCTGCGCCCGACGTGGGCATCATCGTTTACAACACCTACTGGACGAGCGTGGGTGTCTCCGAGTCGCTTGTCGGCCGCCTGGTCGAAATCCCCAACGTCATTGGACTCAAGTGGGCCACGCCAAACCCGGTCTTCATGACGTTTGAAGACGTGATTACTCATTTCAGCCAGCGCCTTGCCATCATCGACAATCAAAGCCGTTTCGTGACCAGCCACATCCTCGGCGGCCGGAGTATCGAGTTACACATCTGTAATCACTGGCCGCAGTTTGGCGTGCAATTGTGGCGACTGCTCGAAGAGCAAAAGTACGCCGAGGCGCAGCGGGAGATGGTGCGGGTACTTCTACCTTACATGAAGCTGTGGGCGGAGATGGAGCGCTACACCAGCGGCGACGGGTATCTCGACAAGCTGTGCATGGAGCTAGTCGGCCTCGACTCCAGCCGCTGTCGCCCGCCGACCCGCGACGTGCGCGAGAAATTCCGTGCCAAGGCACAACAAATGTTGCTCGACTGTGGTACGCCGGGAGTCGTTCCCGGTTGATCCGTCGTTGCGGAGACAAAAACGGCCATGGAGGGCCCAGCAGGCATTTGGACCATTGAAAGGGAATCCTGAACATGACTTCACAAAGAGAGTTTCTGTGTCCAAGAGATTTGCTGACGACGGCGCTGATTGCCGTTGTGGTAATCAGTCCGACCCCCGCCTTTGCACAGATGCCGAAGGAAAAACCGGCGGCGTTTCAGATCGAGCCGGGGGTACGCCAATTGTTCCTCGACGATGTCGGCGTCGAGAAGATCGAAGGCTTGAAGCGGATCGTCAACCAGCCGAAGCGCCACCCCGGCAATCCTGTCCTCAAGGGGGATTATCCATGGGAGAAGGCATCGGCATCAGTTTATGGCACCATGTTGTACGACGAGAAAGCCAAAGTGTTCCGACTCTGGTATCTTTGTTCGCCCGCGCCACCGGCAAGCGGCCGCAAGTGGGTCGAAGTTGGCGGTTATCGGCGCGTCACGAACTGCACGCTGCTGGCCTATGCGACTTCCAAGGACGGCGTGAAATGGGACAAACCCGAATTGAATCAGCTCAGCTTCGAGGGGTCCAAGAAAAACAACCTCATCGACATCGGCATCGATAATCCGGAAGGCGTTGGCGTACTGCATGCTCCGCACGAAAAAGACCCCGCCCGCCGCTTTGTCGCCTTTTTCTGGGATCGCCGGTTGACGCCGCCCGATGATCCGACGGGCGTGGATGACCAGCTGGCCCAAGTACCGAAGGAACCGCCGGGTTTGACCGAGAAGCAACGCGCCGGCGGCATGTGGGTCGCCTTTTCACCTGACGGGGTCACGTGGAAAACGCACGGCCCGGTCCTTCCTCAAGGGAGCGACACGACCCACACGATTCTCTACGATGCCAAACTCAAAAAGTACGTCAGCTTCGGCCGCATGGGCTTCGGCCGCACCGTGGCTCGAACGGAAAGCGACGATGCGCTGAATTGGACGGAACCAAAGCTCGTGCTGGCCTGCGACGCCACGGACGGTCCCGGGGGACAGATCTACGGCATGCCAACCGATCTCTACGAGGGATTGTACGTCGGCATGTTTTGGATTTACCGCGAGGGCACGGACGCCCGCATCGACACCCAACTCGCCGTCAGTCGCGACGGAATCCGTTGGTCGCGTGTCGCTGATCGCCAGACCTTTTTGCCCAACGCCAAGGAAGGCAGCTGGGACGACGGCATGTCCCGTGCCGGCCGAGGCATCAACGTGGTGGGAGACAAGATCTATCTTCACTACTCCATGGTCAATGGGCCGCACCGCAGTACCAGGTTCCCCAAGGTAGAACGCAAGTATCCCGGGGCCATCGGCCTGGTGACCCTGCGCCGCGACGGCTTCGTGTCGCTCGATGTTGGCGACAAGACCGGCACGGTGCTGACAAAGCCCTTCCTCCTGCCTCCCGGTACGCTGCATGTCAACGTCAGTGCTCCGGAAGGCGAGCTTCGGATTGCGGTCTGCGACGAGACGGGTCGGGCGATCAAAGGATTCGAGGAATCGCAGAAGATCAATGTGGACACGACTGGCACCGCGGTCTCTTGGGGTGACACGAAGCTCGAACGCCTGCGGGGTCAGTCGATACGACTGCGGCTCACGCTACAGAACGCCAAGCTGTTTTCGTATTGGTTCGACGCCACAAAGTAGGTTCCCCAAGGGCCAAACGATGGATGTTTCATTTACCAACACGCGAGAGAGCGTGGCGAAGGCCAAACGAATGGAGTTCGACTGGGCCTCGTTCACCATCGCGGAGCGAATCCGGTCGATCGAACTGGAGGGCTACGTGGTCATTCCGGATCTTTTGCCATCCGACCATCTTCAAAAGATTCGAGCCGAGTTGGACCGATTGCCAACCACGGCGGTGGATTACAGCGAACAGCAGCGTGGCTGTGCCAATGTGCAATGGACCGATTCACCGACGGCTATTGGAGTCATCGCCTTGCCGGCCATGATCGAGTTTCTCGAGACGTTGTTCGGCGACCAGTTAATGTGCACGTCATGCGCTTACGCCGTTTCCCGTCCGGGCCATCCCGGCATTGCGATTCACACCGACTCGCAGCCGTACGGATCGAAGATATTCGGGCTGGCAGCCAGTTCGCCATGCCTGGTGCGGGTGCTGTACTATCTCGACGACCTAACCCCGCTGCGCAGCCCGTTCAAGGTCATCCCACGCTCTCATCTTTCCATGCACTCCGACGGGAATCCCTACAAACGCTATTTGGCGCACGACGACGAAGTGATGGTCACGTGCCGGGCCGGCTCGGCGGTAATCATCAACCAGAAGGTGTTTCACGCCAACTACCCGAATTACAGCGACAGCGACCGCCGGATGCTGGCCATCGCCTATCGCCCTGCCTGGGCAGGACCGATCGGTGAAGTCCCCGACTACAATTTAGAGCAAGTGGCGACTTTGCCGCCGGAAGTACGTCCCTTTTTCCGCAGCCTCAACACGCGACAGATCGAATTCGACGTGCCCAACCGGCCGGACCACATGTCTTGCAATGCTCCTGGAATTAGCCCGCGGCGCTGGGAGCGGCTTCGGCTACAGTCGATGTAACACAGCACAGGTAAGCCATGGATATCCTCGATTATCTGGTGATTGGCGGTTATGCCGTCGCCATGCTGGCGGTAGGGCGCTACTACAAGGCGCGCGCATTGACCGCGGACGACTACCTACTGGGCGGTCGGCGGATGAATCCGTTCATGATCGGATTGTCGCTGTTCGCCACGTTGACGAGTACGCTGTCGTACCTGGCGTATCCCGGCGAAATAATCAAGAACGGGCCCATGATGTTTGCCCAGCTCACGGCGTTTCCCGTTGTGATGCTGATCGTCGGCTGGGTGCTGATCCCGCGCATCATGCGCGAGGAAGTCACCAGCGGTTATGAACTTCTCGAGTTGCGCCTCGGACTCGTCGGCCGATTGCTGGGTGCGGGCATGTTCATGGCCTTGCGCACCGTGTGGATGGCGGCGATACTCTACGCAACGTCGAACAAGGTTTTCGTGCCTTTGCTTGGCATCGATCCCATGTGGTCCCCTGTGATTTCGGCAACAATGGGCATCATTACTCTCATCTATTCGGCGGAAGGGGGAATGCGGGCCGTGGTGGTCACCGACGCCATGCAATCGTTCATCATGTTCGTCGGCGCCATGGTGATCGTGGTGGTCGTCAGTGTGAAACTGGGCGGCGTCGCGCCATGGTGGCCGACGGCCTGGCCCGAGCATTGGCAGGAACCGGTGTTCTGGTTCCGCGCCGATGTCCGGGTGACGTTCATGGGGGCGTTCCTCAACATGGTGGTCTGGATGACGTGTACGGCCGGCGCCGACCAGATGGCGATTCAGCGGTATCTGTCCACTCGCGATGCCGCGGCCGCCCGCCGCTCCTTTGGTGTCAATTTGCTGTCCGACGTCGCCATTGCAATCTTGCTAGCGCTCGCGGGCCTGGCAGTGCTCGCATACTTCACGGCGCATCCGGACACCGTCGCACCAGGAGTAGCGCTGATTGAGCAGGCGGATGAATTGCTGCCGCGGTTCGTAGTAACGGTCCTTCCCGCCGGTCTGTCTGGACTCGTCATCGCGGCCATGCTCTCTGCGGCGATGTCGAGCCTGTCCTCGGGCATGAACTCGGCCAGTGCGGTCATCACGACCGATTTCATCGGCCGCTTTCGACGTGAGAAATGGGCCTCGCACGAAGAAATGCGGGTGGCACGGTGGGCTTCTGTCGGCATTGGCTTACTCGCGGTCCTGTTGAGCATGTTTGTGGGAGAGCTTGCCTCAAACCTGCTTGAATTGTGCATCAAGGTTGTTAACCTGCTAACGGCGCCGCTGTTCGTGCTGTTCTTCCTGGCGATTTTTGTGCCGAGGGCTACGCCGGCCGGGGGAGTGGCGGCCACGGTCGCCGGCATCGGCGTCGCTGTGAGCATTGCCTTCTTCAAGGTGGGCGGACTGGAATTCCTCTGGACTGGTCCGGCTGCCTTCGTGGTGGGAGTCGTTGTCGGCGTCGTCGTGAGCCTGCTCACTAGGGGGCAGGAGTCAGGGGTCAGTAGCCAGGAAAACAACCAGACTCCTGATTCCTGAGATTGATTCCTGACTCCTGCCCCCTGACTCCTGTCCCGTAGCCTCATTCATTCGGAGCATGTAATGGCACAGCGTACGGTGTATTTCAACGGCCGGTTCGTGGCGGAGTCCGAGGCCCGTGTCTCGATCTTCGACTCCGCCCTAATGTACGGCGACATGGCCTTCGAAATGACACGGACGTACAATCGCCGGCCCTTCAAGCTCCGCGAACATCTGGACCGGCTGTTCGGTTCGTTGAAGTTGCTCGAAATCAATTGCGGATTGTCGCCTGCCGAGATGGAGCGAGCGACACTCGAAACGCTGGAGAGAAACCTGCCGACCGAGGCGGCGGACATGGATTGGCAGATCATGCATGACGTGTCGCGCGGGCCGCTTGACCTTTATCGCGTGGCCTTTGTCGAGCCGTTGCGACCGACCATCTCGATCAACTGTTGGCCGCTGATCACGCACATGGGCCGTTTCGCCGCGACGTATGAAAGCGGCGTTCACGTTGTCATTCCAGTGCAGCAGGCGCTGCCTGCCCACCTCGTAGATGCCAAGGCCAAGACTCGCAGCCGGCTGCACTATCAGATGGCCAACCTGCAGGCCCGGCGGCTGGGTGAAGGTCGCTGGCCGGTGTTGCTCGATCCGGATGGTTTCCTTGCTGAAGGCCCTGGCTGGAACATCTTTCTGGTCAAGGAAGGTGTACTGTATACTCCGGAGCCGCGCAATATTTTGCTGGGGGTCAGCCGGGCCGCCACGATCGAGCTCGCGAGACAAGCAGGCATCGCCGTACGCGAGACCAACCTCGGCCGCTACGAAGCGCTCCAAGCCGACGAGATTTTCTGTACGGCGACAACCTACGCGCTCGTTCACGCCGCGAGCTTCGAAGGGCAGTCGATCGGCGACGGGCGTCCCGGGCCCGTTTTTCGGCAGCTACATGACGCATGGAAAAGCATGGCTGGCGTCGATTTCGTGGCCCAGGCGCGCGACTATGCCGCGCGGCTAGCCGGCTGGGAGCAGCGTCAACAAGCCAACCGCTAGAACGGAGATTCCTCTTGCAATACCGTACTTTGGGCGCCAGTGGACTTCTCGTGTCACCGGTCTGCCTTGGCACCATGACCTTTGGCACGCCGGTGTCCGAGGCCGATTCGATCCGCCTCGTTCACGAGGCGATCGATATGGGAGTCAACTTCATCGACACGGCCAACGTCTACGAAGGTTACCGTCGCGTTCTTGGAAGTCCCGGCGGAGTGGCCGAAGAAATCGTGGGCAAGGCTTTGTGTGACCGTCGAGACAAGATGATCCTCGCAACCAAGGTTGGCGCTCCGATTGGGCCGGGACCGCAGGAGCGTGGCCTCTCGGCAGTCCACATCCTCAGAGAACTTGACCGAAGCCTGCGGCGCCTGCAGACCGACGTCATCGACGTGTACATCATCCATTGGCCGGACAAGAATGTTCCAATCGAGACAACTTTGTCGGCGCTCGACATTGCCGTTCGTCAGGGGAAGATTCGCTATTTCGGCGCCTCCAATCACTCGGCGTGGCAACTGTGTGAAATGCTGTGGGCTGCCGATCGCCAGGGCTGGCCACGCCCAGTCAGTTCGCAGATCCCTTTCAGCCTGCTGCGGCGCGAGTTCGAACACGACCTGCCGTTCTGCGTCAAGCACAGTATCGGCGTAACGCCCTATCAAGTGTTGCAAGGTGGTCTGCTCACCGGCAAATATCACCGGGGCCAACCCCCGCCGCGCGACTCGCGGGCGGCCGAGAAACCTGATTGGATCTTGCGAACCGATGACGCGATGTTCGGCCGGCTTGAAGCGGTCGCAGCCCTGGCGCTCGAGGCAGGTGTACCGGTATCGCGGTACTCCTTGGCCTGGACCTTGACTCAGCCGGCCATGGCGTCCCTGGTGGTGGGGGTCAAGCGGATCGAGCAATTGCAGGACGCCGTCTCGGCCGCGGGTGTGGTCCTGCCGCCCGAGCATCGAGAGAAGCTTGACGCGATCTGTCCGCCGCCGTGGCGCCAGGCGGATCCGGTTCGTGTCTAATGTCGTTGAGGCTCTGCAAACTCTTGCTTTTTCGTCGTTGGGAACTCACGTTATCGCGTCTGCCCTACCGAAAACTCACCGCCTGCCAGCTTCCCATTATTACCCGAGATTTGTCACCCAAGTAAATCGCGGACCACGCTGCCGCCGCCAACCAGCGGCAACGGGCGTCCCAGGGGATTCACGAGTTCCAGGCGTGGATCGACTCCCAGCAGATGATAAGCGGTGCAGAGGATGTCTTTTGGATCGACGGGGCGGTCGGTCACGTCGCCAGCGATGGCATCGGTGGCGCCGAGCACCCGGCCGCGCGGGATGCCGGCCCCTGCCACCAATTGACAATACGCACGCGACCAATGATCTCTTCCCGGCGCGCCGGCCGAGGTCGCATAGAACCGCGGGGTTCGGCCATGCTCACTCAAACAAAGAACCAACGTGTCGTCCAATAGCCCCCGGCAATCCAGGTCGCACAGCAAAGCCGAAAAAGCCCGGTCGAACCCCGGCAGCAGGAAATCCTTCATCCGTTCGTGATGGTCGTGATGCGTATCCCAGCTCTCGTCCGTTTGTCCGAATTCGTCCCACACCACGGTCATTATTTTCACCCCCGCCTCGAGCAAGCGCCGTGCGGATAAGCACGCCTGCCCGAAGAGGGTCATGCCGTACTGTTCGCGCAGCAGCAAAGGCTCGCAATCAAGCTGAAGGGCCTCGCGAACTCTGGGCGCGGCCAGGAAGTCGAAAGCCCGGCTGCGTTGCCGGTCGTAGCTCCGTCCCGCATTCGACCGTTCCAGATCGGCGGAATGCAGTTCGACTTGGGCCAGCAGGTGGCGTCGCCGCTGAACAACTTCATTGGCGATCTCCGCGGTATCGCCGGCGCCGAACACAAAGCGCCCTGCCGGTGTGATGGCTCGAAAAGGATCCCCCAGCGGCGCCTCGCCCTGGAAATCAGTCCAGAGCGGATCGTAGGCCGGCCCGAGAAAACCACCGAACGTGCCCGCCCGTTTGTTGGGGGCGGAACGCATGCTCTGCCGCCAGGGGAGCAACACGCTCACCGGCACGCCGCGCGGCGCCGGACCAAAGTGACCGCGGTTGGCCAGGTAATCAATCACGCCGCCAAAGTAGGGCCAATGATCCGGGTTACGTTGTCGCCCTTCGATGCGTTCCGTGTCCGGGTTGCCAGTCAACGTGTAGGCGGCTGAATGAATGGGCCAAGGATGAGCCATCGATCGAATCAACGTGCAACGATCCAGGATACGGGCCGAGCGTGGCAGATGCTCGCACACACGCACGCCGGGCAGACAGGAGAGAGTAGTCCCGAACTCGCCACGGAATTCTTCAGGAGCGCCGGGCTTCGGGTCAAACGTGTCGAGCTGACTCCAGGCGCCGTAGATGTAAAGGACCAGACATCGCTTGGCCCTACCAAACCCGGGGAGATTTGCCGTACTGGAGGCCCTCGGAGTTGCCAACGCCCGTTGCGCCGGGGTGATCGTCGGTAGGGCCGTTCCCAGGAGCCCCAAGGCCCCTGTATGGAGAAACTGCCGGCGATTGAGATGGCCCGTTTCAGATCGTGGTGATCCAAGCAGTTTCGGCATGGCAAAAACCCTTTGCGGCCCTCGAAAGAATACAAAACGATCCGCGGCTATTCATTTTCAACAACCGTCAACCAGAGCGATTCAAATACCGCACCTAGCCTTGGCGCGGTTCACCGGATCTAAGAACGGCCGGGCAGGATCGCTCCGGTCGAACCACGTCGTGAACAAGATTAGCCGGCCGAACTCCGCCTACACCAGTTCGGCTGCGGCGAACGGCGAAGGAATTAGGAATCCCATCGAGCACGTACACTCAGCAACAGCGACAAGCACCTACATCAAGACTGCAATAACGCACGATTTACCTGTGCTCCGGTGACTTCGGGATCGGTCAAGCGTTCGGGTCGGCCGTTGTTCAGGTAACTGAGTCGGGTGTGATCAAGACCGAGTTGGTGCAGCAGGGTTGCGTGGAGGTCGGGTACGCTTACACGGTCCTCGACCGCTCGATAACCGAATTCATCGGTCGTGCCGTGGACCAGACCGCCCTGAAAACCGCCGCCCGCCAACAGCAGACTGAAAGCGTGACGGTTGTGGTCGCGACCGTCGCTCCCCTCGGTAATGGGCAGTCGGCCGAACTCACCGGTCCAGAGTACGATCACTTCTTCGAGCAACCCTCTTTGCTTGAGGTCCGTGATGAGGGCGGCGCTGGGCTGATCCACCTGCGCGCAGATCGTTTGCAACCCTCCGAGCAGGTTGCCGTGATTGTCCCACGGCTGAAACGAGGGATTGAGCGGCGGAAAGACCTGCACGAAGCGCACGCCGGCCTCGACGAGGCGACGC
>SXGT01799036.1_pt1 | contig 25396 bp, 19 predicted proteins | sample 3176221 | NCBI WGS metagenome assembly SXGT01 (sample SAMN11356862, study PRJNA531348) | freshwater metagenome | isolation source: freshwater sample F1-120 | place: China: Fuxian Lake, Yuxi | collected 2017-12-25
GGCAAGTTCTCAACGAGTTGAAAAACGCGATAAGCTAGGAGCCTGTCGGAGGCCTGAAATCATGTGTGTATTCGTCATCAAGAACTTTCCGCCAATCAATAGTCCGACAGGCTCCTAGTGCCGGCGCCGACCAGGCCTATTCGTACAGCACCAACCAACTGCGCTTGTTGATGCTGGCGCCAAAGCCACCTTGCGGCTTGGGGTTGGGCTTGGGCACGTAGTCGACGCCCTTGAACAGGCCCTTGTAGGTCAACGTGTTGGCGCCGCCGATTTTCATGGCGCTGGTGACGTCGACGCGGTAGGGCCGCACGTCCTGACCGGGGCACCAGCCGCCGCGCCCCAAGTACCAGGTGCCAAACTGGTTGGGCACGGTGCCGTCTTTGTCGACCGCCTCGGCGCAGCCCATGAAGGCGCCCGCCGCTGGGTGGGTGTGCGAGAACTCCTGGCCGTTGATGCCGAAGTGGTGGGTGTGGTTACAGAACTCGGCGCAGTTGTCCAGCTCGGTGCCGAAGCCGTGGCCGGTGATGAGCGCGTAGAGCTCGACTTTCTTGGTGCTGGCCGGAATGTCCACGGTCAACGGCTTGTATTTCTTGTTGTAGTCTTGGTAGAACGGGCCGCCGCCAAACAGGTCGACCAGTTTCTTGGGCCGCAACGGCGACCCGCGCTTTTGGAAGCGCAGCGCAAAGTCGACCATCGGCAAGTTGGCGGCGTCAAAGCGGATGCGGTGCTTGCCGCCGGCCCGGAAGTACACCAGCGACGGCGTGACGTCGCTGACCCAGCGCCCTTCGCGGTGGTACGGCGTAATCCAGCGGCCGAATTCCAGCGAGCAACCGCAGGGGCAAGGGGCAAAGCCGCTGCCGTCGCCTTTGCAGCTGGATTTGTGTTCGATGGGCGTGCCGTCCAGGTTGCTGCAAGAGCAGGTCGCTTGTTCGGCGGGGATCCCTTTTTTGGCGGTAACCGGCGCTACGTAACCCTTGCATGCAGCGGTCGGCGAGCAGTCTTCGGCCAGCTTGCAGGTCGCGGTGGTGTCGCCGCACAGGCCCAGCCCCTCTTTGACTTCCGCCACATCGGGCACGCCGGCCTGGCACTTCTGCGCCGGCACCGGCACCAGTGGCCGCTCGCACAGCGCCGCCGATGCGATGTAGTCCCACTCCGCGCAGTTCTCGTCTTTGTGGTCCTTGCACCAGGCGCCGAGGTCGATGAGCAGCGTGTCGTACTCGGCCAGCTTGTCGGCCGGCCCCACGTCGACCTCGACATCAAAGTGGTTGCCGTCGCTGGCCTTGTGCACGGGCACCACCAGCTCGGGATAGCTGGACAGGGCGGCTTCGCGCTGCACCTCCCAGTTCCAGTAGCGCGGCTCGTAGGTCAGCAACCGCAGTTCGGGCGCGCCACCGACCGTTTGCAACAGGCCAATCTGGCGCCAGTTCTGCGTGCGGTCGATGCCGATCGCGGCCTGACCACCTTGGGTCTTGATGAGGTCGAACAGCCCACCGCCAAAGTTCTGCGCGATGTCGCTGGCAAAATGCACGCGCTTGGACCACAGGCAGATCTCGTAGTCGCTGAGCTTGCTCACCTGCGTCTTGACCAGATCGCGTTGCTTGTCGACCAGGGCCTGGGCTGCCGCTTTGTCTTTGCCGGCGAGCGCAAAGAACACGTAGTGGACGTTCTTGGGCGACGCCTGCAGCCACTGCTTGAGGTTCGACTTCCACAGGTTGGCGGCGTAGGCGAAGCCGTCCTGGGTGGTCAGGAACACGAACACGTCGCGACCATTCCAGCGCTCGGCGACGGAGAAGGTGCCTTCTGCGGTGGGAATTTTGGTGTCGCCCGCCTGCGTGCGCCACTTGCTCCCATACGGGCCGGTCGAGAAGGGTTGGGAATCCTTCCAAATGCCCAGACATGCGGCGGCGTCTTCACACGACTGCACTTGCGGCGCGCCGACGCAGTGCTGGGCGCAGTCGTCGACTTCGCACGCGGCGAGGCAAGCGGCAAGCGGCATGCACGCTTGCCACTTGACGCAGCCCTGGGCGCAAGGCGTGTCGGGGATGCGCTGCGCGTCGGCTGAGGCGTCCGCCTGGGCAACCTCTTCGGCCACTTCGGCGGCGACGTCAAGCCCGTTATCTGCTACGTCGGTTGCGGCGGCGGTCTCGGCGGCGGCGTCTGCGCTGCTGATGGGCGCATTTGCTGGTGGGGGGTCGCCGCAGGCTATCGCAATTGCGGCCAGGGCGAGGATCGGCGAACGCAACATGGCGGGCTCCTCAGCACCAGCGGTTTGTCCGAAACACGCAAGGCAGTCAACGCGACGCAACCGGCGGCGCGCCGCAGCGCGAGAGGTCTACCTCCTGGTCTGGACGCAACGCATCGGTTTTTTGGCCCTGCCCTACGGCTGACACCCCGGAATCGCCTTGAACACACACTGCCCAGTGCCCGAGTTGCAGCTGTCGGCCGTGCACGCGATGTTGTCGTTGCACGCCTTGGCGGAGCCCACGCAGGCGCCGGACTTGCACTGGTCACCCAAGCTGCAGGCGTCGCCGTCGTCGCAGGCGTAGATGCCGACCAGCACCTTGTTGACGCAGTTGCCGGTATCCGGGTCGCAAGCGTCGTCGGTGCAGGGGTTGCCGTCGCCGCACTCGCGCAGCTTGCCCATCACGCACTTGGCTTTGGCGCAGATGTCGCTGACCGTGCACGGGTTGCCGTCTTCGCACTGTTGGCCGTCAGGCTGCGGGTTGAACAGGCAGCCGCCAGCGCCCTTGGTGTCGCAGCTGTCGATGGTGCACGGGTTGCCGTCGGTGCACGGCTTGGTGGTGCCGCTGCTGCACACGCCCGCTTTGCAGCCATCGCCAAGCGTGCACGGGTTGCCGTCGTCGCAGGGGCCCAAAGCAACCGGCGTGCTGATGCAGCCCTTAGTCGGGTCGCAGACGTCGTTGGTGCAAGCGTTGTTGTCACTGCAGCCGTTCTGCGCCACGCCGAGGCACTGGCCGCCCGAGCACTGGTCGTTGATGGTGCACGAGTTGGCGTCGTCGCATGCGCCCGGTGTCGGGTTGTAATAGCAGCCCTGCGAGGTCGAGCACGCGTCCACCGTGCACGCGTTGTTGTCGTTGCACAGGTTGGCAGCGGTCGCCACGCACTTGCCGGCCTTGCAGGCATCGCCCACCGTGCACGGGTTGTTGTCGGTGCAGCTGGCACCGTCGGCCTGAGCGTATGCGCAGCCGGCCTTGGCGTCGCACGAATCGGTGGTGCACGGGTCGTAGTCGTCGCAGCTGGCAGGCTTGCCTCCGGTGCACTTGCCCGCCGCGCAGACGTCGCTGACGGTGCAGGCGTTGCCGTCGTCGCAAGCGGTCGCGCCCGAGTCCTTGTGGCCGCAGCCGACTTTGGGGTCACAGTAGTCGCTGGTGCACGCGTCGTTGTCGTCGCAGTCGACCACCGAGCCCGATTGGCAGAAGAAGCCCTTGCACCAGTCGCCGACCGTGCAGCCGTTGCCGTCGTCGCAGGGCACGGCGCCCCCCTTGGCGTACCATTGCAAGTCGAGCCGGAACAGCAAGCCGGCCGGATTGCTCTGCGCGGTGCTGCCGGGCTTGCCTGGGTTGGTTACCGTGCACGCGAACACGTTGGGGCCTGCTACCAGCTTGCCGTTGAGCGAGAGCTTAATCGGCGTCTTGTAGTTCTCCTCGGCGGTCTCCACGCCAATTACCTTGCTATTGAGCTTGCATACGAACGCACCGTCGACGGCGATCGTGGCCTGCCCAACGACATTCTCAATGCCTGCGGGCACGTCGAAGGTGCGCTGCAGCGTCACAGTGGTGGTCTTGGCCGGGTCCAGGACCTGCGTCGCCGACCACAGCCAGGTCGCGCCGGCAATTGCATGAGTCCAGTCGGGGTGCTGGTCCCATGTCGCGGTGGCGGGTGCGTTGCCGCCGCTGCCGGCGATGACGGTCTTGCTGTCGCTGGGCACGGCAATAGCGGTGAACTGACCTGACGACGTCGATTTGTGGTTGCAGCCCAACTTGGGATCGCACAGGTCCACGGTGCACGCCTGGCCGTCGTCGCACGAGACGCCATTGCCCTTGGTACACTTGCCGCCTGCGCACTTGTCGCCGCTGCTGCACGGATCGCCGTCTTCGCACGCGGTGCCGTCCACGACGGTATTGGTGCAGCCCTTGCCGTTGCTGCACTTGTCGGCCGTGCAGGGGTTGCCGTCATCGCAGGTCTGACCGACCACGCCGGTGCAACTGCCGTTGAAGCAGACATCGACGGTCGTGCACTCGTTGCCGTCGTCGCACGGGGCGCCGTTGACCAGGGTCTTGATGTCGAGGCGGTAGGCGAGGCCGGCAGGGTTGCCCTCTGGCGTGGCGTCGGCGAAGCCGGCGTTGGTGACCTGGCAGCGCAGCAGGTTGTTGCCGATGAGCAGCGCGGCCTTGATCTCTACGACTTTGGGCTGCAGGAAGTTGTCGGTGCCGCTGGCGTTGAGCACCATCTTGTCGTTGACCCAGCACACCAACGTATTGTCGGCGGCGACTTGCAGCGTCGCAGTGACCTTGGCGGGATCGTTGATCGGAAAGCTCTGCCGGAACTCAGCTGTCACATCTTGCGTCGGATTGGCGACCTTGAAGCTGGTCCAAACCCAGGTTGCGCCCTGGATGGCGCTGGTCCAATTGCCACCCTGGAAGGTCGGCACGGCCGCCTTGAAATTGATGAACGTCGGGAACGCGCCACCGCCCGGTGCCGCGGTGTCGCTGGCCTGGGTCCCATTGCTGCTGACGAACACGTCGGTGGTCGAGCCACCGCCCTGTACCGGCGCAAAGATGCAGCCGACCTTGGGGTCGCAGGTGTCGGTGGTGCAGACGTTGGCGTCGTCGCAGAGGACCGCGCCCTGGCCGGTACACTTGCCGTTACTGCAAGCATCGGGGCCCTGGCATGCGTTACCGTCGTCGCAGGGCACATCGACGTTGCTGTGGGCGCAGCCCTTGAGCTTGTCGCAAGTATCGGCGGTGCACACGCTGCCGTCGTTGCACAGGTCCAACGTGCCCGACGCGCACTTGCCGTTGGTGCAGACGTCTTTGAGCGTGCAGGCGTTGCCGTCGTCGCAAGGCAGCGACTGGTTCGGCGTGACTTTGCAGCCGACGGACGGGTCGCACCACTCCGCGGTGCAGGGGTTGGCGTCGTCGCAGTTCTTGGTGCCGGCGCCGAGCTGGCACTTGCCGGCTTTGCAGGCGTCGCCGGTCGAGCACGCGTTGTTGTCGCTGCACGTGTTGGTGTCATCGGCGGTAAACGTGCACTCGCCGTTGGCCGGGTTGCATTGGTCGTCGGTGCAGTCGTTGCTGTCGGTGCACAACGCGGCGGTGCCGCTGACACACTTGCCGGTGGCGCAGCTGTCACCAACCGTGCACGGATTGCCGTCGTTGCAGGCGCCATTCGTCGCGGTGTACTTGCAGCCAGACTTGGGGTCGCAGGTATCGACGGTGCAGGGGTTGCCGTCGTTGCAGCCGATGCCCGTGCCTTTGCAAGCGCCATTGAGACACGCATCACCGCTGGTGCAGGCATTGCCGTCGCTGCATGCCAGGCCATTGTTGGTCGGCGCGTGCGTGCAACCAGTGGCAGGGTCGCAGGCATCGGCAGTGCAGGGGCTGCCATCGTTGCAGCTGATCGGCTTACCAGTGCAGGTGCCGCCGGCGCAGGTGTCGCCAGCAGTGCACTTGTTGTTGTCGGTGCAGGGCTTTGTCACTGCGACGTAGGCGCACTTGCCGGTCTTGGTGTCGCAGGCGTCGTTGGTGCAAGGCTCGCCGTCGTTGCACACGATGAACTTGGCCGGCGTACAGATGCCGTTGGTGCAGGCATCGTTTTCGCTACAGGCGTTGCCGTCGTCGCACGGCGCCGTGCCGTTCTTGGCGACGCATTTGCCGGTCGCTTTTTCGCAGCTGGGCAAGATGCACGGATTGGTATCGCTGCAGACCTTGGCCGCGCCAGACTTGCACATTCCCGCGCTGCAGCTGTCACCGACGGTGCACTCGTCGCCGTCATTACACGCGGCGCCGTTGTTGCCGACGAAGGCCGTGCACTGGCCACTTTGGAGATCGCAGCCGTCGAGCGTACAAGGGTTGTTGTCGTTGCAAACCGTGTACTTGCCGGCAACGCACACCGCGTTCTTGCACGCATCGCCGACCGTGCACGCATTGTTGTCGGTGCACGCGAGGCCGTTGGGCGAGGCCGGCGCGGAGCATACGCCGTTCTTTTCGTTGCAGAAATCGGCCGTGCACGGCTTGCCATCGTCGCACACGACCTTGCTCTTGGCCTGACAGACTCCTGCGTTGCACACGTCGCCGGTGGTACACGCGTTGTTGTCGTCGCAGCCGCCGCCGCTGGTGCCCGTGAACACGCACAGGCCGCTGCCCTTGTCGCAGCTGTCCTGCGTACACGGGTTGCCGTCGTCGCACCACTTGGGCCCGCCGCCAAAACAGGATCCCTTGCTGCAGATGTCGATTTCGGAGCACGGATTGCTGTCCGTGCACGGTTTCTGGTTGTTGACGTAGCTGCAACCGCCGGTCAGGTCGCACAGATCATTGGTGCAAGGGTTGTTGTCGTCGCAGCCGACCGCGGGCCCTGGCTCGCAGATGCCGGCCAGGCACGCGTCGCCTTTGGTGCACGCGGAGCCATCAGCTTCACACGGTTTGCCGGTCGGCGCGTTGGCCGGCTCGCACTTGCCGATTTTGGCGTTGCAAGCCCAAGACAAGCACTCGGTGTTCTTGGTGGCGTCGCAAATTACCACCGTCTTCAAGTCGATCTGGCACTTGTGCGACACCTGCTCGCAGAACAGCGTGCCGTTGCAAGCGTTGCCGTCCTCTTTACTGGCGCAGTCACTGGTCTTTTCGCACTCGCAGCTCGACTTGCCGGACTTGCATGCGCCGGCCGTACAGGCATCGCCGCCAGTGCAGGGATTACCGTCCTCGCAGGCAATGCCGTCGTCGTTGACATGCACGCACTTGCCGGTGGCGTCGCAACTGTCTTTGGTGCACGGGTTGCCATCGTCGCACACCAAGGGCTTGCCGGGCAGGCATGCGCCGTCTTTGCAAGACTCGCCGCCGGTGCACGCCTGGCCGTCGTCACAAGCGATGCCCTCGACCGAGCTCTTGACGGCGCACTTGCCGGTCGCCGTGTCGCAGTTCTCAATGGTACAAGGGTTGCCGTCGGCGCAGTCGGTCAGCTTGCCTTGCACGCACTGGCCCTTGGCGCACAGGTCGCCAACCGTACAGGGATTGTTGTCCGTGCATGCCCCGTCGGTTGCGGAAAACACGCATGCCGCATTGCTGGCGTCGCAGGCGTCCAGGGTGCACGGATTGCCGTCGCCACACTGCTTCTTGCCGCCGGGCTGACAGGCACCGTTCTGGCAGGCGTCGCCGAGCGTGCAGGCGTTGCCGTCGGTACACGGCGCGCCCTGTGTCGGCTCGTGCTGGCACTGACCGTCGGTCACCTGACATTTGTCAAAGGTGCACGGATTGTTGTCGTCGCAGTTCTTGTCGACGCCCGAGCAGCTGCCATCGTGGTCGCAAACCTCGTTGGCCGTGCACGGGTTGCCATCGTCGCAAATGGTGTTATCGGGCACCAACTTGTACTGGCACTTGCCGGCCTCGCAGCTGTCGATCGTGCATGGGCTTTTGTCGGAGCAGTCCTTGGCGGAGCCGGCGCAGCTGCCGTTCTTGCACAAGTCGGCCTCGGTGCAGTCGTTGCCATCGCTACAGCTGGCCGCGATCGGCAGGTTGACGCAGTCGCCGGCTTTGCACGTATCGAGCGTGCAGTCGAGCTTGTCGTCGCAGGCTTTTGGCCCGCCGCCCTTGCACACGCCTTTTTGGCAATTGTCGCTGACCGTGCAGGGGTCCTTGTCGTCGCAGGCGGCGGTGTTGCCCAGGTTCAGGCAACCAACCTTGGGATCGCAGCTGTCGTCGCTACACGGATTGGCGTCGTCGCATAGCAGTGCCTTTCCGGGCGTGCAGACTCCGTCGGCGCACTGGTCGCCCAGCGTGCAGGCGTTGCCGTCTTCGCAGCCACCTTGCAGCTTCTGGTTGACGCAGGTGCCGTTCTTGGCGTCGCAGGTATCCAAGGTGCACGAACTACCGTCGTCGCAAGCGCTCTTGCCGCCCGGGCTGCACTGGCCGTCTTTGCATGCGTCGCCAGCGGAACAGGCGTTGCCGTCGTCACAGGGCAGTGTGTTGTTCGGGTGACCGCAAGCGCCGGCGGCATCGCAGACGTCGTCGGTGCAGGGGTTGCCGTCAAAGCAGAAGCCTTCGTCCGTCTTGCCGTCGCAGTTGTCGTCCTTGCCGTTGCAAACCTCGGCCGTCGGGGTGCAGTTGGGCTTGGGCACGCAGACCTGGCCGACCGGGATGCCGTTTTCGACCACCGGCTCGCAGGTGAAGCCGTCCGGGCACGCGCCTTGCTGGCAAGGCAGCGCACAAGTACCGATGCCGGTCGCGGGATCGATCAGGCACTTGCCCGTCGCGCACTGCGCGTCGCTGGTGCAGGGGCAGGCCTGCCCGGCCTGGCACGTTCCGCTGGCGTCGCCGGCGACCTCGACTGGCGATACGTCGTCAGTTCCGCCGTCGTCGGTCGGCGTAGCGTCCTCTGCTCCGGTATCGGCTGTCCCGGCCCCGTCAGCGCCACCATCGAGCGCGAGGTCAGGGCCGCTGCCGTCGATTTTGCCTTCCTCGGTGCGGCCAACCGCCACGTCTTCGGTGCACGCACCCGCCGCTAGCAGGGCCAAAAGGCCAAGGCTGGCGGTCAGCGCTGCGAGGTGCGATCGCATGGAACCAGGGGTATTCGGCATCAGCGCTCCTCGGGCACGACCGCGCAGACACGCGCTGAGAGGCCCAGGATCGTAGAGCATAGCGACGCGTTGCCGCCGCATGCGCGAGCAAGCGCGATTCTGCCGGCATTGAGCACATATTTCTACACAGTGTTCAGCGACGTAGATGCGTCCGATGCACATTATTTTATACACTTGCGACTTGTTTTCCCCTCACGGCAAGGTGTCAGCTGGTCGGGCATTGGACCGCCACGGACGTTTGGGTCATGATCGTTTTGGACCCGCTGGAGCGCGCACATGCGACAACAACGCAAGAGCAACTGGATGATGGCCGCGGCCGTGCTCACCGTCAGCGCGTGTAGCGACCCGCAAGCCGGAGGTGCTACATGCGTGCCCGGCAGAGTCGAATCCTGCCCGTGCGGCGGGGGCACGAGCGGCACCCAGACCTGTGGCAGCAGCGGCACCTTTGGAACTTGCTCGTGTACCAACGTCCAAACGACGGATACCGGTAGCGTGGGCGACGGCGCGACGGCGCACGGGAGCGCGGGCGACGCAGGGGCCGAAACCGGGCAAGTCGCCGACATCGATGCAGCAACCGCAGACGCCGACGGCCTCGCAAGCGGCGACGGTGTCCAGGTTTCAAGCGATTTGCCGGACGGCGCCGACGCCTCGCAGGCTTGCCAGCCCTGCGGCTACGGCTCCCTCAAAGGCCTGATTTGCGCGCCCAGTGAGCAGATCTACGTCAACGGCGCCACGGTCACGCTGACGGTGACAGACTGCGACGGCACTGCCAAGCAAATCTCAACGACGACCGACCAAAACGGCGCCTACACATTTGACAAGCTACCCTGCGGAAAGCATGAGGCGCTGGTCTCCAAGGGCGCGTTCAAGGCCACCTACTGGATCAACATCAAAGCTGGCCAGCAAACTGACCTGTCCGGCATCGGCACCAAGCTGTGTTTCGCCGCCAACGCCGCCAAGATCGCGGTGTTTTGGGGCCAGTGGGACCATCAGCACAAGCTGCTCGACCAGCTGGGTTTCAAGTACAAGTACTTCCAGTTCGAGTATGAGTACTTCAAAGACGTGGACCCCAAGACCATCGAAGGCGTGCAGGTACTGCTCGACTACGCCAAACTCAAGCAATACCAGGTGCTGTTCTTCAATTGTGGCTCGGCGGCGCAGAAGTGGGCCAACGCGTATCCAGAGATCGCCAAGAACCTCAAAGACTTCGTGCACAATGGCGGCTCCATCTACGCCAGCGACCTGTCGTGGGCGTGGATAGAAGCGGCCTTTCCCGACGCCATCGACTTCTACGGCGGCAAGGACCTGCCCGCTGGCCCCAGCAACGACGGACCCAACGTGGTGGTCGGCAACCAGTCGGTTCCGGCGACCATCAAGGACAACGCGCTGGCAACGCTGGTCGGCACCACGACGTTTACCGCCAAATATGGCCCTGGTCCGCTGATTGCCATCCAAGCGCCTGGCGACGGCACCACTGTTCACGTAACCGGCCTGACCAAGATCGAGAACAAGGCCAAGAAAGGCCCGTTCGACCCCGACACAGTGCCCCACGTCGGCCCAGTCGTCGTCAGCCACCAACCGCCGGTTTTGGGCGCGGGCCGGGTCATCTACACCACCTTCCACAACGATGAGCAAGCCGACCAGTTGATGACCAAGGTCTTGAACTACCTGGTGTTTCTGCTATGAGCGAGCAACGCTCACCGCCGCAGATCGAACCCAGCTGGCTTGCCGTGCTCGGCGACGCCTTCGACGAACCGTACATGCAGAACCTGCGCGCGTTTCTGGTCGAAGAGAAGCGCCGCGGTGAGGTCTATCCTCCTGGCAAGGACATCTTCGCGGCGTTTTGGGCGACGCCGTTCGACAAGGTGCGAGTCGTCATTCTAGGCCAGGACCCCTATCACGACACCGGCCAGGCGCACGGTCTGTGTTTTTCGGTCCGGCCTGGCGTGGCGACGCCGCGATCGCTGCACAACATCTTCAAAGAAATCGAGGCCGATCTGGGCATTGCGCCACCCGACCACGGCTGCTTGCTGCACTGGGCGCACCAGGGCGTGCTACTGCTCAACACGGTGCTGACGGTGCGGGCCCACGCGCCGGCTAGTCATGCCGGCAAGGGCTGGGAGACTTTCACGGACCGCGCGATCGTCGAGCTGAACCGCCGTCGTGAGGGACTGGTGTTTGCGCTGTGGGGTTCGCACGCGCGCAACAAGGCGGCAGCCGTCGACCGCAGTCGCCACACGGTGCTGACGGCCGCGCACCCGAGTCCGCTATCGGCCTCTGCGGGCTTCTTTGGCTGTCGTCACTTCTCGAAGATCAACGCCCAGTTACACAAGCAAGGCACGGCCCCCATCGACTGGGGCCTGCCACCGTTGCGCACGCCATTGGGCTGAGCGGCCGCGAGTCCGTCGGAACGCGAGCCGGCCTACGGACTACAGCGTCGGGTCCTTGTTGTCCGGCACGCTGCCGCCCAGGCGCTGCTGCTGGTGCAGCTGGTCGGCCTTTTCCTGCATGCTCGCCAGCTTGCGATACAACTGCGAGAAATTCGGGTTGCGGATGTAGGCCATCAGGTGGTTCTGACCGCGGAAATCCTGCGTGGTCGCGCGGTCGATGATTTCCTTGAGGATGTGGATCTCCTGCCGGGTGAACGAGTTGGAGACGCGGACGATGTTGCTTTTGCTCATCTAATCACTCAGGGCGCGTGCAAGCCGGCCGTAGCGCGAGGACAGCGGGCGCCAGACGGCGGTGCCCGCGGGGCCGAGTAGTCTGCACTAGATCGTCAAGAAACGGAAGGTGGGCGAGGGCGGTCGACATCAGGCTGCTGCCATGCAATTGTGTGGAACGCCTACGGTTCGACCGCACGGATACGGTTGTTCTGGGTATCTGCGATGTACACGCGGCCGGTTTTCTTGTCGACGTGCACGCCGTACGGATGCTTGAGCTTGGCAGCAGTGGCAAGCCCGCCATCGCCGCCAAAGCCGCCCTTCTTGCTGCACGTGCCGGCGAACGTCGTGATCTTGCCGGATTTGTCGATCTTTCGAATGCAGTTGTTGAAGGTGTCGGCGACGACAAGGCTGCCGTCGACCATCAAGTCCAGATCGACGGGCATGTTGAAAGAGGCATCCACGGCGGGGCCGTTGTCGCCAGCGTAGCCAAGTTGGCCATTCCCAGCGGCGGTCGTAATGACACCGGTCTTCAAATCGACCTTGCGGATACGGTTGTTGGCACTATCGGCGAGGTACAGAACGTCCGCGTCGCGGTCAATGGCGATCTTTCCGTTCGGGATCGCGGACTGCGAAAACTGTAAACCAATGGCTGCTTCCTTGACCGGCCCACCGTCGCCAGAAAACGCTGGGCATTTGTTCGGCAAGGGCAGCGATACCTGGAATTCTTTGTTGGCTGGATTGAGTGCGCGCTTGAAGCCCGGCGTGCCATCCGGAGCCGCGCTAGGAACGAGCTGGTACTTCTCTGCGTCTGCCTGTGGGATGCCTTTGCAATCGAGATAACGGCCCTTGTCGTCGGTCTTGGGCACACCCTCTTTTTTTCCGGTATCGGTGACCCAGTGATCGCCGAGCCAGGTATTGATCTTGTCGCTGGCGTCGACCACGCGAATGCGCATGTTGGCCTGATCCGTGATGTAGATCGTGCCTTTCGCGTCCAACGCGATTGCCGACGGCAGGTCGAGCACCGCCTTCGCCGCCGGTCCGCCGTCGCCACCAAAGTTGCGGCCGCCTGTGCCGCAGACGTCAGTCAGCTTGCCGGTGGAGAAGTCGATCTTCTTGATCTTGCTATTGTGCCACGAGGCCAGCAGCAGCGACCCGTCGGCCGCGAAAGCCACGTCCGTTGGATGATTCAAGCGGGCCTTTACCGCCGGACCACCTCCGCCGAGGTCGCCGATCTCACCGGTGCCTGCAATGGTCTTGGTCTGGCCGGATTTGGGATCCCACACGCGCAGCATGTGGTTGTTCCAGTCCAGGTAGTACAATTTGTTGTCGGGGCCGACGACCATGTCCAGCGGGGTCGACATCGGCGTCTTCCAGCCAATGGAGCCCTCCTGGGTCGGCAGCTCATTGGCGCCATACCCCAAGACCGTGGTGATACACCCTGACTTGCCTGCGCACGAGGGCGGCTCACTAATGGTGGGCGCGGGGGGTGTCGGGTCCGTTGTTCCACAAGCGGCGAGCAGAACCGCCGCAATCAGAATCTTGCGCATGATGAAATCCTCGCGACGAACCTAGGCTCCGTCGCTGCTGCGGCTACTTGATGACTTTGCGAATACGGTTGCTGTACGAGTCGGCGATCCACAGGTTGCCTTTGGCGTCGAAGTGGATGCCACGCGGACGGTTGAGCGTGGCCTTCGTCGCCGGGCCGCCGTCGCCGTTCTTATCGCCGGGCACGGGCTTGCTGACGTTGCCGGTCTCGCCGCCGCTGCCGCCGCCGACCACGGTCTGGATGATGCCGGTCTTGAGGTCGATGGCGCGGATGCGGTCGTTGCCGCTGTCGGCGAAGTACAAGCGGCCGTCAGGGCCCCACGCCAGGTCGGCTGGCAAATTGAGCTTTGCCGCGGTCGCCTGTCCGCCGTCGCCAGCAAAGCCGCCCGCGCGCGGGTGGTACGGTTGGTCGTTCGCACACGCGGTTGCGGTGCCGGCCATGTCGGCACAGCCCGAGTCGCCGCTGCCGGCGATGGTGGTCACGGTGCCGCCGCCCAGGTCCAGGGCGCGAATGCGGTGGTTGCCGCTGTCGGCGATGTACAGGGTCTTCTCGTCGGCGCTCAGCGCGAGGCCGCCGGCCGCGAAGTACGGGTTCGACCACTCCGACGGGTCAAAGAACAGGAACTTGATCTCGCCGGCCGGGGTCGGCTTGGTCTCGTCGCCCGTGATGCCGCCGGGTTTGGCCCACTGACCGGCGATCTTGTTGACCTGCTTGTCGGCGCCGACTTTGCGAATCAGCCAGTTGCGCATGTCGATGATGTAGGTGTTGCCGGCCTTGTCTTGAACCGACTTGCTCGGCTGGTTGAAGCTGGTGTGCTTGCCCAGCGGCTCGCCATCGCCGACGTAGCCTGGGTTGCGGCCGCAGGTGACGAATACCTTTCCAGTCGCCGGGTCCCACGCACGAAAGCGGTGGTTGTGCCACGCGGTCAGCAGCAATTGGCCTTTCTTGGCGATGGGCGAGTCGATCTGGGCAAAGAACATGTCGGTCGGGTGGTTGAGCGCCACGCTTTCGCCCGCCGCGCCGTCCTTGAACTCGGCCTGCTCCGGATCGCCGTCGCCGGGTTCTTCGGCGCCAATCAGCGTGACCATCTTGTCGTTCTTGACCGTCCGCACCCGATGGTTGTTCCAGTCGGTGATGTAGACGTTGCCCGCGGCGTCGGTCAGCACATCCCACGGCGTCGACAGTTTGGCGTCGAGGCGATGGTTGCCACCCTCGTCAAAGCCCTTGACGCCAGTGCCGATGTACGTGCAGATGCTGCCGGAGGCGGCGGCATTGCAGGTATCGCGGTCGACGGTCGGTGGGGTGCTTTCGCAGGCACTGGCGCCCACTGCAAGAAGGCCGGCAGCGAGCGCGGCGGGCCAGGTCGGTCGGTTCATGGGTCACTCCCAGGGGGCCGGCGGTGTTGATTCCGTGCCCGCACGCGCGCGCCTGCCTAAGTGCAGTCTCGCGCCTGTGCGCGGCTTATCGAACGGGGCTCGGCTGACAAAAAGCCAGAGAAAATCAAGTTAGAACCCGCGCGCCCCCAGCCGGATGCAGCCTACCGGCGCGAACCATGGGTGTCAAGATGAACAAAATTGGGATCCTCGCGCTGCGGCCTCAGGGGCAAGCTGCGGGCGCCCAACCGCGCGCCAACTCAAGCTCTAGTGCCCACGGCCCCGGCGCGATCGGCCGCCGCACGCTGGCGGCAACTGCAGTCAGGAATTGCGCCCGCGGACCGAACTGGCCGCCGAGCGATTCGAGCAGCGGCGTGTGGACTTGGGCGTCGACCAGGTCAAATTCGCGCCGCGCAAGGTGTGCGCACAACGTCGTGAAGCCGACCTTGCTGGCGTTGTCGACCAGGCTGAACATCGACTCGCCGAAAAACGCCCCGCCCAGCGCCACGCCATACAGCCCACCAACGAGTCGACGATGTTCGCCGACCGCGCGCCTGACCTCGACGCTGTGCGCAAAGCCCATCTGATGCAGCGCGGTGTAGGCCGCAGCGACCTCAGGCGTGATCCAGGTCCCGTCCTGGCCTGGCCGCGGCACCCGCGCGCACGCGGCGATGACGGCGGCGAAGTCCTGGTCAAGCGTCACGGTAAACGGGTGTTTGCGCAGCGCCTTGGCAAGGGTCCGGTTGACGCGAACAAACTTGGGGTCGACCACGAACCGCGGGTCAGGGCAATGCCACAGCAGCGGATAGCCCTCAGCCGGCCACGGGAAAATGCCCTGACTATACGCGAGCAACAGGCGGTCAGGGCGCAAGTCGCCGCCGGCCGCCACGACGCCCGAGTGATGCGCGCGCACGGGGTCGGGAAACCGCAGTTCGTTGCCGAGGATGGCAATGGCCACCGTGTGGCCTGCGCTACTTGGGCGGCGGCTCGGCCATGCCCCAGGCAACCAGTTGCTTGACCAACGGCTTTTGCGCGGCTTTGACGGCCTTGAGGTTGGGGTCGCGCTCGGGCCGTTCTTCCTTTGGCTTCTTCTCGTAGAAATCAAAGCCCGCGGAGACTTGCTTGGCGGCCGCGTCGCAGGCGGCGAAAAACGCTGCGAACTCAGCGGACGCCTTGGCGTCCAGAGCGAGCTTGCCGAGGCGAACGCGGTCGGTCTGAGCGCGCTTGTCGAGAATGCCGATCATGGCCCGCAGCGTGGCCAGTTTTGGCATGTCGTAGATCTGCCACGACTTGTCGGCCATGCGCTCGTAGCCCGGGCCAAGATCAGCGGCGATTGCGCCGTAGCCCGCGACCAACTGCTGCTTGAAAGCCTCCACTGTGACAGGCACGGCAATCGCCGCAGGGTCGTCGTCGGGCTGCAGGCCATCCGAAAGCTGTGCAATGTCTGCTGCCGCGCGGTCCACGGTCGGCGCGAGTTCGAGGATTCGCGCCTGCGACTTCTGCGCGATGTTGACGACGTTGTCGATGTCCGGCGCGCCGATCTTCTTGGTCATGTACGAGAACACGTGATAGTTTTCAACCTGCTCCAGTGCAAGCACGATAAACCGATCGACAGCCGGATGGCGGCCCAGGTGCTCTTTGGCCAGCGCATCGACCCACTTGCGCACGCCGCGGGTCTTCTTTTCCTTGCTGCCGAGCTCGCAGGTGGCGTCCATCTCGTTCATGTTCACAAACATGACGTCGCGGCGCTTCATGCTGTTGAACTGGAACGGGATCAGGAATTCATTGCGGCACTGCTGCATGTCGGCAGCAGCCAGCCCAACCAGTTCTTTGACATGGCCCGCCCAGGTGTCGGCGACCACCGCTGCTTTGGCGTCCTCAGGTTCAGCGACCAGGATGTCGCCGAGGTCCAGCTTGGGCTGCACCGGCTCTGGCGGAAAGAAGTTGGGCGCGTCTTTCTTCTTGGCCTGCTCAGACTTGCCGCATGCGGTCGCAGAAAGCGCCGCCAACAGGGCCGTGCACAACACCAAGAGCGTCAGACGACAGCGAAAACGATGAGGCGCCATGGCCTTCCCCCTGCGCCGCCAGTAGGCCGGGCGCCTACAGCAGCTTGAGCGTGACGGCAGGCTTGGTAACACCCTTGGTCGTCTTGGGCGGTGCGGGAGGCGGCTCGCCGACGGCTGTCCCCACCCGGGCCGCGTCAATGCCCTGCTCGGTCAGCCAGGCCTTGACGGCATCGGCGCGCGCGGTCGCCACTTTGCGCGAGGCATCATCGCCAGCATCAGCCTGCACGGAGATATGGACCTTGACGGTCTCGTGCTCAAGCATGAATTCCAGCAACGGGGTCAGCAGCGCGTCACTGCCCTTGTTCAGTTTTTCGCCCTTGAACTCGAGCGTAGTCACCGGCGCGTCGAACAGCCGTGCGACCGTCTCGGCCAGCTTGTCGGGGCAGCCGTCGTCGTCCTGATAGTTGTTCTTGGTTTCCGCCTGGTTCGGGCACTTGTCAGCGCTGTCGATGATGCCGTCGCGGTCGTTGTCGAGTTCAGGGCAACCGTCGTCGTCCTCAAACCCGTCCTTGTCTTCGGGCTGGCTCGGGCACTTGTCGGCGGGCTGCAAAATGCCGTCACCGTCGACATCGGCGACGTCCGGACAGCCGTCGTCGTCTTGGAAGCCGTTCTTGGTCTCGGGCTTGTCGGGGCACTTGTCCTTGGCGTCGAGTACCCCGTCGCCGTCGTTGTCCGGGTCGGGGCAGCCGTCGCTGTCCTCAAAGCCATCCTTGTCTTCGGCGACCGTCGCGCACTTGTCGGCGGCGTCGAGCACGCCGTCGCTGTCGTTGTCTTCCTCAGGACAGCCGTCGCCATCCTCAAAGCCGTCCTTGTCTTCTGCCTTTGCAGGGCACTTGTCGCTTTCGTCCGGCAGCCCGTCTTTGTCCAGGTCGTCCGGCTCGCCGCCAAGGCGGTAGGTCACGCCAACAGTGCCTTCGAAATCGTGGGCGGTAGAGGTGACGCCAGGCCGGCCGTCCGCGCCCAGGTACAGCAACTGCGCCCGTAGGCTGAGCCGAGTGGCCAGCGGCATCGTGGCGCCGACGCCCAGGGCAAACACCTTGTCGGCATCGGGGGTCTTGACGAGCATGCAGCCGGCCGGTTGCACCCCGCTCGGTGGACACTGTTTTTTGCTGTTGAACAGCACTTCCTGGCCAAAACCGACGGTTGCGAATGCCGCAATGGGGCCTTCGGTCAGCAAGTGGTACTGGCCGTGCAGGCGCCACCCGAACACCTTGGCCGAACTGTCGCCTGATCGCAGCGTGCTGGCGACGACGCGCAACTGCGCCTCTGCACCGACCTTGCCGTCGAACAAGCGCGTGCCTACGGTCGCGCCAAATAGAGGGCCAGTTCCCGGAACATCCTTGGGATTGAAGGCGTTGCCAAGGCCCGAATTCTCATCGAACGTCGCAAAGCCGGTCATGGCGGCGACGTCAATGCGCGGCGGATGGTCGGCGTGACCCGCGGCGCTGACCGCACTGCCGACAACCGCAACCGCAACCGCGGCCAGCCAGTTGCGCAGGAGCGATCGCGCTGGCAAGCCCGACAGGGCGGTCAATTTGTCGTCTGAATCCAGGTTACGCATTGGCATTCCTCGGCGCACGCCGGCAACAGCGCACAACCTTGGCACGAAACGGAGCGGGGCTCAAGATCGGCGGATGTGTTTGATTGTACGGCGGGGTTGCAGCGCGACAGGCTAGAGCGGCGTCCAGGCGCACTCTTTCCAACCGCCGAGAAGCTCTGATTGCGCGGCGGCTTCGCGCGCCTTGAACTCGGTTTCGAGCGTCAAACCTTTGGAGAACGAGCGATACAGTCGCCCCTGACCGCGCCGAATCACCCGCGCATTGAGCTGAACGACCCGGCCCTTGGCATCCTTGAAATACACGTACCGCAACAGTCGCTTGTAGTCGTCTTTGTCATCGGCACCCGGGTCCGGTCGCGCACACAATTTCACGCCCTGCCCTTCTGGCAGCCAGGTCTTGACGCTCTGCCACGCTTTGACCCCAAAGCACTCCGCCGGCTTGGAGTTGTGGGCAATCTCTGGCGCTGCGACGCCGAGCAGCCGGATCTTGTTCCAGTACCCGTCGTCGATGGTCACCGTGTCGCCATCGAGCACGTTGCCGAGGTGGAACCAGTCTTCCGGTTTTTCGCAGACGCCCGCCGGCGCGAGCAGATCAAGTTCGTCGGGATCGATGCCCGCGGCGCTATCGGCGCCCAATGACCCAGTGTCGCCGGATTGTACGTCTGAATCAGCGATTGCCGCGCCAACGGTGTTGGCACAGCCTGTCAGCGCGGCTGCAAACAATGCAGACCGCGCAGCCGCTACGACGATGTAAATGGGGGACTGAGGGGCAAGGCGCAGCTTCATGCGCCGCATCGTAGCGGCTGCGCGGCCGGGTGCAAGGGCTATGCCGGAACCTTGCTGCACACGGTCTCGGTAATGAGCCGGCAGACCACGTACGGATCCATGTTTGCGCAGGGGCGGCGGTCTTCGATGTAGCCCTTACCGTCTTGTGCGACCTGCCACGGAATGCGCACCGACGCGCCGCGGTCGGACACGCCCCACTTGAACTGCTTGTACGAGCAGGTCTCGTGCTTGCCGGTCAGCCGCTCTTCGATGCCGGCGCCGTAGTTGGCGATGTGCAGTTCGTGACGGCCCCGCAGCGCCTCCGCGGCGGCCTCGCACGCGTCGATGGAGCTACGCATGGCGCGCGTGCTGAAGTTGGTGTGGGCGCCAGCGCCATTCCAGTCGCCCTTGACCGGCTTGGGCGCGAGCGTCGCCGAAGCGCCGTAGTCCTCAGCGATGCGGTACAGCAACCAGCGCGCGATCCACATATGGTCTGCGGCGGCAGGACCGTGCAGCGGGCCGATCTGGAACTCCCACTGCGCAGGCATCACCTCGGCGTTGATGCCGGCAAACTTGAGCCCTGCCTTGAGGCAAGCGTCCATGTGCTCTTCGACGATGTCGCGGCCGAACACTTCGTCGGCGCCGACGCCACAGTAGTACCCGAACTGCGGAGCCGGAAACCCGTTGTCGGGCCAGCCGAGCGGCTTGATGCCTTCAAAAAAGGTGTACTCCTGTTCGATGCCGAACCACATCTCGTGGTCCTTGTACTTCTCCGCGGCCTCGGCGCACTTGGCGCGCGTATTGGTCGGGTGCGGCGTCATGTCGGTCAACAGCACTTCGCAAAGGACCAGCTTGTTTTCGCCGCCACGCACCGGGTCGGGGCAAGTGAACACCGGGCGCAAAACGCAATCGCTGGCGTGACCCTGGGCCTGGTTGGTGGACGACCCGTCGAAGCCCCAGATCGGCGGCTCCTGGCCGATCGGCACGATTTTGGTCTTGCAGCGCAGCTTTTGCGTCGGCTCGGCGCCGTCCATCCAGATGTATTCCGCCTTGTACACGCCCATGAGTCCTTCCTTGCCGCCCCGCAGGGCCGGCCATTTCCGTGCGCGCAACCGCGTCGTCGCGATCGAAAACCTGCGCACGTGCTTCAAAAACGCCGCGCGATCCCTGCGACCGCGCCCGCCACCGACCGTTGGTTGGTTGGCGGCGGGAGAATAGGTGCATTTCATTTCCAAATTGTTTCCGAGGCGACCACGGGGCGGCTGCAGGGAAATCTCTGGCCGTTGCGTGCGGTTGGTGTACGCTCGCGCGCGCAAGGCGGCGGCGCCGATGTGAACGAAGGAGTCTGGAATGCAAAGGCTGAAAATTGCAGTGCTTCATGGCGGGCCATCCAGCGAGCACGACATCTCGGTATGGTCGGCAGCTGGCGCGATCACGGCACTGCGTGGCGAGGGCCACGACGTTCATCCGGTGTTTGTCGGCAAGGATGGCCTATGGCACTTCGGCGGCAGCGCCTCACAGGCGGGCGACACCACCGACAACTCGCTGCCGCTGTGGGGCGCCATCGAACTGCTTCGCGAGATCGGCGTCGATGTGTGCTTCATGGGCTTCCATGGCACCTACGGCGAGGACGGCAAGATCCAGGCAGCGCTTGACCTGGTCGGTTTGCGCTTTACGGGGTCCGGCGTCGCGGCGAGTGCGGTGGCCATGGACAAGCCGATGGCGCGACGGGTGTTCCAGGGCGTCGGCATCCCGGTGGCGCGGGCGGTCGAGCAGCCGACGGCCGGCCTGGGCGAGCTCGCAGGCGCTCGCGTCGCGGCCGCCGAGTTGATCGAGACGCTTGGCCTGCCAGTGGTGGTCAAGGTGCCAGCGGGCGGCTCAAGTGTAGGTGTAGAAATCCCGCGCACCTCCGGCGAGTTGGCTGGGGCGCTGCAGCGCCTGTCCGTCGGGGTGACGCACCTGCTGTGCGAGCAGTACATCGCCGGCACGGAACTGACTGCCGGGGTCCTGCAATCGCCCGATGGCGGCCTGCACGCATTGCCGATCGTCGAGATCTGCCCGAAAGCCGGAGTGTTCTTCGACTTTGAGGCCAAGTACCAGCAAAACGGATCCGACGAGATCGTGCCTGCGCGCATTTCGGCCGAGGCGACCAGGGCGGTGCAGGATCTCGGCTTGCGTGCGCACCGCGCGCTGGGCTGCCGCGGCGTGTCGCGGACCGATGTGATCTTGCGAGCGGACGGTCAGCCATTTGTGCTTGAGACCAACACGCTGCCGGGTTTGACCCCGGCGTCGCTGCTGCCGAAAGCAGCTGCTGCGGATGGCAAGAGTTATGCAGCCTTGATCGAAGCGATCGTCGCGGCGGCGCTGTGATTTGTCTGCGCATCAGCGCCATGCAGCGGCATCGGCAAGAAACTCCTTGACGCCACAGGCTGGCGAGCGCAAAATTTTGGGCCGCTCGCCAGCGTTGCCCTCGGTCGAGCGGCTTACGTGCACGTTTGGCGGCAGCCAGCGCGATCACGATCGACAACCGGAACGACACACGCGCCCGCCTGCGGCCAAACGAAGGCGGGACGCGCGCTCGGAGCAGCCCCATGAGCATCTCGCTGTCCATCGACCTGGTCACGCCGTTGCCCATTCAGGAGAACGAGGCGGTCAAGGTCACGTGGACCTTGTCGATCGGCGAGACGATGGACACCCGCAACGTGGTTGTGGTGTTGCTGACCGACGACGCGCGCCTGAACTTGCTCGACCCCAAGACCCAGGACTCGCCGCCGGAGATCAGCGTCCAGGTGGCCCCCGGCCAAAAGCTGACCAAGACCGTGCAGGTCGTGGTGCAGCGCCGCAAGGGCTTGGATGATCACATTAAAGAGACGTTTGCTTCGCCGTTCTGGCTGCTGGGCCGGGTGCGGCACGACAATGACGTGCTGGCTTCTGCGCCGGGTATCGAAGTCGAGCTGATGGGGTTGCCCAAGCGGCAGGCCGCCCGCATTTTCACCTGATACGAAGCCACAGCGCTAGAGCGCGGGCGCTCCGGTACACAGCGTGCCCACCAGCTGAAAGCTGCCATCGGCGGCCCTGACCCAGGCCAAGTCGCGCAGGCCCTTGTCCGCACGCCGTATCGCAAGGCACTGCGCCGGAGGTGAGCGCCACGCCACCGCGATGTGGCCCTGGCCGACTGCGGCCGTCCTGCCTTCAATGCGCAGTGCCGGCCGGTCGACGATGGCCCGGTCCGGGTGCGGGAACACTGGGCAGCCACTGCCTGCCGATCCAGACGCAACGGCTGAGCGCGCGACCTTTCTGGGCACCAGTTGGCCGTCCTTGACGACCGGCTTGCCGTCGGCGCCCAACACCGCCGCGGTCAAGTCCACGCCGGTGACATCATCGCCAAGCCCAATCATCGCCCTGAGCCCGTCCTTGTCCTGAACGAGCGCCAGGTCGCGGACCGCGCCGCCGGCAATCAACGCTTGACCGACCACGCCCCCGGCTTCCAGGTCGAGCACCGTCCACTCGATCGCGGCCTTACCGCCCTTGGCGGCTGGCAATGCCTCGGCCAGCGCCAGCAAGCCGCGCAGCCGCGCGGCTGCGACGACTCGCCCCGGGGGCTCGAACACCAGCTCTGCGCTGCCCTTGCGCGCGTCGATTGCGGCGATGCCGCCCGGTAACACCAACAACGGTGGGTCGCCCGGCAGCATCTGGCCTGCGGGCGGGGGCTGGGGCCCCACAACGTCGGTGGGCGGTAGCGAGGCCTGACCGACGCGGGCACCCGTTGCCAGGGCGCGGACCTCAACGGCGTGGCGATCCACGGACTTGTGCGCGGGTTCGTGGCGACACGACTTCGGGACCAGCACCAGATCGCCAGCGACCACTGGCAACCCGTAACTGCAGCCAGCGGCAGCGGCGACGATCGCGCCAGCCTGCGCACAACCCGGCGCCAGCGCGGAATCAGCGCCAGCGGCAGACGTGACCCACGACGCCGTCGAAACGCAAGCGATTGCAAGAGCAGAGAGTGTGCGCATTGGAAGGGTGTCCTCGCAGGCGACGAACCGCCCACTTTGCAGCGGATCGCGGCGCGTGCCAAGCTTGGCACATGCGCAACGAACCCGCCGCCGAACGCCAAGACGCGCCACGTGGCGATGTGATGCAGTCCGAGGTCGTCGACACGCTCGACGGCGCTCCAACTGTGCGCGCCTGGGTCGTGGCGCTGGCAGTCGTGTGGCTGCAGGTGTCGGCGTTGATCTGGGGCCTGTCGGTGCTGCCGTGAGCATGGGGCCGAGCCTGTCGCCGAGCGGCGCGACGCGCGCGATGGATGTCCTGCAAAATCGCGCCAGCCTGGTTGCGACCGAGTTCAGTCTGCTCGGTGTTGGCACGGCGCTGCTCATCGCGACCGGTGTCGCCGGCCTCGTGCAGGGCGCGTCCGCCATTCCGCTGGGGCGCCAGGCGGTTGCCGTTGCTGCCGGACTGGTTACCTGTGGCGTCGTACTGCTGGCAGTCGGCCATACGATGGACGCCGGCGGCTGCCGTACCGCCAGCCGCGCGATGGGACGCTACCTGTGGCCGCTGGTGACGCTGGGAACCCTGTTGGCGGCCGCGGCGTGGGGCAGTTTCTGGCTACCGTGGCCCTCTGCGCACGATGGCGGTGGCGTGGCGGCAGGCCTGGGCCTGGTGGCCGGTGCCGCAGGGCTGGTCGGTGTTCCGGTGATCGCCGGCCTGGGCTTGCGCGCGCTCGCGGCACCGGTGGTCGCGCCGCCGGCGCCGTTGGTGCAGTTGCTGCAGGCCACCAGTCACACCCTGACGGCCGGCGTGGTGTTGCTGCTGGTGCTGTGCAGCCTGAACGAGCAACTGACCGTCCTCGGCCGCCATTATGTCGCCGCAGCGGTTTGCACCCTTGCGGCACATGCCATGGTGTGGGCCGGCTGGCTGTTGCGCGAGTCGCGGCAGATGGTGCGCTTGCTCAACGAGACCGGCACGCGCCTGCCTGGGCTGATTCGCTGCCACCGCATCGCGTCAGCCGCGACGGTCGGTGGGCTGATGTTGCCAGGACTGTTGATTTTTCACGCACTGATGACGGGTCGCGAGGCAGGCGTAGTGGCTGCGGCGGCGCTGCTGGTGGCGTCCAACCATGCGATGCGCTTTGCGTGGGTGCTGACGTCGTTTCGGCGGATGCCGCGAAGCGCATAGTCAAAGCGGCTGAACGCGAGATGCCGCAGCCTGCCACCGCTACATCTCAGCCAGGATCCGTTGGCGGACCTGGGCAAACTCCTCTGGTGAGATCAGCCCTTTGTCGAGCATTTCCTGTGCCTTGGCGAGGCGCTCCTGTGGGTCGGCAGCTGCCAAACTGGCAGCAGCCGCGCCCGGGGCGGCATGGCTGTCAGCGTGCACGTCGTGATGGGCCTCTGCGGCTTCTGCCACCGCTTTGCGAAAGCCAATCGGGTCACCAATCCGCTGAAACAGCTCGCGCGTGCCGCCGGTACCGATGACCTCGATGTCGCCAAAGCTGAACAAACGGCCCCAGATCGACTGCTCGACCTCGATCGACTCGACTTTGCCCAGGTTCAGTTCAAGCGTTCGGCGCTGCACGATGCCGACCTTGATCATCACGCGGCGATTGGTGACCGCAAACTCACTGGCCGTGCGCTGAATCCAGCCCCAGATGAACAACGTCAGCAGCGACTTCCACGACAAGTACACGCTCCAGTGCACCCTGGCCTCGTAGACCACGCGCTCGTTCTTGAGCAGGTTGTCCAGCACGTAGCTCATGGCGTCTCCTGCGGCCGCGACGTCGCCGTCTGATGCCGTTCATACTCCGCTGTGGCTGTGCTACACAAGCGCTGGGCCGCCGCCCGCTGCATTGAGCCATGACCGAACGCTTGCTTTCGCTCCAAGAGACCTACGCCCCGAGCAACCAGTGCTTCGGCTGCGGCCCGGCCAATGCCAACGGCTTGCGGATTCGCAGCTTTGTCGAGAACGACGGCCTGGTCGCCACCTGGCAGCCGCAGCCGCACCACCAGGCGTTTGCAGGCATGCTCAACGGCGGCATCTGCGGCGCGTTGCTCGACTGTCACAGCAATTGGACGGCAGCCTGGCGACTGATGGTCCAAGCTGGGGCGACGGCGCCTCCATGCACGGTGACGGCCGATTTCCACGTCAAGCTGCGGCGGCCGACGCCAATGACCAATCCGGTGCTGCTGCGCGCGCGTGTCGCCGAGTTGATGCCCGATCGCGCGGTCATCGAAGCCGATTTGCTAGCCGACGGCAAAGTGACGGCCACGTGCCGAGGCCTGTTTGTCGCGGTGCAAGAAGGCCACCCGGCCTACCATCGCTGGTAGCGTGGATTCCGCTTCGGGAATGGAAAACAATAACTTGAACACTCTCGGCACAACGCGGAGCCGCGAGTCGGCCGCCGCGGCCGCGATCTGGCGACCCACTGAGCAAGCAAATGGGCCGGAGGAATGATGGAGTAAATCATTTCCAGGCCCTTAGAGGGTGTATTCAAAAGAACGCCTACTTCGGCTCACGATGCATCCCAGCATGCTCTGTTGCTCCTAACTCGCTCCCTGCGGCGTGCCGCAAGCACGCCTCTGTCGCTCGCCGCGTCGCGCCGTGCCTGCCGGGCGCC
>SXGT01102822.1_pt1 | contig 25386 bp, 15 predicted proteins | sample 3176221 | NCBI WGS metagenome assembly SXGT01 (sample SAMN11356862, study PRJNA531348) | freshwater metagenome | isolation source: freshwater sample F1-120 | place: China: Fuxian Lake, Yuxi | collected 2017-12-25
GGTGACGCTGGTGGCGGTGCTCGACGCCGACAAGGAAGGGTTTCTGCGCAACAAGACGTCGCTGATCCAGACTTGCGGGCGGGCGGCGCGCAACGCCGATGGTCGCGTGATCCTGTACGCCGACAAGCGCACCGACTCGATCGTGGCGGCAATGGCGGAGATGGAGCGGCGTCGAACGCGGCAGCGTGCCTACAACGAAGCGCACGGGATCACGCCGACGACGATCGTAAAACCGGTGCGCGACCTGCTGCAGGCGCCGGAGGACGAGAACGGCGAGCTGCCGTTGCCGGGGCAGAAGAAGGGCATGGGGCGCGGCAAGGGCAAGCAGCCAGCCGCTGCCGCGGGGGGGGCGGCCGGCAAGCGGCAGTTCGCCGACCACAAGGAACTGCTGGTGCACACCAAGCGATTGCGCGAAGAGATGCTGGCGGCGGCGAAGAACCTCGACTTCGAACTGGCGGCGCGGATTCGCGACGAGGTCTATCGGCTCGAAAAGCTCGACATGGAGTTGCTGTAGCCGTCCATGCCCTGCCTCGGTGTCATGATGCGCGGCATGCGTTCCACAGTGGTGTCGGTGCTCGTCGTGGTCGGCACCTGCGTTCCGCTCGTTGCCCAAGCCGCGCCGGCGAAACCCTACGAGCCGGCACGCGGTGAGTGGCAACGGCGTGAGCCTGCGGCGCTGGGGCTCTCGGCGGCAAGCGTCGCAGCAGCGGTGCGCCTTGGCGAAGCGGGCGAGATTGACGCGCCGCGCGACATGCGCGCGTTCCTCGACCGCAGCTTCGGCAAGGAGCCGCACCATGAGCCGATCGGCCCGCTGTTCGATCGTGGCGGCGCCGCCGGGCTCGTCGTGTACCGCGGCTACGTGGTCGCCGAGTGGGGCGACGTGGCGCGCGCCGACATGTGCAACAGCGTCACCAAGACGTTCCTGACCACGGTGGTCGGCCTCGCGTTCGACCGCGGACTCTTGCGCGATGTGCACGAGCCGGTGGCCACGGCGATGCCTGCCGGCGTCGATCTCTTCGTTGCCGAACCCAACCGCGCGATCACCTGGGATCACCTGCTGCGGCAGACGAGCGACTGGCAGGGCGAGTTGTGGGGCAAGCCCGACTGGGCCGACCGCCCGGTGGGCAAGACGCCGGCCGACTGGCCACAGCCGCCGCGCCATGTGCCGGGCACGCACTACGAATACAACGACGTGCGGGTCAACGTGCTGGCACTCGCGGCCCTGCAAGTCTGGCGACGTCCGCTGCCGGCGGTGCTGCACGACGAGATCATGGCGCCGATCGGCGCCTCGACGACCTGGCGCTGGCACGGCTACGACAATGCGTGGGTCGAACTCGACGGCGTGCGCATGCAGTCGGTCAGTGGCGGCGGCCACTGGGGCGGCGGCATGGTGATCAGCACGTGGGACCTCGCGCGCTTCGGCCTCTTGTTTGCGCGCGACGGCAGCTGGGGGAAGCGGCAACTGGTCAGTCGCGCGTGGATCGCGGCGGCGCGCACGCCGGGCGAGCACAACCGTGGCTACGGCTACGCGAACTGGTTCTTGAACACGGACCGGAAGGCGATGCCGCAGGCACCCACGAGTGCCGTCCGCTTCGTCGGCAACGGCGGCAACATCGTCTGGCTGGACCGCGACCACGACCTGGTCGTCGTCGTGCGTTGGACGCGTGAGGACGCGTTCCAGCAATTGCTCGGCAAGGTGCTCGACGCATTGCCGGCGGCGGCGGGATCGCCGAGCGGCGGCCGTTGATCCCGACCGCGGCGCTCGGAGTCAGAACTCGATCGTGTTCGGGCCGGCCGAGGTGACGTCGATCCTGCCGCGCGTGGGGGTCGGCGCGGTGCCGATCTCGTAGTCGTAGGTGCCGGGATGCACGCCGTGCACGGTCCAGCCGTCGCGCAGCCGCTGGCCGGCGACGAAGCATCGCACCATGACCGGGTTCGGCAGGTCGCGCACCTCGCGCAGAACCAGGTTCACGTTCGCCGGCAACGCCGCGTCGTGGCGACGGCTGCGGATCTCGACCGCGGCGGTCGCGGGTGGGCCGAGCCGGATCTCGCAGGCCGTGCGGCCGCCGTGCACGTCGGTCGCGCACGGGTGGATCCGCTCGCCGACGCCGGGCACGTAGACGAACATTCGGCTGCCGGCGCGCAGGGTCTGCCATGGCGTGACCTGGATCCCGTCGCTCGTCCAGGGCACGCGTGTTTCCGCGGCGGGCGTGCCGTCGTCCTGACGCAGCGGATGCGAACGTTCCCGCACCAGGTAGGCGGGAACGACGGTGCCATCCTGGTCGACCACGCGGATGCGGATCCGCGCGCGCGAGTCGAAAGGGACTTCGACGTAGCCGCCGGCACTCCACGGCACGGTGCGTTCCATGCCGACACCTTGCAGGGTCCCGTGCGCGCCTTTGGCGACCAGCAGCCGGAACGTTCCGTCGATCCCGGTGGACTCTTTGCGATAGCAAGTGAACGCATCCTTGCCGTCCCGCGGTCCTTCCCTATGGGTGCAACCACGAACATGGCGAAGTGTGCGCAGTCGCAACCCAGGGCTCGGACGTCCCGATCCCGCCCCGAGCCTTGGCCGAGGCCTGGCGCCGTGCGTCGCGGTCGGCCGCGGGTTCACGCAAGGCCGGCATGAACGAGCGCATCGCCGACAAGGTCGCCCGCTTCCCGACCGGGCCCGGGGTCTACACGTTCCTCGGCGCGGACGGCGAGGCGCTGTACGTCGGCAAGGCCGCCGATCTGCGCGCGCGCGTGCGCAGCTACCTGAAGCCCGGCGGTGACGGGCGCTACCAGTTGCCGTGGCTCGCGGCCGAGGCGCACGACGTCGAGTTCGTCGCCACCGCGACCGCACAGGAAGCGCTGCTGCTCGAGAACACGGTCATCAAGAAGCGGCAGCCGAAGTACAACCTGAAGCTGAAGGACGACAAGGCGTTCCTGCTGCTGCGCCTCGACCGCAAGGAAGCGTGGCCCTGGTACCGGCTGGTGCGCCGCCGCGCCGACGACGGCGCGCTCTACTTCGGCCCGTTCGCTTCGGCGCAGTCGGTGCGACGCACGCTGCGCCTGCTGCACAAGATCGTGCCGTTGCGCGACTGCCACGACCACGTGTTCCGCAACCGCACACGGCCGTGCATCAAACACCAGATCGGGCGTTGCCCGGCGCCGTGCACGGGACTGATCACGCGCGAAGCCTACGACGTGTTGCTCGACCATTCGGTGCGCTTCCTGCGCGGTGACGTCGGGCCGGTGCTCACCGACCTGCGGGCCCGCATGCAGGCAGCGGCGCAGGCGCTCGAGTTCGAACACGCGCAGGCGTTGAAGGACCAGTTGCTCGCCGTGCAACGCACTGCCGAACCGCAGGCGGTCGTCGTCGGCGACGGCGACGAGGACGCGCTCGGCCTGCATCGCACCGGCGATGAAGTCACGGTGGCGTTCCTCGCCTTCCGCCGCGGTGCGCTCGAGAACTGCCGCCGCTTCACGTTCCGCAGCGACCTGCCCGACGAACTGCTGCTCGGCGAACTGCTGTGCCGCTTCTACGAAGGCGATCGCTACGTGCCGCCGTTGGTGCTGCTGCCGGCGGCGCCGGCGGACCCCGGGATGATCGGCGCGTGGTTGCAGCAGAAGCGGGGCGGCAAGGTCGACCTGCACGTGCCGCAGCGCGGCGACAAGCGGCGCCATCTCGTCCTCGCCGAAGAGAACGCGCGGTTGCACGATGCCATGGCCGCCGATGCCGGCGCGCGCCGCCGCGCCGCCGGCGGCCGCCTGGCGCGCCTGCTCGATCTGCCGGATCCGCCGGTGCGCCTGCACTGCCTCGATGTGTCGACGATCCAGGGCACCAGCACGGTGGCGTCGCGCGTCTGCTTCGACGATGGCGAACCGAACAAGGACCAGTACCGCCGCTTCAAGATCTCGCCGGAGAATGCCGGCGACGACTTCGCGGCGATGCAGGAAGCGGTGACGCGCAGCCTGCGGTTGTGCCTCGAACGCGACGACGAGCAGTTGCCCGACCTGCTGGTGGTCGATGGTGGCAAGGGCCAGCTCGCGGCCGCGGTGCGCGCCACCGCCGACCTCGGTTTGCCGGACGACTTGTTCCTGTGCGGGCTCGCGAAGAGCCGGCTGCGTGGCCATGGCGACGCGCGCGCCGAGAGCGGCGAACGCATCTTCCTGCCGGATCGCGAGCACTCGATTGCGCTGGCGAGCGGTGCCCCGGAGACGTTGTTGGTGGCGGCCCTGCGCGACGAAGCGCACCGTTTCGCGATCACCTACCATCGCACGACGCGCGGCCGCATCGGCAGCGAACTCGACGAAGTCCCCGGCGTCGGTCCCACGCGGCGTCGGGCCCTGCTGCGCCATTTCGGTTCGTTGTCGGCGCTGCGAGCGGCGACGCGCGAGCAGCTGCACGCGATGCCGGGCCTGCCGGGCAATGTCGCCGACGCGGTGTTCGCGCGGCTGCATCCGGCCGACTGAGCCTGGATCGGTGGTGTTTCCTGCCGTTCACGGCACGGCACTGCCGTTCGTCCCCAAGTGCTGTAGCGTGCTGGCGGAATGGCCTAGGAGCCAGGCATGACGAACGCAGCATCGACGCGGTGGCTCTCCTCGTGGCGGCTCTGGGTTGGCAGCCTGCTGCTGTGGACCCTGGTTCTCGTACTGGAACAGTCCGGCACCTACACCCAAGGCGAAGACGGACACCTGGTGTGGACCGGGATGCAGTGGCGGTTCTTGCTGCAGCACGCGGTCTGGTACATGCCGGCCGTGCCGGGCACCGTGCTGCTGGCGTGGTGTGCGCCGCGCCTCGTGCACCGGCCGCGATTCTGGCTGTCGTTCGTTGGCCTGGTCGCCGGCACGTCGTTGCTGAGTGCGGTGTGGCTCAACGCCTGGCAGGACATCGGCTGGCCGATGTTCGGCATCGGCTGGGTGATCCACTACGGACCACGTTTCGCGACGGTGCTCGGCGTGCTGGTGGTCCTCGAACTGGCGCGGTTGCGCGAGCGCAACCGTCGCGAGCTGCTGACCGCGCAACTGCGTGTCCTGCGCTCGCAACTGCAACCCCACTTCCTGTTCAACACGCTGCACACGATCGGCGTGACCGCCAGACAGGATGGCGCCGCGGCGGCGCGCATGACCACGTTGCTCGGCGACCTGTTGCGGCAGACGCTGCAGGAACGTGACCAGGGCACGGTGCCGCTGGCGCAGGAACTCGAGTTGCTGCAGCCGTACCTGCAGTTGCAGCAGCTGCGGTTCGGGGATCGGCTGCAGATCACCATCGACGTTCCCGCCGACATGCTCGGCGCCGAGGTCCCCGACCTCGTCCTGCAACCCCTGGTCGAGAACGCGCTGCGGCACGGCATCGAACGCCTGCCCGGTGCGGGTTCGGTGGTGATCCGGGCCCGACGCTCCGGTCCGTTCCTGCGCCTGCAGGTGATCGACGACGGTGCTGGTCTCGACGGCAACGCGCACGATGGCACCGGCCTCGGTGCCACGCGCGCCCGGCTGCAGGCGATGTACGGCGATACCGCCGATCTTGAACTCGCACCCACCGGAGTGCGCGGCACCACGGTCACGATGCGGCTGCCGTTCCGCCCGGATGCCCATGCCGCCTGAGTTGCGCGTCCTGCTCGTCGATGATGAACCGCGCGTGCGCGCTGGCTTGCGCAGCACACTCGCCGCGCAACCGGACCTCGTCGTGGTTGGCGAAGCGGGCGATGGCATCGCTGCCGTCGACGCGATCGAACGGCTGCGGCCCGAACTCGTGTTCCTCGACGTGCAGATGCCGGGTCTGGATGGGTTCGGCGTGCTCGCGAGCGTCGACGTCGAGCACCGTCCGGCGGTCGTGTTCGTGACCGCGTTCGAGCAGTACGCCCTCAAGGCGTTCGACGCGCACGCGATCGACTACCTGCTGAAGCCCTTCGACGATGACCGCTTGCTGGCGGCGGTGGCCCGCGCCCGCACCTGGTTGGCGCGCAGCGCGACGCAGCCGGTCGACGCCTTGTTGGCGGACGTGCACAAGGCGCGCGGCCGCGACCGCTTCGTCGTCAAGCACGCCGGCGCACTGCGGCTCGTGCACGCGCAGGACCTCGTGTGGCTCGAAGCGCGCGGCAACTACGTGCACCTGCACACGAGCGACGGCACGTTCTTGATGCGCGAGACGCTGGCGGCGATGGTCGAGACGCTGCCGCCAGAACGCTTCGTGCGGGTGCATCGGTCGGCGGTGGTGGCGTTGGCGGCGGTGCAGTCGGTGCGCAAACGCCCCGCCGGGGAAGCCGAACTCGAGCTGGCAGGCGGGGCGCGGGTGCCGTTGGGCCGTTCGTATCGCGACCACTTCTTCGCCGTTTGGACGCGGCAGGCAACGCGCGGGTGAAGCCCGGCCGTTCCGTGGCAGCGTTCAAGGAAGGCCTCACTTCGACCAGGTCGTTGATGGCGCTGCGGCAAAGGGTGGCAAGGCGACTGCAGCCGAGCACAAGGAGCTGTTCCTGACCGAGCTCAAATACGACATCATCGCGGCCGAGGAGATCCAGGCGCGCGCCGACAAGTTGACGCTCGACGCGACCGAGAAGGCGATGGTTGCGGGCAAGATCGTCGATGGCGAAGTGACGGCGTTGATGCAGAAGTCGCGCGACCGCCGCGCTGGCGCAGCAGGCCTTCGATGCGTTCGAAAAACGGTTCGCCAACGAGAAGGCGAACCCCAACCTCGACCGCGCCAGGAAGGCGTGGGCGAAGTTGCTCGAGGACGCCAAGGCGAAGTGATCCCGGCGCGGGGCCTTGCGCGATGGCGCGAGGCCCCGCCTGGGATTGGGCGGCCGCGCGCGAACTGCCGATGGCGCCCGGGCCTCGTTCGAACCGTGCCCGGCACTGCGGTTACGGGTGCGTAGCGATTGCCCGGTTGCGCGGCTGCCGGCGCTGGGACGCCGACCGCGGCATGGTTGTCGCCTGGGGCTGGCACCATGTTCGCTCGTTTCCTGCGGCCACTGCCGCTCCTGGCGCTGCTGGCGCTGCCGCTTCCTGCCCAGGAACGTGGCGCCCGCATTGCCGAAGCCCTGCGCCAGGGTGACCGCGCCGCAGCCGAACTGCTCGTCGCCGAAGAAAGGGAACTGCCGCGCCGGGCTCTGTTCGAGGCCGCACTGCAGCCGTTGCGCGAACGGCCGGCGGCGATGCTCTCGGTAGCGCAGCGGTTCCCGACCCACGCGGTGGCCGGCACGGCGCTCACTTCGGGGTTGGCCGCCGTCCTGGTGTTGCAGCGGCGCTGGCCCGGTGACTTGCCGCCGTTGCCCGAACTGCTCGAAGAACTCGGCGACGAGACGTGGGACACCAGCGACGATCGGTCACGCGACGAGACCCTGGCCGTCGTCGTGCCGCAGCTGTTGGCTGCCGCGCGGCGCGAAGACGGTGAACGTCCCGAGGCGGCGAGCGCCACGACGCTGCGTCGGCTGGCACGGTTGTGTGCGTGCACGGCCGCGTTCACCGAGCCGACGCCGGTGGCATCGCGCGAAGCGTGGCCGGTGCCGCGCCCGCTCGCTGACGACCTGCAGGTGTCCGTGTGGCGACTCGGCGATGCGGCGCCGACGGGTCTCGACTTGATCGCCGTGCTCGAGCGCGATTGCACCCGACGATGGTGGATCAAACAGCAGGACCCGCCGTGCGAACTGCAATCCCCGGGCGATGGTCGGTGGCTCGTCGAAGTGCAGTCGATGGCCACGCCGTGGCGCAGCCTGCGCGTCGTCGATGTCGGTTCGCTGGCGGCGACGGTGCTCACCGACGAAGGGGCCTTGGTGTTCGCCGCGCACGATGGCGGTCTGCGTGCGTTCGACGAGGACATCACCTGGAGTGGTTGGCAGCACCACACGCAGCGGCCGGGAACGGTGCGCGGTGGCCATGGCCTCTGGGCCGATCCAGGCGCAGGATCGTTCACCGTGCAGGCGCGGCGCGGTGATGAACGGGCGCGGGTCGACGTGCATGTGCCAAGCGTCAAGTCCAGCGGACGCCAGTTCGGCCGCCCCCGGGAGTGGGCATTGGCGCACTGGCAGTTCGATCGGCCGATCCATCGTCCTGGCGAAGTGCTGCATGGGCGCGTGGTGGTGCGTTCGGTGCAATGGCAAGGCGAAGGCCTTGCCGCGGTGCCGACGACCGCCGTTGCCAACGACGGGTGGGTGCCGCTGCGCTGCAAATGGCCTGGCGGGAGCGTCACGACCCAGCAGATCGCACTGGATGCCCACGGCCACGCCACGTTCTCGTTGCCGATTCCCGCCGCCGTGCCGCCGTGCGATGTGGCCATCGAACTCGGCCCGCTCGCGAACGGCGCCACGTTGACGACGGTGGCGACGTCGATCGCGATGTTCCGGCGGCCGGCGATGGTGGCCACGTTGGACGGTCCGCGCCGCGCGGTGGTGGCGGACCAGTCGGTGTCGCTGCGCTTGCAGGTGCAGTGGGCGTCGGGAGGGGCCGCGGTCGGCGTGCCGGTCGATGTCTCCGTTCGCGTGTCATGGCAGGAAGAGACCCGGCGTGGCACCACCGATGGCGAGGGCCTGCTCGTGATCCCGTTGTCCGTGCAGGATCGCAGCGGCGCCCGCATCGACTGCACATGCCGCGTGCACGGTGACGACGGCCACAGCGAGGAGGTGTGGCACTCGGTGCAGGTGGCAGCAGCCGCGGGCGAAGGCCCGCCTGCGCACAGCGATCGACTCAGCCTGGCCCTCGTCGGCGAAGCCGTCGTCGGCACGCCGGCCCAACTGCGCGTGCAGGGTCCGGCCTACGGGCACGCCCTGCTCGTGGTCGGGCGCTCGACGCATGCTCGCGTGCAGACGCTTGGGCTGGATCGCGAAGGCCAGGCGACCGCGACCGTCGACGTCGTCGCCACCGACTGGCCGCGGCTCGACGCACTCGTGCTGGCGCCGGGATCTCGCGACGAAGTCGTCATCGAAGCGCCGGTGCGGCTGGCGGCTTCGGTGCCGTTGCGGCTCTCGGTGCCCGACGCAGCGCAGCCGAAGCAGACGGTGCGTTGCCGGGCGAACACGTCGCCAGGCAGCGTGGTGACGTTCGCCGTGGTCGACGATCGCATCTTCCGCCTGGTCGACGATCCCACGCCGTGGCCCGACGCAGCGCTGCGGCCGTGGGTGCCCGAGGCGGCGTGGCAAGCGTACGTCAGTGCCGAGTGCATGGATCCGCGGCTGCTGCTCGGCGAGTTGCTTGTGGCCGGCCGGGTGCCTGGGCCGGGCGACCTGCGAGCGCTGCCGCAGCCGGGCGCGGGTGGCGCTGCGAGCCCCGCGACGGGTGCTGCGACCCGCGATCTGCGCAGTGACTTCCGCGCCACGGCGTGCTTCCACACGGCGTTCGCTGATGCGGCGGGCGAGGCCCAAGTCGAGTTCACCCTGCCCGACGATGCGACCACCTGGCGCGTGACCGCGACTGCGGTCGATGCGCGCGGCGAAGGTGGCCTGGCGGTGGCGACGATTGCGGCGCGGTTGCCGTTGGCGGCCGAGCCGCTGTTGCCGCGCGTGCTGCGCCAAGGTGACCGGGTCGAAGCGTCGCTGGTGCTCGACCGGGCCGCTACGGCGGTGGGAGCGCAGGGTGACGACGCGGCGCACTTCGAGGTGAAGGCGAGCGGCGCGGGTCGGATCGACGGCGATGCGGCGGGCGTGCGCACGTTGCCGTGCGGCCGGACGGCGATGGCGACCTTCGCACTCGCGGCGACGACACCGGGCGAACTGGTGGTTGGCGTACAGGCGGCCGTTGCCGCAGCGCGCGACCATTCGGAACGTCGTTTGCCGGTCCTTGGCACGTCGCTGGTGCAGACGGTCGCGCAGGCTGCCGCGGGGCGCGGTGTGATCCCGGTGGATGCTCCCGCAGGTTGTGGACCCGGTGCGCCACTGCAGGTGGAAGTGCTCGCCGGTGGCGCTGCGGCCTGGCGCGAACTGGCGGCGCGGCTGGCGGCGTATCCGTACGGATGCGTCGAGCAGACGTTGTCGCGGTTGCTGCCGTTCGCGGCCAGCAGCGCGGTCGATGGGGATGCCGTGCTGCGTGCCGATCGCATCGGCAAGGGCATGGCGCGGCTGCGGCAGTTGCAGCGTGGCGAAGGTGGGCCGTTCGCGTGGTGGCCGGACGGCGAAGTCGATCTCGCCATGACCGGACTCGTGCTGCATGGGCTCGCGCAGTTGCGCGCGGGCGGGATCGCTGCCGCGGACTACGGGCTGCACGTCGATGGTGACCGCTTGCGGGCGGCGGCGAACTGCGACGCCGCCACGGTGCCGTCCACGTTGTCGGTCGCCGTCGTCGAGCTGTTGTCCGGGCTGTTGCGTTGCCGGCCGGACGATGCCGCGGCGCGCCAGCTGGCCAATGCGATCGTCGACGCCAAGGTGCCCTTGCCCCGCGGTGCAGCGCTGCGACTTGGCCTTGGCCTGTTGGCCGCCGGCGATCGGGAACGCGCGCAACGTTGCCGGAATGGCCTGCCGCTGGCGCCGATCGCCGGCAGCTTTCCGGGCGAGGATCCGGTGGTGCATCGCGCCCACGAACTCGACCTCGACCGGGCGCTGGGCACTGCCATTGACCCAGCCGCGGAAGCGGCCCTCGTGCACGAACTGCTGGCCGCTTCGTGCCGGACCTACACCGATGCGGTGGCCCTCGTCGCGCTCGCGCCGGGGCTGCGGTCGGCATCGGCGGACCTGCAGGTCGAAGTCGCCGTCGACGCGGCGCCGTCGCAGACGGTTTCGTTGCCGCTGGCGGCCGGTTCCCGCGCCGTGTTGCGGATTCCCGGCGGCGGCAGCCGGTGCGTCGTGCGCTGCCGCGACGACCAGCAATTGCTGTTCGTGCGCGCAATCGGGCAGACCGAGCGATCGGGCGTCGGACCGGCTACGGCCGGTCCGTTCGTGGTGGAACGCACCGTGTCCGGGCCGGGTGTGGGCACACACGAAGATGGGGGCCTCGTGGTGCGGGTCGGCGAGCGGGTGCGCGTGCGGCTTCGACTGTCGTCCCCCGTCACGGCTTCCTATGTGGCGCTCGTGTGCCCGCTGCCAGCCGGCTGTGAACTGCTCGGCGAACCGCAGTCCTGGCAGAAGTTCGACGATCGCGTGGTGATGGCCTGGCCGCGGCTCGCAGCCAGCCAGGCAAACACCGTCGAGTTCGACTTCGTCGCGACGATGCCCGGCGTCGTCAGCTGGCCCGCGGCAGTGGCCGAAGCGATGTACGATCCGGTGCAGCAGGGCAGCAGTGTTGGGCTCACGCTGCGGATGCAACGTCGGCCTCGCATGCAGCAGGAAGCCGCGGGCGTTGCCGTTGCGCGGCCGCGTCCGCAGCCCGTGCCGGCGCCTGCGACCGTCGCCACTTCCGAACCGGTGCTTCCCTCGTTGGCCGAGCAAGCCGCAGCCGCGGTGCAGTGCATCGACACGTTGTGGTACGACGAAGTGTTGCCGGGCGGCATCTATGGGTTCGACACCGAACCCGACGCCGAACAGCGAACCCAGCTCGAGGCGGCGCTCACCACGCTGGCTGCGTTGCTGCCACGTGACGATGGCGCGGTGCTGGCCGCGCTGGCGCGGCTCGAAATGGCGGATACCGGCCGGCAACGCGGTGCGGCGCTGGCCGCCTGGCGGCGCGATCTGCTGGCGCGCCTGCACTACCTTCGTGAGCAATGCCTCGACCGCATCGCCGTGCGCTGCGAACAGTTGCTGGCTGGGATATCCGAGCGCAGCGACATTCCTGACCTGCTGCGGGCCCTGCCGGCCGCCCGGCGCGAAGCGGTCGCCCTGCGGCTGTTGGCGACTTCGTGTTCCGAGTGGCCGGGCCTGGCGGAGGATGTCGTGTGGACGTTGGAGAATCCGATCCGCGACGAACGCTTGCTGACGATGCTGGCAACGATGGCGGCGGGCATGCCCGCTCTCGATCTCGAAATCGTGCTCCGGCGACTGCCGGAATCGCGGTGGGCGGCGTGGTCGCCGACGGTTCTGTGTGATCTGGCGATGCGCGTCGGCAACGGCGACATGCAGGCGCAGTTGTTGGCGGTGGCGGCCCGCTCCGCCGCGGGCTTGCGCGAACTGCAGGAACGGGCGAGGCAGCCGGACTGGATCCGTGCGTTGTCGGCATCGCAGTGTCCGGACCAGCTGCTGCAGCACCTGCCGGAGACGATGCTGGCGGCGGTTGCCGACGACGACGACGCGCGCGCGGTGCGGGTGCTGGCGGCTGGACCGATGCCCACGGCTACCTTGTGGGAGCGCTTGCGGCAGCGTGGTGGCGGCCTGCCACTCGCGGTCGTGGTGGGTGCGTTGCGGGCGCGCGCGGCCACCGTTCCGCCCGACTTCGATCCCGCGGCGATGGCCGATCCCACGGTGGCGGTGCTGCTCGGCGCCTTCGCAGCTGCTGCGGATGGCCGTCGCGCGGCCGGAGTGTTCGCCGCCGCGCGGCCCTTGCTCGCGGCGGAGGCTGAGGTCGATGACGCCGTCCAGGCGATGGTCGCCGAACTGGTCGTGCGGCACGGTGCCATCGACAACGTGCTGGCGTTCACCGATTGGTTGACCGAGGCGCACTGGCGGGGGCTTTGGGCCCGGTGGACGCCGCCTGAGGCTGTGCGCGTGCTGCAGTGCGAGACCCGCATCGGCTACGGGTTGCCGGCGAGCGACGACTCCCTGCGGGCCTTGCTGGTCAGGGCCGCAGCGGACCACGATGTCGACGACGCCGTGGCCGCAGTCCTCGTGGCGCCGACGGGAATGGAACGGCTGCGCGCGGTCTTGCCGCACTTGCCGCAGGCGGTGCGCACGGAAGTCGAAGATGAAGTGCGCTTGCAGGCCGGCTTCGACCTCGCGCGCGGCGTCGCCGAGCCCGAGCCAGAGTCGTTCATCGCCGACTTCGCGCAGTTGCGCGGCTACACCGCGGAGTGGCCGGTGCATCTCCTGGCGGCGCGCGACCGCTTGCTCGCGCTGCGTGGCCTGCGCTAGGCATTCACTTCGCGAACTTCTCGATCGGGGCGAGGCAGTCGGGGCCGTAGTTGTCCGGCGTCGTCCCCGTGTCGGTGAGCATCGGCCGGTTGTAATGCTGCGGCGCGATCGCCACGAGCAGCAGCTTCACGTCGTTGCCGTTGACGGTCTTTGCCAGCGGCGGTGCGAAGTAGCGGTACGAACTGCGCACGGCCGGGCTGCCCGCGGGCATCGGCACGACTTCGCCTTCGGTGTCGCCGACGCGCAGCAACGCGTCCGGCGCCAGCTTCTGCGCAGTGACCAGTTCGCCGAGGTCGTGCGGCCAACGCTGGTTCGCCTTCTGGAACGCTTCCAGCGCGGTCCACACCTGTTCCAGCTGATGCTCCGCGAGCTGGCGATCCATCTCGTCGTAGGCGTAGTCGTTGTGGAACGGGTCCGACAGCAGCGGTCCCCAGGTCATCGCCACCCCCGCGAGTTCGACGCCGCCGAGGCCGCCGAGCTGTTGCAGCACCCACGTGTTGCCCTGGCGGCGCAGCACCCCGCGGCCCTTGCCGAGCAACGGACCGACGGCTTCGGGCGACGGCATCGCGTCGGTGCCCAGCAGTTGGTTCGACATGGGCAACAGGTTGACGAGCGGCAGCCAGTTCTTGTGGAACGCCTCGTAGATGGCGCGTTCATCCCAGCGCAGGTCGAGGTTCGTCAGCAGTTCGCCGGCGCCTTCGGGAATGGGGGCGTCGCCGACGTCCATCGCGACCACCGCGGGATCCTGCGCCTTCACGAACGCGCGCATGCTGAGGGCCGATTCGGCAATGTGCAGCACGCCGTCACGGCGAAACCAGGTCGGTTGGAATGCGGCCGGTCCGCCGTCGATCGCGAGCACCGTGCACGGCACGGACTCGTACGTCACCGGCTTCGTCTTGCCCTGCTTGCCGACCAGATCGAGCAGTGCGTCGACCGCCTTGTCGTCGGCGATGCCGAGCGACAGGTACACGCGTGGGATCACGCCGCCTTTCGCCGGTGCCGAAACGCCGATCGCGATGCCGCCGGTGAAGGCCTGCTTGGCGCCGTCGGTGACGGCATCCGGCAATTCGCTGCCGACCATGCCTTCCACGGCGGTGACCAGCAGGGCCACGTCGATGGTGCAGCGCAGTTGCAGCAGCGGCGTCTCGGGCAGCGCCTGGGCCGGCAGCGCGGCCTTGCCGCCGAGGATCGCACCGATCGCGCCAGTCGGTTCGCCGTTCACGACGACTTCGATTTCGTCGAGCACGCGCGTGCCCTGGAACTGCAAGCGCCAGCGCAATTGCTGCAGGCTGTCGAAACCGAGGGCGCGCACTTCCGTTGGCACGCCGCCCATCAGTGCGGTGAACATGCCGATGTAGGCGGCAACATCGAACTCGACGCCGACCTGGGCCGGCGGGCGCGCGGGGCTCGGACCGTGCGTACCACATTGGTCGGGTTTGCCCATGCCGACCACGAAGGTGCCCGGCAGATGCACGTAGAACGTGTTGCCGCCGGGTTGGTAGCCATGCTCTTCGTTGGCATCCTTGCGCGCGAAGATCGAGGCGGGGAAGCCGGCGAACTTGCCTTCGGGATCGAGTGTCCAATCCGGGCTCGTCGCGAACTGGCGGGCGCGTTGGTCGAACAACGCGGTCCAGCGCCCTTCCGCCCGCGGTTTGCTGGCGAAGACCAAGGCCAGAGCCGGGTCGCCGCGCGGCATCGAGCCGTCCTCGCCCAGCATCACTGCGAGTTCGACGCGCTGCATGTCCTCGATGGCGACGGCGCGCAGCAGATCGAGGCCGGTGGCGATCGCGATGTTGCTGCGCATCCAGGGATCGAGCCGGATGCCGCTCTTCTCCGTCGCGGTGGCAACGGCGAGGCGGCGTTGCGCCATCGCGCGGTACTTGGCGAGCCCCGCGGCGAAGGCAGCCGCCACTTCCGGTTCCGCCAACACCTTGCCGACCATCGTCTCCGGCAACCGCTGCAGCAGCGCTGGAACGTCTTCCGCGGCAACCCGCATCAGGTGGGGCTTGGGCAAGAACGTCGGCGGCCCTTGGCTCGGCAACGAGGTGGTGGCAGCGGCGAACAGCGACGCGAGAAGAAGCAGTCGAGCCATGGGGATCACCAATGCGCGAGGGCAGCAGGGTATTGCCTCGGCGCGTGCATGCACGCGCCGAGGGCGAACGACGCTCAGCCGCGGGGGGGAGCGGGTGGCGTCGACGGCTTGCCTGCGTTGCCCGTGCGTGGCGCCGACGTTGCGTCGGCAACCGCGGCCGCGGCCGAAGTCGGCGCCGAAGCCGGCGCCGCCGAACCGTCGGTCAGCTTGCCGAAGAACGCCGGCATCTCGACGCCGCCGATGTCCTTCATCATCTGCAGCATGGGCGGCAGGCTGCCGGCGAGGCCGTGCAGGAAGTTGGCGGTCGCGTGCTTGCCGTCGCCGCCGCCGCCGCCGTCCCACACCACGACCTTGTCGAACTTCACGTTCGCGATCGCCTTGGCGGCGACTTCGGCCATGTGCGGCAAGTGCTCGAGCAGCAGCAGCTGGAACGCCTGCGAGGCGCCGCCGCAGCCGGCGACGATGCGCTGCAGACCTTCGGCCTTCTTGGCCAGGATCTCGTACTCACCGCGGGCTTGCGCTTCGAGGCGGGCGAACGTCGCCGCGGCCTCGGCGTTGGCGCGCAGGCGCACTTGTTCCGCCTGTGCTTCCGCATCGACGATCAGTTTCGCCTTTTGCGCCTTGGCGGCGGCTTCGAGTTCGGCGCGCTGCTCGCTCTCGATCTTCGTCGCCATCGCGTCCGCGGCGCGGGCCTCGGCGAGGTACTGCGCTTCGCGCACCTTCGCTTCAGCTTCGCGCTTGCGCGTCTCGGTCAGCTGGTAGGCCTCGGCCTGGCGTACCTTCAACCCGGCCTCGGCATCGACGACCTTGGCGCGGGCGAGATTCTCGCCGGTGACGGCGGTGGCTTCGGCGTCGGCGACCTGGATGCGCATCTGCCGCTCCTGGTCCTTGATCGCACTCTGCTGTTCGAGCGTGGCGCGGCTCTTGCCGATGCCGGTCTCCTTGTCCAGATCGGCCAGGCGCACCAGCTTCTCGCGTTCCGCTTCCTTGGTGCCGATCTCGCGCACCTTGTCGGCGCTGGCGACCATGACGTCCTGTTCGCGCTTGGCTTCGGCGACACCGATCGAGCCGCGCATCTGCTGCTTGGCGACGTCGATCTCGGCCGATTGGATCGCTTCCGAAGCGGCCTTGCGGCCCATCGCTTCGATGTAGCCCGACTCGTCGGTGATGTCGGTGATGTTGACGTTGATCAGCACGAGGCCGATCTTCTCGAGCTCGGGCGTCAGCGAGTTCTGCACGCTGTCGAGGAACTTGTCGCGGTTGCGGTTGATGTCCTCGATCGTCATCGACGCGATCACCTGGCGCAGCTGACCGAGGATGATGTCCTCCGCCTGCTTCATCACCTGGCGCTGGTCGAGACCGAGCAGGCGGATCGCGGCGGTCTGCATCACCGCGGGTTCGGTGCCGACCGCGACCGTGAACACCGACGGCACGTTGACGCGGATGTTCTCGGCCGACAGGGCGCCGCGCAGCGGGATCTCGATCTGCATCGGATCGAGCGACAAGAACGAATAGTCCTGGATCAGCGGCCACACGAACGCACCGCCGCCGTGCAGGCAGCGTGCCGATTGGCCCGAAGCGACCTTGCCGAAGATGACGAGGATCTTGTTGCTCGGGCAGCGCTTGTAGCGCTTCACGATCAGGATCACGAAACCGAGCAGCAGCATCGCCGCGGCGATGCCGGCGAACACCAGGGGCAGGTTCGGCGGCGTGTCGGCGAACGGGAGGAGCGACAGCATGTACGGAGTTCTCCTTAGGAACTTGGGGAAGACGAGCTCGGAATCAGAGGACGGGGGCGACGACGAGGGTGTCGTCGTCGTTGCGTGCCAGGACGCGAACGGAAGCGCCGGTCGGGATCTCGCCATCGCGACTGATCGCGCGGCATTCGACGGTGCGGCCTTGCACGGTGAGCATCACGCGGCCGTGGCCGGTGCCAGGTGCCGGGATGCGCAGGTAGACGTTGGCGGTGAGGCCGACCGCGTTGTGCAGGTCGACGTTGCCGCTCGACTGCAGGCGCGAAAGGCCGCGCATCAACTTCGCGACCAGCCACAGCGCCACCACGCCGGCGGTGCCCGCGGTCAATGCCACCACCATGGGCGACCAACCGAGGTGTTCGGTGCCGAGCCCGACCAGTCCAAAGAAGGTCAGGAACGTCGACGCCGTCTGCAGCGTGAACAACTTCAGGAAGGCGGCCTGGTCGTGGCCGACGTCAGCGCCGCCTTCGACATCAGCGTCGGCGCCCGCGCCGAGCAGGAGCAGCAGGAACTGCAGCACGAGGATGGTGCCGCCGATGACCGCGCAATACAGGAAGACGGTGCTCATGGGGACGAGGATGGTCCGCGCAAAGGCGTTCCCTTTCGTCCCGGCAATGTAGCCACGACTGTCCCGGACCTGTCACGCTGGCGCGGAGAAAGTCCCCGGCGGGCGCCACCAGGTGCGCGGCCCAGCGCCGCCGCGATCAGGCCGGTTGCGTCGCGCGAGCGATCTCGCGGCAGGCGAAGGTGTACACGCCGTTGCGCACGCGCACGGTCACCGCCGAGCCCGGGCCGAGGTCGTTGTCGAGGATCAGCTCGGTGAGCGGGTCCTCGATGCGACGCTTGATCAGGCGGCGCAGCTCGCGCGCGCCGAACTCTTCGGAGAAGCCCTGCTTCGCCAGCAGCACGCGCACGCCGGGCGAGAACGTCGTCGTGATGTTGCGCTTCTTCAGCAGGTCGGCCACTTCGCGCAGCATGTTGCCGGCGATGCGTTGGCAGACCTTCTCGTCGAGCGCGTTGAACATGATCACTTCGTCGATGCGGTTGACGAACTCGGGGCGGAACGACTCGCGCAGCGCCTCGAACGTCACTTCGCGCAGATCGACGTCCTGCAGACTCTGGCGCCGATGCGCCGCCGAGAAGCCCATGCGCGTGCGGACCGCGTCGATCTTCTCGATGCCGAGATTGCTCGTCATCAGGATCAGCGCCTGGTGGAACGAGACGGTCTGGCCCTTGCTGTCGGTGATGATGCCCTCGTCGAGCAACTGCAGCAGCAGGTTGTGCACCTTGTAGTGCGCCTTCTCGATCTCGTCGAAGAGCACGACGCTGTTGGGCTTCTTCTTGATCGCTTCGGTCAGGAAGCCGCCTTCGTTGTGGCCGATGTAGCCGGGCGGCGAGCCGATCAGTTTGGCGTACTCGTGCGGCAGCGCGTACTCGCTGCAGTCGACGCGGATCATCGCGGTCGGGTCGTCGAACAAGTTGCGCGCCAGCGACTTCGCCAGCTCGGTCTTGCCGGTGCCGGTGCGGCCGACCAGCAGGAACGTGCCGACGGGGTTGGTGGGGCGCTTCAAGCCGACCGCCGCCTTCTTGACCGCGCGCACCAATGCCGTGATCGCCTCGTCCTGGCCGATGATCTGCTGGCGCAGGTTGCGTTCCAGGGTGTTGACGCGACGGAACAGCCCCTGGCGCGCACCTTCGTTGCCCGGCCGCGGCAGGAACGGATCGTCGGTCGCCTCGGCGGGCTTCTGGCCGTTCGGCGACGGGATGCTCACCTGGTGGATCTCCAGCGACGGATTGACGTCGATGCAGATCTGGTAGAGCAGCTCCTCGACGATCTCGAGGTCGTAGCCCTCGTCCATCTTGCGGACGGCGGCGAGGACCTCGGTTTCGAAGGTCGGCACGCAGGCGCGCACCACTCGCTGCCGGTAGTTCGACTTGTTGCTGATCGGAGCCCCGTGGAGCTCCTGCAGCAGCTCGTCGGAGCAGCAGCGGACCTTGATGAACTCGTCGATCAAGTCGAAGTACTTGATGACGAACGCTGCTCCTGGATGCTTCACGTGTGTGGATCCTCGACTTCTGCTTGCCGAGGACTCTTTCGGGTCGGCGCGCCCGAGGACTTGACGCGCGGCGCACGAAACCTCGAAGTTGTTTTGGCCACTCGGCCTCCAGACCCTGTGAATGACCCGATGAAACTGCTCGCGATGCTCGTGCATCGCGGTCTTGTGCCCGCCGACGCGGTGCGCGACGCGCTCGCATCTGGTGCGCCCGGACGTTTCCTCGTGCAGCGCGGTCACTGCACCGCCGCGCAGTGGGACGAGTGGCAACGCACGGAAGGCGGCACTCGCCCGGTGCTGAGTCGCTACACCGTGCACGAACTGCTCGGCGAAGGTGGCGTCGGACGGGTGTTTCGCGCCACCGACAAGACGGACGGCAAGGAACTGGCGTTGAAGGTGCTGCGGGCCGAGTTCGCCGCCGATCCGATGCAGACGGATCGCTTCGTGCGCGAAGCACGGCTGTTGCTCGAGCTCGACCATCCGCACCTAGTGAAGGGACTGCGCATCGCCAAGGAAGGGGCGGTGATCTTCTTCGCGATGGAGCGCTTGCCCGGTCGCTGTCTGCAGACGGTGCTCAGCGAAGAACAGCGGCTCGACGAAGAATCGGCGTTGCAGATCGTGGTCGAGGTGGCCGGTGCGCTCGGCGTCATGCACAAGCAGGGGCTGGTGCACCGCGACGTGAAGCCCGGCAACGTGCTGTGGTCGGAAGAACGTGGCGCGGTGCTGATCGATCTCGGCTTCGCCGTGGTCGGCGCCGACGCGGCGCTCGGCGAGACCACCGCGGGGACCGTGCACTACATCGCGCCGGAGCAGGCGCGCGGCCAGGGCAAGCTCGACGTGCGGGCCGACATCTACGCCCTCGGCGCGACGCTCTACCACCTGGTCACGGGCTCGCTGCCGTTCGAGGGCCGCACCAGCGAAGAGGTGCTGGCGAAGCAGGTGCTCGAATCGTTGTCCGGCGAACGCATCCGGGCGCTGAAGCTGTCGCCGCAGCTGCACTACTTCCTGGAGAAGATGATGGCGAAGGATCCGGAGCTGCGGTTCCAGGATCCGGGCCACCTGCAGCGCGAGGTCGAGGCCTTCCTGCAGCAGCGGCGTCACCAACGCGAAGTCGAAGAAGCACAGCTGCAGCAGCAACAACGGCCGAAGCTCGGCGACCAACGCAAGAGCTCCATGTTCGATCGGAGGCGACGTCGGCGACGATGAGTGAAGGGGGCGAACGAAGGGACGGGTATCCGTTCACCTGGTCGTGCCGGCGTTCCGGCAACTGCTGCGCGATTCCCGGTGGGGTCGTGCGCGTCGACGGCGACGAAGTGGCGGCGATCGCCGCGTTCCTCGGGCTGTCGCCGGCCGCGTTCCGGTCGCTGTATGTGCAGCCCGACGGCGAACGCCTGAAGGACGGTCTCGGCAACCGTTGCGTGTTCCTGCGGGACGGGGCGCCGGCGGGTTGTGCGATCTACCCGGTGCGGCCGGCGAAGTGTGCGTCGTTCCCGTTCTGGCCCGAGTTGCTGGCCGACCCCGCGCTGCTGGCGCGCGTCCTGCGCACGTGTCCGGGATTGCGCGCCGATGCCGAGGACGGACCCGAGCGCCGCTGACCGCGCGGTCAGGAGAACAGTTCGAGGCGCTCGAAGTCGATCGCGCACGGACCGTCGGCGAGGTCGAGGCGCAGCCACTGCACTTCGCGCGGCAACCGCGCGTGCCCCGCGAGCACGACGTCGTAGTCGCGCACGGTGCCGTCGTTGACCAGCGGGAACTTCACCGAGCACTCTTCGGTGAACGTCTCGTCGTCGGGGCCCTTCCAGAACACCTGGCCGGTGCCGGCGTCGATCGGCACGCCTGGCGCGTCGATGCGCAGCCGCAATCGCAGCGCGCGCAGGGGCCTTTGCAGGCACGGCGTCACCACCCACGGGTCGTTGCCGGTCGCTTGCCAGCGGAAGCCCTCGCCGCGGGCGACCAGCTGGTCGTTGGGCCAGAAGCCGCGCCGGTCGTCGCGCCGGGTCAGGTCGAACACGTCCTGCGACCAGCGGTCGGGCAGGAACAGGCGGTCGCGCAGCGCCAGCAGGGCGTCGCGGTGGGCGGGTGTGTGCAGTTGCAGTCGCGCCACCAGCGCGTCGCGGGACGGCGGCGGCGCTTCCACATCGACGAAGTCGGGCACGCCGTCGGCAATCGCATAGTGGCGGCTGCCGGCCAGGAACGCGGCGTGCTGTTGCAGGGCGCCGTAGGTGTGCGGATCGCGCAACGTGGCGAACCACGCCGCGTCGGCGTCGGCGGTCGGCACCGGGGCACGATGGCCCGGCGGCACCTTCGTCGCGAGCAGCCGCGCCAACAAGGTCGCGTCGTCGCTCCGGCGCGGTCGTTCGGCGTAGTCAGGACCCGGCACGATGGCGGTGACGCCGATGCGACCCGGCTGCAGCGATTCGCTGCGCGTATTGGCGAGGATCCACGCCGTCGCCTCGTCGAGGCCGAGCACCTGTTGCGGCGGCGGCGTGTCGCACTGCGGCAGCAGGCGCGCGTTCGGCAACGCGCCCGTGAGGTCGTCGGGGTGGAACAGGTTGCGTTCCATGTGCGGCCACGCCGGCCGCTTCCACAGGTAGTCGTCGAGCCAGGCGCGGTCGTAGCGCACTTCCTCCGTGGTGACGATGACCGCCACGCGCGCGATGCGCTGCAGTTCGAGCAACGTCTCGACCGGGCTCTCGACATGTTCGAGCACTTCGCTGCTGACCACGACGTCGAAGGCGCCGTCGGCGAACGGCAGGCGCGCGCTGTCGACGGCGGCGCCCGGCACCGCGAACAGTTCGCGCGCGCGCTGGCAGGCCGCCACCGACAGGTCGGTGGTCGCCGTGGTCGCGCCGTACATGCCGCGCACGACGTGGGCGAGGTAGCCTTCGGCGCCGCCGACGTCGAGCAGCGTGTCGAAGCGCAGTCCGTCGAGGGCGCGCAGGATGCGCAGGAACCGCGCCTGCCGACCGACGTGGCCGCCTTCGCCCGCCGGATGCCCGAGGCCGTAGACGGGCATGTGCGCGAAGTAGACGCCGGCCTGGTCGCGGCGCTGGAAGCGGTGTTCGAGCCAGGCGCGGGTGGTGCGGGTGTAGAGGCCCATCGGGGCCGAGAGCCTACTGGACGGGCGCAGCAGTTCCTCGCCGCGTTGCCATCGCGCTCACACGTCGCGTTCGATGCGCCGCCAGCGGCGTCGGCGCAGGTCGACGGCGTGCGCGGTCAGGTCGGCGGCGCGTTCGACATCGGCCGCGAACGACTTGCCGCGACGATGCACGCGCACCACGTGGCAGAGCCCGAGCCCTTGCACTTCGAGCCAGTCGCCGCGCTGCACCGGGGCGGTGGCGTCGGTGGGGGTGTCGGTCGGCGTGCGCGGCAAGGCCGGCGCCGGGGGCAGGTGGGCGTCCTGCCACGGCCCGATCGCGACGCAATGGTCGCACGCACCGCAGTGGTCGTGCGGCAGCGGCTGGCCGAAGTGGTCGTGGATCGTCTGCTTCCGGCACGCAGGTTCGCTGGCGTAACGCACCATGCGCAGCAGGCCGAGCAGGTCGTTCTGGCGCTTGTCCGCCGGCAGCCACGTTTCGACTTCGTCGAGTTCCGGCACTCGCAGCAGGCGGAAGTCGCGACCGAGCTCGCCTTCGGTGCAGCCCGCACTGCGCAGCAGGCGCAGCACCGTCTCGACGCGGCCGTCGTGGCGGTTCTTGTGCAGGAACGTCGCGCGCAGCGTGTCGAGATCGACCGCCTGCACGCGGTCGCCGAGCCCGTACAGGTGCAGCACGACTTCGTGCGCGAACGCCGCCGTGGGATTCGCCCACTCGGTGAAGTCGCGCTGGATCGCGAGGTCCTCCTCGCGCCACAGCAGTTCGCAGAACGCGCCGCGCCCGTCGCGTCCGGCCCGACCGACTTCCTGCCAGTAGGCTTCGAGCGTGCGCGGGATCTGCCAGTGCACGATGGCGCGAATGTCGGCCTTGTCGACGCCCATGCCGAACGCGTTGGTGGCCAGCATCAGGGCGTCGCCGCTGTCCTGGAACAGGCGCTGTTGCGTGCGGCGTTCGTGTGCCGACAGGTCGCCGTGGTAGAGCAGCGGACGCAGGCCCTGCCGCTGCAGTTCGCCTTCGAGGCGGAGCAGGTCGCGCACCAAGGCGCAGTAGACGATCGCCGGACCACCCGTGCGCGTGAGCACCTGCGTGAGCCGGGCGCGCTTCTCGTCGTCGTCGTGGCAGGCGTGCACCGACAGGAACAGGTTGTCGCGCGTGATCCCCTTGTGGAACGTCGCCGCGTCGCCGAGGTCGAGGACGCTGCGGATGTCGCGTTGCACGGCGGGCGTCGCGGTGGCGGTCAACGCCAGGCACGGCGGCGAGCCGAGCGCGCGCCGGACCTCGCCGAGGCGTGCGTAGTCCGGCCGGAAATCGTGGCCCCACTGGCTGACGCAATGCGCCTCGTCGACCACGAAGGCGCGCACGCCGTGGTTCTTCACCGCGTCGAGGAAGCCGGGCACCCGGAAGCGCTCCGGCGTGACGTAGAGCAGCCGGATGTCACCGCGCACGGCAGCGGCAAGGCGCCGCTCGCGCTCGTCGCGCTCGAGCATCGCGTGGATGCAGGTGGCCGGCAGCCCCTTCGCCTGCAATGCCGCCACCTGGTCGTCCATCAAGGCGACCAGCGGCGACACCACGAGCGTCAGCCCGGTGGCCAGCAGCGCCGGCAGTGGGAAGCACAGCGACTTGCCGTCACCGGTCGCCATGACCACGAGCGCCGAGCCGCCCATGTGATGGTGGCTGACGATCTCGCGCTGCATGGGCCGGAAGTCGCGGTGGCCGAACAGGCGGTGGAGGGCGGCGTCGAGATCGGGCACGGGTAATGCGAGCGTAGGGCGGGCGCCGATACGTTGGAACGCCGTCATGTCGCCTCGTTCCGCGTCACCGTCGCTCGCATTGGTCGCCCTCGTGCTGGCGGCAGTGATGAGCCTGTCGAACCTGTTCGAGCCGTTGACGGTCGACGACGTCTGCCATCAGTACTACGCCGCCCAGGTGGCGAAGCAGCCGTTGGCCCCGTTCGAGTTCGAGATCGACTGGCACCAGAAGCCGGTGGCAGCGTGGGACGTGATGGTGGCGCCGGTGACGTCGTACTGGTGGGCCCCGGCGATCGCCTTGTTCGGCGAGTCGCCGGTGGCGTGGAAGGCGTGGTTCCTGCCGACCCAGTGGCTGTTCTGTTTCGCCTTGTTGTGCTTGTTCCACCGGTTGCTCCGGCGACCTTGGCCGGCCATCGCGTTGACCGCTGCGGTGGCGCTCGGGCCTGCTGTGTTGCCCGGCATCAACCTGATGCTGGAAGTTCCGCTGTTGGGGCTGGCCTTCGCCAGCGTCGCGGTGTTGTTGCGCGCGTGCGATCGCCGCAGCGTCACCAGCGCCCTCGCGGCCGGGCTGCTGTTGGGGCTCGCATTCCAGACCAAGTACTCGGCGATGGGGTTCTTCGCGCCGTGGCTGATGATCGGTGTGCTGCGTTCGGCCTGGCGTGAACTGCTGGTCGGGCTCGCCACCGCGGTCGCGACGGCGCTCGCGATCGAAGGGCTGGTGTCGTGGTCGCACGGCGGCGGTTCGTACTTCCTGCGGCAATTGGAACTGACGCAACTGCGCGATTGGCGCCACCTCGGCAAGGGCATGCTGGCGCAGGTCGGCGTGCTCGGTTTGCCGGCCGCATTGCTGATGCTGCACGGGCTCGGGCTGCCGCGTTGGTGTGGCCGCCTGCTGCTGTGCGTCCACGTGCTGGCCTGGGGCGTGGTGGGTTGGGTGCCCGACATCGACACGCGCCGCATCAGCGACCTGGTGCTCGACTCGGTGGCGTTCCTGGTCACGACCGCGACCACGTGGGGCGTGTTCGCCGTGGCCTTCGGTCGCTTGGCGTGGTCGTCGTTGGTCCGTTTGCGTCAGCGGCGACTGGGGCGTGCCTTGGCGGTGCGCGTCTTCTTGCTCGGTTGGTTCGTCGCCGAGATCGCTTCGTCGCTCGTGGTGTCGCCGTTCCCGGCGGCGCGGCGCGTGCTGCTGGTCACCGTGGCGGCGACCGCGGCGGGTGCGTGGATGGCGACGCGGCGCCGCGACGGTGCCGCCGTGCTGTGTTCGACGGCCGCACTGTCGGTCGTGCTCGGGTTGGCGTTGCAGGGCATCGATTGCCTCGAAGGGCGAGCCTGCGTCGTCGCCACCGACGAAGCCGCCGCCTTCGCGCGCGAGAACGACCCCAAGGCCAAGGTCTGGTTCACCGGCGGCTGGGGCTTCGAGTACTACGCCCCGGCGGCGGGAATGCAGCCGTTGGCGCGTGGCCGCGCGCAGGTGCAGAAGGGCGACTGGATCATGATCGGCAGCATCGATGGCGCCGAAGAGCCCTGGTTCGAGTGGAACGGCAAGATCAACCTCGTGCACGAGATCGGGGTCGGTGACCTCGTGCCATGGTCGGTGCTGTTCGGCTACTACTCAGGACGGCGGCCGATCGAAGGCCAACTCGGCCCGCGCTTCGTGGTCTGGGTCTACCAGGCGATCGAGTCGTTCCACGTCGACGCGCTGCGGGCACGCGTCAATCCCTGGCGCGACCACTGA
>SXGT01417111.1_pt1 | contig 25385 bp, 23 predicted proteins | sample 3176221 | NCBI WGS metagenome assembly SXGT01 (sample SAMN11356862, study PRJNA531348) | freshwater metagenome | isolation source: freshwater sample F1-120 | place: China: Fuxian Lake, Yuxi | collected 2017-12-25
CGAGGTTACCCGTCGGCTGGTCGGCGATAATGATAAGTGGATCGTTTGCCCGCGCGCGCGCGAGGGCGACACGTTGTTGCTGGCCGCCGGAAAGTTCAAAGGGTTTATGGTGCAAGCGATCGCCCAATCCTACGCGCTCGGCTAGCCGCGTCCCCACGGCGTGGCTCTCGGCTTCAGTCCAGCCCTGGTAATACAAGGGCAGCTCGATGTTTTCGAGTACGGTGAGCTGCTGGATCAGGTTATACGACTGGAAAATGAAACCAAGCCGCGCGCCGCGAATGGTCGAGAGTTCGTTGTCATCCAATGTTGAAACGTCGTCTCCGCCGAGGAAGTACTTCCCGCCGGTCGGTTGATCGAGGCAACCGAGCACGTTCATCAGCGTTGACTTGCCGCAGCCGGACGGGCCCATGATGCTGACATAGTCACCCTTGTGGAAATTGAGACTGACACCGCGCAGGGCCTGCACAGTGATAGCACCCATTTGGTATGTCTTCTCGACGTTGTCGAGCTTGGCGATTACCTCTGCCATCGTTTCGCCGGGGCCGGGCCGTTTCAGGCAGGCGCCGCCTCCTTGGTTGGGGCTTCTTGCTGCTTTTCGCCTGCCTTATCTTTTTCCATTTGATCCTGCTTGCCGGCATCGGGCGCGAGCAGCAAGACCTCTTCGCCCTGTTCGAGACCGGTCTTGATTTCGATGAAATCTTCGGTGAACGCGCCCGTGGTGACCGTGCGCCGTTCCGATTTGCCGTTCTTCACGACGTAGCACACTTGATCCTCGCCGGCGTAGGAAACGGCCTGAATCGGTATATACACGACATTTTCGACGGTGCCGGTAAGGATTTCGACTTCCGCACTCATGCCGGGCCGGAGCCAATCGTAAACCCCGTCAATCCGGACCGTGGTCGGATACACCTTCAAGTCGGGATTCATGAACATGTTCGAAGAATCAGCCAACACCGCGACGCGATCGACCGTGCCGGTCAATGGCCGGTCCGCGAATGCATCCACACGCAGACGCGCCGTCTGGCCCAGGGCGATGCGTTGTACCGCCGACTCATGAATGCTCACCTTCACGCCCATCTTCGTCATGTCCGGGATGGTGATAATTTTCTGACGCTCGCGGACCGTCGTGCCTTCGAGAATCGGCTCTTCGTTGTTGCGCCGGAACGGATTGTTCTCCGTGCTCGAACCGTAGACCACGAGACCGGGCCGCTCCGCACGAATGACGCATTTGGCGAGCTGGTCTTTCATGTCTTCAAGCTGACTTTTTTCGAGGTTGTAACGCTGCTCAGCCGACTTGAGTCCTGCGTCAGCCTGGGCTAGTTTCGCGCTCGCTTCCTGCATGGTGCGTTCGAGCGAACTCAGCGCTTCTTCGTAGTCCGAGAGCAACATCTCGGCCGTCTTCACGAAGGTGTAGTGCACATACAGGTTCAAGTCTGTTTCGCTGGACTCAAGATTGATTCGAGCCTTCTCGACTTTCACCTTCTCGAGATCGAGTTCGTTCGCCGTAATGAAGTCTCGCTCGGCAAGTCGCTCTTTTCCCTCGAGGCTGGTCTCCGCCAGGCGCTTGTCCTGCTGCGCCACGAGAATCTTGTCCTCGAACTGCCGCAGCTGCTGTTTTGCTTCGCCGTCTTCGAGTTCGTCGGCTTTGGCGTATTGAGTGAAGTCGACCTTGGCGCGCTCCGCCATATATTTCTCGTCACGCACAAACACGGCATCCACCGTAACCGGCGTGGACGGCGCCGCAGGTGCTGCCGGTGCAGGCGTACCCTCGCCCGGCGTGATGCCCATCTGCTTCAGTACGTCGTCCGGATCCATGCCCATCTGGCGCATGCGTTCCGCCATCTGTTCGGGCATCTTGCCGCCGTTGGCGACGATCATGGCTTTGAATCGCTCGGGATCCATGCGCGGCGGGCCGCCTCCACCACCCCCGCCGCCGAATCCACCGCCTCCCGGACTACCAGATCCGCCCGGCGCGCCGCCGGCTCCACCGGCAGAAGCACCACCGTCGCCACCTTGACCACGGCGTCGGCCTCCACCACCACCGGCTCCATCTCCACCCCCGCTGCGCTCGGGACGCTCACCCCCTGTGACGTCGCTCTGCATTCGTTTGCGCCACGCTTCGCGATCGGCGCCCGAGGTTTCGTTTGCCCCGGACACGGGCGGCGCAACGCCGATGTTGACGGCGGACTTCGGCATTTCGGTCTTGGGTCCGCCGGACTCTTTCAACTTCTGAAGCTCTCCATTGACTTTGTCCAGCCCAAGATGGCTGACAATTGAAAGCACCGCTTTCTTGCCGAGGTATTTTTCGAAGTCCATCAGTGCGAACTTCGCTTTCAACTCGGCCGCGGTGATCGTGCTCTGGTTCTGGTTGACCTGAATGTCGTACTGCGCTTTTTTCTCGACGTAGCCCGCATCCGCACTCTGATACGAAATTTCCTGGTTGACGACGCGATCCTTGAGATCGGCCGAATCGAGTTCGACAAGCACTTTGCCGGCTGCAACGTCTTCCGGAGTAACGCGATATCCTTCTTCGACCAAACTGAGAATCTTCACGCCCTGATTACCTTTGATGGGCGACACGATTTCCTGCGATTCGAGCGCTTGGACCGCGCCACCTTCAACCACGACGATGTCCAAATTGCCACGCTTGGCGACAAAGGTAGTCCCCGGCTGGATCCCGGCCGGTCCTGCAGAAACGAACATATACCCCGCGACTGCCACCGCGAGCACGGTGGCGCCAATCAGCACGGCCGGCCGGCGGACGAGTGCCGCAATCCCTCCGGCCTTCGCCTTGGTCTCGCCTGTGCTAGACATCGTTGATTTCCTCCCACATACCGTTTTCTTTCACGTAAAGAATGCCGAGGTCGCGCCAGAATTGGAGCAAGGAAATGTGATAGTCGACGATGGCGCCGGTCACACTGCTCTCGGCTGCTGTAAGTGCGTTTTGAGCATCAACCTGGGAAAGAATGTCGCCGAGACCCAGTTCCGCGCGCAGATCCACTTCTTCCACGCGCCGTTTGTTCAGATCAAGGCTGAGCTTGCTGATCTCGTAATCCTTTTCGGACTGCAACAGATTTCGATACGCATTGCGCACATCGAGCTTCACATTGTCTTCGGCCAGTGATGCATTCCGGATCGCCGACTCATAGTCGATCAGCGAGCGCCGGTACACATTGCGTTCCGCTTTGCGATCGAGCGGCAGGTCGAGCACGACCCCGGCGGTCCAGCGGCTCCGATCGAAGTCGAGCGACTCGAAGCGGTTGCCACTCTTGCTGTTCACCTGCCCTGCCAATACCAGATCAAGACCCGGTTTGAGCGCGTTCGCGGCGACCTTGATGCGCCGTTCCGCGTCTTCGACGGCATCGCGCTGGGTGTACAGATCCAGGCGCGTCACCAGTGCCACATCGATCGCCTCCTTCGGCGTAACGGATGGCATATTGATGCCGTTCTCCTTGAGCTTTATCAGTTCGGCTCCGTCCAGCACCAGCAGCGTGTCGGTCGGCAATCCGAGCAGGATCTTGAAATTGTCCAACGCCTGCGTATAGGCACGCACGGTGGTAGTCCAACTGAGATCACGCTGAAGTTTGGATTCCTCAAGCCGTGCGACGTCTGCGGCGGTCTTCAGACCTTCCGCCTGGAAAGCGCGCTCACGCTCAAGGCTCTTCTCGAAGCTCTTGAGACCCTGATAGTTGTTGTACGCCGCGTCGCGCGCGCGCAGCACGCTGTAATACTGAGAAGCCACCTGCACCGCGAACTGCCGGCGGAAATCGGTGAAATCGCGAAGAGCGTAGAGCATGTCGTGTTCGGCTTGCGTAAGGAATTCGGTGGTCACGTCACTGCCGGCGCCACGCAGTAAGGGCTGGGTCAGCGACGCGGCGATGGCCGTGGTCGCACTATCGCCGCTGCCGCCCGTCAGGAAGGTGAAGAAATTGGACGTGATGTCTGCGGCAAAGCGCGCGCCGCTTTTCAGCAGCATATTGATGCCGAACGACGCCGTCCCGTCCGCGCTGGTCGTGCGCTCAGTGTCGATGTCGATTTCGGTGCCGCGCGTCATTACACCTGAGCTGTTCACCGCGTCCGCGTATTGCTGAAGAAGCAGCGCCGGCGGACCGGTCATCGTATCAACCGCGCGCACGAGTGAACCGGTATCGACTGAGTCCGAGTCCCAGATGTGTGTTGCCGCGATCTCGCCACTGAAGATGGGTGCGAATTCGTGGCGATCGAGCGTGAGGCTTAGCGCCTGGAGGTAGAGCTGCTCTTTTTGGTTTTGATACTCGCGGCTGTGCGTGAACGCAATCTCAAGGGCGCGCTCCAGAGTAAGAATCCCGGCGCCGATCTCGTTCACCTCGGAGCCCATGAAGTCGTATTGCTGCTCGATGCGGGCCAGCGCGCTGAGGTCGGGCGCGGGATGCGGCTCGATATTCACATCCTCGATCATTCCCGGCACCGCAGGGCTCTTCTGCTCCAGAATGTTGTAGACCTCTTTGTCGGCCGACTCACGGTAGCGAGTCGTCGAACAGGCGGACAGGAGAATCGTTGCCGCAAGTAATGATGCAACGGCACCCCAATTCTTAAGGTTTAAGTAATCTCTACAAACTGTTTGTTTCATAGCTGCGTTCAAACGTCCAATGGTCATATTTCCCCACAGATAAAGATGACGGCACCGCCGATAAGGTTACATTTATTCTTCACTTGGCGATTTTAGCATTTTTAGGCCGTCCGCTCCCACTTGAACCCGGAAATACGTAGCTTTAGGCCACACATTAGACTGTGATGCTGGGCAGCTTGTCATAGTAACCCCAGCAGGCTTGATCCCGTGGCCTCCGCTATTGCTCAGGCAATCTGGAAACAAAAAGTAGTTCTCCTAAAAGACCGCTATTCGCTCCAGACTGCGAACCGGCTATCGTGGCGTGCGAATTGAACGATTCCCGCGCATTTGGTATCGTCTCCCTTCTCTCGCGAGTTCACGCCGCCGCCAATCGGGCGCGGCACTCACATAGGACGACTCATGGCCAATATCAAGCAGCAAAAGAAACGTGTGCTCCAAAACGAAAAACGCCGCCAACGCAATATCGCAGTTCGCTCGCGGGTGAAGACCTACGTGAAGAAAGCCGAAACGACTTTGCAGGCCGCCGGCGCTGATGCGGTCGATGCAGTGCGCGTCGCGATCGTCGAGCTCGACATCGCCGCGCGCAAGGGCGTGCTCCACAAGAACACCGCCGCGCGGAAGAAGTCGCGCCTCATGAAAAAGATCAACGCGAAAAAAGCCTAAACGAATTCTCGCTTCCATCGCAGGCCCGAGCGCTCGCTCGGGCCTGTTTCATTTTTCAGCGAGAGCTGGTTCGTAGACGTAGATCGTCGCCTCGCCATCGCCCGGCAGGAAATAGAAGCGCAGGCGCATCTCGGTCATTTCCGCCGCGAATGCATTCTGCGTCATCGGGCGACCACCGGGCTCCCACACGAGCACCGGCACCTGGTGCACCGGGATTAATGTTTCCATATCGATCAATTCCAAACCACCCAATGCAAAGTTTCCCTTCGGCCCGCGATAATTCTGCAACCCACCGCACAGCATCAGCGAAGTTCCGGGCAGCCATTGCCCGTCTTGCAGATCGATGAAGTGCGAAGAATTCTCTTTTCGAGGGCCCCTCGCCTCAATAATCAACGCGCCTGTGCCATTATCCCGCGTGCTCCATTGATGAAAGCAACGGGATCCCCACGAAGCACCCATCAGCAGATGCGACTCGGGATTGTAGACAAGTGCACCTAGATGATCGCCGAGCGGTTTCGGATAGTGAACAAGCACAGGCTGAAAGGTCTTCGGATCGATCCGCCAAATTTCCGATGTGCTTTCGGGACGGTATTCCGCGACCGGCATCCACAGATGAGTCCCGTCAAAATCAATGCCGCCCGGGTGATAGCGCAAGTCTCCGCGGAAACTACGCTCATCCAATCGGACGCCCTCGCGGTCAATGCGGTAGAGATGCGCGTGCCCTTCGCCCTTAGCACGATTGATCACCTCGACTGACGACACCCAGAATTCTCCATCCACGATCGCCATGCCTTGTGGATGATGTGCGTTGAACTTCAGCGGGATTTCGCGCACGGCAGTCCATACGGTGTCCGCCCTGAGTTTTTGGACGCGCTCCGCGATGAGCTTTCCAGAGTCTTCTGCCCATCCGGATGCCGTCCACGCGAAAATCGCCGCGAAATACGCTACAGTGAATCGTCGCACTCAACCTCCATGCTCATTTGTCGAGGAATCGCTCTGTGTCCGATCTCATCAAGAATCCCGCGCTCGCAGCGATATTCAGCGATGAAAAAATGAAGAAGGTAAATTTATTCGAATCGCCGAATCTTTTCTGCGACATATACTGCCTCAAACCCGGACAATCCCAAAAAGTACACAGCCACGCGCACAACGACAAACTCTACTACGCAGTCTCCGGTACGGCCCACGTCACGCTGGGCGACGATACACGCGCCCTCCCGCCCGGCCAACTTGCGATTGCCCCGGCGGGCGTCCCGCACGGGGTCGAAAACCGCTCCGCCGAGAATGCGACGCTTCTCGTCATCATGGCTCCCAATCCCAACGTGAAGTAGTCGCGCCGTCGCACGTACATTGACTCTCCGCCCTTTCCGCGCGATAATCCCGGCCAAACCAACCTCAACGGGGAGTGAACTCATGCAATTCTCGAAGCGAATCACCTTGGCCCTCGCGGTCGCGCTGTGCAGCGCCGCGTTCACCGCGCGCGCGCAAGACGGACAATGGATCAATCTCTTCGACGGCGAGACGCTGTACGGTTGGACGACGCTGGGCGACGCGCAGTGGAACGTCGCCGATGGCGCTATCACGGCCGCAGAAGGCACCGGCGGCCTCATCGCCACGACGTCGCGCTTTCAAGACTTCGAATTGACCGCGCAAGTGAAGCTTAAGGAAGGTTGCTCCACCGGAATCATCTTCCGCGGCGCCCTCGAAGGCCACCCGAACGAGAACGGTTCCAGCGTACTCTGGCTCAGAGAGGCGAAAGGCAGCGACTCAAAATGGCGCAACGTGCGGATCGTCGCGCGCGGCGCGGATGTGCAGGTTGCCGTTGACGGCGAACATCAGGTGAATAACGGCACCAACACCCGCGGACGCATCGGCTTGCTCTACCACCACAACGGCGGCGCTGCCGTGGCGATCAAGGACGTGAAACTTCGCCCGCTCGGCATGTCGCCTCTCTTCAACGGAAAAGACCTCACCGGCTGGAACATCCTCCCCGATCACAAGTCGGTATTCACCGTCGTCGACGGCGCGCTGAACATCAAGAACGGCAACGGGCAAATCGAGACCGCCGGCACCTACCGCGATTTCACGCTTCAGCTCGACATCTTCTCGAATGGTACGCATCTCAACAGCGGGGTGTTCTTTCGTACACCCGTCGGCGTGTTCTGGAAGGGATACGAATCGCAAGTGCGCAACCAGTGGCAGGGCGATGACCGCACGAAACCGGTCGACTTCGGCACGGGCGGCAACTACGGCAACCAGGCGACCCGCAAGGTCGTTCCCAGCGACAAGGAATGGTTCACGAAGACCGTTGTCGTTGACGGCAACCATGCGGCGGTGTGGATCAACGGCTACCAGGTGAGCGACTACACCGACGAGCGTGTCATCAGCGATAACGCGGACGGCAAGAACGGTTACGTTGCGGCTGCAGGCACCATCAACCTCCAGGGCCACGACCCGACGACGGACCTTTCCTTCAAGAACATCGTGATCCAGGAGTATCCGAAGTAAGCACGAACGTAGAGTTCGCTACATCGGCCTATAGGACCAATACATCCTATAGGCCTTTTTCATTTTTGCAGTTATGCGCTGTCCTTCGGGCGGATGATGATCTCCGGCATTGGCTCCTCCTCCGGCCCGCTGTTTTCCTCGATCGGCTGCACGGATACGTGAAGTTCGCCGGCGATAACTTTGAGCCCATGCCTGCGCAACGGCGCGGAGTTCTGATTCAGGCATTGACCCGTCCGGATGTTGTATTTCCAAAAGTGGCGCGAGCAGACAACGGTATCACCGTCCCAGCGGCCTTCTGTGATCAGATCCGCGTTCTGGTGTTTGCAGGCAATTTCAGTCGCCCAAAAACTGCCGTCGCGTTCGCGCAGAATCGCGACCAGTTTACCCATCACCCGGTATGACTTCATCCGGATTTTGTCGAAGTCACGCACGTACGCCAGCCGGATGTAGTCCATTGAGGAGCCCCCACAGACCACGATAGCAGTCCAGCCCCTTCGCTTGCACCGGTCCATGCACGGGTCTATATTGAGTGCGGGGCTGTTCCGGGGGAACCATCGTGCGCGCCGCCGTCCGCATACTCTTTCTTGGCGTGGGATTCACCGCGTGTTTCGCGCTGGGATTTCTTGCGCATCGCGACGGACGACTTACGACGATCCTGCGTGGGATTGCAAAGCCCAGTGTCGAGGCCATGCGCGATCCCGCACCAAAACGCCCGCCGGGAGAATGGCTCCCCGTGAGAAACCGCGTCACGGGGCCAAGCGACGACGATCGCGAAATGCTCGCCTCCATCGGCTATACCGGCGCAACCAGTACGGCTCCCGCCCAATCGGGCGTAACGGTGAATGTCGCGGAGCGTACGCAACCCGGGCTGAATCTGTACATCTCCGGACATGCACCCGAAGCTGTGCTGATGGACATGAACGGCCGCGTGCGGCATCGCTGGATGTACGATTTCGCCGAACTCTGGCCCGGATACGAACCTCCGGACTACGTTCGCATCACGGGCCATCAGTATTGGCGCCGTGTCCATGCATTTCCGAATGGTGATCTGATTGCACTGCACGAAGGCATCGGGCTCATCAAACTTGACCGCAACTCGAAGTTGCTGTGGAAACGCCGCGATAATTTTCATCACGACTTCGCCGTAACGCTGGACGGGCAGATTTATGCGCTCAACAGGACGATGCGGCCCGTGTCCACCGCTCCGAACGAAGAACCCTTTGTCATGGAACCTATCTTGAGCATTCTCAACGCCGACGGAGGCGAGCTGCGCCGTGTGCCGTTGATTCCCTGCTTTGAAAACTCCAGTTACGCACCCTTGCTCTCGCGAATGTCAACGTCCGGCGATCTTTTTCACGAGAACACGATTCAAGTCTTTGACGGCAGCCTGGCGGCTCGCTCTCCTCTCTTTGCCGCGGGTAATGTCCTCATTTCTGTGTGGACTCTGGACACGATCGCGATCGTGAATCCTGATGAACAGCGCGTGCTCTGGGCGATGACCGGATTGTGGCACCGGCAACATGAATCCTCTCTGCTGCCGAATGGAAACATGGTCGTATTCGACAACCGCGGCAATCGCGGCGCTTCGCGCATCCTCGAGTTTGACCCCTTCTCACAGCTGATCGTGTGGAGTTACGCACCCTCCAACCCCGGTGAATTCCACAGCGAATGGTGCGGCGGCCTGCAACGGTTGATGAATAGAAACACACTGGTCACCGAAACGAACAAAGGCCGGGCTTTTGAACTCACTCCCGCCGGCGAAATCGTGTGGGAGTTTGTAAATCCGAACCAGATCGAGTCGAACGGCACAACGCTGATTTCTTCGCTGTGGGAGGTCACACGGCTGCCAGAAGACTTCGGCGCGGACTGGCTGGCGCACGCCGATGAATGAACCGGTAAGCAACCGGAGTGCAGGTGCCTCTACATCACCGCCTCGTGGACGCGCCATACTGATCAATGCATCTGTTGCACTGGGCGCGACGATCGCCGTCGCAATTCTCGCCGAACCGCTGCTGCGCCTGCGTTACGTCGAGCCGCTCCCTACTACCCCGCCGGCGGTACTGGAGGTCCAACCGCATCTCGTGCTCGATCCGCTTACGGGATATCGATGGCAATCAAATGTTTCCGCAGATCGCGGCATTGTCTTCCATAATGCGGACATCGAATACGAACCACTCTCCACGGACGAGTTTGGCGTCGTCAATACGCCCGCTGCAATTAATGGTCGCAGGAGCAATGAGCAGGTGCAGATCCTGGGGTTGGGCGATTCCTTCATGGAGATGGCGGCGCCTGGATTTCATTCTGCATTCCTCGAGCGCGGCCTCTTTTACTACAGCCTTGCCATTCACCGGCATGCGCCGCCGCATTACGCTGCGTTGTTCGATGCGTATGGCATCGCCATGAAATCAGAGATCGTCCTTGTTGGGTTGTTTGAGAACGATTTCACCGAGACTCAAGACTTTGAGAACTGGAAGAGGTCCGGTGTGGATTGGTTCGCGTATCACTCGGGCACGTGGTGCGGACGATCGGCGCCCGCCACGCCGTCGGGGCGCTTCGTGCGCACCTGGTTGCGCGGTTACGAAGGTCTCGCGAATGTTGTCCGAATCAGGTTGCGCGGCGAGCGCATGAGCGTAACGGGTCCAACCGAACACCAGGTGTTTCGCGTGTCCGCGTATCTTTCCGGAATCGCAGAGCAGGCGCGCGCGCACGGCATTGAACCTTGGCTGGTGCTCATACCGAGCAAGCCTACGGCCCGCGGAGAGACTACTCTGGAGGCGCGCGCCTACGACGACGTGATAGCCTTGCTTGAAGGTAAGTTCACGAGAACGGTCGATTTAAGGCCTGTTTTCGCGGCACATCCTGATCCTGCGTCGCTGTATTATCAGCAGGACGGCCATTGGAACGCGGCAGGAATCGCGTTGGCGGCGGAGACGATTCTTGCGAACATTCCTGCAGTAGTCGTCACAAAATCGCCTTCGGAGCACCATGAATCTCGAAGCCATTGAACAGCATGTGCTGAGTTATTTGGGGCAGATCTCGAATCCATTGGTGCGGATTGATGTCGTGTATGCACATCTGCGCGACAGCGGACTCGCAGATGGACTCGATCTGGTCCAGCTTAAATCCTTTCTGGCTCGCCATGAATTGTTCCGTGTGATGGAAGCTCCGCTTGCACCTACGGGTGATAGGCGGAGCGGCGGGACATCCGCCACCCGGGATTCGGACGATGCCTACGCAATCCTTGCGTCTCGCGTACCTTCGCCGGAACAGCTCTCGGCGATGATGCTTGATCAACTCGCTGCGCTCGAGAATGCTTTGCTCGCGGCGCGTGAACAAGCCTTGGGCATCGGCGACCCCACCCGTAGCGGGCCGATCGAGACTGCGTTGCGCCGCGTCGCGGCGTTACGCGAAAAACTCGCACAACGACCGGACGCGAAGAACAATTAAAGCTACGGGAAATCCTCGCTAGTATTTCCTAAAACAGTGCCAATTCCGGTACACGCACGGGAGTAACGACCTCTTTGCGCGCAGTACGCAAGTGCGCTACAACATGTCTCACAGGCACGTCGAGCAGGAATCCTTGCTTAGGCACTGTTTTCACGATCTCTTCGTTCCCCGGCGCGGCCTCTCGAATTCGCGAGAGCAACTTCCGTTTCTGAAAATGAATCTGGCTGTCCTCGACGACGGATGAGCCCCACAGTTCGGTATAGATGGTCTCGTAGGGCACGCACTCGCCGGGAGTTCTCGCGAGCAGACGAATTAATTGGTATTGCTTGTCCTGCAGCAGCACTTCGCGCCCGGCGATGGTGACCCGGCCTGGACGGCGATCATCCACAATCAGGAGGGGCTCCGGCCCGGACGGAGGGGGAAGGGGGACGTCCGGGCCGGAGCGTGTTGAATCCTGACAGCACGTGGTTGCCCAGGCTTTGAGACGCCGGGCCTGATCGGGGGTGATAAACCGCGTAAGCGATGCTGGAGATGCTCCGGCAATCGCCTGCGCCGTGTGAAGGCGGGAAGAAACGAGGGCCACGATGGCACTTCGAGGGATTCCCGGTTCCCCCAGCCGCGCCAGAGGCAAAGCCTCCGCCCGCAACCCTCGCTGTACACGTTCCGATAGAATCCGCAACCGCTGAACGAAAGCTTCGGCACAATGCTGCGCGGACGCGATAGCGGTGATGGCGTCGATTAGCCAGCTCACCTGCTCCGCGGCAGACAGAATCTGCCCCGTCATCGTGTGATACTGCTCTTCGAGTTCCCGCTGCGGCACCTGCTCCATCCAGTCGTTCAGGAAAAGTGCGATCTTGATCGCGCGGACTTCCTCGAAAAACGGTGTGACCGTGCTGTTACGCAGGCGACCCAAGGGCACATCTTCGGTAATCTCATCCTCGCTCACGGCGTCCTTCAACAGGCTCAGGAAATCTCCGCCTTCATATTCCCGGGCGGTCAGTGCAACGTTGTACATGCGGCCGTCTGGCGTCAGGGCGGTGGCCAGCAAAAGATCGAGGTTTGTCCATTCGCGCGTCTCCGACGCAGCGATCCAACGCTCTAGTTCACGCGCGGTACCCAGCGAGATCCCCTTCCCCGCTACCGCATGGCCGAAGGGAGTCGCTTCGAGTTTGCCTTCGTCGCTGCGCGTCAACGCACCCGCGTCCATCGCCCGGTTCACGGCCGCGCGCACACGGCATTCAATTTCTTCGAGCGTATATAACTCCTGCCACACCCACTGGCCGCTCGGCGTACGCTCGAGGAAACCGATCAACTCTTCCTCTGACATACACGAGTGCGAGGCCACAAGCCGCAACACGTAATTCTCCAATGGTTCGCACGCAAGCCGCGGCTCGATCGCGTCCCGTTCGCCCTCGACGTAGCGTTGCCAAAGGGTTTCCTGGTCGAAGGGAGTCGATGCGATCAGAATTGAGCGGCCGAATTCGTGGCCTGCACCATAACGTCCTGCACGCCCGCCCATGCTTTCGTACTCCCCCTGTAGAATCGGCGCCTTCCACGGCATACCGAAACGCCGGTCGTAACACCATTTGTCCGCCGTGATGAAAACGTTGCGTGCCGGCATATTCAGTCCGACCGCGAGCGTACTGGTGGAGACCATCACGCGCACTTCACCCGCGCGGAAAGCCTCCTCGACGATCCGGCGCTCGGCCGGCGTGAGGTCTGTGCTGTGAAACGCCACGCCGACGGAGAGGGTCGCGATGAGCGACTCCTGCGCGCAGGTGGCTTCCAGGTCGTTTAACTGCTCCAGGGCCTTCGATGCCGCAGGGCCGGAGATCCGCTGCGCGAGCAATTCCGCGCCACGCCGGGCCTCGTGCTTAGCTTTCACGAAGACAAGGCAGGTCTCTCCCGCTTCGGCGAACTTGCACACGTTCTGTGTCAAGGTCTCCCAGGTCGACTCCGTGCCTCCATCCACAAGGGTTTCATGACCTTCGCTGGATTCGTTGTAGGTGCGGTAGCGGAAGTTCCCGGCGTGGAGAATGCCGTAGCGCAGCTCCACCGGACGCCGCTCATAGCGCACGAGGTCGGCCTTCATCCATTTCGCCAAACGCTCGGCCTCGCCAACGACGGCGGACAACCCAATCAATCGGCAGGAGGAATTCACAATCCGCGTGAGCAAGATCTCGACCGTACCGCCGCGATCCGGATCGGAGAGCAGTTCCAATTCATCCGCGATGACCAGTTCGATTTCCGCGAGCCGTTCCGGATGCCGCACCATAACCTGGGCGAGTTTTTCGTAGACCACGACGGCAATCGAGAAATTCCCCTCTTCGAGGTCCTGGTCGAATTCCCGGTGGTCCCGCGTGGAAATCAGCACTCGAATGCCGTGGGCCTCGTACTTGCCCTTGAAATCGAAGTACTTCTCTTCGGCGAGAGCCTTGAGCGGCACCATATAAACGACCTTCTTCCGCCGCAGGGCTGTATGCACCGCCGCCATCTCGCCCACAAAGGTCTTTCCAGAGCTCGTCGGGGCCTGGATCAACAGATTTCCACCGCCGAAGAGCTGGTGCTTCTTGACGGCCAACTCCTGCAGCGGCAATAATCGGGTGCCTTGACGGCTCTTCCAGAGCTGGATGAGGGTTGGGGGCAAGTCGAAGCGAATCAGGTCGTTCATCAGCATCGGGCGATCCTCCATCCCGAACGCCTGGGAGTCCGGATAGCAACCCGGTAGGCCATTCCCACGCGACGAACCGCAGTATACTGAATAAGTTTTCAGATGTCAAGCGGTTTGTTGCTCGAAGCCTAAATACCCCTTTTCCCGACAGCTTTCCCCGCCCCTAGCCTACGCAATTCCCCAGCATTTTCCATTTTGAATCCAAACCCCAATTCACCAGTCTAATTCGGTACGGGCGCATACATTTGGCCCGACAGGAGCAAGATCAATGGAAACGCTGGCGTTACTGGGTACGGTATTGGGAATTGGGTTTGTTTCCGGAATTAACCTATATGCGACCGTCCTCGCGATCGGTGTGGCGATTCGCTTTGGGCTGATTACGCTGGACCCCGCATACGAATCCCTGGCGATACTGGGCGACCCCATCGTCATCGGCGCGGCGGGCCTCATGTATGTCTGTGAGTTCGTCGCGGACAAAGTCCCGTGGTTCGATTCATTCTGGGACGTCATCCATACGGCCATTCGACCAGTCGGTGCGGCGGTCCTCGCGAGCATGGCGGTCGGAAGTGTCGATCCAGCGACCGAAATCGCGGCGATCTTGCTAAGCGGCACCGTGGCGTTGACGAGCCATTCCGTGAAGGCGGGCACGCGCGTCCTCGCGAACCACAGCCCGGAACCGTTTTCGAATATCGCGCTAAGTCTCTTTGAGGACGTGCTCGCGTTCGGCGGTACGGTGCTGTTGCTCATGAACCCGATCCTGATGCTTGTGTTGGTCGTTGCGTTCATCGGCGTATTCATTTGGCTATTCCCGAAGCTGGTGCGCCTGCTTAGAAGCAGCCTGCGAAAGGTGGCTGGATGGTTTCGCAAGCGACCGGCCGAAAGCGTTCCACAAAACGCATTGCCGCAGTAAGCACTTCTGCGACCCCTTCAGGGTCGATTCATATAGAACGTATTCAACCGGGGGTCGGAGCAAACGCTCCGACCCCCGGCTAATTTCTGGCAACCCTTCGGGTTGCACAACTGAATCTTCCCGCAACATTCACAACCGACTCTCCCCTCAACATTCTTAGCCGAATCTCTCCTTAACACTCATGGCCGAGTCTCTACCGAGCCCTGTTCTCCGAATACTCTTATTAGATAGCTCGCGTGTTGCATCGGGAGAAATGCGGCGCGAGACAAGGATCATTCAATTGACGGGGCTAGGACAATGGTCGAAAATCGGGATAGAAATGCAACAAAAACTCCTAAAAACTGTACCAGCGTTATGAAACGTACCCCCATCGCCTCTCCGAACTCTCCCCTTTCCTGGTTGTTGCAATGACAAAAATTCCCAGGTATGTTCGGCAAGCTTTTGTTGGAATTCTTACTTTGAACTGTTTTCTCTCGCGGAGGGTGAGCAATGATTCGCAAGCGTCTTGCACTCTTAGTCGGCTGTTTGCTTATCCCCGCGCTGCCGTCGGTAGCTCAATCCCCTGGATTGGCGTTCGCAAACCGCATCGGCGGCACGAGCGATGATCGATCAAAGTCAATTGCACTGGACTCTCTCGGCAACATCTACACAGCCGGATCATTCAAAAGTACGGTCGACTTCGATCCCGGTCCCGGCGTTTTCAATATGACAGGTACCAGCCCCAACGTGGACGCGTTTGTCAGCAAGTCGGACAACTCGGGGAATTTTATTTGGGCGAAGCACTTCGCCTCGCCACTTTCCTACTTCGTGACAGAAGAATTGGTCATCGACGCATCGGACAATGTGATCGTTTGCGGCCGATTTCAAGGGACGTCGGATTTTGATCCGGGCGCAGGTACTTTCAATCTCACAGCCGTAGGTAGTGACGACGGTTACGTGATGAAGCTTGACTCCTCCGGCAATTTGGTGTGGGCACGACAGCTCACGGGCAGCGGCGACGCACATGCATGGTCTGTGGCAGTAGATCCCGCGGGAAATGTTTATTCGACGGGTTATTTTAACGGCACTGTGGATTTCGACCCGGGCGCACCGACAGTCAATCTCACTAGTACCTTCAACGATGTCTTCGTATCTAAACTCGACAGTTCCGGAAATTTTGTCTGGGTACGTCAGCTGATTGGTACGTTTAGTCATGATATCGGATCTGCCATTACCACGGACGCGTCGGGAAATGTCTTCACCACCGGATACTTCTTCGGCACGATGGATTTCGATCCGGGGGCAGGAACGACAAATCTGACATCCGCCGGGGCCGAGGATATTTTCGTTTGGAAACTCGATACGGCTGGCAATCTGGTTTGGGCACGTGGAATGGGCGGTAGCGGAGACGATAGGAGTTGGGGCATTACCCTCGATAGCGCGGGCAACGTCCTCACCACCGGACAAAAATCCGGCTCGGCTGATTTCGATCCCGGCGCTGGAACATTCAACTTAGCCTCCGGTGCAGATATCTTCGTTTCGAAACTCAACTCGTTGGGCAATTTCGTTTGGGCAAAACAAGTCGGTGATATTGCCGGGACCAATGCCGGTAATGCCATTGCAGTGGACGCCTCCGACGATGTATTTGTCACCGGAAACTTCAGCGGAACCGGCGACTTCGATCCCGGCGCAGGTACACACACGCTTTCGGGAAGCGGATTGGGCGACATGTTTGCGACCAAACTGGATGCGGCGGGGAACTTCGTCTGGGCATTCAAGGTTGACTCCGCGAACTACGATAGCGGTTCGGATATTGCCGTTGACACATCGAACCAGTACTACATCGCCGGATATTTCTCCGACACTGTGGATATTGACCCAACTATCTTGACGTTCAATCTCACCAGCAATGGCACCGAAGATAGTTTCGTGGCAAAGTTCGATCCGACCATCGTACCGAGCGTACCCGCGGCGCAAGTGTATGGTTTGGCGGCGATGGTGCTTTCGATCTGCGTCGTGTTTGTTGCATGGCGTAGACACGCAAAATCGGCACGCTAGAATTTCTTCCATCGACATCGGCGCACTACAACTTCGCAGCAAGCGATGAGTGGGTGTTATTTGCCTTCCAGGCACGGGACGAACTCAAAGTCGTCGAGCGTCACGAACTCCTACCCTTTTGCACGTGATGAAAGGAACGCTGCGACGCTACTCGGATGGGAGTGCGGTACGCAGAGATTTTGAGCGCGTCCAGATACCGATGAGTTTCCGGATTCCCAGCGCGAGTCCGGTGATGGCGAGTACGGCAAAGAGAAAACTGGACACGCCGAAGAGGAGCTTGCCGGGGAAGCCGAGCGCCGCGCCGCCGTGGAGACGACGACCGAAGTCGTAGAGTTTGTAGGCGGACGTGAAGGGGCGGCCGTGGTTTACGTGGAGCACCTCGCCGGAATATTGGTCTACATATACCGTGCTGCGCTGGTTGCGCGTGGACCATCCTTCGGGGCTTTTGTTCACGGTAATCGGCGCGAAGCGAGACTCCGGCAGCATGATTTGGTAGGCGCGCAGTTCGGGCAGAACCGCGTTCGCGGCGGCGAGTGCCGCATCGAGTGGCGCGGCGATGCGTTGAGCGGATTCTACCGGCAACGTGGAGCGCAAGGCAGGCGCGGCCGGCTGCGCGCCGGGCGCGGGGACGCGCGCTTCGGGCAGGCGTAATGCGATGAGGCTGCCCGTGATCGCGAGGAACAAGATCGGCAGTGCGATCAAGATGCCGATCGTGTTGTGCAGATCCCACAGACGGCGATACCACGAAGCTTTCCATTTCACGGAGAAACGCTTCGTCTGCCACCAGAGAAAGACACCGGTGGGGATCAGAAAGAGCACCTCGATTGTCGCGATGTTGCGGATGATCCGGCCGACGTCCCCTGCGGCGAGTTTCGTATGGAGCTGGGTCGCGTTGATGACCAGCTTGCTCGTGAAGGCTTCGCCCGCGCGCGGATCGAGAATGCGCCCATCGACGACGCTCGCGATAAGCGGACCGCGATCGTTCAGGAAGTAGTATGTGTACTCATCGTCGAAAAGCAGGTTGACGCTTTCGACCTTGGATGGTGCGTATTCAGCCTCCATCTTGGCGACGACGGCATCATGGCCAATGGGTGTGCCGGTGGACTTCACGCCAAAGAACGAAGAGTGCGTCCAGCGTCCGTAGTAGTTGTTGAAGGCGAGCACCGCGCCGGTGAGCCCAATGACGATGACGACGAGCGCCGAAGACAGACCGAGGACAAGGTGAATCCAGAGGACGGCTTTGCGGATGCGTGCGCGTTTCATTGCCTACTTCAACCGTTGGCCAGGGCGGGCCGGGGTTTCTGGCGTGGTCGCGAGCGTGGTGACCGTGCCGTCGGCCGCGATGACGCGCACGCGCGGGTTCCATTGCGAGGGGTGCTCGACATCATTGTAATAGACTTCCTGAACGTAGAGTTTGTCCCCTTTCGCAGCGACATCGGTCGGCACCCAACCGTCGCGTTCCTGAAGTGCGACTGAAACTTCGCCGGCTGGCGTGACTTTGAGCAATGCGCTGCAGCCTGCCGATGCCGCGTAGATGCTTCCGTCAGGAGCGACATCCAATCCACGCAAAAAAACGCCCTCTCGAGCGCCGGTGAGCGCCGGTGGACGGACACATTCGGATAACGAAACCTTGTCGACGACTGTCGTGACGACGCCTTGCGTATCGATGCGTCGGATACCTTCCTTCTCGGTGTAATAGAAATTCTTGTCTGGGCCGACCGCGATCCCGTGAATCCATAGCGCTGGTGTCTGCTTGCCGTCAGGACTTGTTTCGAGTTCGATCGGCAGCGTCGTGAAGTCGGTCGCCTTTTCGCCCGGCGCCATGCGGAGGATATGCACGCGGCCGTCCGGCATCGCCTCGGGGTAATACAGAGCACCGTCTTGTGCGATGACGACGGGAAAGCTGCTCACACAGAGCAGCGTCGGATTTTTCCCCACGGGCCGGATCACGCCATCGGGAAACGGCGGCCATTTCTGATTGAGGAACGCGCCTTTCTGATCGACTTCGATGTGGTGGAATCCCGGTCCGTCGTGGCGGCCGAGCTTCCCCTGCTCGTCGATCATCCAGACCCCAATACCGCCGGCCTGCATGAAATAGACACGGCCCTGTTCGTCGACGGCAATCGCCGCGGGCGGGTGAGCCAGCGCGACGGGCGCCAGGAGAATCCCTACTACGCCAACCCATCTCGAAATAATCGTGTTCATGGTGATGCCTCCTGTCGTGGAATGATTGCGTCAGCGAGCGAGAAGAATGGTGACTGTACCGCCATCAAAGTCGGGCGCGGCGATGTCGCACTTTCCGTCCTTGTTCCAATCGCCCAGAACGAAGCGCCACGTGCCGCGGCCGGCCACGTACGGCGAGCCGGGCGCTGGAACGAATTCACCTTTCTTGTTCGCGAGATAGACCTGAATATTTCGGCCCGCCGCCAGGAACAGGTCCATGCGGCCGTCGCCGTTCGCGTCGCCCATTTCGAGATCGGTGGCATACGCGGCACCCGTCATCTTGAAAGGAGAACCGGGCGCTACAGTGAATTTTCCTTTGCCGTCACCGAGGCCCACCGTAATCAGCGGCAGTTCAACCTGGATTGTGGCGATGTCGTCGTGACCGTCGCCATTCACATCGCCGAATGCGACACAGTAGGGATCCGGCGCGCCTTCGAAGGGCGTGCCTCGGGTAAAACCACCCTTGCCGTCGCCGTATAGAATCGTGACTTCGGCGATCCGCCCCTCACTCGTCGGTGCGCAGATGTCCAGGTGGCCGTCGCCGTTCACATCGCGGACCGCGAGATCAAAGGGTTCCTCGCCCACGGGAATCGGATTCGGCATTGCGGCGAATTGGCCTGTGCCGTCTCCGAAGGCGCCGGAAGCGTCGCCGTCTAGGTTATTGAGAATGAGCACGTCCACATGGTCGTCTTCATTCAGGTCCACGGCGGCGAGTCCATAGGGGCGCGGATCGTCGCCGGATCTCGTCTTGAAAGGCGAACCCTGCGACGGTGCAAATCCGCCCTTGCCGTTTCCGAGGAATATATCGACGCTGTATCCCCAATCGGCGGCGGCCGCGATGTCCATGAGCCCGTCTTTGTTCGCGTCGAGGATCTGGATGCCGGCCGATTTATTCGGGACGGATTCCTCGCTGATGCGAAACTGGCCTGTGTTGTCGCCAAGCAGAATCTGGGCGCGTCCGAGTTTCAGATTGGATACGACTAGATCCAGCGCGCCATCCCCGTTGATATCGCCGGCGGCCGAAGAACCCGGACTCCCGCCGGTGGCGATGGGCGAATTCGGCGCGGGGACGAATTGGGGTTTGTCCGCAGCAGACGCTATTGCCGCCGGGAGCAAGAGCGTGAGAATCAGAAAATGGAGGCGCATGGATATCTCCCGTGGGCGGCCTTGATTGTACTGATTGGACTCCCCGGACTGGGATTCGTTAGATGAAAGACGCGGTTCGCACTTCGATTGGCGTCGCGCACCCGGCCTTGGCTATTGTGGACGGCGACGCACGGGGCTGCATCGCATCGCCCCACAGCCTTAATGACTGGAGACCGCACACCATGAACCAATCCTCCCTCACACGCCGCGCCTTTCTTGCTGCGACCACCACCACTCTCGCGGGAACTGTCTTCGCGCAGAATCAGCCGAACACGGCGCGGGTCGTGCCGCGGAAAATTTCGCCGAACGAAATGGTAAACGTCGCGGGCATCGGCGCGGGCGGCAAGGGTTGGACCGATATCAACGAGTGCGCGCGCAACGGCGGGAACATTGTGGCGATGGCGGACGTCGACTGGGACCGCGCGGCGAAGACCTTCGCGGAATACCCGAACACACCGAAGTACAAAGACTTCCGGAACATGCTCGAGAAGCATCCGGAGATCGACGCGGTAACCGTGACTACCCCTGACCACATGCACGCCCCGGCGGCGTACATGGCGATGAAAATGGGCAAGCACGTGTATGTGCAGAAGCCGATGACGCATACCGTGGCGGAAGCGCGGCTGCTGACGAATGTTGCGCGCGAGATGAAAGTCGCCACGCAGCTCGGCAACCAAGGTCACTCCGGCGACGGCGCGCGGCAGCTTTGCGAGATGATCGCGCGCGGCGATATTGGGCAGGTGAAAGAAGCGCACATCTGGACGCACCGGCCGGTCTGGAAGAACCAGGGCGTCGATACCCCGCTGCCGTCGACGACGCAGCCGGAGGCGATGGACTGGGACCGCTGGATCGGACCGGCGCCGTGGCGTCCGTACAACAAGGGCTACGCGCCGCACGACTGGCGCGCGTGGCTCGATTTCGGCGGCGGTGCGCTGGGCGATATGGCGTGTCACATCATGGATCCGGTGTACTGGGCGCTGAAGCTGAACGAAGCGCCGGAGTACACGGTTGAAGTGGTCATGCAAAAAGGCCGGAACGAAGAGACCTTCCCGATTACGACGACGATCAAGTATTCCTTCGCCGCGCGCAAGGGCATGGACCCGGTGGACGTGTATTGGTACGACGGGCACTGGGACGAGAACGGCGTCGAGGTCTACAACCGCCCGAAGCGGCCCGCCGGAATCCCGGACAACCAGATTCTCGGCGACGACAACAAGAACGGCTCCTACCTCCTCGGCGCGAGCGGCATCATCACGACCGGCGACTACGGCGGCAAGTCGCGCCTGTTGCCCGACGAAAAGATGGACGGATACAAGTATCCCGACCCGACCATCCCGCGCATCAAGGACGAGAACCCCTACTTCGACTGGCTGGAAGCCTGCAAAGGCGTGCGCCCGGCCTGCTCGAACTTCGATTACAGCGGGCCGCTGACCGAAATGGTCAACTTCGGCAACCTCACGGTGAAGTCCGGCAAAAAACTGAAGTGGGACAACGTCAAGGGCGTAGTCACAAACGTGAAGAACGCGAGCGAGATTGTCAGCAAGGAGTACCGGAAGGGCTGGGAGTTGCCGTGTTAATTGTCAGTCGCTGAAGCGAGAAACGCACAATGCCATTACGCATCTACACTGATACTTCTGTTTTCGGCGGATGCGAAGATGTTGAATTCCGAGCCGGATCGCTTCGGCTGGTCGAGTCTTTTATCCGCGGTGATTCGAGACTCGTACTGTCCGACCTGATGCTACAGGAACTGGCCACGGCGCCAGATAACGTCAAAAAATTCCTGACGCGAATTCCGACTACGCACATAGAAGCTATAAGAACCGGAAAACACGCAGAACTACTCGCGAATGCCTATATCAATCAAGGCGTAGTAAGCAGCAAAATGCGGGCTGATGCCCTGCATATCGCGTTGGCGACCATCGCCCGTGTGGATGCATTGGTAAGTTGGAATTTCAAGCACATTGTCAACCTGAAACGCATAAAGGCGTATAATGAGGTCAACAGTACGCGGGGTTATCCCGGCATCGAGATCCGAACACCAATTGAGGTTATTGAGTGATGAGCGAACAATCCTCGAAACCCTTTGATTGCGTCGCAAATATGCGCGAGATACGTGATCGAATTAGTCGTGAGATTGAGCACATGGATCACGACGAGTTGCAAGCCTGGCTCAGATCGCGCGAATACAGCGATCCAGTGCTAAAGCGTATCGCGGAGCTTCTGCCGCGAATGGATGAAAACGCTTAAACAAGGGCGTCTCACCGAAATAGTCAACTTCGGCAACCTCACCGTGAAGTCCGGCAAGAAACTGCATTGGGACAACGTGAAGGGTGTTGTGACCAACGTGAGGAACGCCAAGGAAATCGTCAGTAAGGAGTATCGCAAGGGGTGGGAGTTGCCCTGCTGAGATTCGCCACGCGAAGGAACGCGCGAGGTCATGGACACGGAAGCCACACCGAGTAGTGTTGCAACTCCTCGGCGTCCGCGTAGAGTTTTGAAATTCTTCGCGTTTCTGTTGTCCTTCGTGTTAGGTGTATTCGCCAGCTTCGGGCTCATTTTTCTTTTCAGTCGTTGGCCTTCCGACTTTTCGAAGTACACCGGCGATGGAGTTCCTCGCGAAACATTGACTACTTTGCAACGCATACGATATCTGCCGTTCACCTTACTTCCGCGCTATGAACTCGCATTCGCGTCGTTCGACATGCGCCGGCCGTTCTATAAGGAGTTTCGGATCTCGGGTCTCCCGAAAAATGTCCGCGGAGACGCGCTCGTTATGTTCAAGATTGTTTCTGCGAAGCGGTACAACGACTTCTACCGGATGGGACAGGAACTAAACCCCACTGGTATTCTCCGATATCGATTGCAGAAAAACGGAACCGACATGTTCGATCAATCGGGAGAGGTCGAGTTTTATCGCGGAGATTCGTTCGATCCGACTCGTGGAGGGTTATTCGAACACGTGGTTTACCTGGACGATGAAGGGTCCACGTACTTCAATCCCCACTCTTTAACACCGGACGATGTGTTGACGTTGCTTGTTGAATATGAACCCGGAGACGATCCGGTCGAAGGTATTTGCATGCCGATGATTCGCGCCGGTGGAGCTTTTTGAGGAAGCTCGAATGCTTTCCGTATCACAACGCACACGCTGGATTGCGCTCGCGATATTCCTGGCTGTCGCATTCGCAGCGTGGAACGCCATTGATGAATACCCTCGTTTGCAGAGTTATGGAAGCGTCGCAGTCGTCGTGATTTCGTGGAGCGCGCTTCCGCTCATCAACGCGCTAGTTGGAATCCGCGCCAAGCACAACGTCATCGAAGAAATCTGCCTGATCCTTTCGGTGATTTACGTGATGGTCTTTGGATTCTATGCTCTCAACGGATCGACAGCGGACCGACCCGAGGGCGCGCAGCAGATGCACCTCATTCTGGTACCCCTGTTGCTGGTTTTCTTCTCCCCCGGCTTCTTCTGCTTGCTGCTCATCCTGTTCTACGCGAGGAAGCAGCGCGCGTCGACAACGACTACAAGCAGCTCTGGCGACTGAGTTAATTCCAAGTAGAGTATGATGCTCAAAAAACGGGAGTGATCACGCGCGATGCATACTCGCCAAGAAATCGCCTCTGGATTGGACAAGCGCTTCGACGAAGTCACGATGTGGTTCGCGCAACGGCCCGATAGCGCGTTCATCAAAGGACCGTCGGGCCGGTGGACGGAGGGTCAGGTGGTTGACCATCTGATCCTGAGCACGAAGCCGCTGAATTTGGCGCTGCGGTTGCCGCGGATCGCGTTGGGGATGCGGTTCGGCACGGCGAAGGCGCCGAGCGAACCCGAAGAAAAATTGACCGCGCGCTACGAAGCGGCGTTGTCGGCCGGCGGCAAGGCGCCGAAGGATTTCGTGCCACCGGCGGTCGGCGTCGAGGACAAAGCACAATTGCTGGACGAATTGCGCGAACAGGGCCGCAAACTTGCGAAGGTGGTCGGTGATTGGGAAGAAGCCGACCTGGACAAATACGTCCTCCCCCATCCGCTACTCGGCAACTTGACGATCCGCAACATGCTGCAGTTCAGCCACTACCACTTGCAGCATCACATGGACATTTTGAAACGGGATTATTGATCACTTGTAACCTTCGCTATACTGGCGCCACACCTGCTGTTCACTCGATTTCGGGAGGATTGATCATGTTGTATCGGCGTCTGACTTTAATTCCCTTGGCGGCGTTGCTGCTGGCAACGCTGCCGGCATTCACGGACTCCAGTATTTATGGCTTGCCGACGGCCAAGCCGGAGGAACTGGGCCTATCCGCCGAGAAGCTCGCGGAGGTCAAGACAAAACTCAACGCGTTTGTCGAGAAGAAGCAACTTCCCGGGTTCGTAATCGCGGTGGCGCGGGACGGCAAGATCGGCTACTTCGAGGCGTGGGGCATGCGAGATGTGGAACGCAGCAAGCCGATGACGCCGGACACGATCTTTCGCATGTACTCGATGACGAAGCCCATCACGGGCGCGGCCGTGATGACACTAGTCGACGCCGGCAAGATTTCACTGGATGACCCGGTGTCGAAGTACATCCCCGAGTTTAAGGACATGAAGGTCCTCGTCGAGAAGGCAGACGGCACGACGGAACTCGTCGCGGCGGAGCGCCCGATCACGATCAAACACCTGATGACACACACGAGCGGTTTGGTTTACGGTCTCTTTGATAGCGGCAAGCTCGGAGAAATTTATCGCGAGAAAGACATCAACAGCGACGGATCGGCCGGCATCACGCTCGAGGAGTTCGCCAAGCGCACCGCGGGGGTTCCACTTAAGTCCCAACCGGGCGTGGAGTGGCACTACGGCGTCAACATGGACATTCTGGGCCGCGTGGTCGAGGTCGTCTCCGGCAAGCGGTACGGCGACTACCTTCAGGAGAAAATATTCGGACCGCTCGGCATGAAGGACGCCGGGTTCTCCGTGCCCGCTGGCAAGGCCGATCGCTTGGCGTCGAACTACGGCCCGCAGTCCGGCGGCATGACGTTGCTCGAAGACGCGGCGACCAGTCCCTTCCTCAAGGTGCCCAGCCAGGATTCCGGCGGCGGCGGCTCCGTCATGACGGCGGGCGACTACCTACGCTTTGCGCAAATGCTGCGGAACGGCGGAGAGCTCGACGGCGTGCGCGTGCTCAGCC
>SXGT01089717.1_pt1 | contig 25374 bp, 21 predicted proteins | sample 3176221 | NCBI WGS metagenome assembly SXGT01 (sample SAMN11356862, study PRJNA531348) | freshwater metagenome | isolation source: freshwater sample F1-120 | place: China: Fuxian Lake, Yuxi | collected 2017-12-25
AGCCGCGGACGACGTCTCCGGCGAATGGAAGCCCGCCCTCGGGCGGGCTTCACCACACGTGCATCCGCGGAGGTTGCTGCCCCCGGCTTCAGCCGGGGGTGCCCTGTTGGCCGGTCGGCCGGGAAAAGGGCGAAACTCGAGTCAGACGCTTCACCGCGTGGGGTCTCGACGGCGCGCGAGCGCAGTGGGCGCTCGCCTGCACCGCGGTGAACCTGCGCAAGCTCCTGCCCGCCGTGCGAGAAGGAAAGCTCACCGCCGCGAGCTTCGGATGCGGCGCTCGCAGACCCCCCGGAGGACCCCAAAGACGACCCAGAACGACCCGTAGAAGCCCGATCGCCGACCGCAGCCGAGCGGCCGACTCCGCCAGCGGCGGTTCTACGCCCGCCCTGGCCGCTGGGGCTCGTCTCGCACTCACGGCGGGAGGTTGTGGAACACCCTCTGGAGCCCGGGGTGCCCCGATGTCTCGAGACGGCTCGGAGTTCAACCTGTTCGGTGCTCTGGCCTCCATCTGGTGTACGTTCGTCGCCATGTCGGCGCCGCTCCTCCTCGCGATCGATCAGGGAACCACGGGCTCCACGGCCCTCGTCGTCACGCTCTCCGGCGAGACCCTCGGGCGCGCGACCACCGACTTTCCCCAGCACTTCCCGAAGCCAGGCTGGGTCGAGCACGACGCTGCCGAGATCTGGCGAAGCGTCGAGGCGAGCGTGCGCGCCGCGCTCGCGAAGGCCGGGGTGGACGGCTCGCGCGTGGGCGCGATCGGGATCACGAACCAGCGCGAGACCACCCTCGGGTGGGATCGCGTGACGGGCGAGCCCATCCACACCGCCATCGTGTGGCAGTGCCGGCGCACGGCCGACGCGTGCAACGCCCTGAAGGTGGCGGGCCACGCGCCGGCGGTGCAGAGGAAGACGGGCCTCGTCATCGACGCCTACTTCTCGGGGACCAAGGTCGCCTGGATCCTCGACGCCGTGGAGGGGGCGCGCGCGCGGGCCGAGCGTGGCGAGCTCGCCTTCGGGACGATCGACAGCTTCCTCGCGTGGCGGCTCACCGGCGGGCGCGAGCACGTCACGGACGTGACCAACGGATCCCGTACGCTCCTCATGAACATCGCGGAGCTCGCGTGGGACGACGAGCTGCTCGGCCTGTTCCGCGTGCCGCGCGCGGTCCTGCCGCGCATCACGGGATCCGCCGAGACGGTGGGACACACCCGCGGGGTCGCGTTCCTGCCGGACGGGATCCCGATCGCGGGCATCGCAGGCGATCAGCAGGCGGCGCTCTTCGGGCAGGCGTGCTTCGAGGTCGGGGAGGCGAAGTGCACGTACGGCACCGGCGCGTTCGCGCTCATGAACGTCGGCGAGGCGCCCATCCCCAGCGCCGGCGGGCTCGTGACGACGGTCGCTTGGAAGGTCGGGGGCAAGACGACGTATGCCCTCGAGGGCAGCTCGTTCATCGCGGGGGCGGCCGTGCAGTGGCTCCGCGACGGGCTCGGAATCATCGCGACCGCGCCCGAGGTGGAGGCGCTCGCGGCCAGCGTCGAGGACTCCGGGGGCGTGTGCTTCGTGCCCGCGCTCGCGGGCCTCGGCGCGCCTTACTGGGATCAGGACGCGCGCGGGACGATCACGGGGCTCACGCGCGGCTCGACGAAGGCCCACATCGCGCGCGCCGCGCTCGAGGGCATCGCGTTCAGCGTGTGGGATCTGCTCCGCGTGATGACGGAGGACGCGGGGCGACCGATCGCGCGCCTGCGCGTCGACGGTGGGGCCTGTGCAAACGGGCTCCTCATGCAGTTCCAGGCCGACATCGCGAAGGTCGAGGTGGACCGCCCCACCGAGATCGAGTCGACCGGCCGCGGCGCGGCCATGCTCGCCGGCATCGGGGCGGGGCTGGCGGACATGGCGACCGTGCGCGGAATGTGGAGGGAGGAGCGCAGGTTCCTCCCCCGGATGTCCGAGGAGCGGAGGGCTGCGCACATCGCCGCCTGGGAGCTCGCCGTTGGTCGCGCCCGCTCCCGCGCCCCTCTCGCAACCTGAGGGCCGAGGCGCCCTGTCCCGCCCTTCGCCACCCGACGAACGGCGCGCTTTGCGAAAACCTCTTCCCGTGCGATTCTCGAAACCTATCTTCACTTGGCGCGGGAGATGGCCCCTCCCTCCGCCGTAGCCCGCGCGCCGAGCTGGCGTGCGTACTTGCGCTTTCCAAGGAGTCTCGGATGACAGACAAGGAAACCACGGCCGCGCTCCGCGAGGTGCCCGTCGACTGGGAGGCGCTCGAGGACGCGTTCGAGAACAACGCTCCCGAGGTCCACAGCTACCTGCACCTCGCCACGGGCGAGGTTCTCCGCGTGCTCGACGGCGTCGCCGATCCGCAGATGCACGTGCGCATCAGCTCCGACACGACCTACCTGCGTGTCGATCCCGTGAGTTCGCGCGAGCAGTACCGCTGGATGGAGCGCTTCATCCCGATGGTCGACGAGCCGGAACTGCGCGGGAAGCTCACCCAGGCGATCGACGGCAAGGGCGCGTTCCGTCGATTCAAGGACGTGCTCATGTCGTACACGGCCGATCGTGAGCGGTGGTTCGCGTTCCGGAGCGAGCGCCTCCGCACGTTCATGGAAGCGTGGCTCACAGCGCACGTCATCAAGGCGGTCCCGCGGCCGCAGTGGGTCGACGGGCCGCCCTCCGAGGAGCCGGTGTCCGAGGCCGCCACGAGCGAGCCCGGCATCGTGTCCGCGCCGGCGTCCGGCGACGAGGCGCCGAAGTCGCAGAGCGGGCGCCGCACGCGCAACGCCGAGGCGAGCCGCCAGTACCTGCGCGAGATCGCGGAGGCCCTCGGTCCGCGCGAGCTCGAGTCGCTCGTCTCGTTCGGCGAGTTCCTCAAGGCGCGGCGGGCCGCGCGCGGCTTCGCGCACCACCACGAGCACCAGGCCGCCGAGCGCGAGGCGGGTAGCCTGGCGCGAGCCGCCGTCGCGAGCCCGCAGCCGCCGGACGAGGGGGCAGCGGCGTCCGGGGACAAGCCACGGGCCCCGTGAGGGGGTCGGTCGCCGTCTACGCTGTCCTCGCGCTCCTCGCGAGCACGCGAGCACTCGCCGCGGAAGGCACGGGCGTGGCCCCGGAGCCGCCGAGCCCGGGCGCGACGGCAGCGACGGTCGTGGACCGTACGGTGGTTCGCTACGTGACGCCGGAGACTGGCGGAGCCGCCTACCCGCGGTTCGTGTCGCTGAGACTCCTCCACTTCCTCGCGCGTGTCGAGGCCGCCCTCGACCGGGCCGTCGACGCCCAGGACCCGAGGTTCGCGCGCATCGCGCTCGAGCGGCTCGTGGCGGAGGACATGCTCGCCTCGCTCTGGGGCCGCAGGATCGCGGAGCCCGTGGCGCGAAACACGGCGGCTCCCGCGTTGAGCTCGCGCACGCTCGCCGAGATCGTCGCCGACGCCAGGGAGGATCTCTGCGATCGGCTCGGAGGCTGCGCTGCGCTCGAGGCGCTGATGGCGAAGGAGGGCATCGTCGAGGCGGAGCTCGGCGCCCTCCTGCTCTCCCGAGGGCGCGCGGCGCTGTACGTGGACCGGGTCCTCTTTCCGATCCTCCGGCCGAGCGAGGAGGAGGTGCGCGAGGCGTTCCGGAGCGCGCAGCACCCGTACAAGGATCGGAAGTTCGAGGCGGCGCGCGACAGGTTCACGCGTTGGCTCCGCCTCGAGAAGCTGCGGCTCGCGGAGGACGAGTTCTTCCAGGCGGCGCGAAGCCGCGCGAAGATCGTGGTGATGGCTCCGTGAGGCGCTGGATCCTCCCCGGGGCCGTGGCGATCGCCGCGCTCCTCTCGATCGTCCCGGGGCGCGGCGTGCAGGCTGGCTCGGGCGCGAACCGCGCAAATGCGGGGACCCGCGTCGGTCTCGTCTTCGACATCGGCGGCCGCGGCGACAAGAGCTTCAACGACGCGGCGTACATCGGTCTCGAGCGGGCCGAGCGCGAGCTCGGCGTGACGGTGCGCTTCCTGGAGCCCGCGGGGAGCGAGGATCGGGAGAGCGCGCTGCGCATGTTCGCCGCGCAGGGGTTCGACCTCGTGATCGGCGTCGGGTTCATCTTCTCGTCGGACGTGGACGCCGTCGCGCGCTCCTACCCGCGCGGGCGCTTCGCCTGCATCGACTACTTCGCCGGGCCGGGAGGGATCCCGCCCAACGTCGCGGCGCTCTCCTTCCGCGAGGAGGAGGGGTCGTTCCTCGTCGGCGCGGTGGCGGGCATGATGACGCGGACCAAGCACGTCGGGTTCGTCGGCGGCATGACCGGGCCGCTCATCCGCAAGTTCGAGGCGGGCTACGAGGCGGGCGTGAAGGCCACGTGCAATGCATGTATTCTGCATGCAGCCTACGCGGGCGCGACGCCGGACGCGTACCGGGATCCGGCGAAGGGGAAGGCCCTCGGGATCAGCCAGATCGCCTCCGGCGCGGACGTCATCTACCACGCGTCGGGCGCGACGGGGCACGGCGTGTTCGAGGCAGCGAACGACGGGCACGTGATGGCGATCGGCGTGGACACGGACCAGCACGACGAGATGCCGGCGGCCGTCGTGACGAGCATGATCAAGCGCGTGGACGTCGCCGTCTTCGAGGCCGTCAGGGCGGTGCTCGAGGGTCGGTTCCAGGGCGGGATGCAGGTGTTCGGCCTGAAGGAGGGGGGCGTCGACTTCGTGCGGGAGGGTCCGCACGCGGCGCGCATCCCGCCCGATGTGCTCGCGAGGGTGGCCGCGCTGCGCGAGGAGGTGGTGAGCGGGCGGAGGATCGTGCCGGACCGCTGACTACTTCTTCACCGTCGCGGGCGGCGGCGGCGGCATCAGGTTCCCCACGGGGCGGGTCGTGAGCGTCGGCCGCGTGGTCGGCACGGTGTTCGGCCTGCCCGCGTCGCTCCTCGGATCGGCCGCCGGCCCGTCGGACGAGGCGACGGCGATCGCCGCTGCGCCCGCGTCCGAAGCCGCGATCGGGAGGACCGCTGCGTCCAGCGGAGGCGGCGGCGCCACGAGGTTCCCGACCACCTCCGTCGGGGGCGGGGGCGGCGGCGCGACGAGGTTGCCGGGGGGCGTCTCGCGCTGGCGCGTGCATGCGTAGCTCACGGCGGCCACCCCCAGGGACGCCACGAGGAGCTTGCGCGGCTTCTTCAGCATCGAAACAGGCTACGGGCTCCTTCGCTTTTCGTCTAGGCTCTCCCGCCGGAGGCGAAAACGATGGCATACGTCCACGGGGGCCGGCTCGTCGCGCAGGCGCTCAAGCGCCACGGAACGACGCACATCTTCACGCTGTGCGGCGGTCATATCCAGGCGATCTACGACGGGTGCATCGACGAGGGGATCCGCGTCGTCGACGTGCGCCACGAGCAGACGGCGGGGCACGCGGCCGACGGCTACGCGCGCGTCACGGGCCGTCCGGGCGTGTGCGCGGTGACGGCGGGGCCCGGCGTCACCGACGTCGTCACGGCGATCGCGAACGCGCAGCGCGCGCAGGTGCCGCTCGTGTGCATCGGGGGCGCGGGGCCGAGGCTCCTCTGCGACATGGGCTCGCTGCAGGACATGGACTGCGTGTCCCTGATGCGGTCGATCACCAAGTGGAGCGTGCAGGTACCGGAGACGCGACGCATCGGCGAGTACCTCGACGCGGCGTTTCGCGTCGCGCAGGCCAACGTGCCGGGGCCGGTCTTCCTGGAGATGCCGCTCGACCTCCTGATGAACATGCACGACGACGCGGACAGGCCCGCGACGCGCCCCTTCGAGGAGACGCCGCGCCCGGGCGGGGATCCGAGGAGCGTGGCGCGCGCGGTCGAGCTGCTGCGCGCGGCCGAGCGGCCGGTCTTCGTGGTCGGGACGCAGATCCGGTGGTCGCCGGTGAAGGACCGCCTGAGGGAGCTGTGCGAGGTGTTCGGCGCTCCCGTCTACCTGAACGGCATGGCGCGTGGGGGCCTCCCCGCGGCGCATCCGCTCCTGTTCTCGCGGTCGCGGAAGTTCGCGCTCGCCCAGGCTGACGTGGTGTTCGTGCTCGGCACGCCCTTCGATTTTCGGGTCGACTACGGGCGCGCCCCGACCTGGGCGCCGGGCGTCAAGATCGTGCAGATCGATCTCGACGGCGCCGAGCTCGGGCGGAACCGCGCCGTGGAGCTAGGGATCCACGGCGACGGCGGTACGGTCCTCGCGCAGATCGCGAGGGAGCTCGGCGCCAAGCTCGACTTCGCCCCGTGGGTGGCCGCTGTCCGCGCCGACGAGACCAAGCGTCAGGCGAAGATGCTCGCGGAGATCGAGGCGGACTCGTCGCCGCCGAACCCGCTGCGAGTGTGCGCCGAGCTCGGCAAGCGCCTCGGACCTTCCGACGTCGTCATCGGCGACGGTGGCGACTTCGTGGCGACGGCTGCCTACGTGCTCAAGCTCGAGTGGCCCCAGCTGTGGATGGACCCCGGACCCCTCGGCACCCTCGGCGTCGGCCCCGGGTACGCGATGGCGGCGCAGCTCGCCCGCCCGGATGCGCGCGCCGTGCTCGTCTACGGAGACGGGAGCTTCGGGCTCCACGGCATCGAGTTCGAGGCGATGGCGCGGCAGGGTATTCCCGTCGTGGCGATCATCGGCAACGACGCGGGGTGGACGCAGATCCGCCGCGGGCAGGTCGAGCTGTACGGGAAGGAGCGCGCCGTCGCGACCGCGCTCGACTACACGCGCTACGAGAAGATCGTCGAGGCATGCGGCGGCGTCGGCTTCTGGGTGGAGACGGTCGCCGACCTCGGGCCCGCGCTCGACGCGGCGTTCGCGAGCAAGAAGCCCGCGTGCGTCAACGTGAAGATCGCGAGCAGCGACTTCCGCAAGGGTTCGATCAGCGTCTGAGAGGCCACGCGCGCCCTGCAAATTGCACGGAGGGCGCGGCGAGGGCCCTGTCCTGTGGCCTCGAGGCTCCGGACGCCGACGCGGTACGGTCGTTGCACGGACCTGGAGCGCGATGACCTGCGAGGACCGTTGGCGCTGACACGAGAAGACGGGCTCGATCGGGCCAGGAAGCGGGACCGGGACCACGCGCACGTCCCGGCGGCGGAGGTGTCGTGGCCGCCGCCCGCGGCGTGGGGCGAGTGCGGAAGGCTGTGGTCGTGCGCGTCCGCCATCGACGTCGGAGTGGCACCGTGACCCCGAGCGAGCGCGACGCGACTCACGTGGAGGCCGAGCGCCTCGAACGATACCGGCGCGAGCTCGAGGCCCGCGAGCGCGAACTGACGCGCGCCAGCGACCTCCTCGCCGCGGAGCGCAAGCGCCTCGTCGAGAGCGAGGCCCGCTTTCGGACGATGGCGGACTGCGCACCCGTGATGCTCTGGATGTCGGGGACCGACGGCTTGTGGCACTTCTTCAACCAGGGCTGGATGGACTTCTCGGGGCGCCCGCTCGAGGAAGAGCTCGGCACCGGCTGGGCCGAGGGCGTGCACGCGGAGGACATCCAGCGTTGCATGACGACGTACCTCGAAGCCTTCGCGGAGCGGCGCCCGTTCCGCATGGAGTATCGGCTGCGCCGCAAGGACGGCGAGTACCGGTGGATCCTCGACCAGGGCAAACCTCGCTGGAACCGGCCCCGTGGGGGCGGGGACGCGGAGGGGGCCGACGGCGAGTTCGCGGGCTACATCGGCTCGTGCATCGACATCACCGAGCAGAAGACGCTGCAGGCCGAGCTCGACACCCGCGTTCGTGAGCGAACCGCGGAGCTCCTCGCCGCGAACCAGGAGCTGGAGGCGTTCAGCTACTCCGTCTCCCACGACCTCAGGGCACCCCTGCGCTCCGTCGACGGCTTCTGCACCGCCCTCCTCGAGGACTACGGGCCGCGCCTCGACGCGGAGGGTCGGCACTTCCTCGAGCGCGCCCGTGCCGGGACGCAGCGTATGGCCACGCTGATCGACGATCTCCTGGATCTCTCCCGCGTCACGCGGGCATCGATTCGCAGGGACGCGATCGAGCTGGACGTCCTCGCCGACGGCATCGTGACGGACCTGCGCGGTCTGAATCCCGATCGCGCCGTCACCGTCGAGATCACGCCTGGGCTCCGGGCGCACGGTGACCGGCACCTGATCTCCTTGCTCCTCGTGAACCTCCTCGGCAACGCCTGGAAGTTCACGAGCAAGCGCCCGGACGCGCGCATCTCCGTCGGTGTCGAGTCCCGCGATGGCGACGCGGCGTTCTTCGTTCGGGACAACGGCGCGGGGTTCGACATGAGCCGCGCCGAGAGGCTCTTCGCGCCGTTCACGCGGCTCCACGAGCCCTCCGATTTCGAGGGAACGGGCATCGGCCTCGCCACCGTGCAGCGCATCGTGCGCCGTCACGGTGGCCGCGTGTGGGTGGACGCAGCCGTGGGGCAGGGCGCGACGGTCTTCTTCACGCTGGGCCGGACCCCGGAGGTCCCGCCCGCGTGACGGCGCCCGCGCGCCGGGCCAGCTCAGGCGCTCGCGCCGGACGGGAGCGTGAAAGTGAACGTCGAGCCGGCGCCCGGGGCGCTGTCCACGCGAATGGTCCCGCCGTGCAGCTTGACGAGCTCGTTGACGATGAACAGGCCGAGGCCGGTGCTCTTCTCGCCCTTCGTCGCGCGGACGCTCGTGCGCGAGAACTTCTTGAAGAGCCGGCCGACCTCCTCCTCCGCGATCCCGGGCCCCTGGTCGATGACGGAGACCTCCGGGCCCGGGCGCGCCGTGACGACCACGGTCGTCCCCTCGGGCGAGAACTTGAGCGCGTTGGAGATCAGGTTGTTCAACACCTGGAGGATCTTGCCGCGGTCGATCATGACGGGCAGCGGCACCTCGGGCAGGTCGGGGAGCAGCTGGATGCCCTTGTTCTCCGCGAGCAGGGCGCAGCGATCGAGGGCGTCGAGGACCACCCGCCTCAGGTCGTGCACCTCGGCGACGAGCTCGATCTGGCCCTCCTCGAGCCGCGCGCTGTCGAGGATGTCGCTGATGAGGTCGACCATGAAGAAGCCGTTGTCCTTGACGCGCGCGAGGATCTTGCGCTGACGCTCGGTGAGCGGGTCGCCCGCGCGCATCAGGACGTCGACGAAGCCGAGGATGTTCGCGAGCGGGCTCTTGAGATCATGGGACACGATCCCGATCACGTTCGACCGCACGCGCTCGAGCTCCCGCGCGGCCTCGCGTCGGCGCGTGTCCTCGGTGACGTCGCGGTGGGTCACGAGGAGGTGGGTGACGCGCCCAGCCTCCACGACGGGGGAGACCGTGAGCTCGGCATCGTACGGCGTGCCGTCGTCTCGCTGGCTCACGAGCTCGCCGCGCCAGACGTTGCCCTGGCGGACGGTGTCCCAGAGCGTGCGGCACAGCGAGCGCGGGTGCCCGTGGAGCTCGGCGTCCGAGATGTCGCGGTCGCCGCGAGCGAGCTTGCGGCACAGGGACGAGAAGTCGATGCCGACGTCGACCGATCGCCCACGTGCGATGGCGTCGTCGACCCCGACGAGCCAGCTTGCGTCGCTCGTGGTCGCGCCCTCGCCGGCGCGGAGGTGGAGCGCGGAGACGGAGGGGCGCTCGCCCGAGGGCTTCGGGTGGCTGCTCGCGAGGCGGTCCTTGCGCAGCGCCTTGCTGCGCACGAGGGCCTGGTCGGCGGCCGCGACCAGCTCTGCGTGCGGCAGCTCGCGGGCCATGACGAAGCGCTCGATGGCGTGGCTGATCGTGCGGACCAGGAACGCCGAGTCGAATTGCCCCTTGACGAGGTAGTCCTGGGCGCCCGCCCGGAGGGCGCCGAGGACGGTCGCGGTGTCCTCCTTGCCCGTGAGGACGACCACCGGCACCTTCCCGAAGAGGCCATCGATGGCGGCGAGGGTCTCCGCGTCCGAGGCGTCGGGCAACGCGAGGTCGAGGAGCACCAGGTCGGTTTCGCCGACGAAGCGCCGTGCGTCGGAGAGGCGCGTCACGTGCGTGAGGTCGAGCCAACTCGGGCTGTGACCGAGCGTCCGCTCCACCAGCAGCGCGTCGGAGATGCTGTCCTCGACGAGCAGGATTCGAGTCGGCGATGCCGCGGCGTGCCTGCCCGCGGGGTCCCCCTTCTCGAGGTTCAGTAGACTTCTTCGCAACGACTCGCCCTCCTCGTTGCAACACGGTGCAACCCGCGTGCCCCCGGAGCGAACAGCCGGAAGGGCGGAAAAACCCCACGCCTGCGACAGTCACGTACCTTGCACATATTTCCTAGCTGCGCAACGGGTAGCCGACGGGCGTCACGAGGAGCGCGCGAAACGGGCGCGTTCGTCGCGGCGGCTCGACCCGCGCCCTCGCGATCTGCAAGGTGCACTTGCAGATCGCCAGGCTCCGCTCGTTCCTGGTGTGTGCCTCGCACCGTGGCTTCGGCGACCGCCCGGCGATCGACCGCGAGGCCATCGTGCGCATCGTCGAGGCCGGCTCCCAGGCGGCTACGCCTTGGACCAGCCGAGGGTCAGCAAGAGGACACTGTCCTCGATCGCGACGACGTCGTGCACGACCGTCTGCCCCAGCGCGATCATCGTACCCGCGGGGATGTCGAGCGCTTGACCGGGGACGCGTACGGCGAGGCGCCCCTCCAGCGCGTGGAGCGTGAGGCACTGGTCGGTCTTGTGCTTGCGCATGCCGCACCCGGCCTTCAGCGCGATGAGGACCACGCGGACGTCCGGGGACTTCACGAGCGTCTTCGCGTTGTGCCCCTGCTCGACCCACTCCGGCTCGTGCGCGAGCGCGCGGACCTCCCCGGCGAGGTCGAAGCGCAGGAGCGATCCCGTGACGGCGTGGGGCCGCCTGCCTGCTCGCGGTCGCACGCGGCGACCCTCGGTGCTCTCGGTGTCCATGACGCGCTCCTTCCCGGGGCATGGCCCCTTGGCCGATCGAAGCAGGCCTCGTGCCACGCGGGTCCTCGCTGCGGTCCATCAGGCGTCGACCGCGCGCATGCGCGTCTCGTTGAGGAGGAGCCAGAAGATCCCCAGCGTCTTCACGGCGTCGAGGAACTGCGTGTAGTCGACCGGCTTGCGGACGTAGGCGTTCGCCCCGAGCGCGTAGCTCTGGAGGATGTCCTCATCTTCGCGCGACGAGGTCAGCACGACCACGGGCAGGAGGCGCGTCCTCGCGTTCCCGCGCATCGCGCGCAGCACCTCGAGGCCGCTCATCCTGGGCAGCTTGAGGTCGAGGAGGACGACCTGCGGCTGGGCGTCGATGTCGCGCCCCTCGTACGCTCCCCGCCCCCACAGGAAGTCAACCGCCTCCTCGCCGTTGTGGGCCACGACGACCTGGTTCGCGATGTGGTTCTTCTCGAGCGCGCGGAGCGTGAGCTCCTCGTCGTCCGGGTTGTCCTCGACGAGGAGGATCCCCTTGGTGGCGTGCATCCGTCCCATCGTTCCTATCCCTGTCCGCACAGTCGAGCAAGCCGCGTGCCCGATTCCCGCTCCAAGCCGCGCCTTTGGGACTTGAGCGATCGGCCCCGTGATGTTACTATCCCGATCGTGACAGCAGACAGGAGTGGCAAGCGTCCCCGCTACGAGGGGCGCCCCGCAGCCTCGGGCGCCCCGAGCGACTCCGGGGAGTTCGCGGCGGGCGTCGGCGAGCGGATCCGCCAGTGTCGGCAGGAGCTCGGCTGGACGCAGGCCGAGCTCGCCGCGAGCGCCGACATCTCGCCGAACTACGTCGCGCGCCTCGAGAGGGGCGAGCTCGGTCCCTCCCTCTTCGTCGCAAGCCAGATCGCCGCGGCCCTGGGCGTCCCGCTGGAGACGCTCACCACCCCGCAGACGGCGGCGCGCCGAACGACGACGAGGCGCAAGGGGGCATAGCGTCGCCGGTCGGCGCCGAGGGGTATCCCTCGAGCTCTCGGCGCGCTCGCTGCGCTGCGCTGTCGCGCAACACGTCGCCACGGATCGCCCGGTACGCTAGGCTTGGGTGGACCATGCAGATCGACGTCGGGCAGGTCGGGGGGAGGTACCTCTTGACGAGCTTGCTCGGTCGCGGCGCCTTCGGGGAGGTGTGGGCGGCCCGGCACGCGTCGCTGCGCGAGGAGGTCGCCATCAAGCTGCTCACGATCCTCGACGGGGAACGCTCCCCGGAGTCGCAGGAGAAGTCCCGCGCCCGCTTCCAGTTCGAGGCGCGTGTGGCCGCGAAGCTGTCGCGGAAGAGCCGTCACATCGTGCAGGTCACCGACCACGGCGAGGAGGACGGCCTGCCGTACCTCGTCATGGAGAAGCTGGACGGCGAGTCGCTCGACGAGCACCTTCGCCGCCACGGCGCCATGGCGCTTGCGCAGGCGATCGACGTCGTCTCGCAGGTGGGCCGCGGCCTGGCGCAGGCGCACGCCGAGGGGATCTTCCACCGTGATCTGAAGCCCGCAAACATCTTCCTCACGCGCGACGAGGAGGGTCGTCGCCTCGTGAAGATCCTCGACTTCGGCATCGCGCGCCTCATGGAGGGGCGCCGGACGCGCTCGGGGGTCGCGACGACACAGGGCATGATCCTCGGCACCCCGTGCTACATGAGCCCCGAACACGCTCGCGGTCTTCCCACCGTCGATCACCGCGCCGACCTCTGGTCGCTCGCGGTGGTCGCGTACGAGATGATCGGCGGGGACATCCCCTTCACGGGGCAGACGGTGGAGGACGTGTTCCTCGCGGTGTGCATGCACCGCTTCGACCCCGTGCGCTCCCGCCGCCCCGATCTGGCGCCCGAGGTCGACGCGTTCTTCGCGCGCGCGTTCACGACGGAGCTCGACGAGCGCTTCCAGACCGTCGAGGAGATCGTGACCGCCTTCGAGGCGCTGGGCGCGGGCGCCGTGCCGGCGCCGCCTGCGCCGCGAGGTCACGACGTGCAGACGAAGGCGACGCTCCCGGTCGCGCTGGATCCCCGCGCTCTCGGCAGCCGGTCCACGGTCCTGGCGCCGCCTGCGCGCCGTCGGAAGGTGGCGGTGCTCGCGGTGCTCGGCGCCGTCGCTGCCGGGTGCGCGTTGATCGGGGGTCGCGCGATCCTCTTCCGCGGCCCCGCCGCGCCCGATCCGGTGCCCGTCGCCGAAGGGTCTCTCCCTCCGGCCGCCCCCCCCAGGCACCCGCCGCGCCCGCGGTCCTCTCCGCGAGCGCGGCCGCGATGGCGCCGCCGCCCGCGGGCACACCGAGTACGCCCGCAAGGGCGCCGGTCGTTCGCTCCGGCCGGCCGCCCGGGGCGCTCCCTGCGTCCTCACCGGTCACGTCCCAGACGGGCCCCGCGCCGTCCTCGCCCCCGCCGCCCGCGACGGCCACGCCGCCCCCGCCCCGGTCCTCGGCGCCCTGGGATCCTGGCGCCGTCCTGTGACCGGATCCCGGGTCGCTCCACGGGAGTCGGGGAGCGTGAGATCGAGGAGCACGATGTCGCATTCTGCAACCCGCGCGATGCCCTCGGCCAGCCTCGTCACGTGCAAGAACGTGGTGGCGGCAGGATCGTCACGGAGCGCCAGTTCCACGAGGAGGGCGTCCCTCGGGTCGTCCTCCACGAGGAGCACGCGAAGCGGCTTCGAGCCCACGAGCTTCTCCGCACCGTCGACGACGCCCATGCCCTCCTCTCCTCCCTCCACTGCCGTCCAAGCATACCGCATGCCGCGAGGCGCAAATGCCTCATCCGATCGGCATTGGGATGCACCGTTTCACATCCATGTAGACGCATCCCCGCCCGAGAACGTCACGCGAGCCAGACCACGGTGACCCCATCGCCGCCCTCGTCCCCGCTCCCGGCGCGGAAGTGGGCTACGTAGCGGCTCGTCCCGAGGTCTGCGCGGATCGCCTCGCGGAGGGCGCCCGTGCCGTGCCCGTGGACGAGGAACGCGACCCCGACGTGCGCGCCGATGCACCGATCGAGGAACGTCGTGGCGAGCGACACGGCGTCCTCCACGCGCAGACCACGCAGATCCACCGTGTTGTCGGTGGTCTGGATGGGGACGGCGGCCTCCCGGCCCTCCCTCGCGTTCGGCGAGGGGACGGCGGGGCGATCCCGCGGGCGTCCGGGGGGGGCGTCCTCGTCGGCTCCGCGGTCGGTCCGGTGGAAGACCTCCTCCAGCGGGACCGTGAACTTGATCGCGCCCGCAGCGACGCGCACCTCCCTGCCTCGCACGTCGAGGATCTCGGCTTCCCCTCGTATGCGTGCAATATACACGCGTCTGCCCCGGCGCAGCTCGTCCTCGGACAGGGGGCGCCGGAGCTCGGCCGGGCGCGCTCTCGAGGCCTCGAGCTCTCCGCCCATGGCGAGCTTCGCCGCCACGCGATCGAGCGCGCGCTCCGCCTCCTTGACGTCGGCGGGCTCCGGGCGCCGCTGCCTGAGCGTCGCCTGGACCGCACGCAGATCCTCGCGTGCGCGTCGGACGCTGTCTCGCAGGGCCTCCGCGTCGCGGGCGATCTCGCCGTGCGTCCGGTCGCGGGCCCGCGCGATCTCGTGCTCGAGCGTGGCCTGGCGCTCGTCGGCGGCCGCGGCCTTCTGCCGCGCCGCGTTCATCGCGATCTCGAGCGCGGCGCGCTCGTCGTGCAGGCGCTTGACGAGGGCCTCGAAGTCCTGGTCCTCACGCGAAAGGAAGTGCCGGGCGCGCTCGAGCACCGTCTCGGGGATGCCGAAGCGCTTCGCGACGAAGAGGGCGCTCGACCGCCCGGGGACGCCCCGCAGGATCTCGAACGTCGGGCTCATGGTCGCGAGGTCGAAGCCGCAGCTCCAGTTCTCGAAGCGGTCGTCTCCCAGAGCGAGGGCCTTGAGCCCCTCGTAGTGGGTTGTCGCGACGACGGCGCCTCCGCGCCGCACCAGCGAGTCGAGGACGCCGGCCGCGAGCGCCTCGCCCTCGCGCGGGTCGGTGCCGGTCGCGATCTCGTCGAGCAGGACGAGCGCGCCCTCGCGCGTCTCGTCGAGGATGTGCGCCAGGTTCTTCACGTGGGCGCTGAACGTCGAGAGGTTCATGGTCAGGCTCTGGTCGTCGCCGACGTCCGTGAGGACCACGTCGAACAACCCGACCTCGCTCGCGCCGTCTGCGGGGATCGGCAGGCCGGCCCGCACGAGGAGCGCGCACAGCCCGAGCGTCTTCAAGGCCACGGTCTTCCCGCCCGCGTTCGGGCCGCTGACCACCGCCGCGCGACCAGCCGTGATCGCGAGATCGCTCGGGACCACCTTCGTCCCGTCGATGGCGAGGAGGGGGTGTCGCGCCGCGATGAGGCGGATCTCCGGCCGCGGCACGAGCGTCGGAAACGCGAGCGCGAGCTCGTGCGCGAGCTTCGCGGTCGCGAGGCGTACGTCCGCGCGGGCGAGCGCCGCCGCGGCAGCCTCGACGCTCGGGAGCTGATCGGTCACGAGCGCCGAGAGCCGTGCGTACACCTCGAGCTCCTCGCGCTGGATCTCGCCCTCCAGCACCTTGAGGCGGTTTCCCATGGGGATCACCGCGCGCGGCTCCACGAACAGCGTCGCCCCGCTGCCGCTCGCGCCGTGGATGATCCCCGGGAAGCGCTCGTGCGCGTCCGCGCGGACGGGGATCACCCAGCGCCCCTCGCGCTCCGTGACGAACGCGTCCTGCACGATGGCCGCGTACTTCTTCAGGAGGTCCTCGAGCCGCCGGATCATCCGGGCCCGCGACGCTCGCCACGCGCCGCGGAGCTCCGCCAGCCGGGGGCTCGCGCGGTCCGCGAGCGTCCCGTCCGCGTCGAACGATCCGGCGATCTCGTCGGCGAGGGGATCGAGCGTCGCGTCCGTCGCGCAGGAGAGGATGAGGCGCGGGGCCTTCTCGCGCCGCGCGCCGAGCCACCTCCGGACGGCGCGCGCCTGCCCGAGCATCCTCCCCGTCGCGCGGAGCTCGTCGGGGCCCAGGACGGCGCCGATGCGGGCGCGCGCGAGCGCCTCTCTGACGTCCGGGACGTCGCCGAGGGGCACCGGATCGCCCGCCTCGAGGAGGTCGGTCGCCTCGCGCGCCTCCCCGAGCGCGATCTCGGCCTCGTCCCGCGAGAGGAACGGTAGGTCGCGCGCCACCTCGCGCCCCATCGCGAAGGTGCACCGCTCCGCGACTGCGCCGAGGACGCGATCCCACTCGAGGTCCGCGCGCGTCTTCGGGGGGCAGATCACTACTTGTCGCCGGTCGTCCCCGAGCCGCTGGGCATCGGGTTCTGCTCGCGCTCGAGGTAGCGGAAGATCGTGCGCGGATCGACGCCGAGATCGCGCGCGGTCTGCGTGCGGTTGCCGTTGTTCCGCTCCAGCACCTCGAGCACGTACTTGCGCTGGAACTCCTCCTTCGCCTTCTCGAGCGGGAGGATCTGGCTCTCGGTGGCCTGGTCGAGCTCGAGGTCCTCGGGGCCGAGCAGGGCCTTCTCGCAGAGGACGAGCGCCTTCTTGATGCGGTTCTCCATCTGGCGGATGTTGCCGGGCCAGCTCGTCTTCTTGATGGCGGCGAGCGCCTGCGGCGTGAAGCCCTGCACGTTCGAGTGGAGCTCGTCGGCGTACTTGGAGAGGAGCGCCTTCGCGATGATGAGGACGTCGTCACCGCGCTCCCGGAGCGGCGGCAGGAAGATGTTCACCACGTTGAGCCGGTAGTACAGCTCCTCGCGGAAGCGGCCACCGCGGATCTCGTCCTCGAGGACGCGGTTCGTGGCGGCGACGATCCGGATGTCGACCTTCTCGGGCTTCGAGTCGCCCACACGGAAGACGATCCGTTCCTGCAGGGCGCGGAGGAGCTTCACCTGCAGGGCGAGCGGGAGCTCGCCGATCTCGTCGAGGAACAGGGTCCCCCTGTCGGCCGCCTGGAACTTCCCGGGGCGCGAGGCGATGGCCCCCGTGAAGGCGCCCTTCACGTGACCGAAGAGCTCGCTCTCGATCAGGTTCTCCGGTATGGCGCCGCAGTTGATGACGACGAACGGGCCCGTGGCGCGGTTCGACCTGCGGTGGACCTCGCGCGCGATCAGCTCCTTGCCCGTGCCCGTCTCGCCGGTGATGAGCACGCTGATGTCCGTCGTGGCGACCTTCTGCAGCTTGCGGAACACCTCCATCATCGACGGGCACACGCCGATGATCTCGCCGAAGCGCTTGTCCTTGAGCTCGGCGGAGAGCTTCTCCTTGTCGGCGCGGAGGGCCGAGAGGAGCATCGCGTTCTGCAGGATGAGCGAGGCCTGCCCGGCGAAGATGCTGAGCAGATCGAGCTGCGATCGCTGGAACAGCCCCTTCACGCGATCGTTGCCGACGTAGAGCGCGCCCGTCACGTGGCCCTGCGAGACCAGCGGCGCGCACATCACGGACGAGAGTCGGAGCGCCACGACGGAGGCGCTCGAACCGAACTGCGCGTCCGTGAGGGCGTCGCTCACGATGACGGCGCGCCCCGTGTCGAGCACGCGGCGCACGATGCTGTCGGAGATCTGGCCGTTCGTGTCGGTGATCTGCTCCTTCTTCACGTGGCGCGAGGCGCGGATGAGGGGCTTCGCGCCGCTGTTCGGGGCGTCACCCCCCGGGCCGAAGGCGTCTTCCATGAGGAGGATGATGCCCTTCTCGGCGCCGGTGACGTCGACGACGGCGTCGAGCATCGCCTCGAGGAGCTCCTCGATGTCCTTCATGGTCATCAGCTTCTCGCTGAACTCGTGCAGCTTGCGCACGCCGGAGAGCTGGAGCGACGCGCCCAGATCCGTCGCCGTCGTCTGCGTCTCGGTGCTGGCGGTCATCGCCGCGCGCGGCGCGAGGGGCTCGTCGAAGATGCTGAAGGAAAACTCGGCGTCGCCGAGCGTGATGCGGTCGCCGTGTGCGAGGCGGACGCGCCGCTTCTTCTTCTGGTTGACGAGGATCTCGGCCTGCTTGTCGACCTCCTCCAGGTTGAAGTCGCGCCCGTCGAAGATGACCTGCACGTGCGTGTCGGCGAGACCCGGGCTCGACACGGCCACGTCGTTCCCGAGGGCGCGCCCGACGCTGGACACCGGCTTGTACAGCGCGAAGGTGCGGGGCTGCCCCTGGGGCGGGAACCACTTCAGCGTGGGCATGTCCGGGCATCATACAGGGAACGAGAGAAGTACGCGATATGGCGCAGGTTTAATACTTGTCGCCCGATCGCCAGGACCGGGTACACTCGGGAGATGCGACGCATGCCGCCTTCCCCCTGGGTCGTTGCGTTCCTCGCTCTCTCCGTTGCGGCCGCGTGCTTCGCGGCGTGCGGGAATCCGAGCGCCAAGCCGCCGATGACCCCGGACGGGGAGAACCCGGAGCTCACCGCGGGCGCGGTGGACGCGGGGACGGGCTAGCCGCAACGCCGATCGGTTAGGCGCGATCCAGCGCAAGAGAAGGGGGACGGGGGGTGAGGTCTGCGCGCGCGCCCCACCGCCTCCACGGAACCTCTTCGCGCGCGAAGCGCGACGGGTGGGGGCACCCTCGCTCGAACGAATGCCTTATCCGAACGGCATTTGGGGCTAGAGGGGGCTAGAGGCCCGGCCCGGGGTCAGAACATCCCGCCCGCCGTGAGGGCCATTCCGCCGGGGGTCGGGGACACGCCGACGTGGAAGGGCGGCGTGAAGTTCTTCGTGCGGGTACCCGGCGCGTCGTTGTCGTCGAGGCCCGACGCGAGGACACCCGCGACACCTGCGCCCGCGAGCGCCCCGAGGCCGACCGCGACGAAGCCGTGCTTCGGATCGGAGTCGCTGGCGAGGTAGAAGGGGAACACGAGGGCGCCCGCGCCCGCGCCGAGGCCGTAGCCTATCCACATCCACTTCTGCGTCTCGAAGGATGGCGTCCTCCATAGCGACAGCGCGCCCATGCCCGCGACGCCGACGTTGTACCCGACGAGCCCGCCGATGGACGCGCCGTCCTTCCAGTCCTGACCCCGGCCCGTGACCCCGGCGCCGATGGCGAGGCCGGAGATCATGCCCCATCCCCCGCCTCCGGCGATGAACGCGAGCTGCTTCGGCTCGGGTCGCACCCACTCGCCGAACGCCCATCCGCCTACCCCGCCCGCGGTCGCCATGACCCAGGTGACGGTCATCGTGGTGCGGAAGGACCACTCCTTGTGATCGTTCTCGGTCTGCTGCCACTGCGTGCCGGCGATCGTGAGCCCCTCGATCGCGCCGAGGAGCAAGCCGGCTGAGATCGACGCGGGCACGCCGCGGTGGAGCGGCCCCGCCTGATCGTCCCAGATGTACACGCCGATGGGCGCGGCGGCCGCGAGGGACAGCGGCGCGATGACGGCCCAAGCGGGATCGGTGATCTTGAAGAGCGAGTCGATCCACACACCGCTCCCGATGCCGTAAGCCATCGTCGTGCCGTACAGGAAGACCATCTCGCTCTGCGATCGGCGGTCGGTGGCGGGCTGGGGGGGGAGTTGCGGCTGGTACGGCTGCGGCTGGTACTGGGGTTGAGGCTGGTACTGGGGTTGAGGCTGGTACGGCGGCTGCGGCTGGTACTGCGGCTGCGGCTGGTACTGGGGTTGAGGCTGGTACGGCGGCTGAGGCTGAGGCTGGTACGGCGGCTGCGGCTGGTACTGTGGCGGCGGCGGGGGCGGCAGCGGCTGCTGCGCCAGCGCATCCCGACCGGCGAACGTCGCGAGACCAAGGAGGGCGAAGGCGGACCTGCGGAAAAGGACGGCGGATTTCCCAACCATGTGCGGAACGGTATCACGCGCCCGAGGGCCGGTCATGTCAGCTCGGGGCACCCCGGGCTTCAGCCCGGGGTGCCCAAGCCCCGGGCTTCAGCCCGGGGTGCCCAAGCCCCTCACGTCAGCTCGTCCGACAGCTCCCTCGACATCAGATCCCGGACCGCCTGCACGACGGGCTTCTCCTGGTACAGCACCGCGTGGATCTCGCGCGTGATCGGCATGTCGACGCCGAGCTTCACCGACAGGTCGTAGGCGCTCTTCGTCGTCTTCACGCCCTCCGCCACGTGCCCGAGGCCCGCGAGGATCTCCGGCAACTTCCGTCCCTTCCCGAGCTCGAGGCCGACGGTGCGGTTTCGCGAGAGCGCCCCGCAGCACGTGAGCACGAGGTCTCCCATCCCCGAGAGGCCTGCGAGGGTGACCGCCTTTCCGCCGCGCGCGGTCGCCAGACGCGCGATCTCGGCGAGCCCTCGCGTGATCAGCATGGCGCGCGTGTTGTCCCCGAAGCCGAGGCCGTCGGCGGCGCCCGCGCCGATCGCGATCACGTTCTTGAGCGCCCCCCCGCACTCGACGCCCGCGACGTCGTCCGAGCCGTACGTACGCATGTAAGGCGCATGGAACCGCCGCATCACCGCCTCGCGCACGCCGGGATCGCGCGCGCCGATGACCACGCCCGTCGGCAGCTCGGCGGCGAGCTCCTTTGCGAAGGACGGGCCGCTCAGGAAGGCGAGCCGCGGCTTGCAGTGCGCGGGCAGCTCCGCCTCGAGGATCTCGTCCACGAACATGAGGGACTGGTTCTCGATGCCCTTCGTCGCGCTCACCACCGGCACCCCCTCGGGCACGAGGGGCGCGGCGAGGCTCGCGACCTCACGCGTCGCGTGGCTCGGGCACACGAAGACCACCATCGTCGCCCCCGAGAGGGCCTCTGCGAGATCGTGCGTCGCCTTCAGCGAGTACGGGAGCTGGGCCGAGGGCAAGTACCGCTCGTTCCGGCCCGACGCGTTGATCTGGGCTGCGAGATCCTCGCGCCGCGACCACAGGAGCACCGAGTCCCCCTTCGTCGCGAGCACGCGCGCGAGGGCCGTCCCCCACGCCCCTGCTCCGAGGACCGCCACCTTCCGCGTAGAGTCGCCTGCCTGCGCCATGGGCGAAGGGTACCCGCATCATGGATGCGGGAGAAGCGGCGTTCGGGCTATCATCGCGGCGTGCGTCCCCGGTCGCCGAGCGCCATGGTCCTCCTCTCGCTCGCGGCGCTCCTCGCGGCGTGCGGTGGCGCGAAGCCGCTGTGCCTGTTCCGCGACACGATCAACAAGCCGGAGAGCCGCTCGCAGCGGCGCGCGCTCATGCAAGGCGGCCTCTCGCAGTTCTGCCGGCAGATGGTGACGCGGAACGCGCCGCTCAAGCTCTCCGACGACACACCGATCATCGGTCGCTTCTACCCGCAGGACTGCCGGCAGCGAGAGCTCGAGAACGGCGACCTCTCCGTGCAGTTCTCGGGCTTCGGCTACGGGTGGACGAACCTGTCCAAGAAGGTCACGTTCACGATGTCGGGGGCCGTGGACTACAACCAGGACTTCCTCATCGCCGAGGAGCAGTGCGACCTCTACGGGTACTTCCGCACGCGGCGAATCCACGGGAGTGACTTCCGTATCGTCAAGATCGAGCAGCAGTTCGCGTCGTTCATGAACGCGCTCTCTCCCGTGGGGGAGAACTTCGGGCGGCAGCTCGTCACGGGCAAGCTCGGCGAGGGCTTCACCGTCATCCACGATCACACGGGGAACGACGACTTCGGTCTCGGCGTCATCCCCGTCGGCAGACGCCCCTTCCACCCTTTCCAGGCGCGGGGCAAGGACCGGATCGTGTACGAGAACCTCCGGACGGAGGTGCACCAGAACCAGCGCGACTTCATCGGGCCCATCGAGGTGACCGAGGCGGGGCGCCAACTCTACCTCACGCTGCAGGTGGACGGCGCGGCGGCGATCGATCTCTTCGTGATGACAAAGGAGCAAGGCGACTCCGCGCTCAGGCTCTACTTCGACTACCCTCAGTCCGGGCCGCTCCTCACGCCCCCTATGCTCACCGACGTCGTACGCGGCGGGGCGCCCTATACGCGCAGCGTGCCCGCGCCGAAGGGCCTCTACTGGGTGGTGCTCGACAACACCCCGACCGCCGGCCCCACGATGCCCCCGCAGAACCCGTACGACGATCGCGCCGCGCTCGTGAGCTACGCGATCGAGATCGGCGATTGATTTCCGCCGTCTCAGCTCGGCTCTCTCGCGCCGGGGCGCGAAAGAGGCTAACCTGACCCGGGCCTTGGAAGAGATCGACGCCCCCCCGAGCGCCAGCGTCGCGGCGCCCGCCCCGAAGGACGACGCGGGGCACGTCGCACGCGCCGACGAGCCGGATCGCTCGAACGGCGGGTCGGAGCCCAGGGTTGGGTCACGCCCCGCGCCCGGCACCCGGCGCGAGCGCGTCGAGGGCAAGGGGCCGTCGCCCGGCGCGCGTCGCCTCTACCTCGTGTACTGGGCGGTGTGGTTCGTGATCGTGCCGTTCGTCCTCGCGATCGGCCTCGTCTGGGCGCTCACCCCGCCGAGCGGGATCGAGCACGGCGGCATCCTCGGATGGCTCGAGTACGGCGTGCGTGCGCAGCCCGTGCCCGTCGGCATCGTGCTGTTCACGATCTTCGAGATGTCCCTCTGGGCGGGGCGTCACAAGCTCCCGCTCTCGCACCACGCGTACCCGATGGTGCCCGCCGGCGTCCCCGCGGAGCTCCGCCAGCACTTCGATCGCGCGCGCTCTCTCGTCGACGAAGCGTGGACGATCCTCGAGAAGAAGAAGGGCGAGGTGCCCGCGGCCGATCGCGAGAGCCTCGAGGAGGATCTCGACGCGCTCGAGGTCGCCATGCACGCCGAGCCCTTCGAGGAGAAGCCGTTCGTCGACGCGCTCGTGCGCGCCGATGGGCAGATCGACGCGAAGCTCGGACACTGGAAGAAGAGCGAGTTGCGCGAGTACATGGAGTCGATCCTGATCGCCGTCCTGGTGGCGATGACGCTCCGCGTGTTCGTGGTCGAGGCGTTCAAGATCCCGTCCGGCTCGATGATCCCCACGCTGCAGGTGGGTGATCACATCTTCGTCAACAAGTTCAGCTACGGCCCGCAGGTCCCCTTCGCGAAGAAGCGCCTCTTCACGCGGATGCCTCCGTCGCGGGGCGACGTCATGGTGTTCGCGTTCCCGGAGAAGCCCGAGCAGGACTTCATCAAGCGCGTCATCGCCATCCCCGGCGACGAGCTGCGCGCGAAGAACGGCCACCCGATCATCAACGGGTGGACCGTGCCGAGCTGCGTGGTGGGCACCTACCGGTACACCGACTACCCGCGCGACAACGCCGGGCAGGTCATCGGCCCGGCGACGCCCCACGAGGGCGAGCTCTTCGTGGAGTACCTGGGCGACGAATCGTACCTCACGCTGTACGATCACGCGCAGGGCGGAATGGGCGAGGCGCAGGGCCCCTACCAGGTGAGGCCAGGCGAGGTGTGGGTGATGGGCGACAACCGCCACAACAGCCACGACTCTCGCATGTGGTTCGGCGGGCAAGGGGGCGGCGTGCCGTTCGACAACGTGCGAGGCAGGGCGCTGTTCGTGTGGCTCTCGACCGACGACGGCCGCGTCGACTGGACGCGCATCGGCGCGCTTGTCATGGGGCGGCCACGCCTGCCCGCGGCGATGAGCGCGCTGGAGCCGCAGCTCGCGAAGTGCCTGTCGACCCGGCCGCCCGTGTCGGAGACGACGCCGCCGCCCTCCCCCCAAGGGGGGCGGTGATGGCACTCGAGAGGATGAAGCTCGGGGTCGTCCTCGCCCTGCTCCTGGCGGGGTGCGGCTCCATGGAGAAGGCGGCGGCGAAGGATCCGATGAAGTGCGAGCGCGATCCGAAGTGCACGAACAAGCGCAAGGAGGCTGACTGCTCCACCCAGTGCGCGGACGATCCCGCCTGCCTCGACCGTTGCCGCCAGATCCAGATCACCTCCGGCGGGGCGGGTCGCTAGGCTCGACGTCGGCGGTCGAACGGGCGGGCGCGACGCGGCCATCCTCGGTCCGGTGGGCGTGGCTACAGCGCCAGCTTGAAGTGGATCGCCTTCGGCCGTGTCACGTGGTCGAAGCCGAGCGCGCTGAGCGTGACGCCGCGCCCGGAGTCCTTGACGCCCACCCAGGGGAGGGCGGGGTCGAGCGCGTCGCACTTGTTCATGTAGACGGTGCCGGCCTCGAGGTCGCGCGCCATGCGCTCGGCGCGCGCGAGATCCGACGTGTAGACGGCGGCCGTGAGGCCGAGGCGCGAGTCGTTCATTCGCTCGAGGGCCTCCTCGTCCGAGCGTACTCGGGCGACCGGCAGGATGGGCCCGAAGTGCTCGCTCTGCATGAGCGCCATCTCGTGCGTCGCGCCGTGGAGGAGCGTCGGCGCGAAGAAGCGGCCCTTCGCGTCCACCTGGGTCGCGACGCCACCTCGCACGAGGCGCGCGCCACGGTCCACCGCGTCCCGCACGAGCGCCTCGAGCTCGCGCGGGTGCTGAGGCTGCGCGATCGGGCCCATCGTCGTGGCCTCGTCCCTGGGATCGCCGAGCACGTACGCGCGGACGTGGGCCTCGCAGGCCTCCACGAAGCGATCGTGGAGGCTCTCGTGGACATACACGCGCTCGACCGCGCAGCAGCTCTGGCCGGCGTTGTACATCGCCCCGTCGACGAGCCCTTCGGCGGCCTTCGCGACGTCGCAGTCCGGCGCGACGTACACGGGATCGTTGCCGCCGAGCTCGAGCCCGACGTGCAGGAAGCGTGAGGCCGCCGCCGCCTGGATGCGGTGCCCGCCGAAGACCGAGCCCGTGAAGAGCACGTGATCGACGCGCGGATCGGCCACCATCGCCTCGCTCGTCGGGTGGTCGCAGTCGAGCGCGGCGAGGAGATCGGCCGGCGCTCCGGCGTCGCGGAACGCGCGCGCGAAGTGCTCGCCCACGAGCGGGCTCCTCGGCGAGTGCTTCAGCACGACTGCGTTCCCGGCGAGGAGGGCCGGCAGGACGGCGTTGACCGCGGTGAGGAGCGGGTAGTTCCAGGCGGGGAGATCGAGCACGACCCCGAGCGGCTCCTTGCGGATGCGGCGCAGGTGGCCCTCCTTCGGGGGGAGCTCGATGTCGGCGAGGGCCGCGGGCGCGATCTCGCACATGTGTCGCCAGCGGAGCGCCATTCCGGCGACCTCGTTCCTCGCCTGCCGGATGGGCTTGCCCATCATGCGCGTGATGTCTTGTGCGATATCCTCCGTGCGCGCTTCCATGGCGCCGAGGGCGCCGAGGCAGAGGGTCACGCGGTCGCCGATCGACGCGTGGCGGGCGGCCCGGGCCGCGACGCGGGCGCGGCCGAGCACGGCCTCGACCTGCGCCCCGTCGGCGAGTGGAACGACGCAGGCGGTGTCGAGGGTGTAGGGATCGTCGACGATGAGGCTCGGCATGGTGCGCGAGCATATCACCCGAGGCGGCGCCCGGGCGCGACCTACCCGCGCACGTCGAGCCGGGAACCCACGCCGTCGAGGAGCGTGCGGACCATGTCGCCTTCGATCTCGGCGACCTTCCTGAGCATGGACACCTGGGCGACGGCGCGGACGCGCTCGGCGGCACCCTCGGGCATCTCGGACAGACGGCCCACGAGAGCCTGGGAGGTGCTGCTGGCGATCTGCATGCGGGGAATACGGCGCGCCGCGCGGGGCGGAGAAGCCCGGGCCCCGAAAATACACGAACGCCGACGCGGCCGGGTGGCCGGCGTCGGCGTGCGGTAAACCGGGGCGCCTACTTCTTGGGGG
>SXGT01233609.1_pt1 | contig 25373 bp, 16 predicted proteins | sample 3176221 | NCBI WGS metagenome assembly SXGT01 (sample SAMN11356862, study PRJNA531348) | freshwater metagenome | isolation source: freshwater sample F1-120 | place: China: Fuxian Lake, Yuxi | collected 2017-12-25
ACGGCGCGCAGGTGATGATCGACCAGTTCATCGTGCCCGGCCTGTCCAAGTGGCACCGCGCGACTGGCCTCACCCTCCTCCTTCCCCACGGGTACGAGGGCCAGGGCCCCGAACACTCGTCTGCCCGCATCGAGCGATTCTTGCAGCAGTACGCGGACGGGAACATCGTGGCCTGCTACCCCAGCACGACGGCACAGATCTTCCACCTGCTGCGTCGGCAGATGCTGGCGGACTGGCGTCGGCCGCTGGTCGTCTTCACGCCCAAGAGCATGCTTCGCCTCCCGGCTGCCCAGAGCCCGGGATCGGCATTCACCGCCGGCTCGTTTGAAACGGTGATCGACGACCCGTTCGTGAGCGACGCGGCTGCGATCACCAACGTGCACCTCTGCACCGGCAAGTACTTCCACGAACTGGTGGAGGCCCGGCAAGCCGGTGGCCACCACCGGCATGCCCTGGTGCGCATCGAACAGCTTGCCCCATTCCCGGCCACCGAACTGCAGGCAATCCTGGATCGCTATCCGAACGCCACGGTGGACTGGGTGCAGGAAGAGTCGCTCAACATGGGTGCGGCCTCCTTCGTTCGCGATCGCGTCGAGGAGCTCAACGGCCAGTCGATCCGCCGCGTGGGGCGACCCGCGAGTGCGTCGATCGCCGCCGGCAGCCCGAAGGTCCACGCCAAGCAGGCCCAGGCCTTGATCGAGGCAATCTTTGCCGTGGCCGAGGATTCGATGGGTGACGCCTTGGCGGCGCATGCCGGGCCATCGCACGCAGCGAAGAAGCCATCCAAGCCCAGTCGCCGCCGCTGAGGCCGCGAGTGGGTGTAGATTCAGACTGAGGTTCACACGCCATGATCGACGTCGTCATTCCAAGCCCCGGCGAGTCCATCACCGAAGTCACCCTTGGCGCCTGGAAGCGCGCCGACGGCGACTGGGTGGAGAAGGACGACCTCCTCACCGAGATCGAGTCGGACAAGGCGACGCTGGAGTTGCTCGCGCCCGCCTCGGGCAAGCTGAAGATCGAGGTGATCGCTGGAGTGGAAGCCAAGGTCGGGACGCGCGTCGCGAGGATCGACCCGGACGCCGCACGCCCACTCGAGAGCCTGGCCAAGCCGAAGGCGGGTGGCGATGTGGGCGAATCCACGACCGCCGCGTCCCGCGCGACGCCGACGGCGAGGAAGATCGCGCAGGACAAGGGCGTGGACATCGGGTCGGTGCGCGGCAGCGGGCCGGCCGGCCGGGTCACCAAGGATGACGTGGAACGGGCGGCGTCCACGCCAGTTCCCGCCGCGGCCCCTGTCGCTCCAAGGCCCACTCCGGCCGCGCCGCCGATGCCAGCTCCCGTTCGCGGAAGCCGCGGCGTGCGCCGGGAAAAGATGCCCAAGATCCGGCAGCGGATCGCGCAGCGGCTGGTGGCGGCACAGCACAACGCGGCGATGCTGACCACCTTCAATGAGTGCGACATGACAGAAGTCATGCGGCTTCGCACCACCCACAAGGAGGCGTTCGAGAAGCAGCACGGCGTCGGACTCGGCTTCATGGGCTTCTTCGTGCAGGCCGCCGTCTCGGCATTGCAGCGATTCCCGCGCATCAATGCCTACATCGCCGGCGACGAGATCGAGTTCCACGATTTCCAGGACATCGCCGTCGCCGTCGGCACGGACCGGGGCCTGGTCGTGCCGGTCCTCCGCAACGCCGAGTCGATGGGCCTGGCGCACGTCGAGGCGGCCATCAAGAACTTCGCCCTCCGCGCGCGCGACAACAAGCTCTCGGTGGACGAGATGACGGGGGGCACCTTCACGATCACGAACGGTGGCGTCTTCGGCTCGCTCATGAGCACGCCGATCCTCAACCCGCCGCAGTCGGCCATCCTCGGGATGCACGCCATCAAGCGCCGCGCCGTCGAGGACCCCAACCACGCCGGACAGGTGGCGATCCGCCCGATGATGTCCCTGGCCCTGTCCTACGACCACCGGCTCGTGGATGGTGCCGAGGCCGTCAGTTTCCTCGTCCACATCAAGGATTGCATCGAGCGACCCGAGCGCCTCCTGCTGGGCGTCTGATCCCGGAACCCATGAAACACTGCCTCGCCATCGCTTCACTCTGCACCGCCATGACGCTCGCCGGATGCGGCGACGGCTCCGACTCCGCCGACGCGGCCTCAGGCGGCGCCCGCCCCACGGCGCCGGGAACCAGCGGTGGCGTCGGCGGCGGCTCGACTGGCGGGTCCGGTTCGTCCGGGCCGGTCAACGGTGGCGTCACGGCCGAGAGCCTGTACCCGATCTTCGATCGGTACGCGAAGGACTGCGACACGCTCGAACCGCTCGCTGCAAAGTTGGCGAAGGGTCAATCACTCTCGGCCCAGGAGAGCGCTTCCTACAACCAGGCCCGGAGCGATCTCTACAAGGTCTACGAAGAGATCAACGCGGTAAAGAAGAAGACTCCCCGGGCCAAGCCAAAGATTGTCGAGGCGTTCAACGCCAAGGCCCGGAAGGCGGCCGAGTCGTATGCCGCGGCCGGCCAGAAGCTGGAAAAGGCACTCGCGTCAGGAAAGGCCGGTTCCTGGGAGAAGGACCAATCGCTGGACAGCCCGGCTGTCAAGCAGAAGCTCCTGTTCATCGAGTTGGACGCCACCGGCGCCTTTGGCATCACCGTGCGCTAGTGAGCGGACGCTCGGTTCGCGACTTTCGACTGCCCCTTCGCCTCCGTGGGCTGGTCATGCGGGACCCCCAGATACTCCAGTGAAGCGTCGAGCACGTCGCGCACGACCGGACCGGCGATCGATCCACCGTAGTGGCCCTTTTTCTTGTCGGGGTCGTCGATCACGCAGAGGACGATGAGTCGCGGGGACTCCAGCGGCGCGGCTCCGATAAAGCTGGAGATGTATCGATCCTCGAAATAGCCCTTGCCCTGCCCCGCCGGCTTGGGCAGCTGGGCAGTGCCCGACTTGCCAAAGATCTTGTACTTCTCGGACTGCGCCTTCCGGCCGGTGCCCTCGGTCATCACCCCCGCCATGGCCTCGCGAGCCACCTTGACCACGTCTGGGTCGATGACCCGGCGCGTCGCGGCGGGTGCGGAGCCCGGGTCCTGCACGAGCCGAAGGGGCACCAAGGCCCCGTCGTTGCAAAAGACGCCAAAAGCCTGCGCCATCTGCATTGGCGTCACGCCGATCTCGTGGCCCATGGCTACCGACGTCTGCGTGTAGTCACTCCACGCACCCGGGGCGGTCACCAATCCACTGGTCTCGCCCGCGATGCCGCAGGCGACGGGACGACCGAATCCGAATGCATCGACCATCTCCTGGAGTTCACGGTGCGGCATCCGTTCGGCCACGATCGCCATGCCGCTGTTGAGGCTCTTGACGAGGACGGTCCGCCACGACAGTGGGCCGTAGTACTTGACATCGCGGATGCGGCGGCCAAACTTGGTCCGGTACGGTCCATCGGCCGGCGTCGGGATCGTCTCGTCCGGCCGGGCGAAGCCTTCCTGCGTGGCCCACGCCCAGGCGAAGGGCTTGAAGGTGGAGCCAGGCTCGTAGGGGTCGCTGGCGCACCGGTTCCGGCCCAGCGCCGGGTCCTTCTCGCGGAGTTCATCGCGGGTCGCCTCCGTCCAGCCTCGTCGCGTGCGGAGCGTGTCGGCCATCGCCAGGATGTCGCCGGTCGAAGGCTCCACCACGATGATCCTCCCGCCGCCGGCGTTGGTGGCCGTGACCGCCTTGTCCAGCGCGGCTTCCGCGATCGACTGCAGGTTCAGGTCAATCGTGAGGTGAATGTCGGCGCCATCTTCCGGTGCTTCGTAGTCGCCAGTCTCGATGCGGACCGGCGTCCGGCGGACGTCTCGCACGAATCGCATTTGGCCGTGCCCGGGTTTGAGGCTGGTGTCCCAAGCGCGCTCGACACCGCTCAGGCCAGACTGGTCGGTGCCCACCTTCCCGACGATCCGCGCCAGTCCATCCTGGTCACATCGATGGCGAACCGTCTTGAGCTGCACACCCACGCCTGCGACATCCATCGCACGCGCTGCTTCAACCTTCGAGTCGGTGATCATCGGCTCCAGCACGATGAAGCGCTTGCCGCTCGCCGCATGGAGCTTGGCCGCCAACGGCGCCGGGTCGACCTGCATTGCCTGCGCGATGCGGACGGCGGCATCGCCAAGCGGATCGACGGGGGGAGCCTTGCCAGCGGACTCTGCCCCAGTGGCCGCCTCGCGCGCGATCAGTTCGGGGTCGGCGTAAAGGGTCCAGGCAAAGGTGCTCGACGCGAGCACGCGCCCCGCACGATCAAGGATGCGGCCGCGGAGGGCCTGTTCGATGGCGAGCGAGTCGTGGGACCCCACGGTTTCCAGCAGCCGCTGGTTCGGCGCCAGCTTCAACTGGGTGACGCGAGCCAGGACCACCAGCATCGTGACGGTGCCGCCGATCGCCAGCCAGCGGGCCCATTTCGCCTCACGGGGCAAGGTCATCGTCCCCATGGGCGACCTCCCTCGCGGCTGGCCACCTCTGGCGCGCCGCGCATCCGCTCACGAATGCGGTCTGGATGGGTGAGTTCGGCAAGGCGTTGCTGAAGCGTCGCCAGCGTGCGTCGCTGCTCGTTGAGCCTCCAGTGTGCTCGAGCCGCCTCGCGCGCCACTTCCACTTCGCGCTGTCGAATGGCCAGCAGCGCCATGGCGATCACCATGAGCCCGAGAACGAGCACGGCAAGCTTGCGCGCCATGGTGGGAGAGGCGGCGGCCTCAGCTGACGTTGGGGAGGTTGATGACCATCCCAGGCTTGAGCTTCTTGGGATCCAGGCCTGGATTGGCCTTCAGGATGGCGCCGGCATGCTTGGCGCTGCCAAGCTGCGACTGCGCGATCCTGCCGGGAATGTCGCCCGGCTTGACGGTGTACGTGCGGAGGCTCCCACCGGACGTCGGCGTGCGGACAGGGTCGCCCAGGACAGGGGCCGGCGCCGGTGCGCCCATGGCGACCTGCTCGCCACGAAGGACCGCGGCATCCGGCAGGCGGATGGTCACCCCCACGCGCATGCGCGATGGGTCTGGGACAACCGACTTGTTGTAGGCCAACAGTTCGTCGAGCAACTTGGTGTCGCCGTACTGGCTCCGGCAGACCGAGGCGATGGTCTCGCCTTGCTGGATCGAGTGGAGCCTCTCGGGCGCCGCGGCGAGTTGCGTCGGCGCCACGGGGAAGGCATTCGGGACGATGGCCATCGACTCCGGCTGCCCCGATGGCAGGGTCGTGCCTTGTGGCGTGTTGCCCTGGACGAGCGTCGTGGCGACGGCCGGCGTGATGAGGTTCGATCGAATCGACTCGGGATTCTTGATCGGGCCAACGGCCGAATCAATGTCCGCAGTCGCGAGATTCTCGGCCTCGCCGCGCTGTCGTGCCGCGAGGTGGTCCGAGACCAGAATTCCTGAAAAGAGGAGGAGCCCGAATCCGAGCACCAATGCCAGTTTGATTTCGCGCGTCATGGTTCGTCCTGACCCTTCGCTGCACCGGACAAGGCCATCCAGGCCCGTCCTAGACCACTCGCAACGCTCGGAACTTCGCCGAGCGTGCCCGGGGATTGTGACGAACTTCCGTGTCGTCTGCAACCTCGGGCTTCCGGACGAGGCGCTCCGCGACGCCAACGTCCTCCAAACTGGCGCACCAGCGCTTCACCAGGCGATCCTCCAGGCTGTGGAAGGAGATCACGCCGATCCGCGCCCCGCGCCTCAACCACCCGTCGCCCGTCGAGTGGGCGTCTCGTGCCGCCTGCTCGAGGATGTCGAGGAGGCGGGCGAGCGCGCCGAGCTCGTCGTTCACGGCGATTCGAAGCGCCATGAACGTCCGGGTGGCGGGGTGCATGCGGCTTTGGTCGGCCCGTGGCCCGTAGGCGTCACGGACGACGGCTGCCAAGTGCACCGTCGTCAAGATCGGGTTTTTCTCGCGCTCCCGTGCAATCTTTCGGGCAATCGCCCGTGCGAACGGGTCCTCACCAAACCGGAAGATGATCTCGGCCAGCTGCGACTCCGGCAGTGCCGCCACCAGGTCGGCCGCCGTGGCTCCGGATGACTGGTCAAGCCGCATGTCGAGGGGCCCGTCCTCGCGAAAGCTCATTCCCCGCGATGCCTCCAAGACCTGGTTGGTGGCAAACCCGAGATCGGCCAGGACGAGGTCGACCGGGTGCCCCCACCGACCCAGCCCCTCCGCGGCGCGGGAGAAATCGGCGTGGCGGGACTCGACGTGGAGGCCGGGAACCGCTCCCCTGACTCGATCGAGGGCGTAGGCCAAGTTCGTGGCGTCGGCATCCACCAGCAGGAGTTGGCCGGCGGGCCCCAGCGCGCTGGCGATCGCCGTGGCGTGACCTCCCCTCCCCGCCGTGAGGTCCACGGCGCACTCACCTGCCTGCGGGGCAAGGTGTTGCAAGACCGGTCCGAGGAGGACTGGGTCGTGCCCGTGCTCAGCCATCCTGCCGGTCATGCCGGTCATGCCGCCGAGGGGGGTGCGCCCTGCTCCTCGTCACCTTCGTCGTCGTCGTCGTCGGTGCCTTCCCCCAGATCACTTGCGGATCGAGCAGCCCCTTCCGCCGCCCACTTCGCCCGCCGTGACCCCTTGACGGTCATGACGACGGCGTAGCAGAACACGACGCCGAACACGACGTAGACCACCAAGATTCGCGTGTACCCAAAGAGGTACAGGAGTGCCAAGCCGGTCCCGAGGATCGTGAAGAAGGCCGAGAGCCCCCACATGGCGAAGACCGCGGGCCTCACGCCCCCCAGTTCGCGCTTGAAGACGTGGTGGATGTGGTTGGCGTCCGGAGCGGAAATCGGGAGCCCGGCCATCTTGCGCCGGACGATTGCGGCCACGGTGTCCAGGATCGGCAACCCGAAGATGATGAGCCCGGCCACCACGACACCGCCGTAGGCCGACTGGCCCGGCTGCGCCAAGAGCAGGACCGACACCATGCACAGATAGCCGATGGTCAGGCTGCCTGCGTCGCCGAGGAAGATCACGGCTGGATTGAAGTTCCAGGGAAGGAACCCCAGCACGGCGCCGAGCAGGACGAGCGGCACCACAACCCGGGCCATCGCAATCGAGCCATCGTCCGTTCCTCCGGTCACGGTGACGGCCATGGCCAGCCCCACGGTGGCGAAGCCGATCGCCATGATGGCGGTGCTCCCGGCGAGCAGGCCATCTAGGCCGTCGATGAGGTTGGCGGCATTGCAGCCTCCCAGCAGCAACCCTGCGACGAGAAAAGTGCCCAGCAATGCGTAGAGGCTTCCCAGCGTGAGGTCGCCGCCCGCGTTGACGTAGTGCGGGAAGGACTCGGCCACCCAGTCCCAGGCGTGGAATCCGAGGGAGGTGGTGGAGGGCCCAAACACCGGTTCCAGAAACGTGGCGCCCAGCGGCGTGCCGATGTCTGTCATCGACAGCAGGCCCGCCGCCACGATTTGCCCCGTCACCTTCAGCCTCGGATCGATGGACCAGACGTCGTCGGCCAGCCCCGTGGCGAAGATCGCGACCAGTCCCGCCACGATGGTCCAGGGAACAGGCTCGGGCAAGTCGCTCCGCGACCAGACCACGACGTACGAGGCGAGGAATCCTGCGATCACCCCGGCAAAGACGCCCAGGCCGCCCAGGTAGGCGATCGGGTAGGAGTGGTGCTTGCGGACCTCGTCTGGCCGATCGATGATCCCCGCCGAGACGGCGATCCGGCGAGCGAGGGGCGTGGCGATCAGCGCCACGAGAAAGGCGGCGGCCAAGGCTGGCGCACAGGCGTTCAGGAGCTCGATTGCGCCGTCGAAGTACGGCATTTCAACTGGGGTCTCAAGGATCGGCAGTGACATTCGGCTCCTAGGCGTTCGCGGCCTCTGGCTCGGCGTCCGTCCCGGAGTCGGTGTAGTTCTGGAGCAGCTTCAGGTTCTTTCGCTGGTAGCCGCCGGCGGTGGTTCGGTTCGCGAAGAGGATCGCCCCGAGGAACTCGTTGCCGAGGTCGCCCAGCACCGAGACCGTTTTCTGCACGAGTCCCTTGTCCACCGTGTAGGCGTGCGCCACCAAGATCGTTGAATCGGCGGCCTGGGCCAGGGTAGTGGCCTCGCCGGCGACGATGGTGGGCGGGCAATCGAGGAGGATCAGGTCATACTGGGCGCGCAGCGACTCCATCGCCTCCCTGAAGATCGGCGTGTAGAGGCGCTCCACTCCCCGCGACCCAGGCGATCCCGCGGCCAGCAGGTCAAAGCCATCCGGAAGCGACTGGATGCACGAACTGGCCGGTTGGCCGCCGTTGATGGCGTCGCCCAGCCCGACCGCGTCGGTGGCCACGTCAAGCATCGAGGCCAGCCCGGGCCGCCGGAAGTTGGCCTCCACCAGGAGGACGCGCAGGCCGATCGACCGTGCGATCAGCGCGAGGTTGCAGGCGCACGTCGAGACGCCCGCCTCTGGGGTCGGCGAGACGAACGCGATGATGACATGCTCGCGGCCACGGAGTTGCCGCGCCAGCAACCCAAACGTCTGACGGTAGCTCTCCGCCAGGTAACTGTTGGGCGCGGACGTCGCGGCGCGCGCCAGGTCCTCCGGCGCGCTGGGGTCGCCCTGCTCGTCGGGGATGACGCCGAGCAGGCGCGCTGCCCCTGGCATCGAGGCCAGGTCGGCGGGGAATCGCACGCGCTTGTCGGTCATTTCGCGGAAGAAGATCCAGGCCACGTACAGCGCGATCACCAGGAGCGTGACGCCCGGCACGACGATCTTGAGCTTGGGGAACCAGAGCTCGCGTGGCTTGAGCGCCGAGCCGACCAGGCGGACCGTTTCGGCGTCGGGGCGGGCGAGCACGAGGTCGATGCCCACGATCTGCGACTGGAGGTCTTTGCTCTCCTCTTCCAGGCGTTCCTTTCGGTCCCGGATTTCCTTGAGTTGCGACACGGCCTTGGCGGCAGCGTTGAGGCGAGTCCGCTCATCGGTCTGCTTCGCCTTCAGGTCATTGAGCACCAGTTCCAATCCCTGAAGCTGGTAGGTCGTCAACGCCTTCTCGCCCGCCACCTCTTCCCGGAGCAGCCGGGTTTCGAGCGCGTTGTACTGCTCTTCGGCAGCCGATTCGAGCCGCTTCAGCTCATCCAGCCTGAAGTGGTCAGGTCCAAAGCGCTCGAGGGCGGCAGTCAGCTGCGTCTTGTACGTCACGAGCTGCGTCCGGAGGTCCATCAACACCGGGTTGCGCTGCACGTTGGCCCGGTCATCTTCTGACCAGCCCACGCCGGCGCCGAGTTTGCCCTCGGCCACCGAAAGCCGGCCCTGCAGCATCTGCGTGGACTGGGCCGTCTCGTTCATTCGGCGTTCGATGTCCTCGAGCGTCTTCAGTGCCTGCTGTTCGCTCTCGTCGAACGTGTCAAGTTTTTGGTCGCCGATGAGTGAGACGATGGCGGACTGCGCTTCGACGATCTGAGCGTCGATGGCTGCCTTGCTTGCTGCGAAGACCACTCGCTTCGCCTCGTCCTCGGCCCGGTCAGCCTGGCGCTTCTGGCTGAGATAGTGCTCTTCGAGCGCGTGCAGGACCGCAATGACGTCGTCATCCTTGTGCGAGCGCCATGCGACGTAGAACTGCTGGGTGCCTCGCAGGTGGCCCGCCCGGACCTCCTTCTCGAGGTCGTCGACCGCGTCATCCCAGTTGGTGCCTCCAGCGTCGTCGGGATAGGCCTTGATCCAAGTGGTATCGAGGATGGCCACCTTTCCCTCGATGGCCTCCATGAGCGCCCGGCGTTCCACCACGCGCGCCGCTTCCTGGGTGCAGAGTCGGGCGACCGTCTCCTCGTCATTGAACTCCGCGGTACGGACCTCACGGGGATCAAGCAAGCGGTTGCGGATCTCGAAGACCGACTGGGAGTCGTACAGCGGATAGAGGAAGTACGAACCCACGTAGAACCCCGCCGCCAAGACGGCACCGACCGCGGTGGAAATGATGATTCCCCCGATGTGCTGGCGAAGGACCCGGACGGGGTCGATCGAGGCGCCGGCCGCCGGCGCTCCACCCTGCGGCCGGCCACCGGCCGCCCGCGGCGCCATCGGACGCCCGCCACCTGGGACGATGGAACTCATGGGTTTGTTCCTGTGGGAGCTGCGTTGATTGACGCGATGAATTCATCCGCGTCACGCTTCTCCTCGTCGGACGTGGCGACGGCCTTGGCGCGCTGCCCCAAGGCGCGCGCTTCGTCCGCACGCCCCTGCGCCTTCCGGATCATTGCTTGGTGGAGGACGATGGGAGAGCTGGGCGACAGTTCCGCCGCCTGGTCAAGCCTTGATGCGGCCTCGTCAAGCTTGCCGCCCTGCAACAACGCGAATCCGAGGGTGTCGAGATACTCGGCGTTGGGTGCCCCAGAGAACTCGACCGCCCGTCGGGCGTGCTCGATGGCGGCGTCATGCCGACTCAGCCGCTTGGACTCGATGTACGCCAGATTGTTGAGCGCCGTCGGGTTGCGAGGGAACTCGGCCACCGCTTTCTCCAGTTGGGCCGCCGCCTGGTCCCATGTGCCCTGGAATCCAAGTGCCTGTCCGGCGAGCGAGTAAATCGCCGAGCGCGTCGCCAGCGGCAACGAGGTGTCCGCGAGGGCCTTGTTGGCCCACTCCAGGCCCTTCGCGGCGCCCGCAGGCGATCGCAACCAGCTCTGGGCGAGGCCGATCGCCACTTCCGATGAGGGTTGCCCGACCGTGTCAAGGACGAACGCCTCGAGTTCCGCGTTGTTCTCCGGCGGGAAGATGGAGTTCACCGCCAAGAACCAATAGGCGTCGGGCTGGCGAGCGGCACCCGCGGCGGCATTTTGCCTCCAGATGTCCCGGAGCGAAAGCGTGGCGTCGGCGCGGAGCCCTGACGCGTACCGAGCGGCGGCCCGGGCGCTGCGGAGAAGGAGGCTATTGGCCAGCTCCGCGTCGCGCCCGGTGAGCAGCGTGAGGATCGCGTTCGCATCGATCGGCCTGGACAGCAAGCGGCCTTGGATGCTGCGGCTCAGGTCGTCCGCGCGGGAGCCGAGCAAGAAAGCCTCTTCGTAGGCCAATCCGGCCTCGCCTGGACGATCGAGGACTGAAAGCAAGTCTCCCTTCGCCCGCATGAAATCCACCCTGAGCGGGTCGGCCTTGATGGCGTCGTCCCACACGGTGACCGCGCCGGCCGGGTCTCCCATGAGTCGATAGACGCCGGAAAGCCGCTCGCGCGCCTGCATCGACTCGGGGTCCAGCTTCAGGAACTGGGTCAGCGCCGCGATCGCTTGCGCGCGCTCCTCGCGCGCCAGTCGGATGCGAACTTCCTCGGCCACGATCAGCCAGGCCCCCGGCGCGATCTTCTGGGCCTCCTCCACCGCAGCAAGCGCGTCATCCAGCTGCGTCCGGTCGCCGGTCCGGCCGAAGGTGCGTCGACCCAGCTGGCTGCGGACCAAAAGTGGTCCCGCATCGCCGGGCTCCAGCTGCAGTGCTTCGTCCGTGAGGACTTGGACTCGATCCAATGCCGACTTGAGGGCTGCGCTGTCGCCTGAGGCGAACGCCTCGTCTCCCTGCACGAGAAGCAGGTCGATCTCGCGACGGACTCGATTCGCCCGTTCGCTGGCACTTGTTGCCGGAGTCTCCAGGGCCTTCATCTCCTCGATCACGCCCTGCATGCTGGCGATGTCCCGCGCTCGGGCATGCGCCGCGAAGAGTTCCGTCAGGTAGCTGTCGATCCCGGCCAGGGCCGAGCGGTCGCCGGGATTGGATTGCAGCTGCGCGCGGCAGCGATCGGCTCCGCGCCGGAAGGCCTCGATGGCCTGCGCCGACTGGTTCCGCTGAACGAGCAGGCGGCCCGCGATCAAGTCGAACACGCGGTCCGATTGTGACGTCTGGGCCCGCGCCTGCCCGAGGAGGCGGTCGAATGCCTGGTCGTCCCCAAGCGTCGCGCGCGCCTCGGCAGCAGCCAGCAACATGCGTGCGGCGATGTCGCCCTGTGCCTTGGCGGCGGCCGACTCAAGCCGAACGGCCGAACGCTCGATCTCGCCCGAACGGTTGAGGCCTGCCGCGAGGCTGGCCACGGCATCGAAGTCATTGGGATTCAGCTGGAGGAGACGATCCGTCAAGAACTCCGCCTCCTGGAGAAGGTCGGCCCGAATGCGCTGGAGTTCCGCCTGCCGCTGCTGCCGAGGGAGTGCCTGCCACGTCGCGGACGTGAATCGTGGATTGCCTCGCGCGTCGATCGCCACGTCCGGACTTGGATTCACCGTGCAGAGAAGCGTCGTCAGTTGCCTCGCGTTCTGGAGGTCACCGGGAGAGGTGCGCAGCAACTGACGTCGAAGCAGCAGTGCCTGCGCCTTGTCGCCGTAGAGGCCCTCGGCCACCAGCCATCCGGCACGGAGCGCGGCGTCACGTGGGTTGGCGCGGGCCGCGTCGCGGAGCACGACCAGCGCGTCTTCCTGGGCGCCAAGGCGTTGCAGGATGGCCGCGTATCGGCGCGCCGTCTCTGCGTCGCCCGGTCGACGCCGGTACGACTCGGCGAGGATCAACTTCGCCTGTTCCACCCGGCCAGTCCGAAGGTAGACCTCGGCGAGCCGGTTGGACGCCGCCAGCGGAGCGGTCGGGTCGGCGGCGATTGCCTCGTACTCGCGGATTGCAGCGGGCCAGTCCTCCGCCAGTTCGGCCCGCCGTCCACGCAGCATTCCCGCGAGGAGCTTGTTGGGCGACTGTGCCGCCGCAGCAAGGACGGCGTCGATCTCGGCGTTGTCCCGTGCGTCGATGGCGGAGACCAGCCGGATTTCGAGGGCCTCATCGGACGCCAACGCTGCGGCCTTGAGGGCTGCCCGCGCGTTGTCACGTTCCTTGATCACGGCATCACGCTTGGATTCCAGCTCCCGTCGCTTGGCTTCGACCGGCTCCTGCGCCGCCAGCGAGGACGCTCGCTCCACCTCAAGTTGGAGGAGCGGGATGCGGCGTAGCAGGAGGTCGTCGCCACTGAGGCCCTGGGAGGCCAAGACGGCGTCGATCCGCTTGATGGGATCCTCTTCGGCGATCGCGGCGCGCGCCGCGCCCAGTTCCGCCTCAGCGTCCGGATTGGCAGCGATGAGCGAATCGATGACAGCCAAGGCCGCGTCCCGCTGGCCATCGCGGACCAGCATCTGAGCGAGATAGAGGGAGAGCCGTCGCTCGTTCGGTGCCTGCACGAGCAAGTCGCGCGCGCCGTGGATAGCCCCTTGGCGATCACCCTTGGCCTCCAGTTCGATCAGGGCATTGATCGCCAGCACCACCGGGTCCGTGGCGACGTCGGTCGGCCCCACGCCCGTGGCCACCCGCTGGGCGAGGTTCGACTTGAGGGCCACCAGCCGTGAGTCACTGGGCGCGACTTGTTCCAGTTGCTGGATGGCGGACGCCGCTTCGGCTGAACGACCCAGCGCCACCAGGGCCTGTGCGCGGAGCAGGCTCAGGTTGAAATCTCCTTGGTGCGCTCGCAGCGTTCGCTCGGCGACCTGAAGCGCCTGCCCGGGCTCGTTGCGCAACAGGTAGGCACGCCCCACGTGAAATGCGGCCTCCGAAGAAGGCAACGTGGGTCGATTCACCAATGGGAGCCCGAGTGTCAGGACGGTGCTGGAATCCCCTTCGATGGACGCCAACCCAACCAAGATCGAGGGTCCGACGTCCGCCAACGACGGGTCATCCTTCGCCAAAGCGTCGATCGCCGCGGCCTGCCTCACGATGTCCTCGCGAAGCGCCTTGGCCTCCGGCTTGCCCCGGAGGTCTTCATATTGGTTGAGGGAGATCTTGGAAAGCAGTTCCGCGGCTTCCGCCTTCGTGCGCGAAAGGGCGATGGAGTCCAGTCCCACGGCCGGACGGGGCGCGTCAAGGAGCGCCTGCAGCCGCTGCCGTGCCGCGTCTGGATTCTCCGCAAACTCGGCACGCGCGAACTCCAGTTCGGAGGCCAGTCGGCCGCCGCTCCCGGTCGATCGCTCGAGGAACAGCTTGATCGCCTCACGACCTTCCGCCGTGCCCTGTCGGCGGAGCGCCTCCTGCACCGTGCGCACGTCGGCTGCCAGGAGCGAGGTGAGGTCAAAGGCCCCGGCTGCCGCATTGGCGACACTCTGCCGAAGCGCCGCGGCGGCGGCGTCCGATGCACCGTTCCCCAGCGAGGGATCCTGTCGGGCAGCGTCCGAGGCGAGGAGGTACCGCATCGCCGGCGGCACGGGGCTGGCCGGCTGCGCCAGCTCAGCGGCGGCCACCGTCGCCAAGGCCAATTCAGCGGCCGCTCGTTCGCGACTCGCGATGCCGCTCGCCCGTGCCTTGCCAATCGACTGGCCATCCAGCCTCATCAGCCATCCGGACGAGCGAACATCGGCAGGGTCGGCCTCCACCACGGCGGCCAGGTCGGCCCTCGCCTTCGTGGCGTCGATCTCCGACATTTGGCCACCCATGGCCTTCATCGCGCCGACGATCGCCTTCAGGCGGCGAGCCTCAAGCTGGTTCGCAGAATCGTCCTTGGGGAATCGGGACGCGATCAGGTCAGCAGACTCTTCAAGCCCCCTCAACTCACCGATCGACAGCAGCAGGTCGGTATAGGTCCTCCAGGCCTTGGGGTCCTTGCCGCCGCTGGCGGCACGCGCCTTCTGGTTCAGGATCTGGAGCCACTGCCCGAAGAGCTGGTTGCTGCGGGTCTGGGAGTCCGGCTGGATCTTGAGGAGCGCTTCCTCCATCTTGTCCAGGTACGCCACTTCGTTCGGGCTCTTGCGGACCGCTCGGCCATAGCGCTCCAGCGCCAGCTCGTACGACCCCTGGGCCATGAGTTCATCACCGAGGGCCATGTTCCGGGCAGGTGCGCGAGTGATCTGCAAGTACACGAATCCGCCCACGAGGCCGCCGCCGAGCACGACAATCGAAGCAACAATCGCCAAGAACTTGACGTTGACCTTCTGCTTCTTCCTTCTCGACTTGCGAGGCGCTGGCTTCGGAGGAGTGGGAGGATTGGTGGACATGGCGTGGACTGGGGGGGCGGAAAGGCGAAGGGGATGAAAAGTGAGGGCTGGGCTTGTGCTGGGCTGGGGCTGGGCTGTGGCTGGGGCTGTGGCTGGGGCTGGGGCTGGGCCGTTCGTGGATTGCGACGGTCAGTCGGCGGGGTCGGGGGCAGAGCCTTCCGGGGCCGAAGCGGGACGCTCGATTTCGCTCCAGTCGGGGAGTCGTTGCATGACCTCGGGGACCAGGGCTTGGTAGAGCGATGACGTCAACTTCGCAAAGACTTCTTCTGCGTCAGGTGTATCGGGCAATTCCGCATTCACCTGCACCTTGCAGTAGTACGCGAACCGTTCGGTCAGTTCGAAGGCCAGTGACCGGACCTCGTAGGGAGAAGGGGTCAATCGACCATTCGCGATGAAGAAATAAGCCCCAAACAGGCGCCGCCCGGGGCGTGAAGGGCTCTGAAAGCCCGTCAGCGTCATCTTCCATGGGCCGTCGGCGACGGGAAGCAACACTTGCTTCCGCCGCCGGGTCACCGGGTCGGTCGTCCACGCTGCCGGGTAGGCCAGCCCTGTGGCCAGATTCATCCTCCCAGAATCCGATTCCCAGGCACCCAGGTCAACCGGAACGTCGACGTGATGGGCAGGATTGGACATGATCATGCCACTCGCGCCCCAGCATCGGTCGGGGACATGGGGGACCGTGTCGATCAATCCGGTGTAGTAGGCCAGATGCACCTCCGCCACGCCCTGCGCGGGATCGCCGTTCAGGGCGTAGTGGCGCGAGAGGTAGTTGGGGGTCCCCAACTCCTCCACCATCGCCTCGGAGAGAAGTGCGTCTTCGCCAACCTTTCGCCAGGGCCCAAGCGTCGCCGGAACGGTGGCAAGGGGTTCGCGAAGGCGGACCGTTTCCTTCTTCAGGTGCACGTCAAGCCAGGCCACGGCGACCCGAAACGACACGCCCCCGCCGATGAGTGCGGCCAGCATGGCCACGTAGGTCCGCTTGATGGGGCCCTCAAACTGGATCATGCATCGGCCCCCGCCTGGTCCGGGAACGCGCGCTCGAGGATCCACATCATGAGGAGGTAGATGAGGAACGCCGGGACGAGCCAGACCAGACCAATGAAGGTGTGGAAGTCGCCTTGCGCGAATGACACGTCATACAGGCTTCCAAGGCCCAGGGTCACCACGCGCAAGACGTTGACGCCGATTGCGATGGGGACTCCCATGAGCACCAGGATGAGGCGCTTCCAGTTCGTGCGGGTGCTGGTGTAGGCGATGGCCGTGCCAAGCGCGAGGAAGGCCACCAGCATCCGCATCCCGGAGCATGCTTCCGCGATATTGAGGGCCTTTCGACCCTCGTCCGTGACGATCCAAAGGACGTTGCCTTCACGGTCGCACTCCACGCCGACCACGTTGAGCGTGAGATCTGCGCCGACGGCGGCCCAATCCTGAAGCCGGAACGTCACCACGTTCAGCAGCTTCTCCGAGACGGTCTGGCTGAACACGACCACATAGAGCAGCGGAAAGAAGAGCCAACTCATGGCTCGCCAGCCAAAGAGGCCCAGTGTCATCCCGAAGAGCACCGCGGCCGCCCCCACCCCTTGGAGGTTGTGGTGAAACAGTGGCGCCGGCCCAAAGACACAGAGCATGTACCACGCCGTGCCACCCAGGATGGGGACCAGCCCCCAGAGCGTGGGCCGGAATGGCTTCGCAAGCAATGCGTCGCGGTCGCGCCACACAAACCATGCGCCGATCGCCGGGATCACCAGCGTGTGGCCCCAGTCCGCGGGGAGCTCGAAGGCGAACTCGACTTGCCTGCGAAGGAAGTCAAAGAAGATGAACCCGAACACGAGCAGCAATCCGGCCGCGGCACCGATGGCCGTGCGGGGTTGGATGTCGCGAGGCGATTGCTCAGCTGGGCTCGCCATGGCCGTGCTCAGTTGGTCGTCACGTCCACCGGTGGAGGACCGAAGATGTCGTTGCCCCAGTTGCGATCGACCACGAAGCCGAATCCGTAGGTTGCTCGGAATCCATTGCGGATGACGGCCAGCGGCGTCGCCCAGAAGTCCGTGCCGACGATGATGTGGTCGTCCGGCTTGAGCACGATGTCGGGCTCCGTCCGGCGGCGGATCGCCGCGAGGTTCACGCGAATCGTCGCTTCCCGGTTCGCCCCGATCCGTCGCGTCAGGTCGACCTTGTCGGGGATGGCGATCGCGCCAAGTTCGCCGGCGGCGGTCACGGCGCGGCTGAGCGTGAGCTCGCCCGCGGTGGGCAACTGGAAGACGCCGGGTCGGAGCACTTCACCACCGATGTACACCACGCCAATTGGCGGCGGCTCCACGTAGATGTAGTCATTGGGACGGATCACGACATTCTGGCCTGGGTTGCCGCGGATCAACTTTTCGTAGTCGACCTCGATGACACGCGTCGCCACGCCAAGCTCGTTCTTCCCACCATCCTTGGACTGCTCGTCAACGGTCGGCACCGGCGCTGGCGCGTCCGGTCGATTCACACGGACCCATTGCTGGCTCTCCGGGTCAAACTTGAAGTCGAGCGGCTGGTTATCCAGGTCCACCGACGGGTATCGAAAGGCATCTGCCGCTGGAGCGTTCACCGCTGGATCGCCAGCCGTTGGCATCGTCAATCCGGTCGAACCATCTTGTCCCCTCGGGGAGCTGGCGACGGCTCCTGGTGCCGGAGGATCTGGCTCCAACGCGGGCGCGGGTTCATCCGGCGCGATTGGGGGCGGTACGTCACTACCAGACGCGCCTGCCGCACCTGCCGCGCCTGCCGCGCCTGCCGCGCCTGCGGGAAGTGAACTCGGCGAGTGCGCCGGCACGTCAATCGGGCTTGGCGGTGATGAGGGCGGAAGGCCGGGAGTCTCGATCGGGTCCGTTGGCGGAACTGCCGTTGGAGTCGTGGACGGAGCGGAAGGAGTGGACGGGGCACCGGGAGAAGGCCTCGACCCGCCGGTCCCGGCGCCCTCGCTCGCCTCCAGTCCCCGGATCAAGTCATCGATGTCCGGCACGGTCGCTGGCGCGATCGGCTTCACGACGCTGGGCGCGGTTCCTGGAGCCGGGGCTGGAGTGGTATCAGGTCCCCTTGCTCCGCCAGCCGCGCTGCCACCCGTGCCGCTCACCGCGTCGTGCCCGGCGGCACCCTGCCCCCCATTGGCAGCGGCGGCCTCCTCGGCCGACTCCTCGAAAGCGTTTTCCGCGCGCATAATGAGGATGCGTTTGGTGGTTGGTGGCGTGCCGCCAGCCAACGCGAGAGCCTGTCGAATCTTGTAGTCGCCGCTCGTCAGCGTGTACTCGTCGGGCTTGCCGACCTGACCGTCGATCGTGAAGATCATGCCACGGCCCTGGAGGAGCGAGACCGCGACTCGCGGCTTCGCCTTCCGCTGGAGCAGGTTCTTGTCAAGGATTGCGCTGCGAAGTGCCTCTTCAAAGACCGGAAGCGTCGAGCCGGCTGCCTGGACTGGCCCCACCTCGGGCAGCATCACGATTCCATCGGCGGTGACCACACGCTGGATTTCCTCGGCCGCACCGGTGTACCCGATGTCCATCACCGTAATGCCGAGTGCATCACCCGGCGCGATGACGTATTCAAGTTGTTTTCCGCCAAAGAGTTCCGCCGGCCTTGGTGGCCCAAAGTCCACGGTCACGTCATCCGGTCGCTCAATCACATCCAGCCGGGAGAGCACGGGCATGCTGGTGGCCGTGTTGCTGAAGAGCCCCATCTTGCTCGGATCGATGTAACTATCGCCATTGCAGCCGCTTAGTAGGGTAACCATCGCGATCAAGGCCGCGAAGGACAGCGCAGGAAGAAGTCCGACGCTGGCCGACGCGCGAGCCGATTTCGACCCGGCGAGGACATCGTTTTGTGCTGCTGGCTTGCTAGTGGGCTCGTCGGTCACAGAGTCTGGAATGGTGGGTGAGAGCAACTGATCGGGGAAACGTGGTGGACACTGGAGAATTGCTTGTATCGCTGCTCCCGCGTACTTATCGGATGCACGACTGCCCCAACTGAAAGTGAGGCCGAACAGGTTACTTCAGGACACGGGAAACTGACTGCCAACAGGAGAGCGCGCTCGGCGCCAACAGATCCATGAGCACCGCCATCCGTGCGGCCACCCCCATTCCAACCTGTTCCGTGACCATGCTTTGCGAGCAATGATCGGCAGCACTATGGTCGATCTCCACGCCTCGGTTCATCGGACCTGGGTGGAGAATGGGTGTCTTGGTCGGCAGTCGGGTCATTCGAGACGAGGTCAACCCAAAATGGGTCCGATAATCATTCGCGATGGCCCCACCTGCGGCGCGTTCCAGTTGGAGTCGCAGCATGATGACGGCGTCGGCACCCTCGAGTGCTGGATCCAAATGGTGATAGACCTCAACCAAGCCAGTTTGCCCGGTCAGGAGCGCCATCGGGCGCGGGACGAGCGTGGCCGGCCCAACAAGTCGAACCGTGGCGCCGAGCATGGTGAGCGCATGCGTGTCACTTCGGGCAACACGGCTGTTGGCGATGTCTCCGACGATGCAGACCGTCTTGCCCGCGAGGTGATCGACGCCGCCAAACCACTTCGCGAGGACAGCCGTGTCCAGGATTGCCTGCGTGGGGTGCTCGTGGCGGCCGTCGCCCGCGTTGATGACGGGGCAATCAACCGTGTCAGCGACCAGCTTGGCCCCCCCGCTCGCGGCGGTCCGGACGACTATGGCGTCCACGCCCATCGCGGCCAGGGTGCGCGCGGTGTCGGCAAGCGACTCACCCTTGCTGGTGCTAGACCCGGACGCAGAGAGGTTGATGGTCGTGGCGCCCAGTCGCTGCGCGGCGACCTCGAAGGAGCATCTCGTGCGAGTGGAATCCTCCAGGAAACAGTTGGCGATGATCTTGCCGGCGAGCGGTCGCGAGGCGGAGGTCCAATCCCAGTGTCCTTCGGGCACCTGTGCCGCTGCCATGAGCGCGCGGTTGGCCAGCGTCGCGGCAATCAACTCCTGCAATCGTGCCTTCGGAAGGCCTTGAATCTGCAGGAAATCACGCGCGGGAGGCGTCACTTGGGCGGAGATTCTAGCACCTGCACCGCGTCGTAGATCGTTGCGACGCCGTGCAGGCGCATGCCCTTGGGCGGCTTGGTCGACTGAAGCATTCGCTTGGGAATGATGGCCAGCTTGCAGCCACGGCGCGCGGCTTCGGCGAGTCGAACCTCAATCGTGCGGACGGGTCGGACTTCGCCCGAGAGCGCAACCTCGCCAATGGCGGTTGATGCGGCTGGCATGAGTCGACCCAGGAACGCACCGGCGACGGCAAGCCCGATGGCTAGGTCGGTGGCGGGCTCATTGAGTCGAAGCCCGCCGCCTGCGCTGGCAAAGATGTCCTGGTCGCCAAGCCGGAGTCCCGCGTGTTTCTCCAGCACAGCGATCATCATGGCGAGGCGGCCGGAGTCGATGCCGGAGGACTTTCGCTTGGCGCTCCCCAGGATCCCGGTGGCGGCGAGTGCCTGCACCTCGGCGAGGAGGCACCGCGAACCGGCAAGCGTGGGCACGACGACCACACCCGGGCGAAGTTCCGTGGCGCCGTCAAAGCTTCCCTCGATGACTTCGGCAAGTCCCGCGGAAGTCATCTCGAAGAGACCGATTTCGTGGGTCGAGCCGAATCGATTCTTGACAGCACGCACGACGCGGTAGGCATGGTGTCGATCCCCTTCAAAGCCCAGCACACAATCGACCATGTGCTCCAGCATGCGCGGGCCGGCGAGGTCGCCGTCCTTGGTGACATGGCCGACGATGACCACCACGGTGCCGGTGGCCTTGGCAAACTGCACCAGGTCCAGGCACGATCGCCGGAGCTGGCTCACGCTTCCCGGCACTGCTTCCACATCCGCGCGATGCACCAGTTGGATGGAGTCCACCACCATCACGGCGGGCATGGTTCGTCGCGCTTGTTCCAGGATTCGTGCGAGGTTGGTGTCGCTGAGGAGGAAGAGGTTGGCGTCGCGTGCGGCAAGGGATGCCCCCGACCCCAGAGAGGCGTCGGCCAAGATCCGCTCCGCGCGAAGTTTGACCTGCTGCGCGCTCTCTTCGCTGCTCACATAGAGCGCGCGGCGGCCACGCGAGGCCACAGTGGAGACCGCCTGCAGAAGCAGCGTGCTCTTGCCGATACCTGGATCGCCCCCCACCAGCACCGCCGAGCCGGGGACGAATCCGCCGCCGAGCGCCCGGTCGAGCTCTCCGATGCCGGTGGTCTCGCGGGCCAGTTCCTGCGTGGAGACTTCGGAGAGCGGCACGGCGGGAGTGATGCCGGCCAAACCGCCGACGGTCCAGGGGTCGCCGGCGCCGCCGCCAGCGCCCCCGCCAACGCCCACGTCTCCCGCCGCGGCTCCCTCAAGCGCCGCCACGGTCGCGGCGTCGGTGATGAACTCCTCAAGGGTGTCCCACGCCCCGCAGTCGGGACACTTGCCCGACCACTTCAGGTGAACGCCCCCGCACTCCTTGCAGAGAAATCGCCGCGCGCGCTTGGCCATCAAGTGAGTGTACGGGTGGGTGAAGGGGTCAGCCGCAGCAGGTCCGAAAGGTCGCTTGTGCGGGAAGCACTCGGATTCGGTCGGCGCGAAAGTCGTACGCTCTAGTCGTCCGTCAATCCCAGCAACACCAAAGATCCCACGACGGTGGACCCGATCAGCCCGATCCAGCACAGGGCCGAAAGCCATGGGTACGGCGCGAGTCGCCACGAACGCGCGCGGACGCGAAGAGAGATCACGAGCGCCGGCACCAGAAGAATGAGAAGGCCCCTGACCTCGTGCGACACCTTAGATCCCCCAGCAACCGATTCGACAGCCAATCGCAGCGCCGGTTGCGCGACTGATGTACTCAAGCACGCAGTAGCCCGTGACTCCAGTGCCGATCAAGCCATCAAATCCTAGGCATGAGAGGACGCAGGCGGGATACCCCGGCCCGCTTCCCAAACACGCCAACGCGCAGACATTGGCCCCTACCCCAACACCGATGCCAACCGCCAGAAGACAGGACTCGAGATCGTCAAATATCCTCGCATGCTCCAGCGCCATGCAATCCGAAAAACAATCCGATCCAACGCCCGACTGGGCTAGTTCGGCGCTTGCAGCAAGCACCGCTTCGCCAGCCTCTTCAATCGAATCAACTCGCCCCAACGGCGTGAAAGTAGAATGGCTCTTGAGTGCCTCGTCGGCGTCGGTGCCGGGGGCCAGGAGGATCGCTGATGTTCGAACGCCCCAGAAGCATCCAACGCAAGACCCATCACATACCGCACTCACTGCGATGATCGATGTCTCCACCGAAAGGGATACTGCCTCACCGTCACCAGTACAAGCATCCATCGAATGCGCCAAAGTGACTGACTCGCACAGATTGGGAATTCGAACAGTGCTCGACTCAAGGAATAGTTCAATCCAGCCGAGTTCACTTTGGCGACTGGCCTCTCCGACGACAAGCTCTGACCCGATAGGTTCAACCTGGAATTGAAGGCGCTCTCCGAGCGGCGCAGATACTGCGACGCCACACATCTGCGGCCAACATGGGCTTTGGTCGGATTGCGGCCCGGCGTGGGCTGCACTCACGGCAACCACCCCCGCGATCAGCAGCGACACGACCACACCGAGACCTGATTGCGATAACTCATCACTCTCTGGAAGCGTTCCCACCGGAAAAATACTAGCAGAATTCCGCACCGGAATCCTTGACTCCGAGATGCTGCGCAAATGACAAGGGGAGGATAGCCCTGCCAAACGAAGAACGCCGGTCGCGTCGGAGTGTCGGCGACCGGCGTCCTTCAAAGGAGAACCTTCGCGGAAGTATGGTCGATAAATCGATGCTTGCCAAGTCCGCCGTGAAGAATCTTGCCGATCCGCTCGGGTGCAGTCATCGGTGGCGACGGACGAACGGGCGATCACCGACGACGAGTCACGACGCCCGCGACAATCGATGCATGCGATCGGCCCACTCGCCAAATTCCAGAAGCATCGCGCGGCGCTCGCGAGCGCTCAGGTGTGCGCCGAGGTCGCGGCCGAACGCCGTCTCCTTGCGCCAGGTCCAGTAGCGACCGCTGAATCGGAATCTCGTCGCAAGGCCGAGGCGCACCAGCCCCCTGATGGCTCGAAGGGTGCCGCAGAATCCGAGTGAAGAGGCCACGGCGCGAGTGGGGCTCAATACCCCAGGTCCGCGCCCGCCGTGCCCGGCTGGGGAGCCGAGTACTTGCTGCCAAGCATCGGGATCTTGTGGTTGGGGTTGGGCTGGCGGGGCATCCACGGTTCCACCAGGTAGATGATGCCGATGCAGCCAATCGACGCCAGCCACATCCAGTCCTGCGCGCCGAAGTAGACGACGACTGCTGTTGCAGTCAGGACCAAGAGCGCCATCGGGATCATGCCCTCCCAGGCCAGCTTCATGAGCTGGTCAAACCGGAACCGCGGCAGCGTCCATCGAATCGCCATCCCGAAGGCAACGACCAGGCCGGTCTTGGCCAGCATGACGCCGACGCCCAAGAGCATCGCGACCAATCCGCCCGTCATCGGCAGGTCCCAGCCCACGGGGAGCAGGCCGCCGATTGGGTTGATGCTGAATCCGCCCAGGAAGAGGAGCGAGAAGAACGCCGCGCCCGTGATCAAGTGGAAGTACTCGCCCAGGAAGAACATCGCGAAGCGCATGCTGGAGTACTCGGTGTGGAAGCCGCCGACCAGTTCGCTCTCGGCTTCGGCCAAGTCAAAGGGCGCGCGGTTGGCCTCGGCCAGCATGCACGCATAGAAGAGGAACGCGGCGACGGGCTGCTGGAGGATGTTCCAGGCGGTCGATTGCTGTTGCGCGATGATGTCGTACGGCTGCAGCGACCCCATGAGGAGCGCCACCGCGAGCAGCGCCAGGCCCATTGGGATCTCGTAGGAAATCATTTGCGCGCTGGCGCGGAGCCCGCCCAAGAACGAGAACTTGTTGTTGCTGGCCCACGCGCCAAGTGCGACGCCGTACACGCCCAGGCTCGATGCGGCGACCAAGTAAATGATGCCGACATTGATCGATGCGCCAGCGAGCTGCACGCTGGTGCCGGCGACTCCCCACGACTCCGCCAGGCCAAATGGCAACGAATCCAGGTTGAGGATGCCGCCCCAGGGGATGATCACGAAGGCGATCATCGCCGGGATCATCGCCATCGCCGGCGCGAGGGTGAACAGGGTTCGATCGACCCCGCCCGGCGTGTACTCCTCCTTGAGGATGAACTTGAGGCCGTCGGCGATGGGCTGGAGGAGCCCCTTGGGGCCGACGCGGTTGGGGCCCACGCGGTCCTGCATCCACGCGCTCAGCTTGCGCTCGAGCATGATGGAATAGGCGCAGCCACCCAGCATGACGTGGAGCATCAGGACGATGACCACCGCGTTGGCGATCAACTGCGACCAACCGCCTGTGGCGGGCAGGAGCGCCGGGGCATCAGCAAGGAGCGCGACGGTCGTCATGGGGCGGGAATCGTACCGGGATGGCCCTTGATCGAGCCCTTGTGAGGCGCCGATGCTGCCGCTGCCATCATTTCAGGCGGGTGGGCGACCTTGGAGCTGCGCTAAGGAGTCGCGCATGCCGCATCCGCTGCGCAGGCCGGCACGGCCGCCTCTCGCGCCAGGTGCGGGAAGTAGTCCTGCACGGCTCGGACATCCCAGGTGCCGGCGCGGATCGCCGCGATCGCCTGCACCGCGGCCCGCGCTCCCGCGACGGTGGTGATCATCGGCACCCCGTAGCGCGTGGCGGCGGCCCGGAGGCGACCTTCGTCGGTATGCGCTCCCTTGCGGGTGGGCGTGTTGATGACGAGATGCATCTCGCCGTTGGTGATGAGGTCCAGGATGTTGGGTCGAATGCCCTGCGCGATCTTGGAGATCTCTTCCACCTCCACGCCGTGCGCGGCCAGGACCCCGCGCGTCCCCGTCGTGGAGATGACTCGGAATCCCATCGACTTCAGGCTGCGCGCCACTTCCACGGCGGAGGCTCGATCGCTCTCGCGCACGCTCAAGAAGCAGGTCCCGGACTTGGGGAGCTTGACTCCAGCGGCCATCTGCGCCTTGGCGAACGCGACCGGCAGCGATGCGTCCGCGCCCATGACCTCGCCGGTCGATCGCATTTCTGGGCCAAGCACCACATCCACGCCGGGGAACTTGGCGAAGGGGAAGACGCTCTCCTTGACGCTGAAGAATCCGGTGTCGGGAACCTCAGTGACGCCAAGCTGCTCCACCGACGCGCCCATCATCACCTTGGCGGCGATGCGTGCCCACGAGATGCCCTTGGCCTTGCTCACGAAGGGTGCCGTGCGCGAGGCGCGCGGGTTCACCTCAAGAATGTAGAGGACATCGTCCTTGCAGGCCATCTGCACATTCATCAGGCCGCGCACACTGAGGCGCTGCGCGAGCGCGATCGCGGCGGCGCGGAGTCGCTCGACCATGGCGTTGGGCAG
>SXGT01657238.1_pt1 | contig 25373 bp, 20 predicted proteins | sample 3176221 | NCBI WGS metagenome assembly SXGT01 (sample SAMN11356862, study PRJNA531348) | freshwater metagenome | isolation source: freshwater sample F1-120 | place: China: Fuxian Lake, Yuxi | collected 2017-12-25
AACTTCTCGCAAAGCTTGATTGGGTCGTTGCGAGTCCGCACGCAGCGCTGAAACAGGATCCTCAGCTCGCAACGGCGCGCATGCTTCGCGCCATTCGGCATCCGCTTGTTCATGTGATTGGTCATCCCACCGGACGGATCGTGAACGGCCGACCTGGGCTCGAACTCGCAATGGATGAACTCTTCGCTGCAGCAAGGGAACACAACACCGCGCTTGAAATCAACGCGCAGCATCTTCGACTTGATTTGCGAGATGCAGATGTGCGCGGCGCAGTCAATGCTGGATGCATGATCGCGATTGACTGCGATGTGCACTCAAGCGAGGACTTCGGGGAACTTCGTTACGGAGTCCTCACCGCGCAGCGCGGCTGGTTGTCCGCATCGCAGTGCCTCAACGCGATGGATGCGAAGGCGCTCAATGCGTGGCGCATGCAGAAGCGCTAGCGAGTAGCTTCGTCACGCAGGCTGATGGCACGACAGGCAGTGCAGGCTTCCAAGTCCGACGACAAGCGACCGCGCGGGAATTGGCTCGATGCGCATACCGGGCATCGCGTCAGCGAGCACTTGGCATGCAGCGTCATCGCTTGCGCCCCCAAACACTGGGACGAACACAGTGCCGTTGGCGATAAGGAAGTTCGCGTGGCTCGCGGGCAGCATGTTGCGACCGCCTGGACCAAATCTGTCAGCGGGGTAGTCGTAGAAGATTGGATCGGGAACTGGAAGCGCGATCACTTCAAATCGTTCGCCACGCTCGTCGCACGCTTGTGATAACGCGCTCCAGTTTCGCTCAAGCACCTCGTGATCCGGATGCGTCTCTGGCGCGCGCAACGCAACGATCGCGTCACGGCAGACAAAGCGCGCGATGTCATCGATGTGACCATCCGTGTCGTCGCCCTTGATGCCACCTGGCAGCCAAACGATGTTCGAAATGCCAAGCGCGTCTCGCAAGACGCGTTCGATTTCTCCCTTTGCTGCGGTTGGATTGCGATTGTCGTTCTCGAGGCACTGCATGGTCGTCAGGACGGTGCCCGTCCCATTCACATCAATCGAGCCGCCTTCAAGCACGAAGGAGTGATGCCACATCGGCACGCGCCAGCGAGTGGAGATGTGCGAGGGAACGGCATCGTCGAGCGTGCGCGCTTCGTACTTGTCACCCCAGCCGTTGAATCGGAAGGAGTTGCCCGCGACTGCGCCGGTTGTCTGATGCTTGACGAAGATCGGCCCGAAGTCGCGAATCCAACTGTCATTCGTGGGAATGTCGAGTGCGCCGCAATCCCGCACCTCGACGACTTCTGAAAGTTTCTTGCGCCAGTGCTCCCACTCGGTTTGCGCCTGCTTCAGGCAGTTGGGCCAAGTCTCTTCGTTGTGCGGCCTCACGAGCCACACGCACGCGAGCGCATCCCACTCGGCGGGCATGCGATAGCCAAGAGCGGCAGGGGATTGCGAAAGCACGAGGGAGGCATCGGGCATGATCAGTCGTTCCATCGCTGCAGCAGTCCTTGATAGGCATCGATGCGGCGGTCACGCAGAAAGGGCCAACCACGGCGGAGCTCCTCGATCGCGTTGAGTTGAAGTGTGCACACGAGGACTTCTTCCTTGTCAGTGCTTCCTTCGGCGATCACTTGACCGGATGGATCGCACACGATGCTCGTGCCCCAGAAGCGCAATTCGTCTTCCACGCCCACACGATTGACTGCAATCACGAAACAGCCGTTTGCAATCGCGTGCGCCTTGTGCATCGTGATCCACGCTTCGCGCTGCGCCTTTGCGTCGCTCGGTGTTTCGCCGTGATACCAACCGATCGCGGTTGGATAGCAAATGAGTTCCGCGCCCTTGAGCGCGGTGAGCCGCGCGGCTTCCGGGTACCACGGATCCCAGCACACGAGCATGCCACAAATGGCCTTTGGTCCCTGCACAACCTGCCAACCCAGATCGCCGGGGGTGACGTAGTACTTCTCGCTGAAGCGCGGATCGTCGGGGATGTGCATCGTGCGGTAACGGCCGAGGAGTTCGCCCGTGCGGGAGAAGTAAAGACTTGTGTTGTGATAGAGGCCCGCTTGTCGCCTTTCATAGAAACTCGCGGTGATCTCGACATCGAGTTCTGCGGCGAGCTTGGACATGAATTGACAGGTTGGGCCATCGGGAATTGCTTCCGCGAGGTCCATGCGCGCGGCATCTTCTGCTTGGCAGAAGTAACTGCCGACAAACAACTCCTGCGTGACGATGAGTTCAGCACCTTTGCGTTTCGCTTCGCTTGCGAGCTCCGCAATCTTCGCGAGGATCGTTTCCTTCGATGCGCTCGTCGGGCACGCATGTTGGAGGAGGCCAACCGTCAGCGTTCGGGTGGATGTTGATGAGGCACTCATGGGCGCGGGATGATAGAGGATCAGAGGCTGCGACTCACCTACGCGACATCGCCGAGGCCGAACGCTTCGCCGTAGAGGTGAATGATCTTTCGTTTCAGCAGCGCTTCGGCCGGGTCGGCAAGTCGTGGACTTCGTTCGATCCACGCGAACGCATCGCGACGTGCGAGTTCAAGCAGTGGAAGATCTCGGGTGAGGTCCGCAACCACGAGGGGTGGAAGTCCAGACTGCCTCGCACCGAAGAATTCACCTGGTCCTCGGATCGTCAGATCGAGTTCTGCGATCTTGAATCCATCGTCAGTGGAGCGAATCGCCTCGAGTCGCGCATGTCCGTCATCGGTGGTCGCGTCGCCGATGAGAATTGCAACGCCGCCTTTCGTCCCGCGACCAACGCGCCCGCGTAACTGGTGAAGTTGTGCGAGTCCGAATCGTTCGGCGTGCTCAACGACCATGACCGTGGCGTTGGGAACATCAACCCCGACTTCGATCACGACCGTGGCGATCAGTGCGTCGAGCTCATGCCGCAGGAACCGCGTCATTGTGGCGTCGCGATCTTCCGGTTTCATCTGCCCATGGAGATTGGCAAGGCGCAGACCGTGCAGTGCGCCCGCTTGCAGGAACGCAAGATGCGTGTCGGTTGCCTTGAGTCCGAGGTCAGAGGCTTCGACTGCAGGTACGACGATGAACGCCTGCTCGCCCTGCTCGATGCGGGTTCGAACAAACTGGTACGCCTCGTTAGCGCGAGCGCTTGGGAGTAAACGCGTGTGGATCTTCTGTCGATCGAGTGGCTTGCTGCGAATGACTGAGACATCGAGGTCGCCATACACCGAAAGCGCGAGCGTGCGCGGGATCGGTGTGGCGGTCATGACAAGCATGTGTGGCGTGCGATCGACGCCCGACTTCGATCGGAGCACGGCGCGTTGCGCAACGCCGAACCGATGCTGTTCGTCGATGATCGCGAGGGCGAGATGTTGAAACTCCAGCGCGTCAGTGAGCAGGGCGTGTGTGCCGATGAGGATGTCGATTTCGCCCGCCTTCACCTGCTTTCGCAAGGCAGTTCGCTGTCCGGCGGTCAGGCTTCCGGTGATCAACGCGCAGCGCACACTTGTTCCTTCGAGGAACTTGGTGATGGATCGGAAGTGCTGTTCGGCGAGCAGCTCGGTTGGTGCCATGATCGCGCTCTGCGCGCCATGCGACTTCGCAAGGAGCATCGCGCACAACGCAACTGCAGTCTTGCCAGCGCCAACATCGCCTTGCAGAAGTCGATTCATCGGCGTCGACTTGCCAAGATCGCTTGCGATTTCGGAGAAGGCGCGAAGCTGTTCCTTCGTGAGTTTGAATGGGAAGCGCGCGAAGATCTCCTTCTCGATTCGCGCCGAGGTTGGAAGGACACTCGCGCCGCCTTCTTCCCGAAGTCGGCGGCGAATGGCAACGGCGAGTTGGAGCGCGAGCAGCTCGTCATACGCGAGTCGTCGGCGCGCAGCCGCAAGTTCGTCAAGATCGCGCGGCGCGTGGAAGGCGCGGTAGGCATCGCCAAGCGGCGGAAGCGCATGCTGTGTGCGATACAGCGAAGGCAATGGATCTTGAATCGCGGCGCACGCGGGAACAAGGACACTCGCGATTGTTTGCTCAATGAGCGCACTTGAAATGGACTCGCTTGCCGCGTAGACCGGTCGAAGTCGCGCTTCTCGACTTGCCGGTTCGCTGGCGGTGTTCGTCTCACTCCCCGATGCGAGTGCGGTCCACTTTGGATTCGACATCTCGAGGTAACCGGCGCGTGACTTGGCCTTTCCCTCGGCGATGCCGCGTAGCCCTGGGTGGAACTTCGACTTCATCCAGGGCGCATTGAAAAAGACGAGTCGTACGGTGCCGCTTCCATCCGAAAGCGTGGCTTCGACTCGTGCTTTGCGACCCGGTGTGACTCGCACGGCGACGATTTCTCCGCGCACAGCGAGGTTAGCGCCCTCGGCTGGCACGAACAGTGTTGCTGTCGCGACCGCTTCTTCTGCGTGCTCGAACTCATGTCGAAACGGCAAGTGCCGCAGAAGATCGCCGATCGTGTGAAGTCCGAGTGCGCTGAAGAGTGCGGCACGCGCCGGGCCGACACCTTGCAGCGTCGTGACCTTGGTTTCGAGAATTGTGCTCGGAGGAGTTTCCATGCCAAGGCGCGAAGGTCTGACGAGGAGCGCGTGACCGTATAGTACGAGTCGTGTCGACCGACCCCCCGCGACGAAGCCCGTTCAATCCAAAGAGCGCGATCGGCGGTTCGCAGGGCGGCCTCTTTGACCAGTCGCGCTCGGAAGTGGTCGCGGCGCCGCCGACGAGCACGCCATCCCGACCTCCGCCTCCCGCACCAAAGGAGTTGACGGTCGCGGAACTCTCCGAACTCGTTCGGAACACGCTCGAGTCCATTGCATCACCGATTCGCGTGATTGGCGAGCTCTCGAATGTCACTGAGCGTTCGCACCTGTATTTCTCCCTCAAAGGCGAAAACGCGACGATCAGTGCTGTGATGTGGGCGAGCGATCTTGCGAGAAATCGTGCTCGTTGGGAGAACGGCCAGCTCGTCATTGCGACCGGCCGATTGACGCACTACGCGCCCCAAGGGCGCACGCAGTTTTCTGTGACCAAACTTGAGCTCTCCGGTGTCGGCAATCGCGAGCTCGCGTTGCAAGCGCTTATTGCGACCCTCCGTGAAGAAGGCTACTTCGACTCGTCGCGCAAGCGTCGGCTGCCGACATTTCCCAAGCGGGTTGCGGTCGTCACGAGTCGAGTGGGCGCCGCGGTGGAAGATGTCCTCAAAACCGCACGGACGCGAGGCGCACTGGTGGAGTTTGTGATCTTCGATGTTCGCGTGCAGGGCGATGGCGCAGCGGAAGAGGTCGCCGCGACCATGCGGTTTATCTCGCTTCATGCGGAGGCGCTTGGTGTCGATCTCATGCTTGTCACGCGAGGCGGTGGCTCGCGCGAGGATCTGTGGGCGTTCAATGAGCGGGTCATTTCCGATGCCGCGTTTGCTTCGCGGATTCCCGTCATCAGCGCGATTGGACATGAAGAGGATCATGCCGTCCTTGATCTTGTCGCCGATGTTCGGGCGAGCACGCCGACGCAGGCGGTGCTTTCTATTGTCCCTGACCGCGTGGCGCTTCTTGAGCAACTCGCACAGATGGAGCGTCGCTTGCAACGCGCGAAGAAGTCCGCGCTCGATCGAGCAGCGCTGCAAGTGCGCGTTGCGCATCAGCGACTCACCGCTGCCTTCGCGGCGCGAGTGGCTCGTGAACGCCGAGTGATCGAGTCGCTCGCACACCGGATGAGCCAGTGCTCGCCGCGTGCTCGCGCGAGTGCTGCGCGCGCCGAACTCGCCGCAATGGCCCAGCGCTTTCGTGCGGCATGGACGCGCGGCATGACAGCGCGAAGTAGTTACCTCAATGATTGCACGGTGCGAAAGATGAGGGCGATCACTTCGCGGATGGACGGGGCGAAGTCGACGCTCAGCATGGTGGCGCAGCGCTTAGATGCGGTCAATCCGCGGCGTGTCCTCGCGCGTGGGTACAGCGTGGTCTATCGCGTCGACGCGGCAGGCAACGCAGTCGTCAAGCGGGCGACCGAGGTGAGCAGCGGCGGGCGCATCGAAGTTGAGACGGGCGACGGCATGTTTGGAGCACGCGTGGAGTAGCGCGGCGGGCGCGGTCGGATAGCATCGCGCGGGTACTTGTTTTTCTGGATCTGTCGAAGGTGGCATGCATGGCGAAACAATCTCAATCCAAAGCCGCTCCATCGGGCGATGCGAGCGAAGACCTGAGTGCCCTGACCTATGAGGCGGCATTGCTGCAGCTCGAAACCCTACTTGAGCAGATTGAGCAGGGAAGTATTGGGCTTGCTGAGAGTCTCGATGCACACGCGCGAGCTGAAGTGCTGCTCAAGCACTGCCGCGAACTGCTCGATCGATCCGAGTTGCGAGTTCGAAACACGACGGCCGCGCTCGAAGCGGAATCACTTCGCGTCGGAGCGGCATCCTCATCCTCGCCTCGAACTGAGTCACGCGATTGAGCGACTTTTCGCTCGTGTTTGCGCAATGGGTCCCCGCGCTCATCGGCGCCGCGTTCGCGTTTGCGTTCGGGGCGTGCGTAGGAAGTTTCGTCAATGTGGTCGCATGGCGGTTACCTAACGGTGAGTCGATCGTCACGCCGCCGTCTCGCTGTCCGAAGTGTGGGCATCAACTCTCTTGGCGAGAGAACATGCCGATCCTTGGATGGCTGATGTTGCGCGGTCGATGCAAGAGTTGTCGATTGCCCATCAGTTTGCGGTATCCGCTGGTGGAGAGCCTTCTCGCGTGCTTGTTCCTTGCGACCTTCGTCCTGTTCTATGGCCCGTTTGATCGATTGGACGGGTGGGGGCTTGATGCGGCAAGTCCTTGGTGGGAACTCCAGGGATTTTCTCGCTCGTGGAGCGCGTTCATCGTGGTCGTCTTCGCGCTTGCTGGGCTGTTGACGATGACGCTGATGGATGCGGACACGATGACGATCGACATCGCGGTGCCGACCGTCGTCTCGCTTGTTGCGTGGGTCGGTTGGACGGTCCAAGGGTTCCTGCCCGAGTCGCGTTCACTGCGAGGCCTCGTACCCATCCCGGTGGCAACTTGGGAGGTCGGATTCGCCTGCCTCGGTTTCATGATTGGGCTTTGTGTCAGCCTCTGGCTCTTGAAGACTGGGCGGCTCCGGCGGAGCTTCGCCGACTGGCACGAGGTCGTAGGAAGCGAGGGAGATGGCGCGCTCTATCCTCACGCACGACGGGAGATGTTCGCCGAACTCGCATTCTTAGCGCCGCCAATTGCTGGCGCCGGGCTCGCATGTCTGCTTCCCTCGCTCTTCGGCCTCCACGGCGCCGCCTGCCAACCTATTGCGCTCCTTGGAGGAGCACTCCTAGGGTGGATCGTTGGTGGCGGAATCGTGTGGTTGGTCCGGATTCTTGGCACTTTCGCGTTCGGTCGAGAGGCGATGGGGTTGGGTGATGTACACCTTCTCGCTGCGGTTGGAGCCGCGTTTGGTTGGAAGCTGGCGCTGTTGTCCTTTTTCATCGCGCCATTCAGCGGATTGCTATGGTCGCTGCTCGGCAAGGTGCTCGGAAAGGGGAAGGGGTTCTTTGGCCGTGAACTCCCTTACGGGCCGCACCTCGCACTCGCTGCGGTCGTCGTCTTGTTCGCACGACCGGCGATCGTCAGTCTCGGCGCGATGTTCGAAATGCTCGCGAGCCCAGTCGCGATGAACGAGTTGTCGAAGTAACCGCAGTGAGTCGACTCGACTCAAGACCCAACGCATCAACGAACGCGCAAGATTTGCCGAATCTCGTCGCAAACCTCTTGCGGAACGAGATTGAGATTGGTGAAATGCCGACTGAACCGCCTCCACTGCGGCAGCGCGTAACTTGGACAAGGATGCCAGGGCCGTCGCAGTGAACCTCTTTGGAATGGACACCAAACATGCGTGCACTGTTCGCTCTTTCGCTCGTCGTCGCCTCCTCCGTTCTCGTTGGTTGTAATCACGCAACCAAGGATGAAGTCTCCATGCTGACGCAGGAGAATCAACAACTCACTCTGCAAAACAAGGATCTCGCGAACGCACTTGATGCGGAGAAGCAAGAGCGACAGCGCCTCGAACAGGCTTATGCGACGAATGCGTCGAGCAACACCACACCGACGACTCCAGAGCAAACGAACACGCCACCTGTTCCAACTGATCTCCCCGCTGGCGTGAGTGCGGAGTGGCATGGCAGCGAACTCGTTCTCGTCGTGGAAGGTGATGTGCTCTTCGACAGCGGAAAGACCACGCTCAAGAACAATGCGAAGACAACGCTGGACACGCTGATGAACACCATCACGAAGACCTATCCAGGCAAGCGCATTCGTTTGGAAGGATTCACGGATTCGGATCCGATCAAGAAGAGCGGTTTCAAGTCGAACTATCACCTTGCGTTTGAGCGCGCATACACCGTCGGTCAGTACATGGAGACGAAGGGCTTCAAGGGGGATGAGATTTCGTACGCATCCTTCGGAGCTCAAGAGCCGCGCGGCACGAAGGCGCAGAGTCGTCGCGTCGAGATCGCGGTTGTGGAAGCAGCGCCCAACGCTGCTGCCGACTAAGCATCACGCAAGCCTCGAGGCTCGCGCACTGAGCGCGGCTGGGGTCGGATCTTTGGTTGGAAAGACGAGGGTTCCGCGGCTTCACGCGGAACCCTCGTCGATTTTTGCCGATTGCGCAGAGCGCTCACTTCAAGTCGAGATTGAGACCTTCTGCTTGGATCTTCTCGAGCAGCAGGTTCAGTTTCGCGAGCGCATCGCTCAGTCGAGCGGCGCTGTCGGAAAGCCCTTCGTAGAGTTGAGCGTCGTTGAGCAGCTTGCCAACCGTGCCTTGACCGTCGGCAGCGAGCCGCGTGACTCGCCGGACCTCATCAAGTGTCTGGCTTGCGCGATCGAGCGTGGAAACGAGGCTTGAGCGGATGAACTGCGTGTCGTTGCGAACTCCGTCGGCAAGCTCCGCAACGCGATGCATCGCTGTGCTCGCCGCACGCAGTGTCTCATTCGCGTTGTATGCCGCGGACTTCACATCCTGCTTGAGTTGCTCATCACTCAACCAAAGATCTGCAGCCGCGAGGGTCTTGTCCACCGAGCCAAGCACTTTGTTGAGACGGACCACTGCAGTTTGAATGCTCTGATCTTCGGCGCCAGGCGCGGGCGGTTCGAGCAGCGCATTCATGTTGCGCGCGAGTTCGCCAATCGCGAGTAAGCCATCGGAGAGTGGCTTAAGGCGCGCATCCACCGCGCGAGTCAGTCGATCCTCGATCGACAGCACTTCGCCGCGCAGGATCGGCGGCCGACTCTCAAGGTAATAGCGTGGGGGATCGGCGAGCGGAAGCACCGCCGTGAATTCCAATCGTGCGCCAGAACCAAGGAGTGTTGCGGCGATCGATGGAACACTTGGATCTGGAATGCGAGACCCTTCATCGATCTGCGCAACGATCGTGACCGGTCGCTCGCGATCCGCGCCGATCTCGATGGAGTGCACGCGTCCGATGGGGACCCCGTTGAGTGTCACGAGCGACCCGGATCGCAAGCCGCCCGCTTCATCGAATGCGCACTCGATCTGCCAGGTCCGACGGAACATCGCCTCAAACTCGCCGACATTGAGTAGAAGCCAAGCGCCTCCCACAAATCCGCCAAGTGTGCAGAGTCCGACAAGGGTGTTGCGAGTGATGTCTCTCATCGTTGGCGAGGTGCGGATGAAGGCGTCTTCGTGGAAACTCGAGTGGCTTGCGAGCGATGCCCATCGTGGCGGGACGCTTCGCGAATGGCGCGGAGTTCATCTTCACTCGCTTCGCCACGGAGAAAGCGGGAGACTACAGGATCGGTCGAATCGCGGAAGAGATCGGGAGCCCCTTCAAGCATGACTTCGCCTTCGTGCATCATCACAAGGTGATCTGCCACACGAAACGCGCTCACGAGATCGTGCGTCACCACGATACTCGTGGCACCCAGTGCGGACTTCATCTTGATGATGAGCTCGTTGATGACATCACTGCGGATAGGATCGAGGCCGGTCGTCGGCTCGTCGTAGAGGACGACTTTGGGCCGCAACACAATCGCGCGTGCAAGTGCGATGCGCTTGCGCTGCCCACCGGAGAGGTCCGACGGCATCTTGTGCGCCGTGTCCTCAAGTCCAACCATCTGGAGCACTCGCCGCACGCGCTCCGCATGCTCGTAGGCACTCGTTGGCGTGCTCGACTCCAGCTCGCGCAAGGGGAAGCCGACATTTTCTTCGACGCTCATCGAGTCAAAGAGTGCACCGTTCTGGAACAGGAAACCGAACTCGCGGCGAATGGGCCCGAGGCGTTCCTCGCTCAGCGTGTCGACGCGCTGTCGTTCGTACCAAACCTCGCCTCGGTCTGGCCGTTCCAGCCCGACGAGGTGTTTCAGAAGGACGCTCTTGCCGCATCCGGACGGACCAAGGATCACGGTCGTTTTCCCACGCGGGAAGTCGATGGAGATGCCTTTCAACACTTTGAGTCGGTCAAAGCTCTTCGCGAGACCCACGACGCGAATCGGAAATTCGGCGAGTCCCTCGGCAGGTGCGACAGTTGCAGGCATTGTTCGTATCATCGTCTCGATGGATCCAGATCCGCAAGTCGATGCTCGCAGTCGTTCTGGTGCTTTCGCGAGCAGCCCGACCGTCGCGAAAACCGGGGTGATCTTTGAGAGCCGCGTGTTCTGGGTGGAGCGGGTCGAAGTGTGCGACCGCGACGGCGCCACTCGGCTTCGCGATGTGGTGCGCCATCCCGGGGCAGTCACGGTGATCCCGGTCCTCGCGGACGGGCGCCTCGTGTTGATCCGAAATCACCGTTTCACGCTGCGCCGTTGGATGGTGGAGTTCTGCGCGGGAAAACTTGAGGCAGGGGAAGACCCGCAAGAGGCGGCGCTGCGCGAGTTGGAGGAGGAGACGGGCTACCGCGCCGCGAACATCGAATCGCTTGGAGGCTACTACACCAGCCCAGGCTTCTGTGATGAGTTCATGCGCATCTACCGGGCGACAGATCTGACGCCGGTGCCAACGCGGCATGAGATTGGGGAGGAAATCGAGATCTTCACTGCAACGCGGGAGGAGATTCGCGCAATGATCGTCGATGGAACTCTTGAGGATGGAAAGAGCATTGCAGCGTTTGCGAAGTTTGAGCTCCTGTTTCCTGAGGTAACGAAGCGATGAGTTGGAAGGACGACGATCAGGATGAAAGCGGCATGCCGAGCGATGATCTCGATCGTCGCCCCTCTGGTTTCGGTGGAGACTTTGCTGCGACGAGACCGAGTTTCGATGATCCGATGAGTTGGTCCTTCCGCTTCGGACGCATCTTTGGCATTGATCTCCGCATTCACCTGTTCTTCGCGGTCTACATCTTGGTCCGACTCGCGAGCGCGCTTGATGCAAAGGAGTCGGGCGGTTTGGGCATGCTTCCCACCGCGCTTATGCTCGGTGCAGCGTTCATCGTTGTGTTGCTGCATGAACTCGGCCACTGCGCCGGCGCACATTGGGTTGGCGGGCGCGCCACGCAGGTTCTGATGTGGCCCCTCGGTGGGCTCGCCAGTTGCGACTTGCCCAACCGAGCTCGTGCGCACCTCGTCACCGCTGCTGCGGGCCCACTCGCGAATGTCGCGATCGTCGCAATCCTCGGAACGACGCTTTATTTCGTCACGGGCATCGGCCTAGGCGTTGCGTTGCCGAACCCACTCGATCTCAGCACCGTGGTGTTGCGAGAAGAGGTGTCGAATGCGTGGTGGACGCTGCTGCTTGCGGTGGCGAACTGGTTTGCGCTGCTTCTCTTGCTGTTCAATCTGCTGCCCATTTTCCCGCTTGATGGTGGCAAGATTGTGCAGGCGTTGCTGTGGCCTCGCATGGGTTTCGCGCGGTCGATGCGCTGTTCGTGTCGAGTGGGACTGATTGGCGCGGTGTGCGTTGGCATCTTCGCGCTGATGCGCAACGACACGATGCTCTTAGGCATCGCGCTGTTCGGAGGAATCACGTGTTACCTCACCGCGCGGCGCGTGCAGTTTGAATCGGACTTTCTCGGCTTCAGTCCGGAGGAGGAGGAAGCGGAGTTCGAGCCGCCTACGGCGCCGTTTCCGAGAGGAGTGTCGAGCTCGATGCCGGCGCCTCTTGGGGCAGGTGCGCTCGGACGCAAGGTCTCGACTGCTCCTCCCCTGACGGAGCGGGAAGCGTCGATCGATCGCGTGCTCGACAAGATTTCGCGAGATGGCATGGGGAGCCTGACGCCTGCTGAGCAAGAAGTGCTTCGAAAGGCGACTGACGAGCGACGCAAGCGCGACGGCCAGCGGTGAGGCCGTTCCATTTGAACGCAATGCTTCTGAGTTGATCGCCTACACTCGCGCGCTATGGGTTTTCAGGACCGTGACTACCTTCGCACCCGAAGCGCAAGCTTCGGCGCAATCGCACCACGTCGCCTTACCGCGAACACAATGCTGATTCTCGCGTGCGTACTCGTCGCGATGCTCGATGCGATCTTGCCGCGACAATGGGTGCAGACATCGCAAGTCCACTTCGTCGAGGGAGGCGAGGAGGTCACGCGCGAATTGCTTGCGACGAAGGAGTGGACGATCGTGCCGGCGGTCGATGAACGCGCGACGCAGAGTTTCGGCACCGCGCTGATGGTGCCGTTCAATCCAACGACGCAAGAGACGCGCGCTGCGGTGGGTTCGATCGGCTATCAGTTTGTGTCGCCGCTACGGAAGTGGCTGCAATTCACGACGGCGCAGGCACTCATCAATATCACGCCGCAAGGGGTGAGCGGGTTTGAGTTCTGGCGCTTCATCGGATTTCAGTTTCTCCATGTGGGCGTGATGCACCTCGTCCTCAACATGGTCGGGCTTTGGGTCTTCGGTCCGCTCGTCGAGGAGCGACTCGGCGCTCGCCGTTACCTCGCGTTCTATCTGTTCTGCGGCATGATGGGGGCATTCCTCTATCTGCTCCTCAACGCAGCGGGGCTTGGCGCCCAATCGCTTGCGGGTCCGAATGCGAGCATTCCCGGCCTCTTGTTCACTGACCCGTGGACTCCCTTGGTCGGTGCGAGCGCAGGTGTCTTCGGCGTGATCGTGGCGGGCGCAGTGTTCCGACCCAATGAGACGATTGTCGTGCTGTATGTGTTGCCGATGCGTTTGGCAACTTTCGCGCTCCTTGTGATCGGCTTCACCATCTACAACATGCTCACGGCTTCTGCGAATGCTGGCGGCGAGACTGCGCATCTCGGTGGCGCACTCGCAGGTTGGTGGGTTGCGAAACACCCGCATCTCATTGATGATTTCTTCTCCCTCTTCGGGCGCCCTCCGCGCCGTAGCGCGGCCTCGCTTGCATCGAGTCAGGCGGCTTCGCGCGCTCGCGGCGTGAGTGACGCGGAAGTCGATCGCATTCTCGACAAGGTGCATGCCGGGGGTTTACAGAGCCTCTCTGCGGCGGAGAAGGAGACGCTTCGTCGCGCGACCGACGCTCGTCGTTCGTGATGGCGTTCGATCCTCCACCTCCTCATCTCTATGTGCGCGGCGCTTACATTCGAAATTGATCATGCCTGCACGGCGACGCGTGCGCGTGCGGGACGAATCACGACCCGCCACGGAAGTTTCGAAACGCCCGTGTTTATGCCGGTTGCGACTGCTGCAGCGATGAAGGGGGTCACGGTCGCGCAGATCGAGTCGACCGGATCGCGCATGATTTTGAACAACGCGTATCACCTGATGCTGCGGCCGACCGCGGAACGGGTCGCAAACTTCGGCGGAAGTCACGAGTTCATGCGCTGGCCGCACTCGATGCTCACGGACAGCGGAGGTTTTCAGGCGTGGTCGATGTCGGACATCGTGAAGCTCAGCGAAGAGGGCGTCCGATTCCGTTCGTTCATTGATGGCAGTTCGATCATGCTGACGCCTGAGCGTTCGATCGAAGTGCAGAATCTCATTGGTGCGGACATCATCATGGCTTTTGATGATTGTCCTCCAAGCATTGCGCCACAAGATGACGACGAAGGAGATCCTGCACCGCAGACTGATCTCGACGCGGATGGGGTGCCTGCGCTTGCGCGCTCAAGGAAGCGACCATCCGTCACGCCAGCCGCGCACCAGCAGCGGTTGATCGAAGCGGTCGAACGCACCGCGCGTTGGCTGGAGCGATGTAAGGCCGCGCACAGGCGCGAAGCTGATCAGAGTCTCTTCGGCATTGTCCAGGGTGGGACGGATCTCTCGCTTCGCGCGAGAAGCGCTGCGCTGACAACCGCAGTCGAACTTCCGGGCTACGCGATCGGAGGGGTTGCGGTGGGCGAAGGCACGGCCGAGATCGCTCGCGTTGTCGAGTTCACCGCGCCGCTCCTTCCGCCGGGAAAACCACGCTATCTGATGGGTGTTGGTTATGAGCGCGACATCGTCGCGGCGGTTCGTGCTGGCGTCGACATGTTCGATTGCGTGCTGCCCACGCGGAATGGCAGGAAGGGCTACGCGTTCACGAGAAATGGCCCTGTTCGGCTGCGAAATGCCGCTCACACGCTTGACCGAGGCGTTCTTGATCCTTCCTGCGACTGCCTTGCGTGTGCGGGCGGCTACTCAAGGGGATACCTCCGGCACCTCTTCATGGCAGGGGAAAGCCTCGGGGGCACGCTCGTAAGTGTGCATAACCTCCGACACTTCCAAGCGCTGATGGTGGACATTCGCGCCGCAATCCGCGAAGATGCTTGGTCTACCTTCGAGGCACGCTGGCCGGTCCTCGGGAGTGCGTAAGTGCAGTCGCTGAGCGCGTTGCTGCGTTACCCATTCCGACCCATCGCTTGCCTCGGAACCCATCCCAAGTCTCCTACTGTTGACTCCTTATGACTACTGAAATTGAATTCGACGCCATGCCTGCCACGTTGATCCTTGCTGTGCAAGACCTTCCACCAGGAGCGGGCGCAGTGAAGTCCGATGCAACGGCCACGATTGGCGCCGACGGCTCCCCGATTCCGACTGGCTCTGCCGCACCCAACGGCATGTCTTCGATGTTCAACATCGTGATGTTCGGCGTGATCGGCATCATGATCTTTTCCATGATCTTTGGCGGACGCAAAGAGAAAAAGAAGCGAGCTGCGATGTTGTCGGCGCTCAAGCGACACGATCGCGTGCGCATGGCCGGTGGACTCATCGGCTCGGTTGTCGAAGTGAAGCCGGATGTGATCGTGGTAAAGATCGACGAGAACTCCAATGTCCGCGCGACCTTCACCCGCGGCGCGGTTGAGGCGGTTCTCGCCGAGTCGACAACGACGAACGAGGAAAGTGCGAAGGCCGACTAAGCCGAAAGATGCCACTCCAATCTTGAACTCGTCTGCTGCGCGAATCTTGGCGCAGCGTGTCGAGAGTCCATGAAGCGTCTGTAACGAAAGCTTGCGATGAATAACCTCTGGTTGAAGCTCGGAATTCTCGTCACCCTTTGCGCGCTTTGCGCATGGCGGCTCACTGCCTCAGGCATTCGCTACGGCAAAGACCTCCAAGGCGGTGTGAGTTTGGTGTACGCCGTCAGGATGCCGGCCGATCAGCAGGACCCTGACCGAGTCCTCGGGCGCGTCATCGATGTGCTGAAGCAACGCGTCAATCCTCAAGGCGTGCTTGACATCGGGATGACGCCGCAGGGGAACGATCGCATCGAAGTCGTGATGCCTCTGCCAAGCGCCGAGGTTCGCGCGCTCCAACAGGATTACCGCGCGCGTCTCGACGCACTCGTCGCGAAGGCGACGATGAGCGCTCAAGACTTGCAAATCGCGTTGCTCAACGGCACCGCTGCAGCGCAGTTTGGCGGCAGCGATGCGACGAGCATTCGCGCAACGACGATCAGTGAATTGCAGCGCGCGTACGACGAATCAAAGTCGGCGCGGGCTGCGTACGACGCGCTCGTCTTGCAGCAAGCGGACGCGGCTGCGATCAGCACGGCGGAAGATCGCGTCGTGCTTGCGGACAATCGGTACGAGCCGCTGCTGACTGCAGCTCTCGCGATGACGCTCGATCGAGCGCAACTGCATACCGTGCTCGAACTCTCGAGCAAACCGCTCGCGAAGCGCTCGGCGACGGGCGAACTCGTCATTGATGCCGATGGAAAGACGGAATCGCTTCCGAGCGCACGAGAAAGCGAACTCGCTCGACTTCGCGGTTCCTTTTCGCACCTCGCGTCGGATCTCGATGCGCTTGTCGTTGCTCGCGACGCGTATGTTTCCAAGCGCACGAGTCTTGATGATCCAGAAGACCTCATGCGTCTCATGCGAGGCGCAGGCGTCCTTGATTTCCGCATTGCGGTAAACCCCAAGTTGCCGGTCGGCGTGAATCCGGTCGACTTGCGCGCGGACCTTGCCAAGCGAGGACCAGCGGGAGCGGTCGGCGACGCAGCGCGATGGTTCAAGGTCAACGACCTCAAGCAGTGGGCGGAAACACCGGCGCAGATCGCAGCGCTTGAAGCGGATGCCGCCGTGTACTTTGAGGCGCGTGGGCTCGTCGGCGCAAACTACGGGGGTGTTCCGTATCTGTTGCTGTATGACACGCCAGAGAAGTCGATGACGCACGCGGGTGATGCGTCGTGGGGCATGGCAAACGCGTTTGTGACGACGGACCAGCGACTTGGCGGCAAGGCTGTCGGTTTCGTGCTCGATCCAACCGGGGCTGAGATGATGGGGCGCCTGACGGCGCCGCATGTGAACCAGCCAATGGCGATCGTGCTTGACGACGAGGTGTACTCCGCGCCGAATCTCAATTCCGCGATCAGCGGTTCGGGCACGATCACCGGCAACTTCGGTGATGCAGAGATTGATTACCTGATTCGCGTGTTGACCGCAGGTTCGCTTGAAGTGAAGGTCGGCAGCGATCCGATCTCGATGAGCATCCTCGGTCCAAGTATTGGCGCCGACAACCTCACGAAGGGGCTTTGGGCAACGGTGTATTCCGTCGCACTCACCTGCATCGTGATGCTGCTCTATTACTTCGTGCCGGGCATCGTCGCTGACCTTGCGCTCGCGATCAACGCGCTGCTGATCTTCGGCATCATGTCGACGCTCGACGGCACCTTCACGCTGCCTGGCCTTGCCGGTGATGCGCTATCGGTCGCCCTGCCAGTCGACGCCACTGAGCTCATCTACGAGCGCATCCGCGAGGAGTTGGAAAAGGGCGAGCGACTGAAAGAGGCGATCAAGAACGCGTACTCGCGTGCGCTCAGCGCAATCGTCGACGGCAATGTCACCAACTTGATTGCGTGCGTTGTTCTTTACAATGTCGGCGCGACCGAAGTGAAGGGATTCGCCCTCACCATGAGCATCGGCGTGTTTACGACGCTGTTCACCGGCCTTTGGGTGACTCGCCTGTTCTTCAACATTCTGACGGGACCGCTCGGCGTGACGAAGCTTCCCATGCTTCCGTCGGTTGTGCCAGCCGTCTCGAGCGCCCTTCGTCCGCACGCGGACTGGGTGAAGCTCAAGCCAGCACTGCTGACGGTCAGCTCGATCACTGCGATTTTCGCGGTCGTCGCGCTGTTCGCGCGCGGCAACGACATCTTCGAGACTGAGTTCCGCGGCGGTGTTGCGATGACGCTTTCGACGAGAGCGGCGCGACCTGGCGAGCAAGCTGACGCCGAGGGCAGGCTGTTGCTCCATCGCGCGGATGTTGAGGCTCGCGTTCGCAAGATCGGCGAGGATCATCCAGACGACATCGTGCTGCGCGAACTCCGCTCAGCCAATGTGCTCACGCTCGGTGCCGGTGGCGCCGAGAGTAACGCGTCGAGTTTCCAGATCCGCGCGGGCAATCCGTCGTCGCTTCCGGAAGGCTTCGACGAGTCGAAGATCACCGAGAACATCGTCGCTTCCGTGGTTCGCGAGTTCGCCAACGATCGCGACATGAAGCTCCCGCTTGCGTTTGCGGGCGCTGGTTCGACCGATCATCGGCAGTACACGAAGCGGCCCGACCGCGCGACGGTCGGTGAATCGATCGGTCGTCCAAATGCTTCGACGCAGCCGATCGGCGAGTTCCGAAGTGGTGTGGCGGTTGTGATCGACAGCATCGATCCTCCAGTCGCCCCTGAAGACGCGGCCGAGCGGATCATGCAGATGCGCCTTCAGCCGGAGTGGTCGTCTACTGCCGGCCGAAAGACCCAAGTCGTCCCGCTCGCGTTCGTCGATCCATCCGATCCAAGCAAGGGCGCCACCGCGCTCGCCGTCTTGGTCACCGATCCGGCCGGAAACTGGGCTGAGATCGACGCGGAGGCTTGGGACCGGACGGTCGCCAACGAAGAGTGGAAGGTCGTCTCAACCGCTCTTTCGCAGCAGGCGAGCCTCGATCAAGTCTCCAGCTTCTCGCCAGTGGTTGCTCAGAGCCTTGCCGCGAGCGCCCTCGTAGCGACGGTGCTCGCGCTCATCCTCATGCTCGGGTACATCTGGATCCGGTTCGGTAGCTTCCGATTCTCTGCGGCAACCGTGGTCGCCGTCAGTTTCAATGTCATCGTATGCCTCGGGTTCCTTGCCATCAGCATTCCCATGGCGAGCACAGGAATCGGTTCTGCGCTTTACATCGAGGAGTATCGCATCGACATCAATGTCATTGCGGGTCTCCTGACGATCATCGGGTACTCCCTGAATGACACGGTGGTCATCCTTGACCGCGTTCGCGAGAACCGCGGGAAGCGAAGTTGGGTAAGTCGAGAGTGTCTGAATGACTCGATCAACCAGACCTTCAGCCGAACCGTGCTGACTGGTGGTAGCACGCTCGCCACGGCGATCATGCTGATCGCGTTCGGCGGCACGGGCATTCGGCCTTTCGCCTATACCTTCCTCATCGGCCTCATCGCAGGTACTTTCAGTTCCGTTGCGATCGCCGCGCCGCTCGCTTACAGCGCGAAGGTCGAGGAAGAAGAGCGGAAAAAGGCCGCGCTCGCTGCGGCTCCGAAGCATGCGACGAGTCTGACCTCGGTCTGAGCATCAGCCTCGCACACAAGTGTCGCGCCAACAGATTCTCGAGCGCCTTCAAAAATTTGAAGGCGCTCGTTTTCATTTTGCACGCGAAGACGCCCGCGCGTCGATGAATTCGTTACAGTGGTAGCGAGTGGTGAGCAACCACCACTTCAAGAATCAATGTCGCGTCTTCTCCCCCGGAACGGATGCCGGAGTCAGGGAGGAGCGCTCGCAATGGATCTCAGAATTTGGCTCAAAACAAGCAGTTCTGCGATCTGAATGAATTTCAGGGAAGGCCTCTCTCATGAACATGCCAACCGGTACCAAGATCGCGGTAGGCGCTCTCGTGGTGATCGTCGGTGGAACGATCATCTACACATGGACTTCGACGCCTAAGGCGAAGACTCCTGTTACCCCACCTGTGAACACCACCCTTGGTAGTGGAACGGGTGGAATCCCGACCAACACCTTCGGGGCGAATTCTGGCTCGACGACACCAGGCTTGCCTGGGTCCGGCGCAGCGAATGGCTTCCCGCTGCCACCATCGACTGGTCCAGCAACCCTCACGCTTTCGCCTAATCCAACCGTGCCAGCTCCAGCGCCAAACTCAGGCGCGCCAGTGGGCGTCCCTGCCGCTCGCCCCTTTGTTGACCCTCGCATCGCAACCGGCGATTCGTCGAACGGCGCAGGCAGTGGCGGGGGCAAGGGCGACTACCCAGCAACGACTCCTGGAAGCGGCAACGGATCGACGCTCGGCAACCAAGGCACCAACGGATTCCGTAACGGTTTCCCCGCGCCAGCACCCGTCACGATCGCGAACAATGGCAACAACGGCTCTGGCAACTTCTCCACGCCAGGCTCGTCAAGTCCGAACAACGGTTCGCCGCGGCCAATCAGCACGACGCCAACGAACACGACAGACGGAGGCTCTAGCTCGCCGGCCGGAGCAGCCAGCGGCGAGTCGACCTACACCGTTGCGTCGGGTGACACCCTTGGCGGCATCGCGTCTCGCTTGCTCGGCTCTGAATCGAAGTGGACCGCGATTGCCAAGGCAAACCCATCGGTTGATCCCAACCGCATGAAGGTTGGAACAAAGCTCCGAATCCCTTCGAAGGACTCGTTCGCGAGCGCCTCTTCAGCCTCGCCAGTTTCGACTCCGCGTACCGCAGCGCCAGCAGTGACCTCGAACACCGCAGGATCCTCCAACGGCGGCGGCAACTACACCGTCGTCGCAGGCGACACCCTCTCGAAGATCGCCCGCAAGTCCTACGGCAACAGCAAGCTCTGGCAGAAGATCTATGCGGCGAACAAGGGCGCGATCGGTAGCGATCCAGCCAACCTTCGCGTGGGTATGAAGCTCACGATTCCCGCCGAAGCGATCGCCGGCGTCCGCACAGATTCATGATCTGATCGAATTCCTTGAAATCTCAAGCGAGGGTCGCGTTTCGCGACCCTCGCTTTGTTTCATGGTCGCTTGCGGTGTGCTGCTCGTGCGTGAGCGAGATCGACGGTGGCGTTCTTCGGAGCGGCGTGGGATGCCGAGCGCCTCTTCAGATCGTCGAATTCGGCTCGGAGCGGTTCTGCTCGAACTCCACTGCGAGACGGCAATTCTCCGCGAAGTTCTCTCGGCTCAGCGTGCCGATTACGAGTGTTGTGACGCCCGGCTCCGCGAGGCAGAATGGGATCGCTTCTTTCGGCGGAACTCGACCCGAGGCAAGCGGCTTTTTCACGAGGATTGCCACACCTCGTTCGTGCGCTTCTCGAATGACGCTTCGATGGGAGTCATCGAGAGGGTGAAACTCGACTATGAGCGCGTCGACGGCGCCGCTCATCAATGCCAACCGATTGCCTTCAACCGTCTTCCCACTGAAACCAATGCGTGAGATGAGCCCTTCAGCCTGCAGTTCGCGAAGGGTGCCGATCGTTCCATCGCGCTCGAGGATGCGACGATCCGAACCGTCAGAGTGGACGCATACGAGGTCGAGCTTGGTGCGTCGAAGTCGTGTCAGACTCTCTTGCACGCTCAAACGCACAGCGCGCGGCGAAAAGTCGTAACTCGAAGTGTCATGCTCAAATCGTTCACCCACTTTCGTCGAGATCAACATCCCGCCGCTTGGTTGGAGGAGCGCACCGAGTCGCGTCTCGCTGCTTCCGTAGGCTGGAGCAGTGTCGATGAGATTTGCACCGCACGCGCGGACTTGGTCGAGAAGGCGCTCGACTTCGGCATCGCTTGGGAGCGCGTACGGTTGCGCGTACTTCGTTTGGGTGTTGCGCCCGATCTTGAACGCACCAAACGCGATCACTCCAAGGTCAATGCCAAGTCGCGTCGAACTTCGGCGCGGCAGCTTCAATGTGTCCACTCGCGCTCCTCCCAGGGAAAACGACCGACGACCGGCGTTGCAAGCACTTTGCGGCTCGTTGTTGGCGTGGCGTGCGGTTGAAGTCCTTGCGCCCTGAGTTCCGCCTCGATGCGCTCCGCGAGGAGAGGCGCGAGTGCTAGTTTCAAAGGCAGTGCGACGCTGATCGCTTGGCTTACTCGCTCGAGTGCTGCATCCTCTTGCCTTGAGACGCCGGCGAACTCCACCCGATCAACGCGGTAACTCGCGAACTCAAGGACATCTTGCGGAAGAAGCGGGAGCACTTCACGAAGCTCGGCTTGGAGGCGCGATCGAAACTCGCCTTCAGACATGGCAACCCCGTCCTCTGCGATTTTTCCGCCAACCTGCCAGACGCACCCTCTCTGAGCGTCAACACCGCTGGTGATCGTCACGCGAGTTTGTTTGCCATCCACATTGTGCCCACAGAACGCAGGTAACGGTGGACATCCAGCTCGAGCGCGGACCAATCCCATGTGCAAGGGGCGGCGGACGAATCGTGGTGAATCCGAGGTTGCGACGCCAAGTTGTTCGACGATCGCCTCGCTTGCTCCGCCCGCAGCCACAATGATCTGCCGTACAGACTTGCACTCGATCACGCCCGCATGCGCGGTCTTGAGGCGCAGACGAGCGTTGCTCCACTCAAGGGCACCGATCCCATCCGCTGCGAGCATCGCGTCTTGATGCGCGCGTCGGATCGTCTCGAGCACACTCGCTGTCTGCACGACGGGCTCATCGACGCGGTACACGCTTCCGGTTGCCGAGCGAAGGAGCGCGGGAACCTCAGCGTCAGGAACAAGCGTTGGAGCAGTTTGCAATCCGGCTCGCGCGCCGATCATGCCTAAGGCCGCTGCAAGGCCGCTTGATCGCCAAAGAAGGCAGTGCTCAGAGAGGACCGTCGCGCCAGTGAGACTTGGGTCGCCAAGTTCCGGTTTTCCAGCGAGCGCTGCCCGCCACCGCGAGGGCATCGCTGCGACCGCAGCTGCGCGTTGGTTGAAGAGCCCGCTGAGCGTGTACTTCAATCCGCCGTGAATGATGCCTTGCGATGCAAGGGTCTGGCCCTGTCCCAATCGCCCAGGTTCGATGAGGGCAACGCGAAATCCGCGCCCTCGGAGTCTCGCAAGGGTCCAGAGCGCCGCTATACCTCCGCCCATGAGGAGTATCTCGGCGCTTTCCACGCTGCATGCGCTTTCGCAAGTCGCAGCCGAATCGGCGGCGATTTGCGAGGGTGATTCTTGGGAGTGCTCCTGCACGAGGCGCCGATCATACGGCTCTGCGCAGCGACGCGGGCAACCGCTATTCTGCGCGACTTTCCATCGCAGACCTAGCCTCAAAGTAGTCCCCCATGTCAACGAAAGTAGTCCTCATTCCCGGCGACGGGATTGGTCCAGAAGTTGCGGTCGCCACTCGCAAGGTCATTGACGCAACTGACGTGGACATCGAATGGATTGAGCGAAACGCTGGCGAGGCGGCGCTCCGCGCGGGTGAAAAGGAGCTGCTTCCGGCGTCGACGCTCTCCACGATCGCGGAGTGTGGCGTCGCGCTCAAGGGGCCATGCACGACACCGATTGGGAGCGGGTTTCGCTCGGTCAATGTGCTGCTGCGCAAGACGCTTGACCTCTACAGCGCAGTGCGTCCGGTTCGCACGATGCACGGTGTGAAGACGCGCTACGACCAAGTGGATCTCGTGATCATCCGAGAGAACACCGAGGGTCTGTATGTCGGGATCGAAAATCAACTCACGCCTCAAGTCGCGACGAGCATCAAGCTGACGACCGAAGAGGCATCCAAGCGCATTGCGCGCTTTGCGTTCCGATACGCAAGAGAGCGCGGGCGCAAGAAGGTGAGTGCGTTTCACAAAGCCAACATCATGAAACTGACGGATGGCATGTTCATCCGATGCGCGCGGGAAGTGCATGACGCTGAGTTCCCTGATGTCGCCTATGAAGAACTCATCATCGACGCCGCATGCATGCGCATGGTGCAAGACCCAACGCGCTTCGATGTTATTCTTGCGGAGAATCTTTACGGCGACATCATGAGTGACCTCTGCGCCGGTCTTGTCGGCGGTCTTGGCGTGACGCCGGGCTCGAACATCGGTGAGAAGGGTGCGGTGTTTGAGGCGGTGCACGGCTCTGCCCCGGATATCGCAGGCAAGGGCATTGCGAATCCGCTCGCGCTCATCATGTCGGGCGTGATGATGCTGAATTGGATGACGCAGTCGCGTGGGGACGCGAAGTTCGCCGCAGCGGCGACGCGTATTCGAAACGCATACGACGGGGCTCTCGCAGCGGGTGAGAAGACCGGCGACATCGGCGGAAAGCTCGGGACTCTTGCGTTCGCGGACGCGCTCATATCGCGTCTTTAACACCTGTTCGGACCCCGCATCGCACGCATAACCCGCACGACCGGTCAAGTCGCTTGGGTGTGATTTCGTAGGATCGCTGCATCGCACGCGCGCAGGGTGATCGCATCTGACATTGGAGGCACGCGAATTCCCATGCTTGCTGTTTTTGCACTCACCATTCTTGGATCGTCGCACGCGATGACGGTGCCGCCGATGAAAATCGTTGTGCGCGGCCGAGACGGCGTGGTCATGGAGTCCGTGTGTGAAGGCGAGTCAGTCGCCGGTGGCGGATGGAGTTGGACCGGGACGACCGCGCTGGAAAGCGGAGCTCAGATGGAGTGGGCCTATTCGATTCCGCCGATGGCATCGCACGCGCAAGGCACAAGGAGTATGGAAGTCACTGGCTCGTGCACGGTCCGCAACCGAAGCGACCGTCAGTTGCCCTTCGACGCAACGCTCGAATTTCCACTCCCAGGTGCCGTTCCACCGGGATCTGCGTTTGACGGAAGGATGCAACTCGTTCTTGATGCGGATGACGACGGAGGCATGCTTGGCGTGGAAGCGGGTGTGAGCGCGGTGAGCATCGCGTCCGATGGTGTCGCATTTGCTGCGGCGCTTCCTGGCCCGTCGGATCTTCGCACGGTACCCCGACGGGCCGCGGAACTGCGCGCGGCGGTCGCGATCGCGGCGCATGATCCAACCGCGCGCCGTAAACAAGTTGAGTCCGCGATGCTTCCCGCATTTGGCGAGTCCATCGCGATTCGCCAGCGGTATCTCGTCGGATCGCACGACGCCGCGACGCTTTCCACGACGCTGCAACTCTCTGGAATTCTCGCGGAAGGCACCGTGGCGGGCACAAGTATCGGAACGCACACGACGAGTTCGCAAACCACAATCGGCGCGAGTGACAACCAGCGCATCATCATTGGTGCAAAGCGCACCGTGCGCCGGCGCAAGTGATCGTCGGCATCAAACGAGTTAGGACGGCAGGCGCGGCGCGGGCTCTTGGTTGACTTTGCCTCGACCTCGGCTCGTAAATCGGAGCGTCACATTGGTGATCGCGCTCTGCGGATTGTTGTTGAGCATGTTCTGCGGCGTCCATCCGATGTTGGGACCTGTCCAGCCCCAGAGTGCAGGCCAGTCTGCGCAGTTGCTTCCGCGCGGGATCGGCGTGTATGAGTACGGAATCCACTCATCGAGCCAATCGAGATTGCCAAAGCCCTTCCACGCCTTTGAGAGGTCCATGGTCCCATTGACGCGACTCTTCAAGAACGCAGGGTCAAAGGGAATCCAGCCGGCGCTCGGAAGATAGAACTCACACCATGTGATGTAGGTGGTGCTGCTCGCTCGTTCGCCGCCTCGTACCGCGCCGTTCTCGCGTGTTCCGCCATACACCACACGCGCTGGAATGCCGGCATTTCTGAGAACCGCAACGCAGGAAAGCGCCGCGTCGACCGAAGTTCCGTTGCCAATCATCGCGGCATTGGAGAAGTTGCCGCCGAAGTTCAGGCCGCGAATCGAACCGTTCCATCCCCGCAGCGTGTATTGCGCAGAGTAGTTCTTGAAGGACTTGAGCGTCGCAAGCACAAGTTCTTTGGCGGCGTCATAGGGCGAGACAGTTCGGAGATTGCCCTTTGTCGTCTGCGCAACGAACGCATTGATCATCGGATCGCTCGGATGGATGAAATCATCCTCTGCAAGGAATGGGCGAACGACTTCGGGCCATTCACGCGGCCAGGCGATCTTTCTCGCGGCCGCCTCATCGATCTCGATCTTCCAGAGTTGCATGAGCGCGCGAATG